>Ga0315534_1003485_pt1 | contig 10110 bp, 9 predicted proteins | sample SalMarSW160240MG_FD_203094 | JGI IMG/M metagenome (GOLD analysis project Ga0315534, IMG submission 203094) | Salt marsh sediment microbial communities from the Plum Island Ecosystem LTER, Massachusetts, United States - Salt Marsh Sediment SW1602-40 ...
TACCCATGTGTCCGGTACGAAGTGTCACCTATCTCTCAGACCGCTCACTCCTTTAAAGGCAAATCGGACACCTGATTAGACGATCGCACTGGTCGCGGGTCTGCCGCCCCATGCGGCTGCACGCGGCAACCGATCAGTTTATCATTTCCACTCTTCCGGAGAGGATGCTAGTTTCCGCAACAGCGGACGCAGAAAAGGACGAGGCGGGATGTCGCGCATCAAAGGCGGCTGCTTGTGTGGGACCGTGCGCTACGAGTGCAACGGCGAGCCGCTCATGACGGCGATCTGCCATTGCACGCATTGTCAGAAAACATCCGGATCGGCGTTTTCGATCAATATCGGCGTGCCCGCCGACAGCGTCGCGTTCAGCGGCGCTAGTCTTGCCCGGTTCAAGGACTCAGGCACCAGCGGCAAGCCGACTTGGCGATCGTTCTGCCAGACCTGCGGCAGCTCGCTCGCAACCGAGGCGGAGGCGTTTCCGGGGGTTGTGTTTCTCAAGGGCGGAACGCTGGACGACCCTTCCTGGCTCGATCCGAAGCTGCATATCTGGACAAGATCGAAGCAACCTTGGGTCACCATCGGCGCCGATGCCACGAGCGTCGAACAAAACCCCGGCTAACAAGAGCCTTTGGCTGCGCATCCTGCGCCCGACTCGCACCCCGCGCCTGACGCGCATGGTCAGGCGCGCTCGAGCAGGTCGCGGATGTGGCTCCTCAATCGAGCAAACCAATCGCCGGCGTCGGGCGTCGCATCGGTGTCGATGAGACGCAGGCCGACCACCCTCACATTCCCGTCGGCGACTTTAAAAGCGACGAGCTCAATGGCGCCGAGCGGCAAGGTCTCGCCCTCTTCCGGAGGATGGCCGAGCTGTTCGGCGAAATGCTCGGCAAGCGAGGTGCCGCGGTCCTCGACGGCCACCTCGATGCCGTAGATCTCCGCGAGCGCGCCGAGCGTCACGTCGCCGCTCACGAAGAAATCGCCGAGCAGGCGCGGATCCGGCGCGGCGGGCGGCGGCATCTCGACGAAAAAGCGATCGAGCGCCGGCGCCTTCTCCGGCGCCGCGAGAAAATAGACATGATCGCCCTGCCGAATCGGACCGGCTTCGGTGGCGGTGAACACCTCCTCGTCGCGCACCACCAGCATGAGCTTCGCCCAGGGCGGAACGATCTTGCGGCGCAGATAGGGGTTGTTGACCTGCACATGATAGCCGACCAGTTCCTGTTCGAGCTGGCCGGGAAGATCGAGTTCGACCCGCCGCGGCGCAGGATCGGCGCGCGGCAGAGCGATGCGCAGCAGCCGCGCCGCCGGCGCCAGCGTCCAGCCCTGGACGAGCAGCGAGATGAACACGACGACGAACGCGATGTTGAAATAGAGTTGGGCATGATCGAGCCCGACCAGCAGCGGTATCGACGCGAGAAAGATGCCGACCGCGCCACGCAACCCCACCCAGGAAATGAATAACTTGTCCCGCCAAGAGAAGCGAAACGGGATGAGGCAAAGAAAAACGGCGAGCGGACGCGCAAACAACATCAGCACCGCGGCGACGACCAGCGCCGGCGCCGCATAGTTCATCAGTTGCTCGGGCAAGGCGAGCAGGCCGAGCAGGACGAACATCACGATCTGCGCGAGCCAGGTCACCGCGTCGAGGAACACGACGACGGTGCCGTGAGCGCGCGTCGGGCGATTTCCGACCATTAGACCGGCAAGATAGACGGCGAGGAAGCCGGATGCGTGCAGCGCCTGTCCTAAGCCGAACACGCCCAACGCCGCGCTGGCGACGAACGGAGCATGCAGACCCTGTGGCAGGGCGAGCCGGTTGAGCGCCAGCACGATCAACCGACCGCCGACAAGCCCGATCGCCGCGCCGCCCAGCCCTTGGCCGGCAAGACTCGCCGCGACCGACGCCCATGGCTGATCGCCGGTGAGCAATAATTCGACCAGCAAAATCGTGAGGAAGATCGCGAAGGGATCATTGGTGCCGGATTCGATTTCCAGCGTCGCCGCCACCCGTGACCGCAGCCGCAACCCGCGCGCCCGCAAGAGAAAGAGCACGGCGGCCGCGTCAGTCGAGGCGACCACCGCGCCGACGAGCAGCGCCTCGGTCCACCCATATCCCATCATCATGGTGACCGCAGGCGCGGTTAAAGCCGCCGTCAGGAGAACGCCGAGGGTCGCAAGCACCAGCGACGGCGCGAGCACGCTGCGAAACGTGGCGATCCGCGTGCGCAGCCCTCCGTCAAACAAGATCAATGCCAGCGCAATCGAGCCGACGAGATAGGTCAGACGCACGTCATCGAAGCGAATCCCGCCTACGCCCGACTCGCCCGCGAGCATCCCCAGGATCAAGAACACGAGGAGCAGCGGCGCGCCGAAACGCAAAGCGACGAGGCTCGACAGAATGCCGGCAAGCACCAGCACCGCGCCGAACAGAATGGAGAGGCTGACCGTATCGAGCGATGCCATCGGAGGGAACGATTGCGGTCAGGACGAGCCGGTGCGGCCCGTTAGGCTGAAGCTCACCGCGCCGGCAAAGATTGACCTCACGGCTCGCAGTCGGGTTTGCTTTCGTCTCAGCAGGGCCGTCAGCGTCACTTGCGTCCTATCCGGTCCAGGTCGCCGTTTCGATTAAGCTTCGGCGTCATCGTAACACGGGCGATGACGTTGTACATTTCGGCCGGGTGACGTAAACGTAAAGGGCTTGTTGGACTGGCGATAACCTCTCGGTCGCCATCGTTGATCGGCGGGCGCGGACGTTCGCTCAGCAGGACTCAGCGTTCGCCGGATTGGAGACGGGACGATGCCCAATTCAATTCTGTTGATATCTTTCGGCGCATCCCTCGTGCTGATGGTGGCGGACGAACTGCCCAACTTCAACGTCGAGGCGAGCTGCAAGGCGTTTGAAGGCTTTGGTCTGGCGCTTTCGCACAGCACCGAGGCGTGCGTGAATGACGAAAAAGCGGCGCAAGCCCAGCTCAAGCAGAATTGGACTTCATATCCGCCGGCGGAGCGCAGCCGTTGCGTTGCCGAAACGATGGTCGGAGACCCGAGCTACGTCGACGTCCTGACCTGTCTGCAGATGGCGCAGGATGTCGATGTAATGAACACGCCGCTGTTGGGGGCGAGCAAGCTCAAGCTCCGGATCAAGAGCGGTTCGCCGCCCCATCGCTGAAATCGATCGGCCATTCGGCGACGCGCAGGTCTATTGGGCGCGCCGCGATCTCAGAAAGCTCGGCATATCGGCTGTGTGACGCCGCTCACACGGACCCGAGAACTTCATCCGCGACAGGAAGACTAATGGGCAAGGTAGTAAGACCGAGTTTCCTGATAGTCGATCGGCCCAACGTCCCCCCCCGCAACGTCGGCCGATCGGGCCCGCCCGGATATCCTTCGGGCGGGCTTTTTCTTGCCTCGCAGGAGGTGCGACGCTGCCACAATGGCCGACGGCGCGATCACGCCGCGTGCGCGGCAAGGTCGCCTTCGTGATGGTCGCGCAAGAGCCTGTTGACGAAGCCGGCGACTGTGGCGAGCGCCCTCTCGGGAGCTTCCCGCTGAGGCAAATCCTTCAGGCCGGGCAGCAAAGCGACCTCGACCGGACAATAGCACTCCTGCCGCGCCACTTCGATCTGGCGCGCGGTGCGGTATGGGTCCGCTTCGCCCTGCACGATGAGGATCGGAACACGGATATAGGCGAGTTCCTCCGCGATGTCCCATTTGCGGAACGCAGGATCGAGCCACACACCGTTCCAGCCATGGAACGCATTGTCGACATCGGCATGATAGCGGGCGAGACGGTCGCGCAGATCGGTGGTCACATAGGCTTCGGCGGCGGCCGCAACCGCCGCGATACCGGCGTCCTCGATGAAGAAATGCGGCGTGATCAGCACCAAGCCGCGCACGCGGTGATCCTCGACATTGCCGGCATAGATTGTCGCGATCGACGCCCCGTCGTCATGCCCGATCAAGAGACCGCGGCGAAAACCGATCGCCGTGAGAAGCTTGGGCAGCACCGACAGCGCCTCGTCATGCATATAGGAGACCGGGCGCGGAAGCGCGGCCGGGCTGGAGCGCCCATAGCCGGCGCGCGAGTAGACGAAGACGCCCGCCCCCGTCTCCCTGGCGAGCTTGTCGGCAAAATCCCCCCACATGGCGACACAGCCCAGCCCGTCGTGCAGCAGCACCAGCGTCGGCGCCTCGTGCGGCCGCGGCCCGATCATCCGATATTCGAGCGTCTGCCCGGAAATATCGAGCAAGCCTTCGTCAGAAAGGGCGGTCATCAGCTTGGATCCATTGGAAAACAGCGCTTGCGCCGTCACACTTTACTCGCATTCAGCACGGAAAAGGCCGCGCCGCAAGCGCTCGCGAGCCGAAACGCCGCGAGAGGGCAACGAAGTTGTTCGGAATATCCGAACGCCGCGCGGAGGCAATGAACCCTCGCCTCGCTCTATTGCCTCACGACATCCCTATAACCTGCTGAAGGACGACAGGCATGCGTGAGATGGAGCGATCCGGCCTAATAGCATCGGCTTTGAACATTACTTTGCGCCCCTCTCTTCAATAACACTTAGCACTGGCTTTCCGGTCATGTAGTTTATGCGAATCATGGCTGATTCGATCGATCGACTTTACGATGCCGTACTGGAGGCGATGGATGCTCATCCATCCTCCTCCCGTACTGCACGTCTTCTGCGCGCCGGCCGCAGCAAGATCGCCAAGAAGGTCGCCGAGGAGGCGGTCGAAGTCGTGATCGAAGCGATGCTGAATCACCGCGACGCGGTCGTCCGCGAGAGCGCCGATCTTCTCTACAATCTCGCAGTGCTGTGGGCGTCGGTCGACGTCGAACCGAAAGACGTCTGGAAGGAAATGCAGCGGCGCGAGCGGCTGTTCGGCATTGCCGAGAAACTTGCCAAGCAACGCAGCTTTCTGAAGGCGCGACGCAAACTGCCGCCCGCGGCCGAGGCGCGGGTGCGCAAGCGGGGGTGACCGGGCGCCGCCCGCAACTCCGGCTGCGCATGGACTTGAATGCCGCGGCCGACTAAAGCAAGCGTGATGCTGCGACGACTTTACAACTGGTGCATCAACGCGGCCGGGAAACCGCATGCGACGTGGATTCTCGCGGGGATTTCATTCGCCGAAAGCTCGTTCTTTCCCGTCCCGCCCGACACCATGCTCGTCCCGATGGCGCTCGCCCGCCCGGACCGGGCCTACTACTACGCCACGGTCTGCACCATCGCTTCGGTCCTTGGCGGCATCCTGGGATATGCGATCGGCGCCTATCTCTACGACTCAGTCGGCCTGTGGCTCATTAGCCTGTACGGCTACGGCGACAAGGTCGAGGCGTTTCGCGAAGCCTATGCCCGCTGGGGCAGCTGGATCATCCTGATCAAGGGGCTTACGCCAATCCCCTACAAGATCGTCACCATCACGTCCGGCTTCGCCGGATACAACTTTTCTCTGTTCGTCCTGTTGTCGATGATTACGCGCGGCGCGCGGTTTTTTCTCAGCGCATTCCTGCTCAGCCGCTACGGGCCGCAAGTGCGCGAGGCGATCGAAAAGCGGCTCGGCTTCTGGTTCACCATATTTCTGGTCGTGCTGATCGGCGGCATTATCGTCGCCATTTACGTGATTTGAGGCCCGTGGGAGAAGGGCTTGAACCTCTACGCGAAACTGTGCGAACGCGCCGCAGCCGGCCGGCCGGTGACCGTGGGCGTGATCGGCGCTGGCAAATTCGGCACGATGTTCCTTGCTCAGGCGCGGCTCACCCGCGGGCTGCATGTCGTCGGCGTAGCCGACCTCGGTCCCGCCCGCGCCCGAAAACAGCTTGCTTCCGCCGGCTGGGAAGCGCCGCGCTACGCCGCAGCCTCGCTGGGCGAGGCGGTGAAAACGGGCAGCACCCATGTCGGACCGGATGCCGAAGCGCTGATCGCGCTTCCCGAAATCGAAGTGATCGTCGAGGCGACGGGCGTGCCCGCGGCCGGCATCCGGCATGCGCTCGCGGCGATCGCGCACGGCAAGCATGTCGTCATGGTCAATGTCGAGGCCGACGCCCTGGTCGGGCCGTTGCTCGCGCGCAAGGCGCAAGCGGCCGGCGTCGTCTACAGCCTCGCCTGGGGCGACCAGCCGGCGTTGATCTGCGAGCATGTCGACTGGGCGCACGCCTGCGGCTTCAACGTGATCGCCGCCGGCAAAGGCACGCGCTACGAACCACATTATCACCGATCGACCCCCGACACGTTGTGGGACATTCTCGATAAATATCTGCAGATCGCGGACCGCGGCTCGATCAACCCGAAAATGTTCAACAGCTTCATCGACGGAACGAAGTCGGCGATCGAGATGACGGCGGTCTGCAACGCGACCGGGCTGAGGCCGCAAAGCGGGGGCCTGACCTTCCCGCCGGCCAGCCGCTTCGAGCTCGCCGACATCTGCAAGCCGCGCGCCGAGGGCGGCGCGCTGGAGGCATCGGGCGTCACCGAGGTGGTCTCGTCGGTTTACCGCGACGGGCGCGACGTGCCGCACCATCTTGCGCTCGGCACCTATGTCGTCATCGAGGGCGAGACCGATTACGCGCGCCGCTGCTTTCGCGAATACGCGATGCTGCCGGACCGGAACGGACGCTATGCCGCGCTCTACCGCCCGATCCACATGATCGGGCTCGAACTCGGCATTTCGGTCGCAAGCGCGGCGCTGCGCCGCGAGCCCACCGGGGCGCCGACCGGTTTCCGTTCGGACGTGGTCGCGACGGCCAAGCGCGACCTCAAGGCCGGCGAGGTGCTCGACGGCGAAGGCGGATTCTGCGTGTGGGGCCGGCAGACGCCCGCCGAGCGCTCCCTTGCCGACGGGCTGCTGCCGCTCGGGCTCGCCCATAATGTCGCATTGACCCGTGATGTGGCCGAGGGCGCGCCGCTGCGCTGGTCCGACGTGACGATCGATCCAAGCGATCTCGCGGTGCAGACCCGCCGGGAGATGGAAAAGGCGTTCGCGGCCTGACGCTCAGCGCTTCGGCGCCCAGAGTGGGTGACGCTTGTCGCGAAACGCGGCGCGGCCTTCCACGCTTTCGGCGGCTTCGAACAATTGGCGGAACCCGACCTGCAGCTCGTCGATCCGCTCCCGCGTCGGCGTCATGTCCGCAAGCTCGCTGAGCTCGCGTTTGGTCGCAGCGATCGCTCCCGGCGCCGATAGCAGCACCTCGTCCAGGATTTCCCCGAGCGCCCGGTCGCCCGCGCCGGGCGCGTAAAGGCGATGGACTACACCCATCGCCAGCGCCGCCTGGGCATTGAACCGTTCGGCGGTGATGAGATAGCGGCGCAGATTGCGCGCCCCGAGCGCCCGGGCAAAGAACGGGATGTACGGGCCGACCCCGAAGCCCAGCCGCAGCTCGGGCAGCGAAAAGAATGAATCCTCGGAGGCGAGAACAACGTCGCAGCAAGAAATCAGCGCAAAGCCGCCGCCGAAACAAGCCCCGTGGACCAGCGCGATGGTCGGCTTGGGACAGGCGTCGAGGGCGAGGCAGACATGCGGCATTAGCACCTGCTTGTCCACGCCCGCCCCGGTATGGACCAGCGGATCATCGACAAGATCGCCGCCGACGCAGAAGTGCTTGCTGGCGCCGCGCAGCACCAGGGCGCGGATTTCGGGCGCCGCCCCTGCCCTCGCAATCTCCGCCGAGAGCCGGTCAAGCATGCGGCGGTCATAGGCGTTGCCCTTGTCCGGCCGGTTGAGCGTGAGCGTTGTGACGCCGCGCTCGTCAGTGGCGGCAAGCACAAGCTCACGGGGCGCAGTCATGGCAATTCATCCTTGAAATGCATGTGCCTGGATAGCTCATGCGCGCAGCGTAGCGAGGCCGTTCGTGAGCACGATCTCATTGCGTCCGAGCACCCGGCACTGGAAGGAGATATGCGTCGGCGCAGGCCACATCTCGGTGCGAATCGTCTCACCTGGAAAGACCGGACGAGAGAACCGCGCCGAAATGCTCGCCAGCCGAACAGCGGAATAACCGAGCTCGCGGACGACCGCATGCGCGGCGATTCCGAAGGTCGCCGCGCCGTGCAGGATCGGCCGCGGAAAGCCTGCCGCCTTTGCCCGCTCGGGATCGGCGTGCAGCGGATTCTCGTCCCCCGTCAACCGGTAGAGTAGCGCGAGATTGGGCGGCGTTGGCAGATCGCAGACGCGCTCGGGCGCACCGTCCGGAACCGCATGCGGTTCCGGCAGCGCGGCCACGCGGCCGCCGAAGCCGCCATGCTTGCGCGCAAGCAGATTGCTCTCGACGCGGGCGACCGGCGTTCCGTCCCGCGCAAGGAGATCGCGGGTCGCGAGAATGATTGCCGGTCCGCCGGGCCCGCGGTCGACCACCTCCCTGATGCGCGGGCGGCTCACCAGTTCGTCGGCGGGCGCGAGCGGACGGGCGAGCGTGACCTTCAACTCGGCGGCCACCACCATGGTTTCGTCGAGGCCGAACGCCGGGTCGGTCATGCGGCCGGGCCAGCCGAGCACGGCGGCCATGGTGGGAAAGGCTTCGAGCCCGCGCCGCTCGTAGACGAATTTGAGCTGGCCGGGATCGAGCGGGTCCATGCCGAGCCCGATGCCGAGGGCATAGAGAATGCAATCGCGCGGGCCGTAGCTCACCGCGATATCGGCCGGCCGGTAGGCCATGATGCGATCGTAATTTAACGCCATTGCCGCGCTGCTTCCGCCCTCACCCGGCGACCGCGCGCAGGCCGCCCGGCGGCGGCTCGCCAGACCGCTGGTCCGTCGATCGCATCTGATAGAACGCGGCGTAACGCTGCCCCTTGCGCAAGAGGTCGTCGTGGCGGCCCGACTCGACGATCGCCCCGTTCTCGACCACATGAATCATGTCCGCATGGGTGATTGTGTAAAGCCGATGGGCGATCATCAGCGTGGTGCGGCCCTTGATCAGCTCCGCCATCGCCGCCTGCACGAAATACTCGGACTGGCTGTCGAGCGAGGCGGTCGGCTCGTCGAGCAGGATGATCGGCGCATTGCGAATGAGCGCGCGCGCAATCGCGATCCGCTGACGCTGGCCGCCCGAAAGCTGCGCGCCGTGCTCGCCCACTTTGGTGTCGTATCCGTCCGGGAAAGCGCCGATAAAATCGTGCGCATGCGCCCCGCGCGCGGCGGCGATAATGTCCTCATCGGTCGCGCCGGGCCGGCCGAGCGCGATGTTCTCGCGGACCGTTCCGTGAAACAGGAATACGTCCTGGCCGACATAGGCAATCTGACGGCGCAACGACAACGGCGACACCGTGGCGATGTCATGGCCGTCAACGCGCACCGTTCCGCTTTGCACCTCGTATAACCCGAGCAGCACGTTGAAGATCGTCGACTTGCCGCCGCCGGAGGCGCCGACAAAGGCGGTGACCGAATGCGGCGCAACGGCGAACGACATGTCACGCAGCACCGGCTCGCCCGGGCGATAACTGAAGGTCACGTCCGCGAACTCGATCCGCCCGCACGTGACCTCGAGTTCCTGTGCGCCGCCGCTTCGCGCCGAGCCGACCGGCAGGTCGAGAAGTTCGAACAGGATGCGCACGCCGGTCAGCCCGTTCTGCAGTTCGAGGTTGAGCCGGGCAAGGCGCTTGGCCGGCTCGTAGGCGAGAATGAACGCCGTGATGAACGAGGTGAACCCGCCCGGTGCGCTGCCGAGCACAAGCACATTGTAGCCGCCGATCAGCAGCACCCCCGCGATCGCGATTCCGCCGAGGGTCTCCATCAGCGGCGTTCCGCGATTGGAGACGCGCGCCAGCTTGTTGGAGGCGCGCTCGATTTCATCGACATGCGCGTAGATCTTCGCGCGCATGACGTCTTCGAGATTGAATGCCTTGATGATCTTGAATCCCTGCACCGTCTCCTGGAGCGACTGGAGAACGAGCATGTTGCCGCCGAACTGCGCGAGCGCGATGGTGCGCACCCGCTTGATCAGTTTGCGTAGAAACAGCACCGCAGGCGGAAGAACGATGAGCGCAGCAAGCGACAGCAGCGGCGCCCCATAGACCATGACCGCGCCGAGCGCGACGAAAGTGAGGAGATCGCGGCCTATCGCGGTGACAAGAAGATTGAGGACCGCGGAGGCGGAATTAGCTCCATAGCTGACGC
>Ga0315534_1003486_pt1 | contig 10110 bp, 9 predicted proteins | sample SalMarSW160240MG_FD_203094 | JGI IMG/M metagenome (GOLD analysis project Ga0315534, IMG submission 203094) | Salt marsh sediment microbial communities from the Plum Island Ecosystem LTER, Massachusetts, United States - Salt Marsh Sediment SW1602-40 ...
CGATCTCCAGCGCGCGCCTGGCGCTCTCCTGTCCCTTGATGTCGGCGAGATCGAGCGGCGCGTCGGGCAGTTCGCGGATTTTCGGCTGCGGACGGTTGAGCACCTGTGTGCCGCGGAAGTGATTGGCAAGCTGGATCAGGGAACTGGCGGCGACAATGTCGATTTCGGGGCTGGCCCAGGCTGCTTCCGCGCCGCAGGCCGCAGGACAGATCAGGCCGTGCCCGCGGGCATTGGCGCCAATGGCGGCCGGCAGCACGCCGGCAACGGCTGCGATCGAACCGTCAAGTCCGAGTTCGCCGAGGACGACGCAGCCGGCAACGGCATCGGCGGGAATGGCGCCGATCGCCGCCATCAGGCCGAGCGCGATCGGCAGGTCATAATGGCTGCCCTCCTTGGGCAGGTCGGCCGGCGCAAGATTGACGGTGATGCGACGGGCGGGCAGCGCGAGACCGGAGGCAATGAGTGCCGCGCGCACCCGCTCCTTCGCTTCCGAGACCGCCTTGTCGGGCAACCCGACGATGGTGAAGGCGGGAAGGCCCGGGGCGACCTGCACCTGCACGTCGACAGGAAGGGCCTCGATGCCTTCGAAGGCCACCGTGGCGACGCGCTGGACCATGGCTTCGTCCTGTGCCCGAGTTCCAAGGCAATACTCGTCAAAGTAGTATAATATATCAAACACATCAAGAACATTTACAGAACAACCGACTCGGTTTACGGTCAACCGGGAGGAAAAGGAGGACTTTCAGCCATGATTGACAGGACAGCGCTGAAATTCGAACTGGCGCAGGCGCGGGCAGCCCGGCTTGAGGCGGAGGACGCCTGCTGCGACGTCGAGGAATTGCTGTGGGAAGTCGGGCGCGGCCCGCGCACCTGGCGGCGGCTGGCGCAGGTCGAGGCGCCGGAGCCGGTTGGACTGACTCCGGTCGCCGAAAACCCGACCCCGGTGTCGCTGCCGCTAGCGGCCTGAACGCTGCGCTTCGATCTTGTCCCAGACCAGTGCCGCGATGTCGGGGCCGCCCAGATTCTTGATAGCGCGGATGCCGGTCGGCGAGGTGACGTTGATCTCGGTGAGGTACCCGTCGATCACGTCGATGCCGACGAGCAGCAACCCGCGCTGGCGCAGCGGCGGGCCGAGCGTTTCGCAGATTTCCTTTTCCTTCGCCGTCAGTTCGGTTGCCGCCGGCGCGCCGCCGCGCACCATGTTGGAGCGCAGATCGTCATCGGCAGGAATGCGATTGACCGCGCCGGCGTACTCGCCGTCGACCAGAATAATGCGCTTGTCGCCTTTCCGGATCCCGGGGAGAAAGGCCTGCACGACCCACTGCTCGCGGAAGGTGTCCGCAAACATGTCGTAGAGCGAGCCGAAATTGAGGTCATCGCGGGCGACGCGAAAGACGGCCCCGCCGCCGTGACCATAGAGCGGCTTCATCACGATGTCCTTGTGCTCGGCACGGAACGCCCTGATCTCGGCGAGATCGCGGGTGATCAGCGTCGGCGGCATCAGCTCGGGAAATTCCATCACGAAAACCTTTTCCGGCGCGTTGCGCACGCTCGCCGGATCATTGACGACCAGGGTCTTCGGATGGATACGCTCGAGCAGATGCGTACTGGTGACGTAGGAGAGATCGAACGGCGGATCCTGGCGCAGCAGCACGACATCGAATTCGGAGAGCTCGGTCCGGCGCGGATGGCTGAGCGTAAAATGATCGCCTTCGACGTCGCGCACGCTCAGGCTATCGACCGTCGCAAAGACACGGCCGTCGAGCAGCGCCAGCCGTTCGGGCGTGTAGTAGCTGAGCGCGTGCCCCCGCTGCTGTGCCTCCAGCAACATGGCAAAGGTTGAATCGCCCTTGATGTTGATCCGCTGGATCGGATCCATCTGGACTGCGACGTTCAGTTTCATGATGTCCGCGCGAATGAAAGTCTAAAGGCAAACAATGCGTTAACACTTTACCACGAGAATGGCCACGCAGGGGTGTCTAAACCGGATGGGCCGCTCGTGACGTTGCCGAAGTTATCGATAGCCGCCAAGCTCTATGCGATTTTTGCCGCGCTGGCTATGACCACGGTGGCGCTGTCGCTCGTTGCCGTACACAATGCGCGTAACCACGAGCGCCTGACCGCGGAGTTCGAGTCGGCCAACATCGGGACCTGGAACGTGGAACGCGTTACCGGCCTGATCTACGCGGTGCAGTCGGCGGCGCGCGGCATTGTCATGTCCCCGGATTTCGAGGCGGCGGGTCCGTATCTGACGGACCTGGGCAAGGCCAACAACGCGATCGATACGGTGTTCACCGACTGGCAGCGCGGCGTGCGTGCCGCGGACTCCGATGTCTTCAAGCAGTTTTCGATTCGCCTCTCTGCCTTCCAGAACTTCGCGCCTGAACTCGCCCGCATCGCCCAGGAGTCCGGACCGCGGGCCGCACGTGACTGGGCCGACAGGAATTTCCCGTCCGACACCGGCAATGAATTGACCCAGGATCTGGACGCCCTGCGCAAGGAGTACAAGGAGCGCGCACGGCAGACCTATCTGCAGATTCGTCAGGGCATCCGGCAAACCGCGATCTACCTGTCCATGCTTGCCGTATTTGCGGTGTTGCTCGCCGTTGTCGGCGCGCTGATCATCTCGCGCAACGTGGCGCGGCCGCTGGCGGCGATCACGCGCGTGACCGAGGCGGTGGCCGACGGAGATGCCTCGGTCACCGTGCCGTTCACCGATCGTCATGACGAAATCGGCGCGCTGGCGCGTTCGATCGGCGTCTTTCAGGACGTGATGGGCCGCAACGCAGACCTCGACCGCACGGTGAGCGAGGAGGCCAACACCCGGTTGGGCCGTCAGCAGCAGACGTCGGTGGAAATTTCGCGCTTCTCGAAAGAGGTGGAGGCGACGCTCTCGGAACTGGGCCGCATCTGCGACCAGATGCTCGCGGCCTCGACGCAACTTTCCAGTGCGGCCGACGACGCAGCAGCAAAAACGGCGCGTGCGGCGGATGCGTCGACGGAAGCGTCGGGCAATGTGAGCGACATTGCCTCTGCCGCCGACGAGCTGTCGGCGTCGGTGAACGAGATCGACCGCCAGGTCGCCTTGTCAAACTCGATCGTCGGCCGGGCGGTGAACGAGGCCGGTCGCACCAATCTGGCGGTGAAGGAACTGGACGATGCGGCTGGCCGGATCGGCGACGTAATCAAGCTGATCACAGACATTGCCGAGCAAACCAATCTTCTCGCGCTGAACGCGACCATCGAGGCGGCGCGCGCCGGCGAAGCCGGCCGCGGCTTCGCGGTTGTAGCCGGCGAGGTCAAGGCGCTGGCCGGCCAGACCAGCCGCGCGACGGAGGAAATCGGCACGCAGATTGCCGACATGCAGCGTGCCACCTCGCGTTCCATCGAGGCGATCGCCGCGATCGAAACGATTATCCGCGAGATCGGCGACATCAGCGGGGCGATCGCCGCCGCCGTCACCGAGCAGGGTGCGGCGACACAGGAGATCGCGCGGAGTGTCGAAACCGCCGCGCAACGCACCTCCGATACCGCCCACGAGGTAAACCTTGTAGGCACCGCGACCGACGACACGCGCGCAAGCGCGGGTGCGGTCAAGAGCGTCGCCGACGATCTCGGAAATGTCGCCGGCCGGATCCGCGCCCAGGTCGACCAGTTCTTCGAGCGCCTGAGCGCGTGATCGGGGACAGCATTCAACCCACTTCGAATGCCGCCGTGATATGGCGGGGCAGCTTGCCCGGCGCGACCAGCACGGCATCGAAGCGGATGTCCTGAATGCTCTGATCGGGATTGACTGCAAGCCACGCCTCTGCGGCCGCCGCGATGCGGCGCTGTTGCCGGACCTGCAGGGACTCGGCGGCCTCGTCGAGACTGCTGCGTGCCTTCACTTCGACGAACACCAGCAGCCGGCGGCGGCGGGCGACGATGTCGATCTCGCCGACCGGACTTTTCCAGCGCCGCGCCAGGATGCGGAAACCCTTGGCGACAAGGTAGGCGGCGGCGCGGCTCTCCGCCGAGATGCCGGTGCGAAAGGCGGCCTGCCGCTCCGGCCGGGCGACCGGTCTGGCCACGGGGCGGTCACTGCGGGGTGCCATCGCCGGTCCCCTTGTTCAGCTCGAGCGCACGCTGATAGACCTCGCGCCGTGGCCGGCCGGTGGCGAGCACCACTTCGCCGACCGCATCCTTGACCGAAACGCGTGCGAGTGCCTGGCGGAGCAGGTCGTCGACGTCCCGCTCCGTTGAAACATCTTCCGGTGGCGGCGCCACCACCAGGACAATCTCGCCCCGCGTCTCGCCACCGTCCGCATAATCGGTAGCCAGTTGCGCCAGGTCTCCTCGACGAACGTCCTCGTGCAGCTTGGTCAACTCGCGGCAGACTGCGGCGGGCCGCGGGCCAAGCTCGCGGGCGAGATCGGCGAGCGTTGCGGCCAACCGCGAACCGCTTTCAAACAGAACGAGCGTTGCCGGCACCGTGCGGAGCGACGCGATGCGTTTTTGCCGCGCGGCGGACTTCGGCGGCAGGAAACCCTCGAAGAAAAAACGGTCGGTCGGCAGACCGGCAAGACTGAGCGCGGCCAACACGGCGGACGGGCCGGGCAGCACAGTGACCGCATGGCCGGCGTCCTGCGCCGCACGCACGAGCTTGTAACCGGGATCCGAAACGAGCGGCGTGCCGGCGTCCGAAACCAGCGCCACGATGTCGCCGGCGGCCAGACGCGCAAGAAGTCCGGGCCGCGCCTGCGCCGCATTGTGATCGTGATAGGGAGTCAGCGGCGTGGCAATGCCATAGCGTTCGGTCAGCCGGCGCGTGACACGTGTATCCTCGCAGGCGATTACGTTTGCCGCTGCCAGCACCTCGAGCGCGCGCAGGGTGATGTCACCCAGATTGCCGATCGGCGTGGCCACCAGATAGAGCCCGCCCGCCAGGGCCCCGGGCCGTGACGGCGAATCAGGGCGCTGATCCGTGCCGCCCGCGCCGAATTTCGCCCCGCTCACTGCCGTCTTTCTGGCCATCCCTGCAGTGTAGCGGGGGTCTCGCGGGGCCGCCATTACGCGGACAAATTCCCCCGGGTTTTCATTGCCTTAACTTTTCAGCGACAAATTCGGTATTTGGCGTTAGGAGTGAATGGGGTCATCGCCGGGCCGCGGCCCGCATTGAATGCCGCCAGCCCGAGGGGAGTGGGCATGGATCGTCTGCGCAGCCTGATTGCCGCGCTGAGCATCATTGCCGCTGCGGCCGTTGTCGCGGCCTGTACCAATACAAACTTCAATCAACTCGGACTCGATTTTCCGCAGCCAGCGGCGCCGCAGACTGCAATGCTCGGCACCGGCCAGGTGCGCGTTGCGCTCATCCTGCCATTGTCGGCGGCAGGCAATGCCGGCGTCGCCGCCGAATCGATGAAAAACGCGGCCGAAATGGCGCTGTCCGAGTTTCGCAATTCCGAGATCCAGCTGCTCGTGAAGGATGATGCCGGTACGCCTCAGGGCGCGCAGGCGGCAACGCAACAGGCGCTGGGCGAAGGCGCCGAAATCATTCTCGGCCCGCTCTTTGCTCAGTCGGTCAGTGCAGTCGCGGCGGTGGCGCGCCCGCGCGGCATTCCCGTCATCGCCTTTTCCACCGATGCCAGCGTCGCCGCGCGCGGCGTTTACCTGCTGAGTTTCCTGCCCGAGACCGATGTCGATCGCATCATCGGCTACCAGATCTCGCGCGGCAAACGCTCCTTTGCGGCGCTGCTTCCCGACAATGCCTACGGCGCGGTCGTCGAGGCAGCGTTCCAGCAGGAAGTGGCGCGGCGGAACGGACGCGTGCTGGCGCTGCAAAAATATCCGGTCGATCCTTCCAGGATCGCAGGACCTGTGCAGCAGGTGGCCCAGGTGGCGCGGCAGGTCGACAGCATCCTGATCCCTGACAGCGCCGAAGCGGTGCCACAGGTGGTCAGACAACTCGCCGCCAGCGGCGTCAATCTCCGGCGGGTCCAGCTGCTCGGAACGGGCTTGTGGGACGACCCGCGCATCTTCTCCGACACGCAGCTGCAGGGCGGCCTGTATGCGGCACCGGATTCCAGCGGTTTCCGGAAGTTCTCGGCACGCTACCGCAGCCGCTACGGCCGGGATCCGGTGCGAACGGCCACGCTTGCCTATGATGCGGTGGCGCTTGTCATTGCGCTGACCAAGACACAGGGCGCGCAACGCTTCAGCGAAAGCGTTCTCACCAATTCGTCGGGGTTCTCGGGCATCGACGGCGTCTTCCGCTTCCGGACCAACGGCACCAACCAACGGGGCCTCGCAGTGTTGCAGGTGACGTCGACCGGCGGCCGGGTGATCAGCCCGGCACCGCGTTCCTTCGGGCCGGGGACGTGAGCCATCGCTATTCCGCAGGCACCAGGCTTTCCCGTGGCTTGAACGAATAGTGCGAGGCGTCGCGCCGCAGCGACGAGGCCTCGCGTGCGAACAGGATCAGGTGGTGCGCGACCACCGCCACCATGATCAGGTGCTCGATCTCGCCACGCCGCAGCCGGGCCAGGGCAAATCGCCAGAATGTCGCCCTGTAGTGGCTGCGTAGGCCGACGTGCCAGAACAGGCGCCCGATGAGCATCATGGCGCGGCGCAGGTTGGCCCAGGTCGGCGCCCGCCGCGCGCTGTCCGCCGGATACAGGCGATTGGGATAGGTGGCGCGGATTTGATGTTCGTAGCGGGCATAGAGCCGGTCGGGCTCGTAGGCCACCCGTGTGCACTCCCGCCAGGCCGCCATCACCTGATCATAGGGAAGCCGGAAATCCACGTTTGACTCACGGCCGTCATCGTTTTCGATCAGCCGGCCTTCCCGCTTGAGATGGTCCCAGAGCGGAGTGCGTGGCAATGCCTGCAGCAGATTCATCGTCAGCAGGGGAATCTGCGTGCGCTCGATGAAGTCCAGCAGGTGCCTGCCGGTGTCCGGCGTGTCCGTGTCGAGCCCGAGAATGATGCCGGATACGACCTCCATGCCATAGCCGTTCAGCGTATTGACTGCCTCGACGATCGGCACCGCGGTGTTGTGCTCCTTGGCAATGGACTTCAGCGCGTCGGAGTCCGGCGTCTCGATGCCGCAGAATATCGTCTCGAACATCGCCTCGCGCATCAGCGCAAGGATTTCCGGCCGCTTGGCGATGTTCAGCGTCGCCTCGCAGGCCAGCGAGTAGGGGTAGTGGTTGCGGCGCTGCCATTCGATCAGGTGCGGCAGCAGTTCCCGTACGGCGCGGCGGTGGGCGATGAAGTTATCGTCGACAAAATAGACGGCGCCGTGCAGGCCGCACGCGAGCATCTTGTCGAGCTCGGCGCCGATCTGCTCCGGCGTCTTGAAACGCGGGTTGCGGCCGTACAGCGCGGGGATGTCGCAAAACTCGCATTGATAGGGGCAGCCGCTGGAGAACTGGATGCTGCCGATCATGTAACGGCGCATCTGCGCCATCTCGTACGCCGGCAACGGGAAGTCGGCGAGCTCGCGTCGCTCGCGGGTCGTGAACACCACCTGCTGTGGCGGTCGCGCGACATCACGCTCCAGCCGGGCGAACAGGTCCTCGGTGGCGTCACCGAGTTCCCCGACATGCAGATAGTCGAAATCGGGATAGTGCTCGGGGCAGGCGGAAACAGAAGAGCCACCGAGCACCGCCGTACGGCCGAACGCGTGCGCCCGTCGCCGGATGTCCTCGATTTGCCGCCACTGCACGTGCATTCCGCTGACGAACACCACTTCCGCCCAGGCAAAATCGTCGGCGTCGGCCGGCGCGATGTTTTCGTCGACAAAACGGACTTGCCAGGCCGGCGGCACGGCTGCGGCAATGACCAGCAGCCCTTGCGGCGGCATGAAGGCGCGAATGCCGTCGATCAGGGGATAGGAGAACTCGAACGATCCGAACGAGGGTGCGTAGCGTGGAAATACGCACAGGACTCGTCGTCCGAGGTTGGCTCCTCGTCGCTTCATTGAAAGGCCTTACGTTGCGCGCAGCCTATAATACTGGCGCAGCAACGGCCAGCCGGCGCAACTGGTTCCGCGACGAATTTCCAAACGTGGGGGTAACCGACGGTCAGGCCGCCAGGTCGGCGACCACCGCATCGAGCAGGGGAAAGCCGGACTGCGTCACGCGCAGGCGGCCGGCCCCGGTGATCTCCACTGTGCCTTGGTCGCGCAGGAAGCTGAGCCGTTGTGGATCGATCATGCGCCCCGCCAGCGCCGTGTAACGCGCAAGCTCGATACCCTCGGCAAGCCGCAAGCCCATCAGCAGGTATTCGTCGGCTGCCTCGCCGGGCGTCAGCTGCTCCTCGATGGTGATGCCGGTGCCGGTCGCTTCCACCCGCATCAGCCAGCTTTCCGGCCGTCGCTCGGTTTGGGTGGCAACGCGCCGGCCGCCGACATTGAGCCGGCCGTGCGCGCCCGGTCCGACGCCGGCGTACTCCTCGCCGCGCCAGTAGACGAGATTGTGACGGCACTCCGCACCGGGGCGGGCGTGGTTCGATATCTCGTAGGCCGGCAGGCCCGCATCCGCGCAGATGGCCTGCGTGAGATCGTAGAGATCGCGCGCCAGATCGTCGTCGGGCACCCGCAGCTTGCCGGCGGCATGAAGAGCGGCGAACGGTGTCTCCGGCTCGATGGTCAGTTGATAGAGCGAGAGGTGCTCGGCGGCCTCCCCGATGGCGCGCTTGAGCTCGGTCGCCCAGGCGCCGGGCGTCTGCCGTGGTCGCGAATAGATGAGATCGAAGGAGTAGCGATCGAAATTGGCACGCGCAACGGCGATCGCATCGAGCGCGTCCTGCGCAGTATGCAGACGGCCGAGTTCCCTGAGAGCTTCGTCGTCGAGTGCCTGCACACCGAGCGAGACGCGGTTTACTCCGGCCGAGCGATAGCCGCGGAAGCGGCTCGACTCCACGCTGCTTGGATTGGCTTCCAGCGTGACCTCGACGTCGGATGCGACCGCCCAGTGCTTGCCGATGCTGTCGAGAATGGCCGCGACCGTCGATGGCTGCATCAGCGACGGCGTGCCGCCACCGATAAAGATGCTCGACACCGTGCGGCCGGGTATGCGCGCTGCTGTGGCAGCGATTTCGGCCTGGAACGCACGGACAAAGCGCGCCTCGTCGATACCGCCGTGGCGAACGTGACTGTTGAAATCGCAGTAGGGACATTTCGACAGGCAAAACGGCCAGTGCACGTAGACGCCGAAAGGGGACACGCTTGGAACTGTCATGTTAACCATACTAGGCCGCGATGGACGGGCCCGCCAGCACCGATACGGAATTACTGCGGACAACTGCGTAAAATTGTAACGATCGCGGGCGGTGCAGCGATGCCGCATTCGGCTGTCCCGCTTCAGCCGCGCAGACACGCCTCCGCCAGCTTGATGAAGGCGCGCGCGCGGTGCGAGAGGCCCTGTCCTGCCGGGGGCAAACCGTGTTTTTCCGTCGCGCTCATCTGGCCGAAGGTCTGCGTGAAGCCGTCCGGAAGAAACAGCGGATCATAGCCGAAGCCCTTGTCCCCGCGCGGGGGCCACACGACGGTGCCGTCGACGCGGCCCTCGAACGCCTCGACGTGTCCGTCGGGCCAGGCGAGGCAGAGCGCGGCGACGAAATGGGCGCGGCGCTGCTCCGGCGTCCTGGCGCCGCGCCCGATGAGCAGCGTCTGGATCGTATTCATGGCGCGGCGGAAATCCTTGTCCGGTCCTGCCCAGCGGGCGGAATGAATGCCGGGCTCGCCGTCGAGCGCGTCGACGACCAGACCGGAATCGTCGGCGAAGCCCGGCTTGCCCGTCGCGCTGGCTGCCGACATGGCCTTGATGCGCGCATTGGCGGCGAAGGTCTTGCCGGTTTCCTCCGGCTCGGCAAGGCCAAGCTCGCCTGCCGACTGTGCCGTGACGCCGTAGGGCGCGAGCAGTTCCCGCATCTCGGCGAGCTTGCCGGGATTGTGCGTGGCGATGACGACGGGGCCGGTCAGCTGTCGGCTCACATCACCGCCATTTTCTGCAAGCCAACCAGTTTCTCGACGCCCTTGCGCGCCAGCGCCAGAAGGGCCAGGAACTGGTCCTCGCTGAACGGAATTTTCTCGGCGGTGGCCTGCACCTCGACGATGTTGCCGGCACC
>Ga0315534_1003487_pt1 | contig 10108 bp, 8 predicted proteins | sample SalMarSW160240MG_FD_203094 | JGI IMG/M metagenome (GOLD analysis project Ga0315534, IMG submission 203094) | Salt marsh sediment microbial communities from the Plum Island Ecosystem LTER, Massachusetts, United States - Salt Marsh Sediment SW1602-40 ...
CCTTGACCGACTGACCCACCGGATCGCTCCCGCCATTCGCGGGATCCCCAAACAGCTCCTGGGCAATGTCGGCACCAAGCACGGCGACCTTGTTGGTCAGATCGTTGTCCTCGTCGGTCAGGAACCGCCCCTCCGCCAAGGCATACTCGCGCACCGAGGTAAAGCCAGGCGTCGTGCCGATGATAGAGATGTCGGTTAGCGTGGTGGTTCCGGCCTTGACGTCCTGCGTCGTGCTCTGCTCGGCCGAGACGCCGCTGATGCCGGTGACGTTCGCCTCGATCGTCGCTAGGTCATCGTAGGTCAAGCTGGGAGAGCTCCCACCCACGCCAGGCCCGGCCCGCTGGAAGGAGGGCATGATCATGATCAAGTTGGCACCCAGGGTGTTGATCTGATCGGCCACCTCTGCCTCTGCCCCTGCGCTCACGGCAAGCATCACGATCACCGCCGCCACGCCAATGATCACCCCCAGCGTGGTGAGGAAAGAGCGCACCTTGTTCAGCGTCAATCCCTCCCATGCGATCCGCAACGCCTGTCTCACTTTCATCTTGTGCCTCCTGGGTGTTCATTGACCAAGTACTGCCTGGCCAAATCCTGCTCGTCCTGCGCCTGCGGGGCGCCGAGCTCGCGGGCGTGCGCCTGGTCCGAAACGATCTGCCCATCCTGCAAATAGATCACGCGCTCGGCGTGATCGGCGATGTCAGGCTCGTGCGTCACCATCACGATCGTCACCCCACGATCGTGCAGCTCGTGCAGCAAGGCCATAATCTCTTCGCCGGAGCGTGTGTCCAGGTTTCCGGTCGGTTCGTCGGCGAGCAGGATCGCCGGGTCATTGACCAGTGCCCGGGCGATGGCTACCCGCTGCTGCTGTCCACCGGAGAGCTCGTTGGGCCGGTGGTCGACCCGATCGCCTAGCCCCACCGCCTCCAGCATCTCGACTGCCCGCTGATAGCGCGCCGCATCGCTTGCGTGTGCGTGCCCGTTGTAGAGCATGGGCATCATCACGTTCTTGACTGCCGTCAGCCGCGGCAGGAGGTTGTACGACTGGAAGACAAAGCCAATCTTTTCGTTGCGCACGCTGGCTAGCGCGTTCTTGCTCAACCGGCTGACGTCCTGCCCATCCAGGATGTAGCTGCCACTGCTTGGACGGTCCAGGCAGCCCAGGATGTTCATCAGGGTTGACTTGCCACTGCCCGACGGTCCCATCACGGCGACAAACTCGCCTTCTTCTACCGTTGCCTGCACCCCACACAGGGTGTGCACCGCGATCTCGCCGCTTCCGTACGTCTTGGTCAGCTCGTGAACCTCGATCATTCCATTCTCCATGTTAGCCTCCCATGAACGGCGGGATCATGTCGCCGCCAGGCTGCATCTGAGGTGTGCCCGTTTCGGAGGAGCTCGACGAACTCGACGAACTGGTCGTGGCTTGGCCAAGGCTGACCACCTCACCGCGCTGTAAACCGGACACGATCTCGGCGTTCACATAATCTTTGAGCCCCACCTCGACCGGGCGCAGCTCCAACTCACCGTCCGTTCCCACCACAAAGACCGCGTACTCCCCGTCGCCCGCGCCCGCGTCGCGCAATGCTGTCACCGGCACCAGCAGTGCATTGGTTGCCTCTCCGGACACGATCTCGACTTCGACGTTCATGTCACCCAGCAGCGCCACCAGGTGTCCTGTGGTGTCGATACTGGCCCACGCTTGCACAGCGCTCGTGTTGCTCACCTGGACCAGCGTCGGGTCCACGCGAAGCACCTTGCCCTCGTAGGTCAGGTCAGGCAGTGCCTCAAAAACAATATTCACCGGGTTGCCGACCGCCACGCTGTTCAGGTCCGACTCTTCGACCCAGAACTGCACGACCGGCTCTTGCATGTTCGCTAGCACTATGGCCGTGCCGCTGACCTTTTCGCCCACATTCGCCGCGATCTCGGTTACCGTACCCGCAGCCGGCGCGACGAGCGTGGTGCCATCGAGCGCCGCCAGGGCCGACTCGAGCTTGAGCTGTGCCTGCTGCAACGTCAGTTCGGCCTGGGCTGTATCCGGGTTGGCCAGGGCGGCCTTTGCATCCGACAAGTCTAGTTGGGCCTGTCCGAGCGCGACCTCTAGCTCTTGCACTGCAAGCCGTGCCGTGGCGATTTCCTCGTCGTCAGGTGGCGTCTGCAGCTCTTCAAGTGCCTGCTGGGCGTCCAGCACCTTGACCCAGGCGTTCTGTACGTCGATCTGGCTGCTGTCGATCATGGCCAGGTCATAGCTGGCCTGGGCAATTTCGAGGCTGTCCTGAGCTTTCTGCAGGCTTTCGGCCGCTCTGACCCGCGTGTCCTCAATGTTGTTTTCCCAGTCGCGCGCTGCGTCCATGGCATTTGCGTAACTGATCTGCGCGTCTTCCAGGTCACGGGTCGCCTGCTCCAGGTTGATGCGCGTCGAGGCAAGTTGCTCGTCGCGCAGCCCGGCCTTGGTCACCGTGTTCTGGTACCCTGCTTGGGCAATGGCCAGATCAGCCTGGCTGATCTGGCCCTCGCTCTCGTCGGGCGCCCAGTTCAGCAGCTCGTCCAGTGCTTCCTGCGCTGTAGCGAGGTCGGCCTCGGTTTGAGTGACGGTGAGTTCTGCCTGTGACACGGCCTGTTCGAGCTGGGCCGTGTCCTTAGCTTCGTCGAGCGCTTGCTCTGCCTGCAGCATGCTCAGCTCGGCTTCTGCCACCGCGTTACGCGCATCGGTGTCGTCGATGTAGGCCAAGAGGTCTCCCGCCTGCACCACGTCTCCCACTTCCACTAGCAGTTCCAGCAGCGTGCTGCTGCTGTCAAAGGCTAGCTTGGTCTCGGACAAAGGTACCAACATGCCCGTCCCGTCCGCGGTGATCGAGATGTCGCCTACGGTTACAGTGGCCGTCTCGATAGTGGTTTCCCCTTGTGGCACCTCCTGCGGCGCGAGCCAATACCCATAGGCGGCGCCTCCGCCGCCGAGCAAGACCAATACGACAAGTGCGATCCAGAACGTTCTCTTGCGAAACATGCCACCTCCGCCTTCTTATCACGCGCCGCACGCGCAGCGTCCCGATTGCAGTCCCAGTGTACGGCGTAGGCCTGAGAACTGCCCGAGAACCCGCTTGGACTTTCCTGAGGGTTTCACGCAGATTCTCAGCGTTTTCTCAGCACTTTCACAACGCCCTCTCAGATGGCCCATATATGATCAGGCTAGGCGCCCCAAGGCGGGATGGCCTCGTACGGCGATGGACAACTGGCGGATCAGGGGCACCGATACGAGCACGAGCGAAGAGACTGCATATAGATGAGGGCAACAATGGCAAGCGTATTGATCGCAGATGATGATCAGAGACTGCTCAAGATGCTATGTCGCACACTGACCTACGAGGGACTGGACGTCATTACTGCTGCTGATGGCAAAACGGCGCTGGAACTGACCTGTGCGCAGCATCCGGACGTGATCGTCCTGGACTGGATGATGCCCGAGCAGAACGGGCTTGGCGTGCTCGAGGCCTTGCGAGGAGAGGACCATGGACAGACGCCGGTCCTCATGCTGACTGCGCGGGACGCGATCGAGGACCGCGTACAGGGGCTAGAGAGCGGCGCGGACGATTATCTGGTCAAGCCTTTTGCCCCCGCTGAACTGGTGGCGCGCGTCCATGCCCTGCTGCGACGCGTCAACGCGGGAGGGCAGGAGAGTCTTTCCTTCGCCGACCTGCGCCTCGACCTGAATACACGTGAGGGCTGGCGTGGCGAGCGCAGGTTCTATGTCACACCGACCGAGTACGAACTGCTGCGTCTCCTGATGCGCCATCCATGCCAGGTCATGACCCGCGCACAGATCTTGTCGCAGGTCTGGGGGTACGACTTTGGCGGGGACGAGAACGTGATCGAGGTGTACATTAGTTATCTACGGAGAAAGACAGAGGACGGTGGCGAGCCGCGCCTGATCCAGACGATCCGCGGGATCGGCTATGTCTTGCGTGAGGAAGCGTGATGTCTATCCGGCTGCGTATGACGCTGCTCTACAGTACCATCCTGGCACTGACGCTGATCGTGTTCAGTACGACGCTCTATACGATCCAGTCTCAGCAGACGTTGAACGCACTGATGGAAGACCTGACAATGAATGCCCAGCGTCTCGTAGGAGCATGGTCCCGGCCGATGATGGACCCGAACAGGCTCTACCCGCGATCGTGGCCAGATGCAACGGCCACGCAGGATGCAACGGACACACAGGATGCATCGGAGCCATTGACAGTGCTTTCGGGCATGCTGAGGGAATTTCGCAGCCGCGATACGCTGAGCGTGCTCGATGCTCAGGGGACGGCCTTTGACCTGCCCGGTAACCAGGACAGCCTGGATCTGCCGCTCAGCGACACCGGGTTGGCCCATCTGCAGCAGGGGCAGGCGTGGACCGAGATCGCGTCGATTGACGACGAAAGATGGTTGATCTATAGCCAGCCTCTGAAGCTCGGCCCGCAGGTCATGGGCATCGTGCAGGTCGCACGTTCGCTCGCCGATCGCGACCGTTCCCTGCAAGGGCTGCGGATGACGCTACTCCTGGGCAGCGCGCTGACGACGGCCATCGCTTTTGGCATCGGTTGGGTACTCTCTGGCATGACGTTGCAGCCCATTCACCGTATCACGCGGACAGCACGACAGATCGGAGAGGAGCGCGACTTTGCCTCGCGGGTCCGGCACGACGGACCCAACGATGAGCTTGGCCAATTGGCAACCACCTTCAACGGCATGCTGTCTCACCTGCAGGACGCATACCAGCAGGTGACGCACGCGCTGCAGATGCAGCGCGATTTCGTGGCCGACGTGTCGCACGAGCTGCGCACGCCCCTGACCACGGTGCGTGGCAACCTGGCTCTGCTGGCACGCCAGCCGCCCATTCCTTCCGAGGAGAGGGAGGACATCATGAACGACGTCGTCGACGAGACCGAGCGCCTGATCCGCCTGGTCAGCGACTTGCTCACCTTGGCTCGGGCCGATGCAGGCCGCAAGCTCAAGAGCGACCCCGTTCCGGTTCGGCCGTTGGTCCAGGACGTCTGCCGCCAGGCCCAGGTGCTCGAGCCTAACCGGGCGATCGCGTGCCAGGGTGCCGACGGCGCCATCGCCCTGGCCGATCCCGATGCTTTGAAGCAGGTGCTCTTGACCCTGCTTGACAATGCCCTCGTGCACGGCAAAGGGTCGATTCTTGTCGCCGTGGATGATAGCGATCGCCAGATCGCGATCCGCGTCCAGGACAACGGTCCCGGCATGTCCTCTCAGCTCTGCGAGCGTCTCTTTGACCGCTTCTACCGTGGTGATACTTCGCGTTCGACGCCCGGCTTTGGGCTGGGCTTGTCGATCGCCAAGGCACTGGTCGAGGCGCAAGGGGGTACGATCGTGGTCGACAGCCAGCTCGGTCAGGGAAGCACGTTCACCGTGACCCTACCTGCGGCTGTTGCATTGTCGCTGACGGAAGCATAGCCGCGCATCATCGGGCACATACCGCTGCATTGGCCGGCCAGGCGGAACACTTGGTCACCGTCGATCGCGATCCGCTGGCACTCGAATCGCTCGGCAACCTCCGGGTCATCACGCCCGAGCAACTCGGCGCCACGCTCAGGGATACGAGCACCTGAGCCTGCATCCGTCTAGAGCGTAACACTCACTCTATTCCGCTCTGATCCAGCACCGACCATCTGTCCAGCGGGTCCAACACGTACACCTCTTCAGTCGGTCCTGCTAGGTAGCACGTCTGCCACGAACGCCCGCCGGAGGGAATGGCGTCGTCGCACTGCCAGGTGGCCTCGTACCCGGACTCGGGTGCCAGCGCCCAGCCTAACTCCTCACGGTAGCCTGGCACGCCGCGCACGTCCCCGCGCCAGATGAGGCCGAACTCGCTCTGGGGCGCATACAGCCCCTCGGGCGCTTCCACGCTGGACGACGTGTCCTCGATGACGTCGAGCGGGTCGCTGACGTAGGTCACCCGTCCTTGCATACCCTCCTCCTCATCCGGCGTCTCGGTGAGGATCACGTAGCGTCCCGGTGCCTGCAGCCAGGCCATCGTGCCCCGCTCGAAGCGCTGTATGGCGGCAGAGGTCTCGACCGGCTCGCGCGGGCAGATGCCGGCCTGTGGCTCATCAGAGAAGAACCAGGTGCGGTCGCACTTGAGCGGGACCGAAACCTGCCACACTTCCGGGTCGGCACCGCCACTTGCCTCCACGCGCAAGATCCAGTCGATAAACTGATTCCCCTTGACATCCTGCGGGATGGCAAAGGTCGTGCTTCCCGATAGCGGCATCTCCCGGCAGTCGTCCTCGCTAAAGAGGGTGAAGCGGGCGATCGGGCAGAGGGTCGCCCGGTCGCCTCGTGCTTCCCACCTCAAGGTGACGATGTCGCCCGGCTCTGCCTCGGCTGGAATCACCTCGAAGGAGAAGATCTCGGGAGACTGGCCCGAGGGAGTCGCCTCGGGCGGGCTGGTCGGCACGGGGGTGGGCGTCGATTCTGGTGTGGCTGAGGCGGCCGGCTCGATCCAGTCCACCAGGTGGGTGCCGGGGGCGAGGTCGACCGGTCGGGTTGCCCAGGTCCCTGTTTCAGCGAGAGTGATGCCGGTCGCGATGTCGTTCTCTGTGCGGGTAAAGGCCAGCCACTTGCCGTCGGGGCTCCATCTGGGCCGGTCCCCCGGGCCCAGGTACACTTCTTCCTCCCGCGACCCGTCGACGCGCACGACCCACACGCCACCCTCGTCGGGATCCTGTGCCCACGCGATTAAGGCCAACCACCGTCCATCGGGGCTCCAGACCGGTGCCGGCGGCCACGATGCCTTGAGGAACGCGGCGTAGGGGTGCAGCACACGCGCCGTCCGCGCCGCCAGGTCGAACACCGCGACGGCATAATGCTCCTCGGACTGGCCATCCAACTCCAGGTCGACGACCCACGCCAGCCGGGCGCTGTCGGAGCTCCAGGCAGGGCTGCCGATCTCTGGGGTGAGCACACCCAACAGCCCGTATTCCGCCGGTTTGAAGGCTTCGACGCCATCGCCCCAGCGATACAGCCAGCCCGCGTTTCCACCGCCATAGGCTATCGTCTGCCCATCCGGCGCAGGCGCGAACTCGCTGGCAAACAGGTCGTGCTCGTCGTCCAGCACACGATAGTCTGCCCCATCGACGTTCACCGCCGTGAGATAACCCATCGGGCCAGGCGTATGGCGCACCCTCGCAGGGTCGATGGAGCTAAAGAGCACGACATCTGGCCGCGCCGGCCACCAGCGAAAGCAGCATTCCATGCGTCCCGGCGTGCGGGTCAGGTTCACGCGCTTTCCGCTGGATCGGTCGATGCGCCAGTATTCCCCATCGGCCGCGTCGTAGCGAATCAACTCACTTCCATCCGGCGACAGAACAGCGCCCGGATTGTCCGATACTTGGTCAGGGCGCCCGTCGGCATCGACCAGCCATAGGGCATCCTCGAACTGATAGACCAGCCCAACGGGCGGCTCAACCGGCTCAGGGACCGCCGTGGAGGGCGAGCCAGTAGGTGTGGTTGCCAGCGTACCGGCCGCCTCGAGGCTCAAGCTCACGGCATAGAAGACGTCGATCCCCTCTGGCCACCGGATCCGGACCACCAACGAGTACGTTCCCGGGGCCGCATGCGGCGTATACGCGACCGGGTTCGCGATCTCGAGCTCAGCGCGGTCCACCGGCTCCGTCCCGCCAGGCAGCTCTTCAGGCCAGCGCATGAACGTCGCTGCGATGCCGCCTCCAGGATAGAGCCGCACCTCGATCGCGGACGGTGGCTGCGCGGTACCCGGTCCCAGGCGTAGCGCCGTGCCCTGACTGATGGTGAAAGCCGCCGCCTGAGGCGGAGACTGGCCCGTCGAGTCAACCGAGAGGCCACGACACTCGTATGCCGTGACGGCCGCGGGCTGCTGTATGTCCGCTGTGGAAACGAGGAGGCTCAGGTATTCCTGGCACGCACCCGGTAACGGTGGGAGCAGCGACGGCGTAGGCGTAGCAGTAAGCTGCGCCGCTGGTGTGCGCTCGATGCGGATCTCGAGCGTGCCGCAGGCGGCTAGCAAGGGCCACAGGCAAAGCAGTGCCAGGGACAGAAGAACGGAACCGCGACGAACTCGTTTCATCTCCGCGCTCTCTCTAGACGCCAGGCCAGCACCTTCTGGCCAACCGCTCGTTACAGGACGGGAGTCTCCACCTCGATGCCGTATTCTATCACACATGTCCGTGCCTTTCCATCCAGCCAGAGTGCTCCCAACTACAAGCGCACCTCACAGTCCTGCCCCCTTGTGCTCCATGTTATCCATGCCAGGTGACGGACATAGGGCCACGGTGTTACCGTTCTGCGACACGGTGTGATGATCCTGTGACAACGGCTTGTCCATTTGCCCACTCGATGGTATGCTTGATCCGTGTCCACGTTCATGCATAGATCAAGGAGCCACCATGGTTGACCGGCCCAAGATCCTGTTGGTCGACGATGAAAAGGCCATCACGGCCAACCTTAGGCCCTTCCTCGAGCGGTCCGGCTTTGAGGTCGACACCGCCGCCGATGGCGAGGAGGCCCTGGCCAAGATCCGGACCTTTGACCCCGATCTGCTCGTCCTCGACGTGCTCATGCCCCGCCTGGATGGGCGCGAGGTCCTGCGCCGTCTCCGCCGCGCCGATGACTGGACGCCCGTCATTCTCCTGACCCAGGTCGGCGAGTCGACCGAGCGCGCCATGGCCCTGGAAGAGGGTGCCGACGATTACCTCAACAAGCCCTTTGACCCGCACGAGCTCGTCGCGCGCATCCGCGCTGTGATGCGCCGCGCCCGGCCCGGCCAGCCGCCACTTGCCTCTGCGGAGCAGTTAGTCAGTGGGGCGCTGCGCCTCGACCGGCGGTCCCGCCGCGCCTACATGGGGGCGGAAGAGCTCCACCTCACGCCCAAGGCCGCTGCCTTGCTTGAGTACCTGATGACCCATCCCGACGAGCTGCTCAGCCGGGAGCGGCTGCTCGACGTCGTGTGGGGCTGGGACTATCCGGCCGGCACGCGCACCGTCGACACGCGCGTCGCCGAGATCCGGCGCGCGCTCGACGAGGACCCCTCTGATCCCCTGTACATCGAGACCGTGCCCGGGCAGGGGTATCGCTTCATCGGCTTGGTGGAGGCCGGCCGGTGACCGCTCGGTTCGCATGGCGATTGGCTGTCGCTCTTCTCCCACTGGCTGGAGGCGTGCTGGCCGCAGTGCTGCTGTGGAACGTGGACTCGCTGGAAAATCCGATCCTCTATGCACGGGCGGACGCAGGGACGGTTGTGCTCCTGTTCGGCGCGATCCTCTCCCTGTTCGCGGGGGCGGGGCTTGTCCTGCGAGCCGTGACCGATCGTTTCCGCGCGCAGGTCGCTGACGCACGTGCCCAGGCGACGGAGGAGCGGCGCCGCTTTGTCCAGCGCCTCGACCACGAGCTCAAGAACCCCCTTACAGCCATCCGCGCCGGCCTGGCCAACCTGTGCAACGACCAGGGGCCCTCCGTACAGCAGGAGGCGCTATCCAGCGTGGAAGCGGAGGTGCTGCGCCTCAGCCGCCTGACCGCCGACCTACGCAAACTGGCCGAGCTGGAGACGCGCCCCTTGGAGCGCGCGCCCGTCAATGTTGCCGAGCTGCTGCGTGAGGCCGTGACTCTGGCCGAGGAGCAACCCGGCGCCGAGGCGCGCACGCTGACTCTGATCCTTCCCCAGGCACCGTGGCCTTTGCCCGTCGTCCTCGGCGACTGGGACCTGCTCTTTCTGGCGGTGTACAATCTGCTCGACAACGCCATCAAATTCACGGATCCCGGCGATACGGTAGAGGTGCGCGCCGTCGAGGAAGGCACGTTTGTGATCGTCGAGGTTGCCGACACGGGGCCCGGCATCCCCCAAGATGAGCTGGAGCGGGTGTGGGAAGAGCTCTACCGTGGACAGTCGGCACGTGGCATCCCCGGCAGTGGCCTGGGCTTGGCCCTCGTGCGTGCCGTGGTCGAGCGGCACGGCGGCCAGGTGTCGCTGCGCAGCCGCGCCGGGCACGGCACCGTGGTGCGCGTGCGCTTGCCGGTGACATCGCAGTAACCAAGGAGACCGTGCATGCTGCCCAAAGAACGTGTCTAT
>Ga0315534_1003489_pt1 | contig 10098 bp, 7 predicted proteins | sample SalMarSW160240MG_FD_203094 | JGI IMG/M metagenome (GOLD analysis project Ga0315534, IMG submission 203094) | Salt marsh sediment microbial communities from the Plum Island Ecosystem LTER, Massachusetts, United States - Salt Marsh Sediment SW1602-40 ...
TCCACCGCCAGAAAGACCATCAACAGATGGTTGGCGGACGCCATCAGACAGAAGCCGAGAGTCGCTCCCAGGATCAACGTGAAGAAATCGGTCCGGTCTTCCCGGTCGGGCATTCCGGTAATCCACGTGAGCACCACGAACAGAATACCGAAAAACAGGAACAGCACCCGAAAAAAGACCGTCATCGAGTCGTAGATCAGCACGCCACCGAAGAGCTGCCGCGGATCGACATTTGCCGTTGAACCGAAAGCTCCGGCGGGAACCGCGTACCACAAGGCCACAAGCATTCCGGCCAGCCCGACGTACAACGATCCCGCGTGTTGCGTTGCTTGAAACACGCGCAGCAGCAACATCACGACAATCGTAGCGCACAGCACCAGTTCCGGGACGAACAGTTGCAGGCTCGCCCACGTATCGTTGATCGCCGGCTGCATGAGTTCGTTGATTTGCACCGGGCTGCCTTTACTGTGAATCGGGATCGTCGGGTACTTCCGCTGCCGCCTCTGGCATCCAGGCCACGCGATTCTCGCCCTGGGGCGGCGTCTGGCTGGTGTCGTAACGCTGCGTCCACTGCGCGAGGTTTTCCACGGTCCTGTCCACGCTGGGCGACATGTAGTCGAACACCATCCGCGGGTATACGCCCAACAGGATCGCGAAAAAGGCCAGCGGCGCGGCGATCGCGACTTCACGCGACGTGATCCGCGTCAGGGCTTCTCCGTGCGGACCCCGGTACTCGGGGCCGAGGTACACGCGCTGGACCGCCCACAGGATGTAGGCCGCGGTCAGGATGACCACGGACGCGGCAATCACGGCCATGATCTTGCTGTAGTTCCACACGGACAGCGTCACGAGAATTTCGCCGATAAAGCCGCACAAGCCGGGAAGTCCCAGGCCCGCAAAAAATATGACGATCGCCAGTCCCGAGTAGACCGGCATCTTCGCGAACAGCCCGCCGAACTCGTTGAGGTTGCGGTGATGCACGCGGTCGTACACCACGCCCACCAGGAAAAACATGCCTGCCGAACTGATGCCGTGGGCGATCATTTGGAACATGGCGCCGTTCATGCCCATCTTCCAGTAATCGGCCAGGTACTGGGAGTCGCGCGTCGCGCTCCACACGCCCATCCCCAGCACGACATAGCCCATGTGGCTGACCGAGCTGTAGGCCACAAGCCGCTTGAAATCCTGCTGGGCCAGGGCGGCAAAGGCGCCGTAAATCATGCTCACCACGCCCACGATGCATACCAGCAGGGCCAGGTCGTAACCGGCCTGCGGGCAGATTGGATAGCAAATGCGGATGATGCCGTAGCCTCCCAGCTTGAGCAGAATTCCCGCCAGGATCATGGAAATCGGCGTGGGCGCTTCGACGTGGGCGTCGGGCAGCCAGGTGTGCAGCGGCACGCTGGGCACCTTGATTACAAATCCAATAAACAACAGCAGGAACGACCACCACTCCAACGAGCGGCCCCACAGCAATTCGCGCGAGAACAGGTCGGTATGTTGTCCCATCTGCTGCAGGGCGAGGATATTGAAGGTATGGATCGAGCGCCGTCCGCTGTCGATCTCGTCCAGCAGGTCCTGGTACGCCGCATCCCACACGGCACCCTCCCGAGCGGCGCCGTGCGGCACGTACTTCAGCAGGACGCCCGCGTCGGCCAGTTGCTGCTGGTTGAGCCGAGACAGGTCGCTGTTGAAATACAGAATCAGGATGGCGATCAGCATCAATACGCCGCCCAACAGCGTGTACAAAAAGAACTTGATGGCGGCATATTCCCGCCGCGGCCCGCCCCATACTCCGATCAGGAAGTACATGGGCAGCAACATCACCTCCCAGAACACGAAGAACAGAAAGAAGTCCAGAGCCACGAACACGCCCAGGATGCCCGTCTCCAAGATCAGAAACAGCACGCAGTAGGCCTTGATGTTGCGCTCGATATTCCAACTGGCCATCATGGCCAGCAGGCATATGAAGGTGGTCAGCAGAAGAAATGGAAAACTGATCCCATCGACGCCCAGCAGGTATTCGATATCGAAGGAGGGGATCCACGGAAACGACACCAGATTCTGCATGGCCGCCTGTTGGAGCTCGAACCCCGACTCGCCGACGCCCAACGCCATCAAAACCGTCAACAGAAAAACGACGGCCGTGATGCCCACCGTGCCCACTTTGACCGCGTCTTCCATCCCGCGCGGCAGGCAAGCCATCAACAGGCCTCCCACGGCCGGCAGAAAGATGATCAGACTCAGTACGAGCGGTACGTTGTCAAGCATTGCTTGTACCCTTCATGGACTGCGTCGCGTCGCAACCAATTTTCTCGGCTTGTCGCGGGGCGCCTGGTCGTTGGCAACGGCCGCCTCCGGGGAACCCGGCCGTTTACATTCCCGCCGAGGCGTAGCTCCGGACAAACGAAATCAACAGAAACAAAGCCACGGTGCCAATCACAATAAACATCACGTACTGCCGCACGCGGCCCGTCTGGACCGTCCGCAGTGCCAATCCGGCGTCCCACGTGCGGCGGGCAATCGTGTTCGCGGCAGCGTCCACGATTCTGCGATCCACCAAGGTGTCCTGCACCCGGGAGAACCATTGGACCGCCGACGCCGATGCATGGATGGCACCGTCAATGACGCGGCGGTCGAGCCACGCCACCACGCGCGCGATCCCCAGCGCGGGGCGCACAAACAACGCCGCGTACAGTTCGTCAAACCACCATTTGTGGATCAGAAACCGGTAGACAGGTCGAAATTGCTGGCGGATCTCCACCGGGTCGAGCAGCCTCCAGCAATAAATGATCGTCGACAGTAAAAAGCCCCCCAACGCGGTCGCGAATGCAATCAGCGTGACCGTCGTCTTGATGGACGGGTGGTGCGAAAGGTGTTCGTTGGGATGGGTCAGGTTCTCGAGAATCAGCCCTCCGGAGGACGTGGCGAGTGTGCCGACGGGCCGCGCCTGTTCCAGCAGATCCGCCAAACCGAAAACGGGCCAGCCGATCCCCACGGCAAAAGCAGCCAGGATCAGCAGCGGGACGGTCATGACGCGAGGCGATTCGTGGGCATGGTTGAAGCGGTGTGGATCGCGGGGCGTGCCCAGGAACGTCATGTACCAGAGACGGAACATGTAGAACGCGGTGATCGCCGCCCCGCCTGCGGCGGCCACGAACAGGATTCCGTGCGACTGATTGCCGGATATCGCCAGGCCGGCGAAGCCGCTGGTGAACAGCCAGGTCTGTTCGAGAATCGCGTCCTTGGAATAGTAGCCACTGAAACCGACCACGAACGGCACGCTGGCCCCCACGATGGCCAGGCACCCGACCAGCATCGTGTAGCCGGTAATCGGCATCTTCTTCAAGAGCCCTCCCATCTCGGGCATCTCATTCGTGTGCACGGCATGGATCACCGAACCAGAACCAAGAAACAACAGGCTCTTGAAGAAGGCGTGGGTGATCAGGTGGAACATGCCGGCCAACCAACCGCCCACCCCCAGCGCCAGCATCATGTAGCCGAGCTGGCTGACGGTCGAATAGGCCAGCACGCGTTTGATGTCGGTGGCGGTGATGGCGATCGTTGCCGCGATAAACAACGTCATCGTGCCGATGTACGCAATGGTCAGCAACACCTCGGGGGTGAACGCAGGGTAGAAACGGCCCACCAGATAAACGCCGGCGGCGACCATCGTCGCCGAGTGCACCAGGGCCGAGACCGGTGTGGGCCCTTCCATGGCATCCGGCAGCCACACGTGGAGCGGAAACTGAGCGCTTTTACCGACACATCCGCAGAAGATACCCAGACCGGCCACGACCAGCAGCCAATAGCCGTACGGCGTCTGGTCGCCCGACGCCTGACCGGTGCGCCAGACGTCGATCTGTTGGTCCAGGCGATCCATGACCGCTTTGGACAACGCCACGCGGTCCACCGGCAGCAGGCGTTGGACGACCCAATCCTGCCGATCGGAACGCGATCGAGACGCCAGATCATCGGGAACTTCCGGTATGCCGAACGACTGCCGCGTGGCTTCGATCCACGACCGGTTGTCCGCAATCCAATCGGCGTGCTTCGCGCTCCATCGACCCCGCCACGCGCGCCATGCGACCATCCGCCGCAGCCAAGCGCGGTCGTCCGGCGGGGCGTCGCCCAGGGAGGTATCCGCCGAGGGTGGCAAAAGATAACGCAGAATCTCATTTCTTCGTTCGGACAGGGACTGGCGGACCATCCGGTCCGGCGTGCGCAGGCGGTAGCCGTGCTGGGGCGACCGGAGCAGCGTGAAAATGCCCGGGTCGGCCGCGCGACCCGCAGCATCCATGACGACGCGGCCCTGGCTGTTCTGCCGGTCTCCGAACGCGAACGTCCCCAACCCCGACCACAAGGCCATCATGCCGATAATCATGCCGAAATCGCCGACGCGGTTGACGATGAACGCCTTGTTGGCGGCGTTGCTGGCGCTGTTGCGCTCGATGTAAAACCCGATCAAGAAATAGGAACAGATGCCGACCAATTCCCAGAACACGAACACCATCAGCATGTTCCCGGCCACCACGACCCCCAGCATGCTGAAAGAAAACAGAGACAGGTACTGGAAAAAGCGGTAATAACGGCCTCGGCGCTGGAGATCTTCGCCGCTGGACAACTTCACCTCGTGGTCGGTGACGTCGTGCAGTTCCTCGTGCATATATCCCATGGAATAGACATGGATGCAGGAGGCAATCAACGTGACCATGGCGAACATGACCACGGTCAGTGAATCGATGTAGTAACCGATGGCGAGCCTCAAGGAGCCGAATTCGGCCAGCGTATACCAGTCGCCGCTGTAGTACACGGGAGGCGGCTGGGCATGATCGTCAGCGCCATGCGGCCCGTCGTGGTTCGATTCGGCGTCGGCCGCCGTCAGCGTCCACGGCGCGCTCGCCGAACCCGCGTCGGCGGCCGCGGTCGCATGCGATTCCGATTCCGCGGCATGACCTGCAACACCGTGGTGCGGAATCCACACGCCCAGCAGGGCGATGACCGACAGCAGGCACGATGCGAGGATGGCCCCGGTCGCGACCAGGCCGGCGTGACGGCCGGCCCGGCCCATCTTGGGCCCCAGCAGGACAATCAGTGTGAACGACAGCAGCGGCAACAGCCACGCCGCGCCGAGCAACCATTGGAGCGAAGCCGGATCCATCAGTCCCCCGCAACAGGTTTTGTCCGGTCGCGGCGCGGCGCCGCGCAACGGTGTAAGCGACGTGAGGCAACCATTCGGCGCCGCATGGAATCACTTCCGGTAAACAACGTCATTGTCATCCTCGCAGGTCATCTCCGCGGTCCACGTCGATCGTGTTGTGGGCATTGTAAAAACTCAACGCGATCGCCAGGGCAACCGCTGCCTCGGCGGCGGCCAGCACGATTACAAACAGCGCGATGATCTGACCGTCGATACTCAACGCCTGCGGGCGGCCCCGCAGTACTTCGCTGCCGAACGCAACGAAATTGACATTGGCGCCGTTCAGCACCAGTTCGATTCCCATCAGGATTCCCAGCGCATTGCGCTTGGTAGCCATGCATACCGCGCCGCACACGAACAGGACAGCTCCCACCACCATGTAGTGAGATGCACCGACGGGCTGGCTCAGCAAGCTTGCCAGTGGCGTCATCGTGTGGGTCCTTTCGTCATGCTTCCCGGCGGCGGCGCGTGCGAGCCAGATACGCCGCGCCGACAAGCACAATCAGCAAATGGATGGCTACAATTTCGAACGGCAGCAGGTATCCGGACATTCCGGCGGCGAGCCGTCGGTCGACGGCACTGTCGCCGCGCTCCAGCCGCACTCGGTCGGTCGGCGCGCCGAGCAGTCCCATGCCGATGCGCGTGGCCGTGGGACGGACCGCAACTGCTTCGGCCTCGGCGCGGCTTAACGGCCGCCAGGCGTCGACCGAGAACGCCGCCCATACGAGCAGGCTCAACAACGCCCCTCCCGCCAGCGCCGCCATGACCCATTCGCCGGCCCGCGTGCGCATGGTTATGAACGGGGCCTGCGCGGTCAGCATCACGCCGAATACCAGCAGCACGAGCGTGCCTCCGACATAGATCATGATCTGCATCGCACCGACGAAATCCGCGCCGGCCAGGAAAAACAACCCCGCGGTCGCGGCCAGCGACAGCACCAGGTAAAACGCCATGTGGACCACGTGACTGGTGATCACCACGGCGATGCCAAAGGCGCACGCTACTGCCGCAAACAGCAGAAAGAAAAAGGTGGGCCAGTAAATCCCGTCTTCCATGGGACCGTCTCATTCAGCGTCTGCGGAGAGGGAAAATGGATCGGGTGAAGACGCGGGAGCCCCTAGCGCGCCGCTGGGCACCGGCCGGCGGGCCACCACTTCGGACCCGGGCCGCGGCTGCGGGCCGGCAGAGGCCCCGGCTTCCCGAACGCTCGCATACGGTCGCGCGGGACCTGGCAACACGCCCAGACCGTTGGGCAGAAAAAGCATCCATGCCGTTGTCCCCACAAACGTGAAGCATACGATCGGCGTGCAGTATTTCCAGCAGGTCGTGATCACCTGATCGATCCGTAGTCGGGGCAGCGTCCATCGGGCCCACATCATCATCATCACGCCCAAAACGCCCTTGGCCAGCGTATTCAAACAGCCTGCCAGGCTTCCCAGATACCCGGCCACGGATCCGTTGGCGGAGTTCAGCCCGAGCCAATCCGTGACCGGCAGCGGGCCGTTCCAGCCCCCCAGGAACAGTATCGCGGCGAGAATGCTCACTGCCAGCATCGATCCGTATTCCGCCATGAAGAAAAAGCTCCACCGCAAGCCGGAGTATTCCGTGAGGAATCCCGCCACCAGTTCGCTTTCGGCTTCCGCCAGGTCAAACGGCGCGCGATTGACACTGGCCGTGGCACACGTAAGGAACACGAAGAACGTGAGGAACACGAACGGGTCGTGCAGCACAAACCAATTGGTGAACCATCCCTGCTGCATGTTTCCGATGGCCACCAGATCCATGGTGCCGGCAATCATCACGGGCACGATCGCGCACAGCCCCAGCGGGACTTCATAGCTGATAACCTGGGCGGCCTCGCGCATCGCTCCAAACAGCGACCATTTGGATGCCGAACCGTAGCCGCCCAGGATGACGCCGAAGACTTCCAGGCCCAATACGGCCAGGATGAAGAATGTGGCGACATTTAAATGCTGGCCGACCCACGCCACACCGTTCACGGAGAAGGGGATTGCCAAAAACGCGGCAAACGAGGCGCAAAAACTGATGTACGGTGCGATCCGAAACAGCAGCCGGTCCGCGCCGCCGGGCATCAGGTCTTCTTTGGTGAGCAGCTTGAGTCCGTCGGCCAGTGTCTGGAGCCACCCGAATTTGCCGCCCACGCGGGTGGGACCAAGACGGTCCTGAATGCGGCCCGAAATCTTGCGCTCCATCCAAATGAACAGCAGCGCCGCGTTGGCGATCAGCAGCAACAGTAGCGTGGCGTGAATGAGCGCGGCCATTGCGTAACCGACCCAGTGATCCGCGGAGACCGCTCCCCCAAACCAGCCGAGGACTACATTGAGAATGGATGCATTGATGAATTCGGCCACGGTCGGCAACTTCGACTAGTAGGCTTGGGAAATCTCATGCCCTGTTCAGGATGGCGCTGCTAAGGGACCCAGGGCGACCAACGGAATCCCAACGAACGGGCGGTGGGAAGGTCGCTCCGGGGTTCTTTGTCCGCGCAGCCGTCCATAAAACTTCACTTCGACAAGCCACCAAAGCAGTTTCAAATCTCCCGATAACCGCTCCAGGACCGCAAATTTTCATAGAAACATCCGGCAGGGAAATCGGCTCCCCCAGTCCCCGGTGGCCATCGGTAGGCGACGGCTGGCGGCCGCTTGGCCAATCTTGTCGGAGCCTCCAAAAGACCGTGAATATGGCACATACCGGCGCGTGACGGCAACCCCCTCACGGGCTTTTGCCCGAAAATCCGCCTGCCTGCCGCTCCTCAGACGGCGCGGCCCATCCAGAAACGCTGCGGCTACCGATCAATCTCACCCATGACAACGTCAAGCGATCCCACGATGGCCGGCACGTCGGCGATCAGGCATCCGCGGCACAGTTCGGGAGTCACCGACAAATTGGCGAATGAACTGCTGCGCGCCCGCGCGCGCCACGGCACGGCCGAACCGTCCGATACAATGTAAAATCCCATCTGGCCACGCGGCGCCTCCGTTTCCAGGTACGCTTCGCCGGGCGGAAGTTTCTGGTTGAGTTTGACCGGTTCGCCGAACGAACCTGTCGCCGTCAAGTAGCGATCGATGGCCTGCCTGACGAGGTCGATGGCCTGCATCACTTCCAGCATGCGGACATAAAAGCGGTGCCAGCAGTCGCCGAGCACGGTCTCCCGGGGGACGGGCGGGTAGTCGTGATCGCGAGGATAATGCCCGTCCCGTTGCACAATGATCTCAAACGCGTAACCGTCGTACATCTCCGTATAGCGTTCCTCGCCGTCCCGCCGCAGATCCTGATCCACGCCACTTCCGCGCAGCACCGGCCCGCTGCATCCGTAATCAATGGCCATTTCCGGCGACAGCACGCCAACGCCTGCCGTTCGCTTGATGAAGATGGCGTTGCTCGTGAGCAACGTGTGGTACTCGTCGATGATCGGGACGAGCTGGTCGAGAAAGGTCTGGCATTTCTCCAGCCAGCCAAGCGGAAGATCGGCAGTCGCGCCGCCCACCGTCAGGTAGCTGTAGGTCAGGCGAGCGCCGCATACTTCCTCGAACAGATCCAATATCTTTTCCCGTTCGCGAAACGCGTACAGGAATGGGCTGAACGTCCCCAGATCCAGTCCGTAGGCTCCCATACCCACCAGATGGCTGGCAATCCGCCCCAGCTCGGCGATGATCACCCGAAGATGCCGGGCTTTTTCGGGCAGTTCCAGATTCAACAGTTTCTCCACGGCCAGCGACCAGCCCAAATTCATGTTCATTCCGGCCAGGTAATCCATGCGGTCGGTGTATGGAATCCACTGGCGCGGCGTGAGGTTCTCGCCGATTTTTTCCGCGCATCGGTGCAGATAGCCAATATGGGGCGTGACTTCGGAAACCACCTCGCCGTCGGTCCGCAACACCAGCCGGAGCACGCCGTGCGTACTGGGGTGCTGGGGGCCCATGTTGACGAGCATTTCGTCAGTACGAACGTCAAATTCGATGATCTGGGAGTCGTCGGTCCGGGTTGCCATGGTGATTCCTGACAGGTTCCTGACGGATCGAAAGGCGTTACGCGGCTGTGGAATCGGCGGGGAAACCGCGCGTCGCACCGATTTTATCACCGCGCCTCACTCGCGGTCCAGGTTCACGCGTCGCCACAGAAAGCACTGGCGACGTCGAAGCAGTCCGGCACCCCATGGCACACCACGAATCGCCGTGCTACCGGCCGCGGATCCCATGGTATTCGAGCGGCATCTCATAATCTTTTCGCAAGGGGTGCCCCACCCAGTCTTCGGGGCACAGGATGCGGTGCAGATTCGGATGGCCCGTAAAGCGTACGCCGATCAAATCGTATACCTCGCGTTCATGCCAATTGGCGGTGCTCCAAATGCCCGCCAAGGACGGAACCTCGGGCAACTGTCCCGGTTGGTCGTCTTTCCATCGGGGCAACAGAACCTTGAGCACGATGCTGTGGCGATGCACCACGCTCCACAAGTGGTATACGACTTCCAAATGCGGCTCCCACGAAGCTTTCGCGGCCTTCTTGGGATCCGTGTGCAAGTAATCGACACCGGAAACGCAATTCAAATAATTGAATCCCAGGTCCGGCTCATCGCGAAGATAGGTGGCAACCTGCACGATTCCCTCCGGCGACACTTCAATCCACGGGTCGAGAACTTCCAGGTTCGCGCCGATAATTCTGTCACCGAATTTCTGTTTGAGCCGGTCAACCAGTGGTGTGCCACTCATCAGACGTGTCGATCCATAGGGGGTTAGGCGGTCACGACCGGGTCGGATCCCGGGTCGAATCGTCGGGTGGGCCGGCGGCACCGCTGCGACGGCACCATGCCGGGGAGAACGAACGTCATGTTCCTCACCCCGCGATTACGCCGACAAGGACGGTTGTTCCACAGGCGG
>Ga0315534_1003491_pt1 | contig 10094 bp, 8 predicted proteins | sample SalMarSW160240MG_FD_203094 | JGI IMG/M metagenome (GOLD analysis project Ga0315534, IMG submission 203094) | Salt marsh sediment microbial communities from the Plum Island Ecosystem LTER, Massachusetts, United States - Salt Marsh Sediment SW1602-40 ...
CGCTGTCTATATGTTCGCCCTGTATAGTGAGATCAGGTGTATCGAAGAGGGGCAGTGCCTGTATGCCATCCGATATGCACACTCGCTTCCGCCATCTTCCCAGGTGATAGAGTGATCTGCCGCTCATCGACTCACTTGCTGTCTTGCTTCATGTGCCTCAGATGTGGGCACATGGATGGGCGTTCCGACGACGGGTCAAGGACGGAGGTCGAGATGACCACCAAAGGCATACCATCCAGGCGGGGATCTGCTCGCTGAATCATAGACAGGGGCCTGGTGTGCCTCATCGCGCGGGCCACCAAAGTGGAGCAGGCAGAGGCTGTGGATAGAGGGTCTTGCACGCCGGCCCGACGGCATCCTGGGCCCTAGCAGCGCTGTACTCGATGATGCTTTCGCAGAAGGAGGAGGACGATGGTTCTTCATGAAGCGCTTCAGCAAGAAGGGCGGGGACGAGCCGCAGAGGCCGTTGAGACGGCGGTGCGAGACGAGTTTCTCCCCTTTGCCTTGCCTACCATCGAGGAGGACGAAATCGCCGAGGTGGTGGATACGCTGCGCTCGGGCTGGATCACGACCGGCCCAAAGGTAAAGCGCTTCGAGACGGCCTTTGCCGAGTATGTCGGGGCCAAGCATGCCGTGGCCGTCAACTCGTGCACGGCAGCGCTTCACATCGCGCTAACCGCAGCGGGCATTGGGCCGGGCGACGAGGTGATCACATCGCCCCTCACTTTTTGCTCGACGGCGAACGTCGTCATTCACCTGGGTGGCACTCCGGTCTTTGCCGACATCGGCGCTGATCTGAACATCGATCCAGACGAGATCGTGCGGCGGATCACACCGCGCACACGTGCTCTTGTCCCAGTTCACTTTTCCGGGCAACCATGTCGTATGGATGAGATCCTGTCCATAGCTCGCCAACACGAGCTCGTCGTCGTCGAGGATGCTGCCCATGCGGCTGGTGCCAAGTACCGCGATCAGATGGTTGGCAACATTGGCGATGTCACTGCGTTCAGCTTTTACGCGATCAAGAACATGACGACCGGCGAGGGTGGCATGATCACCACAGACGACGATGCACTCGCCGAGCAGATGCGGCTGCTCACGCTGCACGGCATCAGTCGCGATGCCTGGAAGCGCTATACCAGCGAGGGATCGTGGTACTATGAGGTAACGTGCCCTGGCTACAAAGACAATATGACCGATATCCAGGCTGCACTGGGTATCCACCAACTGGACAAGCTGGAGCGGTTCCTGGCGGCGCGTGCCGAGTATGCACGCATGTACGACGAAGCGTTCGCCCAGATCCCCGAGATCCAGACACCTGTCGTGCAGGATGGCGTGCGCCATGCCTGGCATCTGTACGTCATTCAGCTCGACGTGGAGCGATTGACCCTCGACCGTGCTCAGTTCATCGAAGCGCTGCGCGCGCGGAATGTGGGGACGAGCGTGCACTTTATCCCTGTGCACCTGCATCCTTACTATCGCGAGAGATATGGCTACAAGCGAGGGGACCTGCCGAACGCCGAGCGCGCCTACGATCGCATTCTCTCACTGCCGCTCTACCCACGGATGAGCAAAGAGGACGTAGCTTACGTGATCCGCGCGGTGAGCGAGATCGTCGGGAGGAGTCGAAAGTGAAGGCATATGTGGTGCTGAAAAGGCTGTTCGACCTCATCCTGGCCGTGATCAGCCTGATCATGTTGGCTCCGCTGTTCGGGATCATTGCGCTGGCAATCGTGTTCGACTCGCCTGGCCCTGTCTTCTACAAGGGAAGCCGAATCGGGAAGGACGGAAAGCCGTTCAAGATACGCAAGTTTCGCACCATGGTCGTCCGTGCCGACCAGATGGGGTCGGCACTCACCTCAGGCGGAGATCCCAGAGTCACGCGCGTGGGACGTATCATGCGCAAGTTCAAGATCGATGAGCTGCCCCAACTGGTCAACGTGCTACTCGGCGAGATGAGCGTGGTCGGACCTCGGCCCGAGTCCCCGGGCTACGTGGCGCTGTACACGCCTCAGCAGAGACAGGTGCTCAAGGTCCCGCCCGGGATCACAGGTCTGACTCAGGTCCAGTTCCGGAACGAAGAGGCTCTTCTACAGAGGTATGCAGACGTCGAAACAGCGTACATCGAGATGATCATGCCCTACAAGCTGTCGATCGACACGGAGTATATCGCGCGGCGCTCGTTTTTCTACGACCTGAGGCTGATTGTGGAGACGGTCGCATCTCTGTTCAGAACGGAGGAGCCGGAGATTGGACTGCCGACCACGTCCAGTAGCGAGGCGACCGCAGTCCAGTAGCAAGGAGAGAGCAATGGAGACGCCACAGGGACACGTGAACTGCCAGATTCCTTCCCTTCAGACATGCGCTGAAGGGAACGCGCCAGCGCCACGACCGTCACTTCTGCGGCTGATGAAACTTGCGGTTCGCAGGCGACTGTCCCCTCGCCAGGAGCGGGCCTTCAAGACACGTACCAATGAGCTGATGAACCAGGCCGCGCGTTTTCTGGGCCGAGAGACCCGCCCAAAGACGACGGTCGCCAGTGTAGGGCTCAAGGCAGGGGACCAGGTACGCGTGCGATCCAGAGAAGAGATCGAGGCCACGCTCAACCACTGGCGCCAGCTCAAGGGGTGCTCGTTCATGTCCGAGATGGCGCAGTACTGTGACACGACTCAGCGTGTGCACAAAGTGATGGAGCGCTTTGTGGATGAGCGGGATCTGCGCGTGAAAAAGGTCAAGGGGATCGTGCTCCTCGATGGGCTTCGTTGCGAGGGCACGGCTGAGTTTGGGCGCTGTGACCGGTCCTGCCTGTATTTCTGGCGGGAGGAGTGGCTAGAGCGAGTTGAATGAACCTGTGCCTGCGGGGTACTACAGGAGGGAGGTACAGGCTGCTGGGGGCTGTTTTGCAGACCGTCGATCAAGTGGGTTGGCATACGCTGGAATAGTGGAGGTAGGGCTGTGAAGAGGTGGTGGCCACACGGGGTCAAGTTCGAGATAGCGGTTCGCATCATCGCTGACATGATCATGGTAAATGCAGCTTTGCTCATATCCGTGATCCTGCGCTACGTATGGCGGGTCAGCGTGGCTCGAGGTCCGATGGAGGACGAGGTCGCCTTGCAGGTGTTCTTGCAGGCCTACCTCAGCACGTTCTTGTTGTTGACGCTAATCAGCTCTGCGGTCTTTTACGCCAGCGGTTTCTACACGCGCGGCCGCTTCTATCAGGGGCGCTACAAGTTGCTGGCTATGGCACAGGCCGTCAGCGTCAGCTACCTGATCTTTGGTCTGATGCTCTTCTTTCTCCGTGACCTGATCGAGTTTCCACGCACGGCTATCGTCCTTGCCTGGGTGCTCACGCTGTGCTTTGTGATCGGGGCCCGGCTATGGATCATGTTATGGATGCAGGTCCTGCGGGCCGAGCGCAGGCTGGTGACTTCTGAGGCCCCGGGGATCGCCGTCGAGACAGTGCTCGTGATCGGTGGTGCGGGGTATATCGGATCCGTGCTTGTCGAGCGGCTCCTGGCGCTCGGGTACAAGACACGGGTGCTGGATATGCTGCTCTATGGGGATGCCCCCATCCGCTCTTTCTATGAGCACCCGAACTTTGAGCTGATCCGAGGCGATTTCCGCCATATCGACACGGTAGTCGCTGCCGTCAAGGGAGCGGATGCCATCGTCCACCTGGGGGCGATCGTCGGAGATTCGGCGTGCAGCATCGATCCCGATCTGACCATCGAGATCAACCTCCAGGCGACGCGGACGATCGCCGAGGTGGGCAAGGGGTTTGGCGTAAGCCGGTTCATCTTTGCCTCTACCTGCAGTGTCTATGGCGCCAGCGATGAGATTCTCGACGAGCACTCTATGCTGCAGCCGATCTCCCTCTATGCCCGCACCAAGGTCGAGTCTGAGAAGGTACTGCTCGGCCTGGCTGAGGGGAGCTTTACCCCCACGATCCTGCGGTTTGGCACGATCTATGGGTTCTCGCATCGGCCTCGGTTCGATCTCGTCGTCAACCTGCTAGCGGCAAAGGCTGTCCAGGAGGGCGAGGTGGGGATCTTTGGCGGCGCGCAATGGCGACCCTTCGTGCACGTGCGTGACGTTGCCGAGGCGATTGTCCTTGCTCTGCGCGCGTCGCCGTTCAGCGTGCGTGGTGAGATCTTTAACGTAGGCTCCAACGAGCAGAACTATCAGATCTCTGAGCTGGGCCCGCTGATCAAGGAGATGGTCCCTGAGGCGAGAGTGGTCACGCAGCCCAAAGAGGACAATCGCAACTACCGTGTACGCTTTGACAAGATCCACAATGTGCTGGACTTTCGACCACGCTATACCGTCCGTGATGGCGTGCGCGAGATCATCGATGCTTACGCGTCGGGTGTTATTCAGGACTATCGCGACCCTTGCTGCAGCAATGCTGCCTACCTGAACGGCAGTGGCAAGGCAGCACAAGTGCTGGCCGAGAATGGCAAGAAGAGCTGGAACTGGATCAAGCTCTCTCCCGAGGATGCACTGATGATTACCAGTATTACCAGGGCTGTGTTCGAATCTCGCTCCCGGGAGCTGCAGGATCGCCTCTACACGGGCCTGACGAGGGCGATTCTGGGCGATGTTGACGGATTCCTCAATACTATAGCGGATAGCGAACTGGTGCCGGAGCCGGAGGCAGCTTCGGTGCCAGAGAGGCGGTTTGCCTCGTGAGGGCCGCACGCCGTCCGACGGCCCGGCTCGGTTGAGTCATATCGCCTTTCCGCTGGCGCCGGCACGAGCGCCGCGACGATAAGGATGGGTTTCTCACAGCCACGCGCACAAAGGTGAACGCGGTTCCGGCGACCGGGAGACCCATCTCTCTTTTCCCCGTTTGCAGAACGCTACGTGGCCGATCTACTCCTCTGATTCTCCTCGTCTCCTTGTTGCGAGGAATCCACTCCGCGTGCTATACTGGATTACAGGATAGGGACTTGCGATGTAGCCCCATAGGTGGGGGCCGGCGCGCATGCGGTGCAGCGATATCGTATCACTCTGTGCCGAATTGGACGCCGCGAGACGAGCGTCGTCCGGGGTTTCTGTCTCGGCGTGAGTGCCACGGAGGGGGTCGACGGTGAATGCCAGTGTCTTGCCATTACGAGTCCGAGAGGCCTTCCGACTGCTGGTGTTGTTTTCGCTGTGTGTCACGCTGGTTCCCAACAATGCGTCGGGTGCGGCGCCAGACGCGGGTCGAGGGCATGGCGTAGGATCGGCGCTTGCCGGATCTGCGCCCTCGGAGCCTCCGCTGGTCGGGGCAGATGTGAGCACGATCGAGGCGCCATACGGTGTGGTCAAGCTCGTTTTTGTCCATCACTCCTGCGGTGCAAACTGGCTCAGTGATTGGTCCGGCAGCCTGGGTGAGGTCTTGGGGGAGAGCAATTACTATGTCAGCGACACGAGCTATGGGTGGGGGCCCCTGGACGCGGATGTAGGGTCAGGAGTTATTGGCGATCATACGGACATTGGCCACTGGTACAACTGGTTTGTTGGGCCGAACCACGACACATATATGGATGCGTTGTACACGACGACCGCACAAAACGCCACCTATGCACGGCCGATGGCAGATCCGGGTGGGGAGAACGAGGTGATCATCTTCAAGTCGTGCTACCCGAATTCGGACCTCGGGGGGACGCCTGATGACCCGCCAAACGATGGGGAAAACCTGCTGCGCGGCGTCGGTGCTTGGTCAGATCACCATACCGTGGCTAATGCCAAGGGGATCTACAATGACATCCTGGCCTACTTTCAGACGCGCCAGGACAAGTTGTTTGTGGTGATCACGGCGCCGCCCTTGCTGCCAGGTTCCACGAGTGAGACGGCGGCAGCGAACGCGAGGGCACTGAACAACTGGTTGGTGCACGAGTGGCTGGCCGACTATCCATACCACAACGTGGCCGTGTTCGACTTTTACAATGTGCTGACGACGAACGGCGGTGACGCAGACACGAACGACTATGGATGGGTCACCGGCAACCACCATCGGGTAATCACGAGCACGATGCCGATCCAGGTCCAGCACAAGACAGACGGAGATGATGACGCGGCCCCCAACTACCTGGAGTACCCAACTGGAGCGGGAACGAACGATCATCCTTCGGTGGCAGGAAACCAGAAGGCGACGGGAGAGTTCGTGCCTCTTCTCAATGCGTATTATAGCTGCTGGAAGTATGAAAACTGCTGGGATACGGCGCCTTCCCTCAGGCTGGTGGCAGAGGATACAGAGGCGCGCACCTGTATTGGTGGCACAGCGGGCTATACGTTCTCGGTGACGGCCGGTGATGCTCTCGCGATGCCGGTCACGCTGACGCTCGAAGGGGCGACAGGGTGGATGACACCGACCTTTGTACCGAACCCGGTCAACGTTCCCGGAATCAGCGAGCTACGTCTCAGTACCCGAGCATCGGGAGAAGCGGGCACGTATCCGCTTGGGGTGATCGGATCAGCCGGTGGCATTCGCGATACGGCCTGGATCACGCTCACCACGGTGGCCTGCCCTTTCAGGGGATTTCTGCCGGTCATTCTGCGGTGAGCAACAGGGCGCGCAGCAAGAAGTAGAGCGCGTGGCCAGGTTCACACAGGCCGTTGTCCCGGCCGCAACGTATGCGTTCCCATTCGCGTGGACTGGGCAACCTGCTATGAGTCCTTCCGAGACGGTAGCGACGGTTTGCGGCCGCAACGCACTCCGTGCTATACTGTTTGTGGCGTATACTGCCGCCTATCCCTGCTGTCTGCGGATCCACTCGGATCCCCTGTTCTCTCTGGCTCGTGGAGGCACAGACCACATATGCCCACCTTTCGCTATCAAACTGCCACGTCCTGGTTCAAGGGTAATGCTCACATCCACAGTACAGCTTCTGATGGGGGCAAGACCGTCGATGAGTTGGCGCGCATGTATGCGGCGGAGGGCTATGATTTCCTCTTTCTGACCGATCACTGGGTTGCATCGCATGGGGATGGTATGGGCAGTCTGCCTCTTCTTTTCCTCGACGGGATCGAGCTGCACGGGCACGACGAAACCGGATCGCCGTATCACGTGGTGGGCCTGGGTTCGTTCCAAGGGGTCGCGCGGGAGATGGGCCTGGTAAAGGCGATGGAAGCGGTGCGGGCGCAGGGAGGACTGCTCATCCTGGCTCATCCGCAGTGGATAGGCAACTCGTTCGATGACGCGCTGCGCCACGGGTTCGATGGCGTAGAGATCTATAACCACGTCTGCCACTGGTTGAATGGGAAGGGGAATGGGCACGCCTACTGGAACGCGATGCTGGCGCAAGCGCCGGCCACGCTGGGGCTTGCCGTCGACGATGCGCACATTGTGCCTGCACACCCGGGATGGAATGGGGCGTGGATCGTGGTGCAGGCATTGGCTTGCCAGCCCGAACCGATCCTGGAAGCGATCCGTGCAGGACGTTTCTATTCCTCCTGTGGCCCCGCCTTTTACGCCATCGAGCACGATGGGCGCGAGATCGGCGTGCGGACCTCGCCAGTCCAGTTTGTGCGGCTGGCAGGACCAGCGCACCTGGGCAAGCGCGTGGGGTCGTTCGATGGGGCGACCGTAGAGTCCGTGACCTTTGAGGTACCCGAGGATTGGGCATACGCCTATCTCGAGATCGAGGATGCACAAGGACGGCGTGCGTGGACGAATGCGCTGTTTGTCGACGGATAGGGCAGGTTGCAGGGCTCGATTCTGAGGCTCTGGTGCCACGTTGTTCGGCCCTCAGGAGGGAGTCATGGGCAAGAAGACCAAACAGAAAGAAAAGCAGCAGCAGGCACCCTTGACTGGAGACATCCCGCAGGAACGGAGGCCGATCGAGGCGGGGGTGTACAAGCACGAGCTTGCCAGGCTGCAGGTCGAGCTGTGCAAGTTGCAGCGCTGGATCAAGGCCACCGGGCTGCAGGTCGTCGTGCTCTTTGAGGGACGCGATGCCGCTGGCAAGGGAGGCGTGATCAAGCGGATCACGCAGCGCCTCAATCCGCGCACCTGCCATGTCGTGGCGCTGGGCATCCCAACGGAGCGAGAGAAAACGCAGTGGTACTTTCAGCGCTACGTGGAGCACCTCCCGGCTGCAGGAGAGATGGTGCTCTTTGACCGGAGCTGGTATAACCGCGCGCTGGTCGAGCACGTGATGGGCTTTTGCACGCAGGAAGAGTACCGTGAGTTCCTGCGCTCGTGTCCCGAGTTCGAGCGTATGTTGGTCCGGTCGGGCGTCATCTTGGTCAAGTACTGGTTCTCGGTCAGTGACGACGAGCAGGAACGTCGCTTTCAGGCACGGATCGAGGATCCGACCAAGCGCTGGAAGCTCAGCGAGATGGATCTAGAGGCGCGTGCGCGGTGGGTCGAGTACTCGAAGGCCAAGGATGCCATGTTTGCCTCGACCGACATCAAGCAGGCGCCGTGGTACGTGGTGCCAGCCGATGACAAGAAGCGGGCGAGGCTCAACTGCATCAGCCACCTGTTGAGCATGATTCCATACGAGGAGCTTCCTCCTGAATCGATCGAGCTGCCCGCCCGCCAAGAGGACACGGGGTACGTACGGCCCCCGCTGGCTGATCAGACGTTCGTACCGGAGATCTATTAGCTCTGCTTTGGATGGTAGAGAGTGTGGAGAGGAAGGATGAGCATGAGTGAGGTAGGGTCGAGGAATTCGCTGCCTATGGTACCCTTGGGCAATACGGGGAAGCAGGTTTCTCGTTTTTGCCTGGGAGGCTTTCACCAGGTCGAGATTAGCTCGGAGATCGTGGCACAGGTGGTGGACGCGTTTCTGGACAACGGTGGGAACTATATCGAGACTGCACGCTCCTATGGCGGGGGCGCATCGGAAGAGAAGCTGGGGCGGGCGCTCAAGGGACGGCGCGACCAGGTGATCCTCTGCACCAAGACGGGGGCTCGTTCGGCCGACGAGGCGCGGCACGAGCTCGAACTGTCGTTGCAGGCGTTGCAGACGGATCACGTCGACTTTTGCTTGTTCCACGGCGTCGGGGAAGGGGAGCTGGACACGATCACCGCGCCCGGTGGCGCCCTGGAGGGGCTGCAGAAGGCGATCGACGAGGGGATGCTGGGGGCGCTGGGGATGAGCTCGCATTGGCCGCCGGTGTACCTGGAGGCCTTTGACCGGCTGCCGCTCTCGCTGATTCTGATCTGGTGCAACTATCTCGACAACCAGAACTATCCAATCATCCCGAACGAGATCATCCCGGAGGCGCACAAGCGCGGCATTGGCGTGACCGGGATGAAGCCCCTGGCCGATGGGTACCTGTACCGCTCTGTCGAGAACGCGGTGCGCTACACCCTGGGATCGGGGGCGGACGTCGCGGTGTGCGGCGCGAACCGTGTAGGGCACGTAAAGGAGGTCGCTGCAGCCGTGCGCAGGGGGCCGGCGGACGAAGCGCTGAAGGAGGCGATCCTGCACACGGCAGTCGATCTGGGTCGCTATGTGTGCCGCCAATGCGGTACGTGCACGCCAGCGCTGATGGACACCTTCCGCCTGGAGGGCACGTACGATCGGCAGATGATCGACTATTTGCCGCACGACCCGGCAGACTATGCGCTGCGGGTGCGCCTGGCACATTGGTTCGCCGGACGCGAGCGCGCGGTAGCCCACTTTGCGACAGCAGGCTATGATCCGGCGACGTTGATCGCAGATGCGCAGCAGATCGAATGCCCGTATGGGATCGACGTAGTGCGCAAGGCCAAGATCGCAACGGCCAAACTGACAGAGCAAAAGGTGAACGTGATCTAGAATCGGCGGCAAGAGACGCCACAGCGCCCTGCTGGAATCCATTTCCAGCAGGGCGCTGTCGTGCCCCGCACCGTCCCGGTGTCCGGGACAGCTTAACTGTAGTAAGTGCGGTATTTCTCCAGAGCGGTGCAAACGGCGTCCACGTTCTCCAGCGGCACGTCGAAACCAATCTCTGCCTTGAGCCACAGCCCGCCCTGGGGGGAACCGAGGGTCTCGACTGCCTCTCGGACGTGTGCGTCGATCTGGGCAGGCGTGGCAAAGGGAAAGAGCTGGCGGTCCAGGTCGAGATCGATGCACACCTTTCCCTTGCACACTGCCGCCAGGTTGTCGAGCCCGTTG
>Ga0315534_1003493_pt1 | contig 10093 bp, 4 predicted proteins | sample SalMarSW160240MG_FD_203094 | JGI IMG/M metagenome (GOLD analysis project Ga0315534, IMG submission 203094) | Salt marsh sediment microbial communities from the Plum Island Ecosystem LTER, Massachusetts, United States - Salt Marsh Sediment SW1602-40 ...
TCCTCCACGTCCAGTGGGTCCACGAGTAGCGCGGCATCCCCCGCTACCTCGGCGAGCGAAGAAGAGCGCGAGGTAACGATGGGAGTGCCGTAGCCGGCCGCTTCCAGAATGGGGAACCCGAAGCCCTCGTACAGAGAAGGAAACACGAAGACGTCTGCCCCCGAGTACAAGTCGGCCTTCTCCTCCCCCACGTAGCCCGTGAGGATCACGTCCTTCCCAAAAGGTGAGCCCTCTACCAGACGCTTCACCTCGGCAAAACCCACACCCGGGTTACCTCCCAACACCAACTGGTGGGGGACCCCTCGCTCCTTCAGCCTGAAGAACGCCTCCACGATGCGGGCCACGTTCTTCTTTGTCTCCAACCGCCCCAGGAAAAAAAGGTAAGGGGCGGTGATACCGTGGCTTTGCAGCGTGCGCGCAACCTGCTCCTGCGGCGATAGTTTCTGCCGCACCGCAGGCACACCCGAATGGATCACCTCCACCCGTTCAGGGTCAGCGTGGTAGACGCGGACCAGGTCTCCCTTGGTGGCCTGGGACACCGCGATGACCCTGAGGGCAGTGCGCAGGGCGAAGCGGGTGGTCAGGTCCAGATACCAGCGTGTGAAGAGGGAATAGCTCTCCGGAAAGTAGTGGAAGCCCACATCGTGGATCGTCGTGACGCACGTAGGCGGGTGAACGAAGGGAATCACGTTCGCCGGGGCGAAGAACACGTGGGGCTGCTCTTCCCGTAACTCCCTGGGCAGCCTAGTCTGCGCCCAGAGCCGACGCTGTGGTATTAGACGGAGCGCGAAGTTGTCAGGCAGACCCTCGAACTCGTCGGGCACGCTGTCGTTGAGGAGGAGGGTGTACTCGTCGGCTGTGTCGAGCCGGGCCAGCGCCAGGATGAGAAACAGCGTATACAGCTCCGTGCCCGTGCGCGGCTCCTTGCCAGCAGGCGAGGCATCGATAGCGATCCTCATCGCGCCCCTGCCTTGGCCCGCTTCTCAGCCACGGCAGTGAGCCCATACTCCAGGAAAAGCAGGCCCACCAGGTTGGCCGCCTGGGAGCGAAGCGCCCGGCGCAGCACGGAGCTGCGCCACATGGCGCGTCCCAGGCCGACCAGCCGTTCTCTCAGCCGGCCCACCTTCGCGGAGGTACTTCCCTCCTCAAGCATAGCCAACACAGCGCCAGGGAGAAAGAACGTAGCCTCGAATCCACTCTGTCCAAGAGCCTTCCTGTAGTCCAGCACGTTGTACACGTGCTCGCTGATCCCCGCCCGGGTCTCCTCGTTGTCCACCCGTTTCTCTTTCCAGATCGCCAGACACGGCTCGCTGGTCAGCGCCAGCCTGCCCCCAGGTGTGAGGACCCGACTCGCCTCCTCCACCACCCGGCCCAGGAACAAGCTATGGTGGATGCTAGCCACGGAGAGCACCAGGTCGAAGGTACCCTGGCGGAAAGGCAGCTTCTCCATGCTGGCCAGGATTCGTTCGAAGTAAGGGGTGCCGTGTTCCAGATAGACCGCCCCGGTCTCCAGCCCCCCTGCTTGTCTGACCCGCACCACGTCCAGAGCCACCACCTGACATCCCAGTCGTGACATGTAGGCGCTGGCCCAGCACCTCCCCGCGCCCAGCTCCAGGACCCTCTCCTGCCCCGAAATGTGCAGCAGATCCAAGAGGTGGAAGAAGTTGTCTGCCTGCCTTTTCCAGTGTCCGATGCTGTCGGCGTTCGAGGACACTCCCTCGTCGACCCGCGGCAAAGCCAGAATCCATGCCTCGTCCAGCTCGTCAGAAGCGCCCTCCAGAAACCTCTCCCAACCGGCCCTCTCGCGAAGGATCGCTTCGTCGGGCTCTGGGAGCAGGTCCAGGATGCCCTCGCTGATGGAGTAGCGCGCGTCGCAGGCAGCGCAGCTCAGCCATCCTGCTGTTACGACGCCTGCCTCGCCGGCCTCCGTGGATTCCAGCCGCCAGTCGCTTCGCTCGCACGCCGGGCAGACCAGCCATTCCAGTAGCTTCCTTTGCATGGTGAGCCTATCATATCTCCCCAATGGGGCGAAGTCAAGGCAACGTGTGGACCTGCGTGAGGACGGGATCACCGACCGCACGATCATGGCGCGCCTTCGTAGGAGAAGCTTAAGCTTGTCCTACACTACGCGATCGTCGTGCGGCTACGTCTGGTCCACCAAAAGGTGTTCAGTGACCTCAACGGTTCTCTCGGCCGGGCGGAGTGGCTCATTCCCTCGACGGCCCCGCTAGCTCGAAGCAGCGCCGGCTTGCGCTTAACCCCCTTTGGAGTCGCCACCGATGCCTCTCAGAACGATAGCTAACACGTTCACCGTCAGCAGGCCAGACACCAACCCCAGCATCAGCGCACCCACCAGATCGAGCCCACTTCCATGCCGCAAGACCATGCCCAGAAGGGCAACCACCGGGCCTGCGAGAAGCCCGTACAGCGGTCGAGTGTATCTCCTGGCTAGCAGGTAGTGAACCTCGAGATAGAGAAGCGACAGGATCAGCATAGCCACCGAGTAGAACAACACCAGAGCGGCAGTGCCAGGTGAGGCGTAGCTGCTCCCGAAGAGGATGGAGATCACTTGTTGCGGGAACAGCGCGTAGACGAGAACCACGCTGGCGCTGGCAGCAAGGGTAGCCAGAAACGCAAACCCCAGGTACTGTCTCGTCGATCGGCCCGAAACGCTGGCGCTCGCCACCCTCGGCACCATGATGATCACCACAAAGCCGGGCAAGTAGTAGGCGATCTTGCCCAGGAGAGCGGCTATCGCGTAGTGGGCTGAGTCCGCCGCCGACAGATAGTGGCGGGCAAGGGTGACGTCCACGTTCATCAGCAAGACCACCGAAGCGTAAGTGACCAAAGTCGACCATATATCCCTCGGATAGGTCGTCTCCTCGTCCACCGTGGCGCCAGCCTCAGAGCCTCCCGTTCCCCTGGTCGAGGCCACCACCGCGAACCAGTACGCCGCCGCTGCCGTCGTCGCCAGGAACAATGCTGCCAGGGCACCCTCGACCCCCAGACCCACGATCACCAAGAACGCTCCAAGGGCAAGTTTGCCCACGTACCTGGTGAGGATGCCGGCCGCCAGGACGTTGAACCGCTGTGTACCTTGTAGCACGCCCTCGGCGAATGGAACGTACAGGGAAACCAGGCACAGTGCACCCGCCAGCCAGATGGGCGGCAGCGATGTGTGGAAGAAGGAGGAGAGGTAAGGGGCGACGACGAGATAGCCAGCAATACCGGCCAGTATGATCAGCGTGGTCCGGCGCAGATCCTCACGCACAAATCGACGTACCTGGTCGTACCCGCCTCGCACGACCATCTCGGCTGTCTGGCGAGCTACCGTGAGCTTGATGGTGCTCACCGGTATAGTGATCAGTAGTGCAAACGACATCAGACCGTTCAGCAGCCCAAAATCCGAGGCTCGAAGACTCCTGCTCATGACGAGCTGGAATAGATAGCTCAACACGTGACTGGCCAGCATGGCCAAGACGAGCCCCCAGGACTGCGCGATCTGAGCGGGGAGTCTCCGCCTCATCATGCTCAGGGTGCGAACGCCGGTATCACCGATCATGGCCCACCTGACTCTTCGCTTCCCGCGTACCTGCGGAACGATCCGCCCGCCGGTTCTCCCTCCAGGACTTGAGCAGGCAGACACCCATAACAGCAAAGGTGGCGCCATAACCCAGGCCTGAAACTGCGAAGGCCAACCACTGATATCTCTGGCCCACGAACTCCAGGGTGAGTTCGTACTCTCCCACCTTGTCGATAGTGTAGGCGTTGACGAAGTAGTAGCTGGGCAAAGGACTGATCTCCTCTCCGTCGACAAGCACACGCCAGAGCGGATCGTAGGGGGTCGAGAAGACCAGCGTGTAGGGCGCGGTGGCGTCCACTCGGAGACGGTAGAGCCAAGCGTTAGTCTGCTGCCATTCGAGGATCTCCCCCGGCCTCTCGCCCAGCGCCGAGAGAAGCTCTGCGACCGGCGCCGGGGTGGGGTGCTGTGGAGACAGCAAAAACGTCTCCACCCCCGGAGCGGGACCCGGAGACTCCAGACTCAGCCTGTCTTCCACCACAGTGATGGTCCCAATACCGACGCCATCCTTCACATCTGTGCCACCTATGCCTATCGTCATCGAGGAGACCTGGTCCCAGCGCACGATGCCTTCGGTATCGTCGGGGTCGTGGAGAGGGATGCTCACGGTCTCCCACTGGGAGTACAGGTCGTTGAACGAGTACACGGCCCTGCCAGAGTCGCCGAAGGTGATACGCACACGGACCTCCTCCCCGCTATCCAGCCCCTTGAAATCGAGACGGAGATAGCTGGACTGAGTCCAATCTTGCGGCTCCTCGAATTCCAGTTGCAGTATCGGAGTGTACCCGCTGGCTGGCTTCCCCTCCCGCACGAGGAAGCGCCCCCCGGGCAGGAATCGCGGCAGCTCTTCCTGACCTCCGTAGAGCGCGCGTCGTGCGCCCGCCTCCTCCAGGTGCTCCAGAGGTATCTCCCACTGGTCAAACCTCGATAGTTGAGTAGAAGACCCGGATGGGCGCCAGAGTCGACTCTCTTCCGCCAGAGACACCACATCTACTTGGGTCTCCTCGATGATGGCGGCCAGCAATTCCCCAGCCTCGTCCATGGCTCCCGCGCTGACCAGGGCAACCTCATCCAGACGAGTCTCGAAGGCCCCAGCGGTCGCCAGAGCGGTCACTTCAACCTCGTGAGGTCCTGGCCCGAGGGTAGCCGTGCCCACCTTCTCCCAGACAAAGCCCACATCGGTGCTAGCACTGGGGAACAAGACGCCCACCAACTGTCCGTTGAGCTCGAACTGGACCAGGGAGGCCTTGGGCCCATAGAACACCCGCGCCCACAACTCATACTCCTGCGCGGGCAGTCCCCTGTCCAGGTCGATGGTGAGTCTGACCTGCGCATGGTTCTCCCGCGTCCGTAGGACCCCCTGCCCGTTGGTCAGGAGTGAAGGCGCACCGACCCTGGTCCACAGTGAGTCTGTTTCCATACGAACGGCGCCCATGTCCGCCGAGGCACGCTCTCCGATCATCATCGCCAGGTCCAGCAACTCGCTGTTGTGGAAAACCAGCAAGTCTGTCTGGCGTACGGCGTCGAGCAAGCCCTCTCTCCCAAGCTCAACGAAAGCTCGCGATGCGAAGCGTACATCCCAGTCCTCAAAACTCAGTTCATCGAACGCGGCGATGGTCTCCAAGGACTCCAGCCCACCTACGACGAGCATCTTCCTGCTGGGCACGAAGACTCTGGGCACCCAGTAGTCGTTCTCGTAGACGATGGCAGATCTCTGGGGTTCGAGCGGCCACAGCCTGGGCCCCAACTGTTCGTAGGTGAGGTCTCTCTCTCGTACCTCCCCCACCAGCATTGTGTAGTCGGGTTCTGGCCCCTGGAAGATCTGCCTCAGACCCTTTAGCCCGGCGAAGAAGTCGTGCTCCTCGTAATCCTGGTCCACGACGACAGGCTGCACGTCGGTGTAGAGCAAAGGATGGGAAGCCAGCGCGTTACCGGAGTAGCCTTGGACCACCAAGTATCTCACATCGTAGGCGCCCACTATCTTCGCCAGTGTTCCTGTCTTCTCCTCCATCAAATCACCCACGTATCCGAAAATGTCGTCCGCGTAGCCGTGGAAGTATCCCTCGTCGAACGAAGACAGTCCATTGAAGATGCCGCCCAGGAAGCCCAGGTCATGCTGTAGCCAGCCCCCAGGCACGAAGGCTCTTTCTCCACGGAAGGGTGAGACCATATACCTGCCGCTTCCGCCATTCTCGTCGAGCCACTGATGCGGTGCTAGCTCCTCCTCTGCCATTCCCCAGGTCTGATAGCCATCGGTGAACACGTAGGATACGCCAATGGTGCAGCCGAGGAGTAGGACACCCACGGCAGCCATTGCCGCCCCTCGTGCGACAGTGCGACGGCCGATGGTCTCCAACCTGTCCTTCACAAAGCGATAGGCGGCATCCACTGTTAGTCCAGCGAGGAAAGCGTAGGCCAGCCAAGTGATCATCAGCCAACGGTTGGGAACGTGTAGGTGATCGACCATAGGCACCTGTCGCCACAGGAGGGCGTACACCTCGCCCAGAGGTGACCACGGCCCCTTGGCCAGGAACACGGAGACAGCAGCGGCAAGCAGAAAGAAACTGACCCTTCTATTGCCCCGCAACCGCACCTGCGCGAACGCCAGGGTCGGAGCGAGCAGCAGTGCGGCTCCGTAGACGAGGGGGGGCAGGAACTGGTGAGTGTCGTAACTCGTGCCGCCTCGCCAGAAGAGGTAGCTGTAGATCACTCCCTGTCCCTTCAGTGTAGGCCAGAAGCTGAGAGTGTCCTCACCTATCTGTGACAGGCTGAACTGCAGGGTCGCGTGCTTCGTACCTGTCACCAGCAAGGGCAGCCACACGTAGGCGCTGAGCACCGCCCCCAGAATCAAGGCAGGTATCAAGAGCCGAAGCGCATCCGCCGCCGCGGTCCTCCACGCCCTCCCAGCCATCGCCACCCACCAGATGGCGAACAAGCCCACGAAGGGGAGTATGTATGCCAGGGGGTCCATGCGTAGAGCCGGAAGCAAGCCCACTAGTAGGCCCAGCGCGAGCACACGGAACAGCGTCGGTCTTTCAAGGCCCCTCTCCAGCGCCCAGAAGAAGAGAGGAGTGAGAGAATAGGCGATGAACAGGAGCCCATGCCCGCTGGCCACGTTGGCCGCAAACCACGGGCTCGTCGCGAAGATGATTGCCGCTGCCAGAGAAGCCAGCACGCTGCGGGTGGTCGTGCAGGCATAGAGATACATCAGCAATGCCGCGGCCAGGACCGGCAGCACAACCACAGCTCGGGAAACCAGCGCGGGATCTCCCAGGACGGCGGCCACGAACGCGAGCAGGCGGAACAGATCGATAGGGGTCACACAGCCGCTCCCGCTGTCGTCCCAGAGACTGGAGTAGGAATCGGTCTTGGCGAAGTAGGTGATGGGGCGAACGATAGCTGCGGCGTCCCAGCCGCCCGGGAATTCGTTGTAGAGGATGAGATTGCGGCACATCACGAGGGTCAGCGCCACCAGCAGCGCCAAAGCGGGCCCGTGCCTCCTGGCTGCGCCGATGCTCTTCTGTGCGAACCTGCCATGCAGGTCCATGTTTCTCATTTTCGCCGCTCTCCGAGGAGCTGCTCCCCTTGCCGCCTACCTGGCAGGGTGAGGAAGACCGAGCAACACTGCGGCGGGTTGCTGGTCAACCTGTGGGCCCTCGTGTCTCCTGCCCGCTGTCCGTCGAGAAAGTATCCAAGATGGCATTCGCCATCTCGTTCCAACTGAATCCGCGAGCGTGGATTCGCCCCTTCCTCCCCATCTCCAGCCTTCTCTGCGGATCCTGGAGTAACGAGACAATTGCTCTCGCCAGTGGCTGGGGCCCGCCCTCAGGCAGCACCAGTCCGGTCTCTCCATCGATCACCGTCTTGAGGCCCGCATGCTCGTAGATCACAGGAGGAGTGCCGCAGGCGCTCGATTCCAGGGCAGTGAGCAGAAAGCCTTCCTTGACGGACGGGAATACACCCACCCAGCTTCGCTGATACAGTTCTATCTTCCTGTCTTCTGCGATGTAGCCCACGAACTGCACGTTGCCGTACGCGGCTGCCCGCCGCTTGAGGACTGCCTCTCTCTGTCCGTCGCCCGCGATCACCAGCCGAACGCCTGGCACTTGCTCTTCGATGTAGGGAAAGGCGTCGATGATGTCCTCGACTCTCTTTCGTCGGTCATGCAGACTTCCCACAAAGCAGATCAAGGGCTGCTTGCTCTCCCGACCAGGCACATATTGATCCACATCAACTCCACACGGTGCGACGACGATCTGGTCCGGCGACGCCCCCAGAGCCACCAGGTCGTGTCGTGTACCCTCGCTAACGGCCACCAGCCTGCAATGCCGGTAGAGGTACGGTATGGACCTTTCGGTCAGGTAGCCGAACAGCGCCTTGGGGAAAGGCAAGACCTCGAACCACGAGCGCCCCATGATGTGGTGAACCACAGCGGAGGTGGGACGCCGGGAGTAGAGGGGCACGTAGAGCGGATAGGCAAAGATGCTCTCCAGCACCACGTCTGCCCACTCCCTGTGTTCTGTTGTATAAACGTATGGCAGGACCACCAACGCCGAGAGAAAGCTCCCCGACCGGATCACTTCCACCCCACATACCATCTCTCTCCGGGGGAACGCGGTCCCCTCACAGATGGACAAGACCCTGACCCGGTGCCCCTGCTCAACCCAGCGCTTGCCAAGATGTACGAGGACCTCCCTGCCCCCGTCAGCCCTCCTCCGATTCGAGGGTCCGCGCAACGCAATGACCAGTATGTTCAACTGCCACCTCTTGACGAGACCACACAGAATAGCCCTCCTCGGATCTTCCTGAGGGCTCGCGCGCCTTCTCCATGGGGGAACACCGGGAGGATTCTCGCCCAGGTGGGCAGAGTTGGCAAGAGAGGATCGACTGGTGGGCAGAACGCGGCTCCCGTTGGCGCGCACGACTGGTCTCGGTCCCGTCGCCCAATCAGGGCCAATAGCTATCGATCAAGATGCGGCCCTTGTCGTCGATGGCGTAGTAGTCAGAGTGCGCTTCCAGCCTCTCTCCTGTCTTTCGATCGGCGACGAAGAACCTGATATCCAGAGGCCCATCCAGAAGAGCCCCCTCCGAGTCCGTGGAAGGCAGCAGTGTGTAGTCCGTAATAACCACACCTGGGGCCCACCACGTCGTCTTGTAGCATTCCACCTTATCCCCGTGTGCGTACTGGTAACCGAGCAGGTGGGAACGCGACGCGACCGCCCTGTCCTGCTCGTGCCTGGTGACCCGGAGGTAGAACCCGTACTTCTTTTCCACAGGAGCTTTGGCCCGCCAGAACGTGACGAGAAAGGTGCATTCGTCAGCCTTGGTTGGACAGGCAGCGGTTCTCACCAACATGTGATCAATGAGCTCCAACCGCTCCCCTAAAGAAGCCCGAACTTCAGCGGTACGAGGCGACACCTCGTGGGCCGCCAGCCCTTCGTCCTCGTAGATTGGCTCTCCCAGCGAACGTGTGAGGGACGCTTTCACCTCTCGGTACTGCTCCTCCGAGTAGGCCTCTGAACGGCGCTCTGCCACTCGCTGGACGATCACGTATCGGATGTCGTTGTAGGCCAGCAGGTCTGCAAAAGCGGCCTCGAATGCAGGCCAGTCGTTGCTATCCAGTAGCTCCATGGGGGGCGAAAGCAGCATCGCCCGCAGGACCCAGGCAGAAAAGAGGACTATAGTCTCGCGCGGACGCGCCACGTAGCCGTGCGCCAGCTTCCGGCCGTGATAGGTCTGATAGAGCATGTACCAGGCTGTGCTCGACTCGTAGTCCGGGCCTGTGGGCAGCTCGTAATTGGCCGTCTGGTCCTCGTCAGCGAGGAGTTGCGTGTAGAAGGCCGGTAACGCTGTCGACGACGTGGGATAGGGCAGATCGTAGAGGGTCTCGAAGGAGATAACCACGACCACCAGGGCTCCAAGGACCGCCTTCAGCTTGCCACGGTTCCCTAACTTGCCCCACAGGGAATCCAGACCATAGCTGGCTAGCACTGCCACGGCGAGTTGCACCACAACACTGGCCCGACCAGGGCAGCGCACGGCCCCGAAGATGGGAAGCCTCATCAGCACCGCGTAGGGCAGACCGATCACCCTTACGCCGTTCACCTGCAAGACAGGCCCCAGGGAGATGGTCAGGCCGGTCAGCCCCAATAAGGCCCACAACGCCACATCCGACCTGCGCCCGCGGATCAGTCCCCAGCCAGCCAGCAAGAGGGCGACGTAGCCCGGGAACACGACCATCTCTGAGTCGTTGGGATAGGCCGCGAACCCGGCGTAAACGCGGGCCACCAAAGTGCCGAATATCGGGTGAGCCGGAGAGGGGACGATGTATGCCATCAGGTCGGCAGAATACATCTCCATATCACGGGCGACGGCCATGATCGCCTCGGCCGTCTCCGGGTCGGGGAAGAACATGCGTGGATAGACCATGAGTGCGCTCGCGGCTGCTACTCCCACCGCCAGCAGCAGGCCGGCGAGAAACCGTCGCTCGAGGAGCCTGGCCCGGTCTCTCCA
>Ga0315534_1003496_pt1 | contig 10090 bp, 9 predicted proteins | sample SalMarSW160240MG_FD_203094 | JGI IMG/M metagenome (GOLD analysis project Ga0315534, IMG submission 203094) | Salt marsh sediment microbial communities from the Plum Island Ecosystem LTER, Massachusetts, United States - Salt Marsh Sediment SW1602-40 ...
TGGGCAACGCAGGGTGTAACTGCGAAATATGGAGAATTTCTTTTCAGAACAGCACCTTCTGCTGGAGGGCTGTATCCAGTGGAAACCTATCTGTTTTTAAGGGCAGTTGAAGGACTTGAACCTGGTATCTATCACTTCAGAGCCCATGTGTTTGACCTTGAGCTCCTGAAAAAAGGCGACTATTCAAAGGAACTTACCGACGCTGCGCTTGGTCAAACGATAGTAAGGGATGCCCAAGTAACCTTTATCTGGTCTGCTGTGGTGGAACGGTCGAGATGGAAATACCGCCAGAGGGCTTACCGGTATATCTACATTGACGCAGGCCATATAGCACAAAATCTTTACCTGGCTGCTGAAGCCCTCAGTCTTGGCGCATGTGCAATAGGGGCACTTTTTGACGATAGGGTAAACAGTATTATAGGGGTAGACGGAATTGAAGAAACCGTCATTTATATGTCCACAGTGGGCTGGCCTCAAGTGCATGAATAATAGTGAGAGGGGTGAAAAATGACAGGCATAAGCCACAGGAACATTTAAAAATTAATGGCCCAGTGAGCATACCATGGGAGTAAAAACGATAAGCGCAGGGAACAATCAAATCAAAAAACATCTTGCGTTGCAAGAGAGAAATGAGTCATCCATAAGGATAAAACACTATGCAGGAAGCAACAATTCTCAATGACTACAGTATTATTGCTATGGTTGGTCTGTCACCAGACCCAAACCGACCAAGCCACAGAGTGGCTAAATATCTTATCAACCAAGGGTACAAGGTAATCCCAGTCAATCCAGATGCTCAAGAGATACTCGGCACAAGAAGCTACTCTAACATGAGCTCTATTCCCGAACCTATAGAGATAGTAGATATATTTCGAAGATCAGAAGAGGTGATGCCTATTGTAGATGAGGCAATCAAGGTCGGGGCTAAGGCCGTGTGGATGCAGGAAGGAGTTGTTAATGAGGAAGCAGCATCGAAGGCTCAAGATGCAGGCCTCCTGGTGGTCATGGATCGATGTATGCTTAAGGAGCATAAGCGACTCAACAAAAAACTGTCTGCGAAATGAAAAAAATGACTCATCAAGATTCAATACAATCAGGCTAATAGATTTCTTATTATTGCTCTCAAACATCATAAAGAAATAAAGCATCTGTCAACAGGATAAGATGACTCACATTCATGAAAGGGATTTAGAGCCAGCCCAGCTATTAGTAAAGAACCTTGCCCTTCTACCGAAAGGACGAGTCCTTGATGTGGCTATGGGAACAGGACGGAACGCTGTGTATCTTGCTAAAAAAGGCTTTGATGTTGAAGGAGTTGATATATCACCCGAAGCTGTGCGCAGTGCCCTTAGCCAGGCAAGGGAGGCAGGAGTTACTCTCAAGGCCCGTGTAGCTGACCTGGAGAACGACTATCATATTGAGAAAAGTACTTACGACGTGATTATCTGCTTCAATTACCTGCAACGCTCCCTTATCACACAGATTAAAGATGGGCTCCGCGTAGGAGGCATAGTAGTATATGAAACCTTTACCATAGAACAAGCCCAGCTTGGTAAACCAACAAACCCGAATTACCTGCTGAAACATAATGAGCTTCTTGCATTATTTGATGATTTCCGTTGCCTTTACTATCGTGAGGGAATTTTTGAAGAGGGGAAAGCTCTCGCGAGCATTATAGCGAAAAGGGTATACACTCCATAAATGTTTAAAAAAATTATTTCTACCCCTAAGGAATATGCTCAGAAACCAAAAGCCAGTATAGATTTAAAGACTATGTACAAACTACGCCAAACCGACCTTTCTTGACACTCCATTATAAAGTCTTATTTTTTAACTTTAAGGAGATAATATTTATGGAAAAGATCACATTGTCAATTCCTGCTATATCGTGCGAGCACTGTGTTATGACCATTAAAAGAGAACTGGAGGAAATAAAAGGAATCAAAGAAGTGGAAGGAAACGCCACGACAAAGAAAATCACCGTGCAGTGGGATTTGCCAGCGACGGTGGAAAAAATAAAGTCCACCTTGAAGGAGATTAACTATCCCGCCACTGATTAGTTTTTATTGAAGACAATAATGGTAAGGATAATCCTATGACCGATAAAAATATTACCCTACCAGTTACCGGCATGACATGTGCCAATTGTGCCCTCAATATACAAAGAAGCCTAAAAAAAGTTACGGGTGTAAAAGAAGCGAATGTGAATTTTGCCACAGAGCAGGCCTCTGTTTCCTTTGACCTGGAACAGGTTCAAATAAAGGATCTGGCAGACAAGATTCATGATGCAGGCTATGGCGTTGTTACGACAACGGTAGAGATTCCCCTGACAGGTATGACCTGTGCCAACTGTGCCATGACCATTGAAAGGACCCTGACCAAGAATGTTCCGGGCGTAATCAAGGTCTCAGTCAATTTTGCGACAGAGCGCGCACGTGTGGAATACGTTCCAACCCTCACAAACATAGACGAGATCATTGCTGCCATAGAAAAGGCCGGATATGGTGCCATTCGCCCGGATGAATTAATTGAGGGTGAAGACACGGAACTGGCTGCTCGAAAAGCAGAGATACAAAACCAGACACGCAAATTTTTAACAGGCCTCATATTCACTCTACCACTGTTTTTTCTCAGCATGGGAAGAGACTTTGGACTTATAGGGATATGGGCCCATGCTGTGTGGGTTAACTGGCTTTTTTTTGCTCTTGCCACTCCTGTTCAATTTTACACGGGCTGGGATTTTTATACCGGAGGATTCAAAAGCCTTAAAAACGGCAGTGCTAATATGGACGTGTTAGTGGCTATGGGGTCCTCAGTGGCATACTTTTACTCCCTTGCTGTCCTTTGTTATTCTTCCCTTGGTGTGCATGTCTATTTTGAAACCTCTGCTGTGATTATTACCCTCATCAAGTTAGGTAAAATGCTTGAGGCCAGAACAAAGGGTCGGACAGGTGGCGCCATCCGTAAGCTCATTGCACTACGGCCAAAAACTGCAACGATTCTGGAGGATGCAGAGGAAAGAGAAATCCCCCTTTCACAAATCAAGGTAGGTGATGTCCTTATTGTACACCCCGGTGAAAGCATTCCTGTTGACGGGATAGTCCTGGAAGGTACATCTACAGTGGATGAATCTATGTTGACCGGAGAGCCTCTTCCAGTTGATAAGCATCCCAAAGCCAAGCTTACAGGCGGCACTATCAACGGTGAAGGTCGTCTCAAGTTTGAGGCAACCAGGGTTGGAAAAGATACTGTTTTGGCACAGATAATCCGGCTGGTTCAGGAGGCTCAGGGAAGCAAAGCACCTATTCAGGCCCTTGCTGATCGTGTCGCTGCTGTATTCGTCCCTGGAGTAATCGGAATTGCCTTCCTGACCTTCTTCCTCTGGTGGTCCATAGGAGGTGATTTTATCCCGGCAATGCTCCGATTGGTTGCGGTTCTGGTAATTGCCTGTCCCTGTGCCCTTGGGCTTGCCACACCCACAGCCATCATGGCTGGAACCGGGAAGGGTGCAGAAAGAGGAATATTGTTTAAAAACAGTGAGTCACTGGAGATGGCCACAAAACTTCAGACGATTGTCCTGGATAAAACCGGAACCATCACCATGGGTAAGCCCTCTGTGGTCAATGTAATTATATTTGACTCCCGTATCAACAATGAGGAAGAGCTTTTAAGGCTCGGAGCATCAGTGGAAAGAGGATCTGAACATCCACTGGGACAGGCCATAGTCAAGGAGGCAAAAAAGAGGGGGATTCATCTTTTCGAGCCAGATGCCTTCAAGGCCTTTAAAGGGTTAGGAGTGCAGGCAAAAATAAACGGACAGGAAGTCAAAGTGGGAAAGCCAAATTGGTTTGATGAGATGGGTTTTACCTTTGATGATGCAAAAAATCATGTGCGCTCTTTACAGAATGAGGGAAAGACGGTGATGATGGTGGTGGTTGATAAAAAACTTCACGGTCTGATAGGGGTAGCAGATACGGTAAAGCCCGAATCGAAAGAGGCTATTGAAGAGCTTCATGAGCTAAACCTGAAGGTAGTCATGCTTACAGGGGATAATGAACATGCTGCCAGGACAATTGCCTCGGAAGTCAACATTGATGAGATAGTTGCAGAGGTGCTGCCTGAGGAAAAATCTGGAAAAATCAAAGAGCTTCAGGATAAGGGTGAGAAAATCGGAATGGTTGGTGATGGCATAAATGACGCCCCGGCATTGGCCCAGGCAGATGTAGGCCTTGCTATTGGGACAGGGACTGACGTAGCCATAGAGTCTGGCGATGTAATCCTTGCCAGCGGTAATCTGAAAGGGATTGCAAAGGCGATTCAATTGAGCAGGGCTACCATGAAAACAGTCAGGCAGAACCTTTTCTGGGCCTTTTTCTATAATGTTGCGCTTATACCTGTAGCAGCAGGGGTTCTGTATCCATTTGAATTCCTCCCTGCCTTTTTACGACAACTACACCCCATATTCGCTGCCCTGGCGATGTCCATAAGCAGCATTACAGTGGTTTCCAATAGCTTGCTTCTATACAAGACAAAAACTCAATGATCTATCTTGTAACCCCTCCCACACGGGATCTCCTCCATAATTAAGGTGGGCAAGTCCGCTACGCTTCGATACAGAAATATCCTGATTGATTTTGAATAATTCATGAGGGTTGGGCGAGGAGATGGATATTTTCAAATAGTAAATTCTGCCCTTTATTCACCCGCTTTTCGCATGAACCAATTTGATAATAGTAACCTCAGGAGGTGAAAGAAACCGGATAGGAGGCCCCCACGTTCCAGAGCCCCTGCTTACGTACAGTTGGGAACCATGCGACAGAGGTATCAATCCAGCATGGTAAGGGAAAAAAAGTTGAGTAATCAGATTAAAGGGAAATATTTGTCCTTTGTGGGTGTGTCCTGAAAGCTGCAGATCAAAGAGACCAACCGCCTCCTTGCTTACTACCGGCATGTGTTTAAGAAGGAGAACAAACTTCTTATTAGAGTTATGAGAGAGCAGAGTCTTTTCTGAAACGTCTTTGTAGAGCTCAAAGTACTTTCCGGTTGGATCATCAATACCAACCACCGTGATGATCCCGGCAACGTCATATGTTTCTCCCCTCAGCACCGTAAAGCCCGCACTTTGTGCAAAATTCAGGGCCTGATCAAGGCCTGCATAAAATTCATGATTTCCTGTAATTGCAAATTTGCCGTATGGTGGATTGACGGCCTGTAAGAGTTCTGCGAGTCCGGTGAGATTGTCGATCTGTCCATCTACAAGATCACCTGTTGACACCAGAATATCAGGGTTTGCCCTCCTTACTGCGCTCAAAATCCTTTTCAATCTCTCGTGCCTGACAATCAGCCCAAGGTGAACATCAGAGATCTGAGCAATGGTAATTGCACCGATTGCTTCAGGAATTTTTGTGCTCTTTATAACCACAGTTTCTGTGCGGATAGTGCGCGCCTCATAGTAACCAAATACTGCTATGGCTCCTGTAGTGAGGAGTGCGATTAAAAAGGCAATTCGTGGAGAAGGAGTGAAGGAAAATAATTCTGCATGAATCATACGTTCTGTTGCATATACCAAAAGGCGGTACATATCAATAGCGAGAGAACAGAAGAAGAACAGAAATAAAAGCCCCATCCATGTATACCCGAGGTAAGAGATGAGGCGAGCTGTAACATCAAATCTATACCCTTCCAATACGCGCACCACAACTGGTGCACCCACCATAAGCACCATGAACACCATGAGGAAAATGGCAGTCACACCACTGAAGGCAAAGGCACTTCTCATCTTTAGAAATACATGCAGGTGCAATAAGCTATAAAGAGATAAAATGGAAACGAAAAAGAGTATCCTCACAGTTGCTTCTCCTTGATATCGGTTTTTGTTTTGCGACCATTGATCATTTCAAGACTACCCGGGATTTCCGAATACTCCTAAAGCGAGAAATAAATGTCGCATAAGAAAGTAACCATTTCTGTGATAGGTTCTTGAGCGACTTTACTTCCAAGTCTTTTAATATAATAATTGGAAGACACAATTTCAATCAAAGACCTTGAATTGGCATCCGTAACTTTTACCCGCTGTCTGTCGGGCGGGTTTGAGCCTAAATTCATATCCTCTTTCCATTGGTCTTGAGTCAAGCCCTGACTTTCCCTTTTTTATTTACGACCATTTTTGACGACAATATAAAAAAGTCTTGACTATTTTGGATATATATGCAAAATGATCGCTATGGAAAGAATGGTCGGCACATATATATTTGATACTGAAATGACCGCTAATAAGATGATTTTTCTCACCGGTCCCCGTCAAGTTGGAAAAACTACATTCGCAAAGATGTGGCTTGAATCTATCGGATCGGAGGATACATACTTCAATTGGGATGATCCTTCTGTAATGATGGAATACAAAAAAAATCCTCTCTATTTTCGTAATGTTATCAATGAAAAAATCGTAAATAAGCCCGTTCCCCTCGTATTCGATGAGATACACAAGCATACAGCCTGGAGAGATATACTGAAAGGGCTTTTTGATACAAATCAGGAGAAAATCCAACTTCTTGTCACAGGCTCTTCTCGCCTGAGGTTTGTGCGAAAATCAGGTGATTCTCTGATAGGGCGTTACTTTTCCTACCAGATGTTTCCGCTCGGGCTCCCTGAAGTCATAGGAGATTTCTCATATCTCCTTGCCGACGAGCGCCCTTTTACCAATGGCGAATCTCTAACCCGGCTCGCACGAGAAGTGGATACAACGGCAGCAATTGATGGGCTTGAACAACTCCTCACGTTGGGCGGCTTTCCGGAACCGTTTTTAAAAGGTTCGGATAGATTTCACCGGAGATGGCAGAATGATTACAAAACACTCCTTACCAAGGAAGAAGTGCGGGATTTTTCACGGATCCAGGATATACGGGGTCTTGAGACGATGGTGGAAATCCTGCCGACGAAAGTAGGATCGAACCTGAGCATACCTTCACTGGTTGATGTCCTCAATGTATCTCATAAGACTATTAAAAATTGGATAGAAGTATTGCAAGGTGTATATCTGGTGTTTACCATCTCGCCATGGCACAGAAACATTAAGCGGTCAATCATAAAAGAGAAAAAGCTGTATTTCTTCGAGTGGCCATTGGTTTTTGATGGTGGATTGCGGTTTGAGAACTTTCTTGCGGTCAATCTTCTGAGGATGGCAGTGAGGTTCACAGAGATCGGATTGGGAAACTTTGACGTGTTTTACATAAGGGATAAGGAAAAAAGAGAGGTTGATTTTGCCCTGGTGAAAGATAATAAGCCTGTTGCCCTTTTCGAGGCAAAAGAGAGCGACTCACACATAAGTAAGCCGGGAAGATTTTACAGCAAAAAGATGAATATTCCCCTTTTTCAGATAGTTCAAAAGGCAAAGAAAGTCGAAGCCTTTCCTGGAAATTGTTTTATTATTCCCGCCTCCAACTTCCTGATGATGGCAGGATAATACACTTCACTTCCTTCGTTTACTGCTTTTGATAGTCTTAAGCAATTTCTGCACGAGCGTCACCCTTCATGTTCTTTCTTCGCTTCAGAAATTACGTTCCATTCTGATCTTCTCATAGGCATCTTGAATCTCGCGAAAGCGCTTTGTTGCAAAATCCGTAAACTCCTCTGGAAGACCCTTTGACACTATCGTGTCAGGATGAAAATCCTTCACAAGCTTCTTGTAATTTGACCTTATTTCTTCATTCGAGCTTTCAGGGTTGCAGCTTAAGACTCCGTAGTACTTGTCAAGGTCGTCAAAGTATGCTGCCTTCAGATTGTTATATTGCTCCTCACTGATCCCAAATATCCTCGCAATGCTCTTGAGGGCAGACTCTTCAGCAGGGTGAAACGTGCCGTCAGCGGCCACAACCCGAAATAACAAATCAACGAATGATAAAAGAATAGTAGGATTGTCCCGTGTTGCCTGGTATAGTTGGACTGCAAAGTCTTCTAACGAGTATTCAGACTTTTTTGCTTCGTTGAATATCTGTTTTGCAAACCGCTTTTCCGTTTTAGGTATTTGAAGGCCTTGTATGAATTTCTGAACAACAGCAATCTCATCCCTTGTGACCACGCCATCAATCTTGGCGATTTTCCCCAATATCGAAAAAAGGCTAACAAAATAGGCTGCCTGGGCCTGTTCAGCATACTCGACTCTTGGTTCCCGTGGCGCCCCATAGGAACGCGCCGAAATCCCATGCTTTTTGTCAATAAGGTGATGTCCTAACGCTGCACCGGCAATGGCGCCAAGTGGGCCACCGAAGAACAGGCCCAATGAGCCAAATGTGAGTTTCCCGAACCAGCCCATACGCACTCTCCTTTATATATTTGTGGTGAACTTGCTTTAGGGTAAGAGGCAAGGAGGCCCTTGGTTGAGGATTACCTTTACCATGAATAAATCATAAATCACATAACGAAATGTCAAGATAAAAAATTAGAATTTTAAGATCCCTTCCCTTGTGTGCTGTTTTAAAATTCATTAGTGCTGGGTGGGAAGGAGATTGTGTCAAGGAAAAAATTTGAGCTGCACATTCACTTCACTGAAATGGGAAGCTAAGGATACTCATTTAGTTATGCCTGCCCGCCGTGTTTTTTATCCGCCGTCTTTATGGCGGAGTGGCGGATTTCTCCGCCGTCCGTCTGGCGGGCCTGATCTCATAATCTTAGTTAATAGTTTAGGTTTACCCGCCGTAAGTATGGCAGGCTTGCCAGCGGTCCGTTGGGCGGGTTTGACTCCAAATTCACAGTAATTCTTCGGAGGCAGCTAAACGACTAACAGCAGATGTCGTGACACCAAGAAAGCGCGCAACCACCGCTACCTGACAGAACAGTCTTCTCACTTTTTCCACCTCCCTCTTCCTGCTCCCCAATTGCAACTCAGTCCTCGCTGACACTGCTTCATCAACTATCTGTCTCGCCAATGAAAACAAATTATGGGGGCGGGGCAATGCCCAACTTAATAAGTAGCCGTCTGACAAATTCCTTTCCGTCCGGTTTATACGCAGGAAGGACCCATGGCATATCCTGCAATGTCTGGAGCAGGGAAGTCAACAGGTCAAAGGGGATTGAGATAATTTGCCGGCCTTCCGGAAACAGGTTTCTACGCTTCATACCGTGGCCAAGACCAGTAATGGAATAATTAAGCTCCCCGGTTAAATATGGGTAAATGTAAGTCCATGCGCATCCTATCGCGGCTGAGAACTTGCTCACCCACATTTGCCCTGTTCGATAGCTCATTGCCCGTAGCAAGATCTCGGTCTGGTTGGCATTGGCGAGGAGGATCAATAGGTCCGGCTCGAATGGGAGCTTGTCCAATGGGGAAAAGGCAACAAAGTTCACTACGCCTTTACTTATTTTTGGGAGATACAGGTACAGCCTGCTCGCCGAACGCGGCGCCTCGAAAATCTTTAGCCCGGCTCCAAACTCCCCACCTATGAAAGGCTCCGGCGCATCTGCCTGCCCTAATACATATGATCCTGCCTCACATGTATGGTTTTCTACATCAACATAAAAGGCATCCCCTTGCTGTGCTCTCTTGAGCATCTCGCAGAAAGCCATGTTTTCGCCTAGCCTCTCGACCGTGTCTGGTCGCTTGACTAAGAATTTAACGCCTACGGGCCGTATGTCGAATCCAAATTTGTCCAATATTGCTAAATCTTTCTTACTGAGAGTCATTTTAACCTCCTGCATTTAATGTGAAAACTAGCAACGCTCTGACATAAAGTTACTGTCCACAGACAAACATCATTTGGTCCAGGAACAATGCCAATTATGTATGGCGTACAGGTTCAAGTAGGTAGGATGTTCAGGCTTCCTGCCCAGTCAGGCAAGACACCGAGGATTTTGATCACAGCTATAAAATGGGCAAAAACCATTACTTAACAGGGGGAATCCTGGTTACAGTTTTGCTCCAGATGAACTCCTTGACCTTTTCATCTGACCTGAATTTTTCCTTATCGTAACGTTCATAGTGAAGAATCTCGCTTAACTCTCTTCGAAAGGAAGCCCTCTCTCTTACCGGACGAAGCGCCGTATCAGTTTTTTCCTTTTCTTCGTCAGGGTAGCCCAGTGGTACAATATGGTCAAC
>Ga0315534_1003497_pt1 | contig 10090 bp, 9 predicted proteins | sample SalMarSW160240MG_FD_203094 | JGI IMG/M metagenome (GOLD analysis project Ga0315534, IMG submission 203094) | Salt marsh sediment microbial communities from the Plum Island Ecosystem LTER, Massachusetts, United States - Salt Marsh Sediment SW1602-40 ...
GCCTTTCGGGTAGCACATGGGCGCGCTGCCATCGCAGCACCCGCCGGACTGGTGGAAGAACAGGGGGCCATGCTGCGCGGTAAGTTTTTCGATCAGCTCCGTGGCCTTTGGTGTCACGCTCACCCGGTCAACCATTGCGTTCTCCTGCTCCTTGCTTAGGCCGGGATGTCCTCGCCCGTCGGCACGACGATCGCGAACAGGTCGGCCAGTGCGGTCAGTGCCGCGTTGTGCACGGTCTCGGCGGCAAGCACCCCGCCCGTCGGATTGGCCAGCGCACGCGTCGCGGTGGCATTGGCGACAACTGTCGGGCGATAGCCGTGGTTGAACGCGCTGCGCGCGGTGGAATTGACACACATATGGGTCATGAAGCCGGCGAGTACCACATCGCTCGCGCCGAATTTTTTGAGGTCTTCATCGAGGCTCGTCTGCTCAAACGAGCTGGGATAATTCTTGGTAATCACCGTCTCCCCAGGCGCGGGAGCGACGAGGTCGGCAATCGCGCCGATCCGGTCGTTGACGTCGTAGGGCGTTCCCGGTCCCGCTTCATGGCGAATGTGGATCACGGTGGCCCCGCTGTCGCGGGCGCGCTTCAGAAGTTTGGCACATTCCTGCAGTGCCGGCTCGACCCCCTCGAGCAGCATTGTGCCTTCGCGATAGGTGTTCTGACAGTCAATCAGCACCAACGCTGACTTCGACAGAGGCGCTGGCTTGTCGGGCAACGCCAGAAGCTCGCGAAGCGTGGGACGTCCTTCGGTCATGACAGTGTTTGCCCTCTGAATATAAGAGGAGACCGGGCATGCGCCCGGCCTCCTGCTTCCACGGCACCAACTCTTATCTTAGAAAAACCCGAGTGCCTTCGGGCTGTAGCTCACCAGCAGGTTCTTGGTTTGCTGGTAGTGGTCCAGCATCATCTTATGGTTCTCGCGGCCGACACCGGACTGCTTGTAGCCACCAAAGGCCGCATGGGCCGGATAGAGGTGATAGCAGTTGGTCCAAACGCGGCCGGCCTTGATCCCACGGCCCATGCGGTAAGCCGTGTTACCATCGCGCGACCAAACACCTGCGCCAAGGCCATAGAGCGTGTCGTTGGCGATCGATAGCGCTTCGTCCTCTGTCTTGAACTTTGTGACCGCCAGGACGGGCCCGAAGATCTCTTCCTGGAAGATGCGCATCTTGTTGTGGCCTTCGAAGACCGTGGGCTCGACATAGTACCCTTCCTCGAAGCCCTTGCCGAGATCGGCCCTCTTGCCGCCGGTCAGCACCTTCGCGCCTTCGCCCTGCCCAATCTCGATGTAAGAGAGGATCTTCTCGAGCTGATCAGAGGAGGCCTGGGCGCCGATCATCGTATTGGGATCGAGTGGGTTGCCCTGGATCACCTTCCCGACCCGCTCAATGGCACGCTCGATAAACGCGTCGTAAATGGACTCTTGCACCAGCGCTCTGCTCGGGCAGGTGCACACTTCGCCTTGATTGAGGGCGAACATCGTGAAGCCTTCGAGCGCCTTGTCGAGGAAGTCATCATCTTCGTTGTACACGTCGGCAAAGAAGACGTTGGGCGACTTGCCGCCCAGTTCGAGTGTGACCGGGATTATGTTCTCGGCGGCATACTGCATGATGAGCCGCCCTGTCGTCGTCTCACCCGTGAACGCGATCTTGGCGATGCGCGGATTGGAGGCGAGCGGTTTGCCGGCCTCGACGCCGAAACCGTTGACGACGTTGAGCACGCCCGGTGGCAGCAGGTCGCCGATGACGTCCATCAGCACCATGATGCCCATTGGTGTTTGCTCGGCCGGTTTCAGGACGACGCAATTGCCGGCTGCAAGCGCCGGCGCCAGCTTCCACACCGCCATCAGGATGGGGAAGTTCCATGGGATGATCTGACCGACGACACCGAGCGGCTCATGAAAGTGATACGCGATCGTCGTTTCGTCGATTTCGGAAAGCGAGCCTTCCTGTGCACGGATGCATCCGGCGAAGTAGCGGAAGTGGTCGACGGCCAATGGCAAGTCTGCTGCCATCGTTTCGCGAATGGCTTTTCCGTTGTCGATCGTCTCCACGGTGGCGATCTCGGCGAGGTTCGCCTCGATGCGGTCGGCGATCTTGTTGAGAACAGCTGCGCGCTCGGCGGGCGCTGTTTTGCCCCAGGCATCCTTCGCAGCGTGCGCGGCATCAAGTGCCGCCTCGATGTCTTCGGCGGTTGAGCGGGCAATCTCGCAAACCACCTCGCCACTGATCGGCGTGCGGTTCTCAAAATATTTGCCTTGCTTTGGTGCGACCCATGTTCCGCCAATGAAGTTGTCGTAGCGGTTGCGAATCTTGATCTTGGTGCCAACGCGCTGGAGTGCGGATGATGGAGTCTCAGTGTTTACGGTGAGCTGCATTGGGGTTCTCCTCGCCTAGTCGGAGGCAGTTATTGCTGGCCTCTTGTTTTGTGTTTTCGACTATAGTTTTAACCTAGTTGGAACCACGTCCAAAGGCATGGTGTATTGGTAATTAGTGCAAGGTGCCGCACCAAGACTGGCACGTGCACGGAGCATATCAAGGGACATCATCCTTGCGCTCCAAGGGGTCTAATTTCAACTGTGTCATGCCATTGGCCCGGGTGGCTGCGGCCATCCGGCAGCTCGGCCGCGCAAAGTGTATTTGTACGGTGTACATTGGCGCATGAACCGGCTTTGCTGCGCACATGAGTCGCAAAATCTCAGGACCTGAAATCGAGCGTGTCGTCCAGCTCCTGGCCCGGCTTCCGGGGCTTGGGCCGCGTTCGGCCCGCAAGGCGGCCCTGGCCCTCCTCAAAAAGCGCAATGAACTGCTTTTACCGCTTTCTGAGGCGCTCGCGACGGCCCTCGAAAAGATCGTCGAATGCCCTGTTTGCGGGAATCTCGATACGATTTCGCCTTGCAGCCTGTGCCAGGATCTGCGCCGCGACCGCTCGCTCATCGTGGTGGTTGAGGAGATTGGAGATCTGTGGGCTCTCGAGCGCGCCGGCGTCGTCAGCGGGGTTTATCATGTCCTTGGTGGTCACCTGTCGCCACTCGACGGCATCGGCCCCGACCAGTTGAACGTATCGGGTCTCATTGAGCGTGCTGGAACGTCGGAGGTCAGCGAAGTCCTCCTGGCCTTGAATGCGACTGTCGAAGGTCAGTCGACTGCGCACTATTTGACCGAGCAACTTGAACCGACCGGCGTGATCGTCTCCCGGCTTGCCCAAGGCGTTCCCATCGGTGGCGAGCTCGACTATCTCGACGAGGGCACGCTTGCAGCGGCGATCAAGGCGCGCCGCCGCGTTTGAGCTGCGACTACAATCACATACAAGGCGAGCTGATGCGATACGAAGGGATGGAGGCAATGGCACTGCAGGATGCCATGCGCTGTCGAAATCCAAAGACACGTCGTTCAGTTCTGGTAACCTGCGCAAAGAGTGGTCAACAGGCGAGGATGGGCTGATCGCTCATGATCGGTTTTCGGCAAAGCTCACGACGAGGTGTTCCGGCGTGGGTATGAGCGAGAGTTTGCGTAGCGGGGCCTCGCTGATGAGGGCCCGAACCTGGCTGCTTGCGCTGCCACGCCCCTACAAGCGCACCATCCTTATTATCGCCGATTTTGCTTTGCTGTCGCTCGCCCTCTGGCTTCCGATCTCGCTCCGCTACAATACGCTCTACGTACCGTCCGATTGGGCTGGCGCGCTCCTACTGCTCGCCGCGCCAATTCTCACGATTGTGACCTTTGCTGTATTCCAGCTGTACAAGTTCGTAACCCGATACTTGGGACACCGAGGCCAGTTGCGGATCGTAGCATCTGTTTGGCTTTCGGTATTGCTCTGGTCCCTGCTTGTCTTCATGTCCGGGCAACTTGGCGTGCCGCGCTCCGTCATTTTCGCTTATGGGATATTGGCGACATTGTTCATCGTGGGCAGCCGCGCGGTTGCTGCGATGCTCTTAGAGGGCGCAGGTATTAACATTGATGAGTTTCCTGCTGACGTGAAGTGCACGCCCGTTGTCATCTATGGCGCCGGACAGCTTGGCGTACAGCTCCTTAATGCGCTTCAGAGCACACCTGATCGGCACGTTGTTGGTTTTGTTGATCCAGAGCCGTCACTCTGGCGCCAATACGTCGGTGGATTGAAGGTGTTTCCGCCCGAAAGGCTCAGCAGTCTGATTGCTGACGATGACGTTCGCGAAGTGCTTATCGCTCTACCCGATCAACGGCGCCGCGAGCGCCGCCGCATCCTGAAGGAACTTCAATCCTTGCCCGTGGACGCGAAGATTCTTCCTGCCGTTGAGGAGCTTGCGAGTGGCAGCATAAGCGTGAATGACCTGCGTCCACTTGAAATCAGCGATCTGCTCGGTCGCGAAAGAGTCCCGCCGGAACCAGATCTCCTTTCTCGAAATACGCGCGGCAAGTCCATACTGGTGACCGGTGCCGGCGGCACAGTCGGTTCAGAGCTTGTGCGCCAACTTATCAAGCAGGATCCTGGCCGAATAATATTGTTCGACAGTTCAGAAGCCGCACTCTACGAGATCGACATTGAGGTGCATGAATCAATCATGGCTGTGCAGGATGGCGGGCGGCCTGCTCCGGAGATTGTAACCATACTCGGCTCCGTTCTCGATGAGGCGCTTGTGCGCGAAACGATATCGCAGCATCGGGTGGAGACGATCTATCACGCCGCTGCCTATAAGCATGTGCCCATCGTAGAGAAGAATGCCGCTTACGGATTGCGCAACAACATCTTCGGCGCCGCGAACGTAGCAAAGTGTGCGAAGGCGGAAGGCGTTGAGCTGATGGTGCTTATTTCCACCGACAAAGCTGTGCGACCAACGAGTGTGATGGGAGCAAGTAAGCGGCTGGCAGAGCTTGTGTTGCAAGCAGCTGCGGCGGACGGCGGCTCGACCGTATTTACGATGGTCCGTTTTGGTAATGTGCTTGATAGCTCTGGTTCGGTGGTCCAGAGATTTCGCGAGCAGATTCGCACAGGGGGCCCGGTTACCGTGACGCATCCGGAGGTCTTGCGTTATTTTATGTCCATACCGGAGGCGGCCGAGTTGGTCATCCAGGCCGGGGCCATGGCCAATGGCGGAGAGTTGTTCGTTCTTGATATGGGCGAGCCGATAAAGATCGATGACCTTGCGCGCTTGATGATCCGACTGAGCGGCCTGGAGGTATCGAGCCCAGACGACCCCGACGGAGACATCGTCATATCGTACACAGGCCTACGGCCGGGCGAGAAGTTGTACGAAGAGCTGTTGATTGGCGCGAATGCAAAGGTGACAGAGCACCCCCGGATAATGCAATTGGATGACGAGCCCCACTTGCCCTCAAAGGAGCTGGAGCGTGAGCTTGAGGTTCTCAAGGCAGCCATGAAAATGCGCGACAAGGAGGCAATGCAAGCCGTGCTCGTAAGAACCGTCGAGGGTTATCAGCCGCGCTCGGGAGCGGAAAGCGAAAGCCAATCCGTGACCGCCTGGAGCGCAGCCTCTGGGACGCTGCACTGACATGGCGATGCCAGCCGAGGCACCGTCGACGAGCGTTAAACGCGTCGCGATAGTGGTATCGTCGCGCGATGCCGTTGATTGGCTCAGCGTGTCTTTCATAGCTGACATCGTTGCGCGCCGGCATCGTGTTATGTGCATCGCACCGGAATTCTCCGATGCCGAGGCCGAGGCGCTGGAAGCGATGGGCGCCGAACACCAGACGTTTGTAGTCGAACCAGAGGGTCTCAGGCTTCTTTCGGCCTGGAAAGCGATTAGCGCACTCAAGGCAATCTTAGCCGAGTGGTCGCCGCACGTTGTGGTGGGTGTCGGTTCCAAGCCAATGGTCTATGCGGTTCTTGCGGCCAAAGCCCTAGGGACCGAACGCGTTGTTACGTTCATTGATGGACTTCCAGCGCACGGATTTGACGGTTCTACATCTCCCGGCGAGCTGCCGGCCTGGCGATACGGGCAGATCTTGGATGGGGCTGATGCTGCCATTTTCTGCAATCGCGACGATGCCAGCCTTCTTAGTGAACTCGGCCTGTTGCCGACCGACTTGCCTGTGACCATCGTCCCTGGCTTGGGTATCGATCTGGGCCGCAGCGGTTTGATTGCGCTGCCGGAGCTGAGTTCCGGCCTTGTCTTCCTGATGAGTGGTGCGCTCGACCGCCGCAAAGGAGTCATTGAATATTGCCAGGCCGCTCAGGCTTTGCGCGAGCGCTCTCCAAACAGTCGGTTTTTGCTCGCGGGCGCACGTGTCGAGGGACCACACGGCGTCGATCTGGAAGAGTTGACCGGTGACGGCGCAGCAATCGAATATTTGGGCCCCAGCGATGATATTCGCTCTGCATTGGCGCAGTGCCACGTCTTTGTATGTCCGTCCCATGCGGAGGGCATGCCGCGCTCGCTTTTAGAAGCGATGGCGGCTGGGCGGCCGATTATCACAACAAATGTTGCGGGATGCCGCGACACGGTCGACGAGCGTGTGAATGGTTGCCTTGTGGCACCACGTGATGCGCTCTCTCTCGAGGAAGCCATCGCAAGCTTCCTGAAGAGACCCGACCTTATTCCAGCGATGGCGCGCGCAAGCCGTGCAAAGGCCGAGAGGTTCTGCGATGCGCGCGACATCAACCAGTCGCTCTTTCCGGTGCTGGGCCTCGATTGAAGAAGGACAGTCACATCAGGCTTCGGTGGCGCAACCCACATTGAACCGGCGCGGCCAATCGATCCTGTCGTCGATGCCGTTGGTGAGCGAAAAAGGGCCGCTGACCATCGGGTGTGCGTGCCTCGTAGACGGATATGTCGTTGGCAATTGACCATGCAGGCATACTTTCCTATCTGAGGCACATGACGACGCTTCCCATCATCACGCTTCCCGATCCCCTGCTCAGGGCCTCGTCGGCGCCTGTCGAACGCGTTGACGACGAGCTGCGCAGGCTGATGGACGATATGCTGGAGACGATGTACTCGGCACCGGGCGTGGGGCTGGCGGCTGTCCAAGTCGCCGTGCCGAGACGTGTGATCGTGGTTGATCCCGCCGGGGATGATGAGGAACCCACACCTTTGTGCCTGGTGAACCCCGAGATTGTCACGTTGGGGAATGAGGTACGCCTGCACGAGGAGGGCTGCCTGTCGATTCCCGATGTTCACGTCGAAATCGAGCGCCCTTCGCAGGTGACGGTGCGGTATGTCGACCGCGAAGGCCACCGCCAGGAGCTGACGGCTGAGGGACTTCTGGCAACGGTCCTCCAGCACGAGATCAACCATCTTGATGGAAAGCTCATCGTCGACTTTCTATCGTCGCTGAAGCGCGACATGGTCTTTCGCAAGTTCAAGAAGCAGGCGCGTACTGCCGAAACTCTCTAAGGCAGACCGGCCGATTCCGTTGAAGGCAGAGCCCTCATGTCGTTGCGCATCATCTTCATGGGGACGCCGGATTTTGCCGTTCCGACGTTGGCGGAGATCCTGGGCGCCGGGCATGATGTTGTCGCTGTCTATACGCAGCCTCCGCGTCCGGCGGGGCGCGGCATGGCCGAGCGCAAGTCTCCCGTTCATGCCTTCGCTGAGAGCTCCGGCATTCCCGTGCTTACGCCCAAGAGCCTCAAGGCTGAGACAGAGCAGAATCAGTTCGCCGACTTTCGGGCCGATGCTGCCGTCGTCGTGGCCTACGGGCTCTTGTTGCCAACTGCGATCCTGACGGCGCCGCGCGCAGGCTGTTTCAATCTGCACGGATCAGCGCTTCCGCGTTGGCGTGGCGCGGCCCCCATCCAGCGGGCGATTATGGCGGGTGATGAAGAGACCGCCGTAATGATCATGCGCATGGACAAAGGACTCGACACAGGTCCCATCTGCCTTGGTGAAACGGTACCTATCGGTCCAGATGTTACGGCAGGCCAACTGCATGACACGCTTGCACAATGCGGTGCCAGTCTGATGGTGCGCGCGCTTGCCGCGTTAGAGCGCGACTCACTAGACTGTGTGCCTCAGGCGGCGGAGGGTGCCACGTATGCTGCAAAAATCGAAAAGCGCGAAGCGCGCATCGATTTCACGCGGACGGCGCGTGAGGCGCACAATCTGATCCGTGGTCTTTCACCCTTCCCGGGAGCCTGGTTTGAGGCAGACGTCCAAGGCAAGCGGGAGCGCATCAAAGTGCTACGGGCGGAACTGGCCGAAGGTGATGGCGCGCCAGGTAAGGTCCTAAATGGCCTAACGATCGCGTGTGGCGAAGGCGCGGTTCGGCTTGTGGAGCTTCAGCGTGCAGGCAAGAAGCCAATGCCTGCTGATGCATTCTTGCGGGGCTTTCCGCTTGCCCCCGGCACGCTACTCTAATACGTGGCTCTGGCAGAGCGCGCACTTTCACCGAGTCACAGCTTGCGTTCCGAACAATCGAGAACCTATGCCTCGCTATCGCATTGTCATCGAATATGACGGCACTCCCTTTGTTGGCTGGCAGCGCCAAGCCCAGGGGGGGTCCGTGCAGGGTGCGCTCGAGGACGCTCTACATCGCTTCTGCGGTGAGGATGCTGACGTGCGCGGTGCTGGGCGAACGGATGCTGGGGTCCATGCGCTAGGTCAGGTTGCCCACTTTGACCTTGTTAAGAGTTGGGAACCATACCGGGTGCGCGAGGCGCTCAACTTTCATCTGAAGCCAGCGCCCATTGTTGTCATCGAGTGTGCAAGCGCGGCCGGTGATTTCGACGCACGCCACTCCGCCACGGCACGCCACTATCTCTATCGTATCCTCAGCCGCCGAGCGCCTCCCGCGCTCGAGCGCAACCGCGTGTGGTGGTTGCCGCTCGCGCTCGATGAGCAAGCCATGAACGCTGCGGCAAAGGTATTGCTCGGCCGTCACGACTTTACGACTTTCCGAGCCGCGCAGTGCCAGGCCAACTCACCATTGCGAACACTTGATCGGCTGGACGTCACACGAGAAGGCGATGAGATTCGGGTATGGGCGTCAGCACGCTCCTTCTTGCACAACCAGGTGCGATCCATGGTTGGCAGCCTGAAGCTCGTCGGCGAAGGAAAGTGGCGTGCCGACGATCTGGAAGCAACGTTGCATGCCAAGGATCGCTCGGCCTGCGGCCCGGTCGCACCGGCTGCGGGGCTTTTTCTCACGCGCGTCGACTACAACGAGGATGCTGTACCGCTCGAGGAAATGGCTGAGGACGATGACTGACGCACGATTGCGATCACTCGATGATCGATAAGAACTCCTGGCGCGTCACCGGGCTGTCGCGGAAGACGCCAAGCATGCGGCTTGTCACCAGATCCGTTCCGGGTTTCAGGATGCCCCGAGCCGTCATACATTGATGCTCGGCCTTCAGGACGACGCCGACGCCTTGCGGGCTCAAGACGTTGTCAATCGCATTGGCGATCTGAGCGGTCATTTTTTCCTGGATCTGCAGCCGCTTGGCGTAGACTTCAACGATGCGGGCAAGCTTGGATATGCCAACAACACGGCCGTTTGGAATGTAAGCGATCCAGGCGCGGCCGATGATGGGAGCGATGTGGTGCTCGCAGTGGCTTTCGAAGCGAACGCCGCGCAGCACGATCATTTCGTCGTAGCCTTCCGTTTCCTCGAAGGTCTTTGAAAGGATCGCCTCGGGATCCTCCTCGTAGCCGCGGAAATACTCCTCGTACGCGCGCACGACGCGAGCGGGCGTTTCAATGAGTCCGTCTCGGTCGGGATCATCGCCGGTCCAACGAATGATGGTGCGGACGGCCGCTTCGACTTCGGCGCGGTCGGGGCGATCACTTTGGCTCATGGGGCGTCTTTGCTCTTTCTGTTTTCAGGTGGTCGGTTCCACTCTTCGCTCAAGGGAGAATATAGGGCATCAGCTCTGCGTTGCCGAGCGCCTGTACAACCCGACTAGAACCGCTCCTGGGTATCAGTCCTTACGCGTGCTTGACCGGCTCGGACCGACTGGCGTGCGTTAAGGACTTTGTGCGGGGGGCGCGAAGGTCTCCTCAAGATGGCCAAGCGCGCTCACGAAGCCCACTCTGTGTGCTCCACATTGCTCAAATATCAGTGAACCCACCGCGAGCAAAACGGGTAATGCAACCCACTTGAAGGCTTCGATGCTGACAAAGGGTGATCACGTTCGCGGATCGCC
>Ga0315534_1003498_pt1 | contig 10090 bp, 7 predicted proteins | sample SalMarSW160240MG_FD_203094 | JGI IMG/M metagenome (GOLD analysis project Ga0315534, IMG submission 203094) | Salt marsh sediment microbial communities from the Plum Island Ecosystem LTER, Massachusetts, United States - Salt Marsh Sediment SW1602-40 ...
GGCGTCCCCCACCTGTTCGACCTGGAAGAGCACCGCGTCGCCGTCGCAATCGACCCTGATGCTCTTCACGACCTGCACGTTGCCGCTCTCCTCGCCTTTGTGCCAAAGCCCGCGCGAGCGACTCCAGTAGACCACTTGGCCGCTTTCGAGCGTCTTGCGCAGCGATTCCTCGTTGACGTGCGCGACCATCAGGATCTCGCCACTGGCGGCGTCCTGGGCAATGGCGATGGCGAGTCCGTTGCCCTTCGAAAAATCGAGGGCGTCGAGCGGGTCCATGGTGGCCGGGGAGGCTACCGGTCTCCGAGCACCACTGCCAGCCGCGCGCAGAGCGAGACGAGGTCGTCGAAACGTTCGCCGCGGCCGTAATAGAGCTCTCGTCCGTCGGAGGGGTGGCGTGTCAAGACCGTGCGACAGGCCAACGCGTCGAAAGCATTCGCGAAGGTGGCCCGACTGCCGACCTCGGGGCTGCGGACCTGTCCGAGGAGCGCGCTGCGGGTGAAGGCCTCGGCGGCCTCGCGCTCGAGTTGTTTCGAGGAGACCGGTGCCGCGAGATTGAGGGCGGCCCGGAACGCGGCAGCGTAGGCCTCAATCAAGCCCTGCGTCTGGAGACTCAGGGCCTCGAGCGTACTGCGCCCCTTCTCGGTCGCGCGAAGCACCACTTCTTCGCGCTCGATGAGGCCCAGCGTTTCGAAGTGATGGAGGTAGGCATCGAACTCCCGCTCGAGAACCCGGCGCCGGGGGTTGAAGAACTCGTCGTAGAAGAGATCCAGCCAGAACGCCAAGTCTTCCCGCAACTCTGCGCGGCTGGCGCCTAGCAGGAGTTTGCGCGCCAGGAAGCTTGAAGGCGCGAGAAAGTGGAGGATCGCGTTTCGATAGAGATCGAGCGCGGGTCGCTTTGAGGGTTCGAAGTAGAGGATCTCGCCCCGGGGATCTTGAACCGACCGGATCAGGTCGCTCCGCAACAGAAACGCGATCGATTCCTCGAAATCGCCGGTGTCTTGGGCGAGGGCCGGCGTGAGCCGCGCGCCCTGCACCCGCAGGAGCTCGACGGTCGCCTGCATCCGGCGGGTGAGCTCGGCGCGCAAAAGCCCCGGTCGCGCCGCGCCGAGAAACACCGCCGCCGCGACCGACGTCGCGTTGACCACGGTCGACGATCTCGTTGCCCAGATCGGCCACGCGTGCGCGTTTGTCGGCGCGGTCACGCTCCGCGTGTTCGGCCGCGAACCGGGCGCGATCTTCGCCGAAGAACGCGGCCAGTGAAATCGGCTCGCCGAACCGGACGAAGGCGCTGCCCCAACGCCGGCGCAAGACCTTTCGGGCGCGCAAGAGCCCGAACACGCTCTCACTTTGCTTCGCACCCCCGGCGAGTTCCGAAAGCATCGCCCCCTCCTCCACCAATCGCTCGTAGGTGATCGAGACGGGGATGAAGAAGAGATCGCGCCGCCCGGAATCCAGGAAGGCCTCCACATTCCAGGAGAGCATGCCGAGCTTGGGGGTCAGGGTGCGCCCGGTGCGCGAGCGCCCACCCTCGATGAAGAACTCCTGCGGGAATCCCTCGCGCACCAGGTACGATACGTAGGCGCGAAACACTTCTTTGTAGAGCGGATCGGCGAAGGAACGCCTCAGAAAGAACGCCCCGGCCCGGCGAAAAATGTACCCGAAGGGCCCGAACGACATGTTCTCGCGCGCCGCGATATGGGGGGGAACCAGATAATGCGAGTAGCAGAGCCAGGACAGCAACAGGAAGTCGAAATACGAGCGGTGGTTGGGAACCAGCACCACGGGATTGCGGCGTGCCACTTGGGCCACTTGCTCGATTCCCAGAGCCTCGACCGAATGGAACAGGCGCCGAAAGATCGCGGTGACGATGGTGTTCAGAACCGCGAGAAACGTGGAGTTCATCGAGGCCGCGATCTCGCCAAAGAACTTTTCGGCCTCGCGGCGCGCCGCCTCGGGAGAGCGCTTGCGCTCGCGCGCCCGCTCGGCCATCGCCGCTTGAACCCGGGCGCTGCTGAGAACACGCTGGGCGACCTTGTAACGCGGTCGCAGCGAGGGGCCCTCCACGACTTTCTCTTCGCGCGAGAGCAGGATCAGGGCGAGACGACGGAGTTTGCGCACCCAGGTATCGCGCGGCTCCTCGGCGCGATCGGCCACGAACTGACGTAGGTCGAGGGCCCCTCCCACCTTGACCGCCAAGCTTCGATAGTTGACCAGGAAGCCGGTCACCTTGGCAAAGTCGCCGGGCCGGGTCGGGGCCCCGTAGGCCAGGTTGAGAAAGCGGCGCTGGTTGCGGGGCCCCTTGCGCCAGAAGAGCGCCAGGGGCACCACGTAGATCGCATCTCCATCGCGCGCGCGCCCGAGGGCGTAATCGAGGATGCGTCGGTCCGAGCGCTCGATCGCGGCCGCGTGGCGGCGCCCGCGCAACCAAGTTCGCAGCCGCGCCGTGCGCAGAAACACGAACAACGAGCGCGGTTGACGCAGGAGCGTCGAGAGGGGCGTGCGATCGACCGCGCGCTTGCCGAGTTCCCCGCGACGCCACAACGAGTAGCGCGAGCGCAGCGCGGCCCAGAGCGGCCCGTAGTAGTCGAAACGAATTCCATTGGCCAAGCTCGAAAGGCGCAGACCATGGCGCAAGAAGAGCGCGTTCATCAAGAAATAGTCGAGCCGGCTCGCGTAGTGCATCGTATAGATCACGGTGCCGCGGGCCTCGAGCGCCCGAAGGCGCTCGACGGTCTGCGGGTCGAGCCCCAGATCGCGAAAGAAACGCCTCGCGAAGCTGCGCGCCCACCAGTTGAAGCGAACCGTCATCGCCGAGAGCGGATCGCGCGTGGGCGCTGCGCTCAGCTGAGGATGGCCTCCATCGAGTCGGCGATCGCTTCCGGCGTCCACAGTCCCTCCCCGGCGGTGACGCCTTCGGTGCGGACCATACGCATTTCGGCAATGCGACCTCCGCCCACGAAGAAAATCCGTTTCGTCACTTCGCGCGCGAGATCGCTCGCGAGATAGACGATCAGGGGTGCGATCAAGTCGGGGGTCAGGCTGCGGAAGGCATCACTCTGCGCCGCCTGAAGGTCCTCGGTCATGCGGGTGAACGCCACCGGAGCGATCGCGTTGACGCGGATCCCGTCGCGCTCACCTTCGAGGGCGAGACAGCGGGTAAAGCCTGCGATACCCGCCTTGGCGGCACCGTAGTTGGTCTGGCCGAAATTGCCCTCGAGGCCCGAGGTCGACGAAGTGTTGATGATCGAGCCTCCCTCGCCCTGCGCCTTCATGCGGAGAAAGGCGGGGCGCGAGACGCAATAGGTCCCCTTCAGGTGGACCGCGATCACCGCGTCCCACATCTCTTCGTCCATCTTCGCCAAGGTCTTGTCGCGCAGGATTCCGGCGTTGTTGACCACGATGTCCAGCCGGCCAAAATGTTCAAGGGCGCTTGCCACGATGCGCTCGCCGCCGGCCACGGTCGCCACTGTGTCGTAGTTCGCCGCAGCCTCGCCGCCTCCCTTGCGGATCTCCTCAACGACGTCATCTGCCATCGTTTGTCCGCCGCCGGAGCCGTCGCGGGCGCCACCGAGATCGTTGACCACCACCGCGGCGCCGGCTTTGGCGAGAGCGAGGGCGTGTGCGCGCCCGATCCCGCCGCCGGCGCCGGTAACGATTGCGACCTTTCCCGTGAGCAGTGCCATGCGTATCCCCTCAGCTGAGGCTAGCCTCGCGGGACTCAGCCCGCCCCCGTGAACAGTAGAGTGCGAAGCTTGTTGCGACGTCGGAAGCCGAGCTTCGCGTAGAGGCCGAAGGCCGCTTCGTTGCCCAAGACGACCGAAAGCTGCACGTGTCGGGCGCCGGCCGCAAACGCCTTGGCGCAAAGCGCCGCGACGCCCGCGGCCGCGAAACCCTGGCGGCGCGCCTCGGGCCACGTGTAGACGCCCTGAACCAGCCAGCCAAGCTGCAGCTGAACATCGGCGTAGGCCACGAACACGACGTGGCCGTCGCGCTCAGCGACCATGGCCCGCGGCAATCGAGCGCGCACCCAACGGCGGAATCCGCGCGCATCGCCGACGAAGGGATCGGGGCGGCCCTCCTCGCGCAAACTTCGTCGCGCCGCTTCGACGAGCGCCTCGAGGTCGGCCAGCACCGCTTCCCGCACCCGCATCGATCCGGACGGACTCCAGCGAGGTCGTTGGGGGGGGTAGAGCCCCAGGGTCTGTTCGATCCGGTCCACCTGGGTTCGGCGTCCGGCGGCGGCGAGCCGTTGCCAGACCCGCTCGACTTGAGCGGGAAGCGACCGGATCAGACCGGTCTGGAGACGGGACAGGGGCTCGCAAAGCATATCGAGCGCTTCGCCTTCGAGCTCGGCATCAATAGCGATTGTGGGGCGCAACGACGCGACGCCGATTAGCGCTTCGCCTTGCCAAACCCCCAAGGCAGAGGGCGTCACTTCCGACGCGGACGGGCGCCCTACCCGACTGACGAGATCGAGGAGGAAAAGATTGCGTTCTGGCTCACGGCGCAAAAACGCCCGCGCGACGTCCCGGGTCTTGGCGTCGAGGAGCCGGACCCGCGGCGACCGGTCCGGATGGGGATGCTCGGGAGCGGTGGCCAAGGCGGCCCTCCGACGCGCGACGGCGCTAATCGATCAACGCCAGAATGGCGCCTTCTTCGACGGCGTCACCCTCGGCGACGCGAACTTCTCGAAGCGTCCCTCCGCAGGGCGCCTCGACGGGGATCTCCATCTTCATCGACTCCATGATGAGGATCACTTCCCCTTCCGCCAGCGTGTCGCCCGCCGCTCTCTCGATCTTCCAGATATTGCCCGTGATCTGGGCTTCCACTTCCGTCGCCATTACGCACTCACCTCCGGCGGGCCGCCACCAGCTGACCCAGAAAATGCGTTGTCGTCTCGCCGCGCCGAAAGGCCGCGTCGCGCAGGATTTCCGCGTGGAGGCTCAAATTGGTGTGGACCCCCTCGATCTCGGTGCATTCCAGCGCGGCGAGCGCGCGCTCGATCGATCGTTCACGGCGATCGCCGGAGACGATCAACTTGGCCAACAACGGATCGTAGAAGGGCGTCACCACCGTCCCCTCCTCGACCCCCGCGTCGACGCGCACGCCCTCGCCCTCGGGCCAGCGGAGCCGTTCGATGGTGCCCGGGGAGGGGAGAAAATTCTTGTCTGGGTTCTCGGCGTAGACGCGAAGCTCGAGGGCGTGACCGCGCGGGCTGATGGCCGCTTGCTCGACGGGAAGCGGCTCCCCCGCCGCGAGTCGCAGTTGGAGCACCACGAGATCGATCCCGGTGGTCGCCTCGGTGACGGGGTGTTCGACTTGAAGTCGCGTATTCATCTCCATGAAGTAAAAGGCTCCGTCCGCTCCGAGCAAGAACTCCACGGTGCCGACGGTCGCGTAGTTGATGGCGCGGGCAGCGCGCAGCGCGGCGTCACCCAACGCCTCTCGGAGTGCGGGGCCGACGGCCGGACTCGGTGCCTCCTCCAGCACCTTCTGGTGTCGGCGCTGCAACGAACATTCGCGTTCGAACAGGTGCACCGTGTGGCCCGCCCGATCGGCAGCGATTTGAACTTCGATGTGGCGCGCGCCCGAGACGAGGCGCTCGAGATAGAGCGATCCATCCCCAAAGGCCGACTCGGCACGAGCCCGGGCGCTCTTCAGAGCGCGACGCAGAGCATTTTCGTCGGCAGCGGGAGCCATCCCGATACCTCCCCCGCCGGCAGCGGCCTTGATCATCACGGGGTAGCCGATCGCCACCGCGGCGCGGACCGCTTCCCCTTCGGAGGCCAGCAAGCCGCTTCCCGGCACCACCGGAACGCCGACCTGCTCCATGCGCTCGCGGGCGCGGGCCTTGTGCCCCATCGCTTCGATCGCCTCGGGGGCCGGGCCCACGAAGGTCAACCCCGCCGCCGCAACCGCCCGCGCAAAGTCGGCGTTTTCCGACAGGAAGCCGTACCCGGGGTGGACGGCGTCGGCGTCGCTCGCGCGGGCGGCCTCGAGTACCGCGTCGAGCTTCAGATACGAATCTCGGGGAGCCGCCGGACCGATGGCTACCGCGTGATCGGCCTCGCGGACGTGGAGGGCCTCGGCGTCGGCTTCGGAGAACACCGCCACCGCCTCGATCCCGAGCTCGCGACAGCCGCGGATCACGCGGCGCGCGATCTCGCCCCGGTTGGCCACCAAGACGCGCTTGAACACGCCGGGGCTCTAGCACGGGGCGCCGCGCCGGGGCAAGGCTCCGGCCGATCGCGTATCCTGCGCTGATGCTGGAAACGCTCAGTCGGGGGTTCGGCGCGGCGCGCGACCGCCTGCGCGGAGTCCGCGAGCTCAACGAGGAGAACATCGCCGAGGCCCTGCGCGACGTCCGCATGTCGCTACTCGAAGCGGATGTCGACCTTGGCGTCGTCCGCTCGTTCCTCGAGCGGGTCAAGGAGCGCACCCTCGGCGAGCGGGTCCGCACTCGGGCTCGCGACCGCCGTGGCCGCGCCGTCCGCGTCAACCCGAGCCAACAGTTCGTCGCGGTTTGCCAGAGTGAGCTCGAAGCGCTCATGGGCCCCGTCGACACCAAGCTCAGCCGCGACAAGCGCGGCTCGGTGTCGATCCTGCTGCTCGGCCTGCAGGGCGTGGGCAAGACCACCGTCGCCGCCAAGCTCGCGAGCCACCTGAAGCATCAGGGGCGCCGGCCGCTGCTGGTCGCGGGCGATGTCCAACGGCCCGCGGCCATCCAACAGCTCCAACAGCTTGGCGAGCGCATCGGGGTGACGGTCCACGCCGAGCCCCCCGCGGAAGGCGCCGTGGCCATCAGCCGGCGGGCGTCAGAGCGGGCTCGGCGCGAAGGGTTCGACGCGATCATCTACGACACGGCCGGGCGCCTGGCGGTGGATGAGGAGTTGATGGACGAGCTGCGGGAGGTTTCAGAGGCCGTCGAGCCCGCCAACACCCTCCTGGTCTGCGACGCCCTGATGGGTCGCGATGCGGTCCAGGTGGCCGAAACCTTCGCCAAGAGCTTGCCGCTCGACGGCCTGGTCATGACGAAGCTCGACGGCGACGCCCGTGGTGGGGCCGCCCTCGCCGTGAAGGCGGTGACCGGGGTCCCCATCAAGTTCCTCGGCACCGGCGAGGCGTTGGACCGCATCGAGACGTTCCGCCCCGAGGGGCTCGCTTCCCGGATCCTAGGGATGGGCGACATCGTGGGCCTCGTCGAAGACTTCGAGGCTGTCGCCGATGAGGAGGAGGCGGAGGCCGACGCGGAGCGCATCCTGAAGGGGCAGTTCGGGATGGACGACCTATTGAAGCAGCTCCGCCTGATCCAGAAGATGGGTCCACTGGGCGACGTCCTTGCCAAGATGCCGGGGTTCGGCCAGCTCGCCGCGCAGGCCGACGAGCGCGAGCTCGGCAAGGTCGAGTCCATGATCCAGTCGATGACCCCGATTGAGCGCAAGCACCCCGAGCGGATCGAGCGCAGCCGTGCCAGCCGCATTGCCCGCGGCAGCGGGCGCCAGCAGAGCGACGTCACCGATCTGGTCAAGCGGTTCGGTCAGATGCAGGAGATGATGCAGTCCCTGGGAAGCGGCGGGGGCCTGTTGGCGAACGTCCCCGGCCTCGGCAAGCTGGCAGGGGCTTCCGGACTCGATCCGAGCCTTCTGGAGGGGCTCGGCGCGGGCGGAGCCGGGCGCCGCGTGCCGGCCGGGGCGATCGCCCGCAAGCGCCAGCAGAGCAAGCGAAAACGCAAGCAGGCGCGCAAGGATCGCCGCAAGGGAAGACGGCGTTAAGGCCAGCTTTCCGGATCAGGTCTTGCCGTGCCTTTGCCGATGCAAAAAGGGCCCATGCGTCGCGTCCAAGCACTGTTCATCGCTGCGTTCCTCGCTTCGCTGCTCGCCGTCCCGACACCGGCCCGGGCGGAGCAATGGTTTCCGCGGCCGCCCGCCCTCGAGCCGCGGGTGGCGTTCTGGACTCGCGTCTACACCGAAGTTGGTACCGATGCCGGCCTGATTCACGACTCGGAAAACCTCGACGTGGTGTACGAGGTCGCCTCGATCCCGCCGGGTCTCTCTCGGCGGGCGCGCGATCACCGCATTCGGAGCATCAAACAACGCTACCAAGACATCCTGAACCTGCTGGGTACCGGTCGCCGCAGCAACTTGAGCGACGAAGAGCGGCGCGTACTCGCGCTCTGGCCCGACGACGTGTCCAACCGGACCTTGCGCCTGGCGGCGCACCGCGTCCGCTTTCAGCGCGGCCAAGCCGACAAGTTTCGCGACGGACTGATTCGCTCGGGCCGATGGCGCGACCACATTCACGAGGTGTTGGGCGAGCGGGGCTTGCCGACGGGGCTCGCCGCGATCCCGCACGTCGAGTCTTCCTTCAACCCGCGAGCCTATTCGAAGGTCGGGGCCGCGGGCCTGTGGCAGTTCACGCGGTCGACCGGCCGCCGTTTCCTGCGGATCGACTCGGTGAGTGACGAACGCATGGACCCCCACACCGCGACGGTGGCCGCGGCTGCGTTGCTGCGCGAGAACTACGAGCGCACCCAGAGCTGGCCGCTGGCGATCACCGCCTACAACCACGGCGCGGCAGGTATGATGCGCGCGGTGCGCAAACTCGGCACCCGCGATATCGACGTCGTGATCGAGCGCTACCAGAGTCGCACCTTCGGCTTCGCCTCGCGCAACTTCTACTGCGAGTTTCTAGCGGCCCTCGACATCGACTCGAACCCGGAGGCCTTCTTCGGAGCGCTTCAATATGAGGAACCCCTGTCCGTGGATACCGTGATAGTCGACGCCTACTACCCGGGCGCCAGCCTGGCGCGGACCTTCGGCGTCGAAGTCGGCCTGCTGCAGGAACTCAATCCCTCGCTGCGACCAGCGGTGTGGACCGGAAAAAAGCGTGTGCCGGAGGGGTTTAGCTTGAAGCTCCCAAAGCGCAGCGGCCCGGTGCCGGCAAGCCAGCTGCTCGCGAGTATTCCCAAGGCCGAGCGGTTCTCCCGCCAGACGCGCGACCGCTTTCATCGCATAAGCCCCGGCGAGACCCTCTCCATCATCGCGCGCCGGTACGGCGTGTCGCAGCGTACGATCATGTCGCTCAACAATCTGAGGAGCCCCCATCGCATCCGCGCCGGCCAGCGCTTGCGGCTGCCGGACGATCCCGCCGACCAGGTGGCTTCGCGGCCCGGCCGCGCCGTGGTCGTGGAGCCGGCGTGGCAGGGGGATCGCTATCGGGTGCGCCGGGGTGAGAACCTGACCGAGATCGCGCGCCGCGTCGGGCTCACGACCGCGGAGCTGACGGCCGCCAACGGCATCCGCAACCCGAACGAGATCCGAGTCGGTCAGGTGCTCCAGATTCCGGGCCGCGAAGCCGCCGCTGCGGCGACGGCGACACGGCTGGCAGAGGCTCCGGAGCACGAATTGCGACAGGCGGTAAGCCCGGCGGTCGAAGTCGTCATCGCCCAGCAGACCGGCCAAGTCACCGACTCCCAACGCCCCGAAGTGGCCGAGGTGGCGGAAGCGCCCGAAGGGACCGAAGTGGTCCGACAGGCCGAGATCACCTCCCCGGAGCCGGCACCGGAGGTCCCACACACCGTGGTCGAAGCTCCGGCCGAGACGTCGATTGCCTCGGTGACACCCGCCCCCCCGATCGAGCCGCGCGACCCGGGCGCAGCAGAGCTCGGAGAGCCATTGGGAAGCCCGGATCCGGTGCCTTCGTTGATGTCGGTACGCACGCCGGCCTCCGCCGTGGCGGAAGGGCTATTGCTGATCGACCCGAGCCGCTGGTCCGTGGATGGGGGCGATCGCACTCTGGTACAGCCGGGAGAGACGCTGGGCCATTACGCCGATTGGCTCGAACTCCCGACCCAGCGTCTGCGCGAATTGAACCATTTGCACGCCAGGAGTTCGATCAGCATCGGTCAGAAGATCCGCCTCGACTTCGGTCGGGTGTCACCCGCCGAGTTCGAACAGCGGCGCCTCTCGCACCACCGCGCGGTACGCCTCGCCTACCTCGAGGATTATGAGATCAAGGGCACTCGGGAACACGTGCTGCGCCGCGGGGAGACGCTTTGGGAGCTCTCGCGGAATCGCTATCGGGTCCCCGT
>Ga0315534_1003499_pt1 | contig 10085 bp, 6 predicted proteins | sample SalMarSW160240MG_FD_203094 | JGI IMG/M metagenome (GOLD analysis project Ga0315534, IMG submission 203094) | Salt marsh sediment microbial communities from the Plum Island Ecosystem LTER, Massachusetts, United States - Salt Marsh Sediment SW1602-40 ...
CCTTGGAAAAAACCTTTGCCGGCCCCTCTTCGGCGAGGGCGATAAGGAGTTCTCGTTGTTTTTGTGATAGTCCGTCCCAGAATGCTTCGTAGTGCATGGACTCCTGGCTGACGATCGTTTCTATTGCCTTGAGCACAGTATCTTCTTCTGCTTTTTTGGAATCCCTTGCCTCCTCCCACACGTTATGCGCAATCCGTTGGATGTTGTATGGTATGTCCCGCCCTTTTTCCAAGATTAGGTCAACAACGCCTTCGCTCAGGTCGTATTCGCCTTTCGCAAACCAGCTTGCAATAAAGGCAGTGAACAAGTCTCGCGGAATGGGAGCCAACTCCATCATTCTTCCCATACGATAGAAGGCACGCCTTTTGTCCTTTACCATGTCACGTATTACGGATCTCTTGGAACCCGACAAAATATAGCCGACTCGCTGGTGAGATTGAACGACAGCCCGAATTGCCTTTTCTGCATCCGTGCCATTGTATTTCGCAATATCAGAGAACTCGTCAATAATAATCACAAATTGCTTTTTCTTCCTGATCGACGCCTTTTCCGGATATTCCAAGACCTGTGTCAGTATTTGAAAGACCTCGTTTTCCCTGGCGATATATTCCACGGAGAAGGAGACTGTGCCATCAGGATTCGGGTCCAATTTGGGACGCAGGCCCGGCAGAATACGCGGGACAGCTTTGATCATTCTCTCAAGTCTGCCCTCAACCACTTCAACAACTGCTCTGGCATACTGCTCGGTAAAATGCCGGAGAGTGGGGGCCCTATAGAGATCGATATAGGCTGTGAGAAAACCGCCTTCTCTCAAGTTCTCCTGTAGGTTCTTCAACAAGCAGGTCTTGCCAATACGCCTGGGAGAAACCAAAAAAACCTTACCCACATTGCTCATTTCCGTTGCCAAGTCGGAAAGTTCAGTTTGCCTATCCGCAAAATGATCACCGAGGACAAGACCTCCATAGATAAACGGATTTCGCATTATTTCGCCAGCCGTGTTGACGGACCCGTAAAAGAATTATGCTATCACAATAATACCTTTAACGTAACGTCATATACATAACACAAGAGACGAGCTGGGTCAAGGAAAATGGAGAAGGAATTTCCATGGTCGCCACGCATATATGGTCCGACCCTAGGAAAGTATTCTTGATGCCTGCAAGTGACATTTCTTTTCACAGGTGCGACAATAATTACCCAATGTTTCTTAATGCAGATTGAGCAAGATATCGGCTAAGTATTTGAGACTCTGAGACTATTTTCTACCAGCCCCGGGAGTCCTCGGGAAAGAAATTAAGGCATGGTTTATGCAGTTATTTCTAGACGGCAGAAGTCTGGGGCCGGTGGCAACACGTGGTCTCACCGCACCTATACTAAATATTAGGATGAGACACCGACCTCGGCTCCGGTGCTGCCACTTCTTCAATCCTAAGCAGCCTGTTATCCCTTTTGTTTCTTGGCTCAGCCCGTTCAGCCACCCCTGCTTTCTCCCCAAGTGCAAAGCATGGTCAATCATGTGGAGCGTATCGCCAACGCTCGCTCCGAGGCAAACCTTGCCGGAAGAGCCGCCATGTCCCGAGCAGTTGAAGCGCAAAAGCGAGCGCATTCCCCGTAGCTTGCTGCGGGGTTAGCGAGCGTATCTAAAAAAGTCAGCGTTCCTTACGGTCGAAGATTCCCTGTAGCTTGCTACAGGGACCTTCAAAGAGAAAAGATTGTATCCTTGTCTGACAAGCCATCGAAAGGCGATCACCTGTTGCGACACATTCCCGCCAATAAGGGGAAGGACAAACTCAAAGCCTTGAGGCGAGCCATTTCGCACACGAACCCACTCCAGGCTCTTTTTGCCTGCTGAATGACGTCCTTTTTCAAAAACGGTCTTCATCTGCTCCTTGAAAAAAGCCCGTGGTTATGCCAAAGTCCCGCTTCAGAATTCGGCATTTTCCAGGTTTTCTTGCAGGCTGTCCACATGTTGAGCCATACAAAGTAGACGTGAACGCAACGCACATAACCAAAATCGCTCATGAACTTACCCTTGGCCCAAACCAGGTCATGGCCACGGTCAAACTGCTTGAGGATGGTGGCACGGTTCCCTTCATTGCCCGCTACAGAAAGGAGGCAACAGGCTCCCTGGACGAAGTGGCCATAACGGACATCCGGGGCCGGATGGCCAGATTACAGGAACTGGACAAACGTCGCGAAACCATACTGAAGTCACTCGAGGAAAGGGATTTGCTGACAGAGGAGCTGAAGGAAAAGATCCTCGCAGCCGAGACATTGACCACCCTGGAAGACATCTATTTGCCCTACCGACCGAAACGGCGGACACGGGCAGCTATCGGCAGGGAAAAGGGCCTTGAACCATTGGCCGCAATCATCTTTGAGCAGGAAGAAACCACGGATCCCATGGGTGAGGCTAAGGCATTCGTTGACCCTGAAAAAGGGGTAGAGTCTACGGAAGAAGCCCTTTGCGGAGCGCGAGACATCATAGCTGAATGGGTCAACGAAGACCAGGAAACCCGGAACAAGATGCGGGCGCTCTATGCCGACAGAGGGCTCTTTCGGACCAAGGTCATCCCTGGCAGGGAGCAAGAAGGGGCCAAATTCCGAGACTACTTCGATTGGGAAGAGCCGGCAGCCAAGGCGCCATCTCACCGGGTTCTAGCAATGCGCCGAGGAGAGAAAGAGGTTTTCCTCAATCTTAAGGTGGCTCCTCCTGAAGAAGAGGCCTTGGCCCTGTTGGAGGCCATGTTTGTGAAGGGCGACAACGCAGCCTCTCAACAAGTCAAGGACGCCGTCCACGACGCATACAAACGGCTTCTCTCAGGTTCCATGGCAACAGATATCCGCGTGGAGACCAAAGAACGGGCTGATCGTGAGGCTATCAAGGTCTTTGCCGACAACCTCCGCCAATTGCTACTTGCCCCCCCATTGGGCCAAAAAAATGTTCTCGCCATAGATCCTGGGATACGAACAGGTTGCAAGGTAGTCTGCTTGGACCGTCAAGGACTACTGCTCAGCACGGACACCTTGAATCTTTTCAGATCAAAAAAGGAAAAAGCAGCAGCCTCGGCAACACTAATCAACTTGTGCCGGACCTATCAGATAGAGGCCGTGGCGATAGGCAACGGAACAGCGGGCCGTGAAACAGAGACCTTCGTCAAAGAGTCGAAAGATTCCGGACTTCCAGAGAATCTGCCGGTGGTGATGGTCAACGAAAGCGGGGCATCTGTCTATTCTGCTTCAGATGTGGCCAGGGCGGAGTTTCCCGACCTGGACGTGACATTTCGTGGAGCGGTTTCCATCGGCCGGCGTCTCATGGACCCCTTGGCAGAGCTTGTGAAAATAGACCCCAAATCGATCGGCGTGGGACAATACCAACACGACGTGAATCAATCGGCACTGAAGACGAGCCTGGATGACGTTGTGGCAAGCTGCGTGAATGCGGTCGGGGTGGAAGTCAACACTGCCAGCGAAAAACTCCTCGCGTATGTGTCGGGTCTTGGCCCGCAACTCGCCAAGAATACTATTGCCTACAGAAATGAACACGGTCCGTTTTCTTCCAGAGAGGAGCTGAAGAAGATACCTCGCCTCGGCCCCAAGGCCTTTGAACAGGCAGCAGGATTTCTCCGAACAAGAAACGGCGAAAACCCCCTTGATGCCAGTGCAGTTCACCCCGAGTCATATCCCATCGTGGAGGCCATGGCCAACGACCTGGGCTGCACAGTCAAGGATCTTCTCGAAGATGAAACTCTTCGAAAACAGATAGATCTCTCACAATACGTCACCGACAAGATTGGGCTTCCCACGCTAACCGACGTCCTGGCCGAACTTGCAAAACCTGGCCGGGACCCCCGCAAGGAATTCGAGGTATTCTCCTTTGCAGAAGGGGTGCAGAAGATTGACGACCTTCGCTCCGGCATGAGGCTTCCCGGGGTCGTGACCAACGTCGCCGCCTTTGGTGCTTTCGTGGATATCGGCGTGCACCAGGATGGACTGGTGCACATAAGTCAAATGGCTGACCACTTCGTCAAGGATCCCCGCCAGGAGGTTAGGGTCCAGCAGAAGGTCATGGTGACCGTCCTTGACGTTGACCTGGAGAGAAAGCGTATCTCTCTGTCCATGAAGGGGCAAACAGGTCACAAGGCCAAGGGTGCGAAAGGAGCGTCAAGAGGAAAAAGGAAGGGGAGCACACCACAAAAGAGCCGAAGGGTTCCTTCCCCGAACAACCCTTTTGTTGGGGCTTTTGGAAAGCAGAATTCGTAACGCTCCGACGGTTAAGGAGATATTGTATGGAGAAACAGTCTGGATGCTATCTGCCACATGCGGCTCATAGATGAGACTGGAGAGAAGGCTGCTGTATGGGTTGCTGGACAAACGGTGAGATCCCTGCCTCAGATGGTTACAAAAAGACATCCAAACACCCTTTTCGATCTTGCCAAACCGGCGGCGTTGTGATTTGCATTTGAAACAGCAAAAAACGCAAAAATCAAGTGGTTGGCAAGCTATACTTACTCGGATCCTCTGTCCCGTTTTTTGCCATGTCGATTAGTTATCCTGGGTTGGAAGTAGGCCGGCGATTCAAGGAGACACCGCTTTGACTCCGCTGGGAACAATGCAGTATAGCACCATGCAACGAAAGACAGTTTTTTGCCATATGATACCGTTGCCTTAAATACGGGCAAATGTAGAGACAAATGTGAGGGACAGGAAACGCATGGGAAAATGGTATTTCAGATTTTTGTTTCTGATATTCGTGAACTGCATGGTGTTTCTTGTATTATTTATAGCCGCGGAAATCTCTTACAGAGTCTATAGCGATGGCTTCACTAAGGCTGTCGCAGGAATTGCCAGTTATTTTGATGAGGTCCCTTACTCGAATTTGGGAGTATCTAACTGGGTGATTTTTGATGAGGAACTGGGCTATCGTTTGAATCCCAAGAAAGCTGCTTTCAACAAATTCTCTATACGGCATGGACAAATTGCTATACCAAAACCGGAGGAAGTTTACAGAATCATTTATCTTGGAGATTCTATACCTTGGGACAGAGGTGGTTTTGTAGAGAAAACACGGGACTTCCTGAAAGAAATAGGTCAATTCGATGTAATTAATGCAGCAGTACCTGGATACACAAGTTATCAGGAAGTTCTTTTTTACAAAAAATACTTGCAAGCAACAACTCCAGATTTAGTAATTTGGATCTATTGCCTCAATGATAATCATAAATTTCTTCATCGGTTTGATGAGAAAGCAAGAATGCTTTGGACCAAAGAGGCTGAAAGATCTTTAAAGATTAACTCATGTTGGGATCGTATCGCAAGTCGAAGTTATTTGCTTACGAGGTTGCATGTTGGAATTATTTCCAGAACTAAACGCAATAAGAATTCAAATTACAGATTTGTTTGGGAAAACAGAGTTGACTTCAATATTGCATGGAGGGACGATTCATGGATAGATTACGAAGATTATTTGTTAAAACTGAAAAGCATTTTGGATAGTCAAAATGCAAAGTTGGCAATTATTGTCTTTCCGTTTGAACCCCAGCTTTTACACATAAACGATGCGGAGAATTATGATTACGTTGTAAAGCCCCAGCGCAAATTACGTACCTTATGCAAGAAATATGCTATTCCCTGCCTGGATTTGTACCAGAGATTTGCAGATGAATATTCTCGAAACAGGAGGCTTTATCGAGATGGAATACATTTAAACTCAGCCGGCCATGATCTCTCGACTACACTGATCTTATCTTTCTTGTTGGAGAATCGTTTGCTATCTCTTGAATAGTTAGGGACCACCGGCAGAGCCGGTGGCTTGAGGAAGACCCCTGAAAGGGGCCTCTGACGTGTTGCTCTTTGGATGGAATTTGCTACAAGAAACTTTCTTTCTGATCACGAATATTCGTTGAGAAATGCTTAGATACATTTTCATCTGCGCTGCATTGTATGTGTTTCCAACTTTCAACTGCCAATGTTGCTTATCACTGATACTGTTTTGAAGTCCTTTTTGGAGTGCCTTGCCCCGCCATTGCCAGGGTAATCATTTATGGCCTCCTGCCGAGCAAGATGGGGTGGCGAGCTGGATTTTCACGATGCGCATTTCTTTCGGGTTGCCTTGTGAAACCTTTACATATGGGCATCCTTGCCCCCATTCTTGACACGCCTTTCTCTGCTTTACGTTTTCATCTTTTTTCCTTATGCTAGCGCAGACCTTTCTGGCAGGTTAAATGGATTCCAAAGGGACTGACATGCCATCTGTGGCGATAGTCAAAGGCTTTGACCGGTATGATAATATCACCCGGGCGCTTGATTTGCTTGGCTCTGAGGCGATCTGCGGGGCAACGCATTTGCTCAAACCCAATTTTGTCTCAACGGAGAACCAGTTGGCCTCCACGCATCGAGAGGCTGCAAGAGCCGTTTTGGATTTCCTCCACAAGCACTCAGAAAATCCTGTGATCATTGCTGAAGGGGCCGCCCTTCATGATACTTATGATGGGTTCCGGAACTTCGGCTTCAACGACCTTGTCAATATGTATGATCACGTCTACCTCAGGGATTTGAATAGGGACGAGTACGAAACTTTTACACTGTACGATGAAGCTCTCAACCCCATGGAGTTTCGCATCGCCAAAACAGTGTTAGACAGCGACCATAGGATATCGCTGTCAATTCCCAAAACCCATGATACTGCCATAGTTACTCTCAGCCTCAAGAACATGGCCGTTGGAAGTCTAATTCGGAACGCGGGGCACAGCTTTTTTAACTTCGTCGGGTGCCTTGCGGACAGATTCTTCACGTATGTCCCTTCCCACATGAAACCCTTTTTTTCCTTCCAGGGTTTGAGCCGCATAGGAATCACGAAAATTTCCAGCAGCGACAAGGTTAAGTTGCATCAAGGTTATCTCAATATGCACCTTTTTCTTTATCAGCTTATTAGAATCATCCCCCCACACCTGTCCATCCTGGATGGCTTTACAGCGATGGAGGGAGACGGACCTATTTCAGGGGATAGGGTTGACTGGCGAATTGCCATAGCCGGAACGGATGGAATAGCTGTCGATGCGGTAGCGGCCCACTTGATGGGCTTTGATCTTGAGTCAATTGGGTATCTCCATTTTTGTGGAAAAGCGGGACTTGGTGAGACGAACATCCGCAATATCAACATTATAGGGACCAGCGTTGAGGAATGTCGACGCACGTTCAAACCGCACTTGTCATATCAAGCTCAACTTCGTTGGAAAGAGATGGGAGAAAGAGCCTTCGAGAAGCTGCGAGCTGTTTTAGAGGCGAAGGCAGCTTAGAATTGCTGGCTTTTCTGTTGTCTTTTGGTGAGCTAGAAATAGAATCTATAAGATACTGGGTTAGTTTCAATATATATGTTTTAATCCACTCCAACTTTTATGGCAGCATATCGCATTTGCTTTTCGTTCCACTTGGCAGAAGCTGGATACAGAACTGATCACCTACTCGAGACACTGAAGAAGGAGAAAGCCATGTTTTTACTGAACCACATCAAGCCTGAAGAGGCTTCTGGAAAAGTAGCCGAAGCCTATTCCGTCTTTCCATCCCAGGTTCCGGTGCCCGAACTTCTTATCCTCATGAGTGCGAGTCCGGAACTCGCATACGCGCAAAGCGGAATCATCCGCCACTTCATGAGCCATGACAGGCTGGACATGGGTCTTCTGGCCATGATTCGTTACTTGGTAGCCAATGAATACGACTATCAATTTTGCATTGACTTCAACGCCGGGTTGCTGAAACGGGCCGGCGGGATGTCTGACACCGACCTGGATGCCCTCAAGGCCAATCCGGAAAATGCGCCGTTGGAGGAATCTCAAAAGGCTCTGCTCTTGTTCGTTCTTAAAGTCGTTAGAACTCCCAATGATGTCGAAAAGTCAGACGTGGACAAACTGCGTGAGCTGGGCTGGAGCGACAAGGACATCTTTGACGCCGCCTATCATGGCGCTGCTATGATCGGGCCGAGCACACTTTTTAAGGCGTTTACTGAGTAGACTGGGCCTTTACTAAACCAGACCAGCAGGGTGTACGCCTCATATTACGTGATCAAGAGCCTGTAAAATAGTCTTATTAACATTTTTAAGTTGACATCATGTGACAAATATGCTATCTTTTGTCACATATGGAAACAAAGGGCGTCTCATCTGCAATAATTTCGGCTGTTCGCGCTGGCGTAGTGGAACAACTCAGTTCCATTGCCAAGCACCCATTTGACGGTGCAAGGATACAATATGTTGAAAAGCAATTCATTGAGACTCTCGGCAAATCCGGAGCGTCTGGGTTGAGTGAATTGTTTTCGCAAAACGACGAACGCGCTAAGGCCATTATCCATGACCGCCAAAAACACTATCGTAAGTTCCTTGCGCTGGGCCGGTATTTGACCCTGCTGGGTGAAATTTCCCTCAAACGGGGGATTTACCAGAGTAACAAGGCAAATCGCAGCATCTGCCCCCTTGAAGTAAAGCTCAAGTTCATAAATGACTATGTAAGCTTTGCTGCTGCTGAGTACATCTGTTACAGCTTGGCCTCTATGACGCTAAAAGAGTTTGTCAAACATTGCAAGAAATGGACACTTATGAAACCCTCAGAAGGGACCGCCAAAAGAGTCCTCGAATATGTTGGCGATTTTCTGGAAACAAGTGGCTTTCTTCATACGATCCAAGCTAAGCAAGCGGTTTCTAAACAGGCCGTGACCTTGGCCATGAGCATGGACTCCACATCCGTTCTGATCAGAAAAGATGGGTGGAGACACGCCACAGCAGCCACTGTAAGCACATACGATGCCGAAGGCAACAGACTGGATACTGTCTATATCGGTCGTATGCCTGAGAAAGGAAAAATCCAGGCCAAACGCCTTCTTGAAAAAGAAGTGGAAGCCATAACCAAGAAACACGAATTTAAATACAATGTATGTATAGCGGACGGCGCCCGTGATTTATGGCTATTTTTTCGTAAAAAATACCCGAACGCGGTTCATGTAGTTGATTTCTTCCACGTTTGCGAGCATCTCTCAAAGCTGTCTGAACTGTTTTTCAAAGATTCAGCAGATGCAAAGGCCTGGTATAAAAAACACCGGACCATCCTAAAAGAAGATCCCAATGGCGCTTCCAAGGTCATTCGGGCCGTTCGATACAGACGGAGCAAAACAAAAGAGAACCCTCAAATTGAAGCAGAACTCGAGTACCTCCAGCACAACAGAAGGCGAATGAGTTACTTTGAATTGCAACAGAACAAGCTCCCTATTGGAAGTGGTGTTGTTGAAGCCGCCTGTAAGAATCTCATCGGTGCTCGAATGAAGAAGTCAGGCATGCGATGGACCATTAATGGCGGCCAGGCTGTTCTTACACTTCGATCTCTCATTTTAAGCAATCGCTGGGAGCAGTTCTGGACATTCTTCGTTAACCGTCATTTTCCCGAGTTTGTAACGTAATATGAGGCGTACACCCAGTCAGACAGATCTGGAGCTACATCGATTCCCAGTTGGAGTTGGAAGGCAAAGAGGTTTCGCCAGGGATTATCTTCCCAACCAGACCGTCAGATCCCGAACGATTGGAGGCCATTGAACAAATCTTTCATGATTGGGGCATCCAAGTGGTTTGGCATGACGAGTCGATCCACGAACTCAAAGCCAGGAACCAAGGGATCTAATTCAAAAAATGGGAAAAGGGGCCTCTAATCTTCACACTTCAGACAACTCTGTGTTTCCGCGTTCCGCTGTTCGTCAGTCAGGATCGCACACCTGACAGCACACTCAGACAATTGCGTGCTTGCCCTCCGTTGATTTCGGGCCATTGCACCACGGCTGGGAAGGAACTGACATAAAGATGCCCGGGCTAGACCACACTGTTCTTGACACCATTGACTTCGATCTTGCACTTCGTCGAATTCGTCGAGATACTTTGTCGGACTTCATTGTTGCACCGCACTATAACCTTATCTTCTTGCGGGCTGGTGATGAGCTATGGGCCAGGACATCGGAACAGCTTCGATCAGGCAGATATAGCCCGCAGTTGCCCCTCACCTTGCCCATACCAAAACCAGGAGGTTTCACACGTCCTGGGAACATTCTT
>Ga0315534_1003502_pt1 | contig 10084 bp, 12 predicted proteins | sample SalMarSW160240MG_FD_203094 | JGI IMG/M metagenome (GOLD analysis project Ga0315534, IMG submission 203094) | Salt marsh sediment microbial communities from the Plum Island Ecosystem LTER, Massachusetts, United States - Salt Marsh Sediment SW1602-40 ...
GTCGGCGGCGCACCCGTCGATGAGTGGGCCGTCGGGCGCGGCCGCGGACGCGATGCGCCAGCCCGACGTCGAGATGGTCCTGTGCCACGTCTGCGGCGACATCATGCAGCGGGCCGGGTCGTGCCACGCGTGCCCGTCGTGCGGCGCCACCAGCGGCTGCTCGTGACGACACGTCGCGCGAGCTCGAGCCCGCGAGCCGCCGACGGGCGGGCTCTCCGGGCAGGACCGTCGTAGAGCCCGGGTCCGCCCGGGCCCGGCCGCCGGACGGTCCGGGCCCTGCGCGGGCGGGGGTCACGGCCGCCTGAGAGGCCGCTCTCAGGCTCCTCACAAGGCGATGTGGTCGAGTAGCAGCATGGACGACGAGCTCGACCCCGTGGCCCGACCCGCCCCGGGAGCCGGCGATGCTCCCCTGCCCGGGGCCCGCGCCCGGCGCCGCCGGGCCGCGAAGCGTTCCCGCCGGTTCCGGAAGAGTCGCGTCGTCGTCGCCGGCGTCAGCGCCGGCTCCATGGCCGCGCTCGCCGCCGCCATGGCGGTGACGGCCCCGACGAGCGCGGCGACATCGAGCTCGCCGTCCTCGGGCGCGTCGGCGAGCACCGACCGTTCCTCGTCCCCGTCGTCCTCCTCGTCCTCGTCGGACGACGGCTACGGCTACGACGACGGCTACGGCTACGGCGACAGCAGCCGCGCCGTGCCCTACGACGGGCCGTCCTCGTCGTCGAGCTCGTCCGCCTCGAGCGCACACACGAGCTCCAGTGGCAGCTGAGCGCCGCTTCGGCCTGATGGGCACGACGGCGCACGTCGTCGTCGTCCCCGGCCACCGCGCTGACGGCTCGGGTCTGCTCGACGAGGCCCAGTCGCGGCTCGACCAGCTCGAGCAGCGCTGGAGCCGCTTCCTCGGCGACAGCGAGATCAGCCGCCTCAACGAGGCCGCCGGCCGACCGCTCGTGGTGTCGACGGACACCCAGCAGCTCGTCGCCCGCGCCGTCACGGGGTGGGAGCGCACCGCCGGGCGCTTCGACCCGACGGTCCTGCCGGCGCTGCGAGCCGCCGGCTACGACGAGACGTTCACCGTCGTCGCGGCGCGCACCGCCGCACCGGCCCACGACGAGGAGCTGGCCCGCCTTCGCGCTCCGGGTTGCTCGGGCATCGACGTCGACCGGAGGGCCGGCACCGTCACGCTGCCGTCCGGGGTCGCGTTCGATCCCGGTGGCATCGGCAAGGGACTCGCCGCCGACGTGGTCTGCGCGGAGCTGCTTGCCCTCGGTGCGCGGGGCGCGTGCGTCAATCTCGGCGGTGACCTGCGGGTCGCGGGCGACGGCCCCGACGGCGTGGGCTGGATCGTTGCTCTCGAGCACCCGCTTCCCGAAGCCGACGGTGCGAGCCTGAGCGAGGTCCATCTGGCGAAGGGTGCCGTCGCGTCGAGCTGGCGCACTCGTCGTGCGTGGGGACCGACGAACGATCGCCGCCACCACGTGATCGACCCTGGTGCGGGCGCGCCGGCCGAGACCGGCGTCGCCGGCGTCGTCGTTCTCACGAACGCAGCCTGGTGGGCCGAAGTGCTCGCGACGGCCGCGTTCCTGTCCGGTGCCGAGGGCCCCGCGCTGATCGAGGGGCACGGGGCCGCGGGCCTGTCCGTCGCCGACGACGGGAACGTGCACGCGGCGGGTCCGATCGAGGAGCTCCGCCCGTGCTGGGCGTGACCTTCACCTGGTTGGTCAGCCGCTCGGCGGGCGTCGTCGCCTGGGCGCTCGTCGTGGCGTCGTGCACCTGGGGGATCCTCCTGGCCACGCGCGCGCTGTCGCGACGTGGCGTCCGGCGACCGTCGCCTGCCTGGATCTTCTCCCTCCACCGGTTCCTCGGCGGGCTCACGGTCGCGTTCACCGTGATCCACGTGGTCGCGATCGTGTTCGATCCGTTCGTCTCGTTCTCCGTCGTCGACGTGCTCGTGCCGTTCTCGTCGTCGTGGGAGCCGCTCGCGGTCGCGATCGGCATCGTCTCCCTGTATCTGCTGCTCGCGATCGAGATCACGTCGCTGGTGCGCGATCGAATGTCTTCGCGAGCTTGGCGCAGCATCCACCTGCTCGCGTACGGCCTCCTCGCGCTCACGACCGTTCATGCGCTGGCCGCCGGCACCGACACGACGACGCTCCTGCCGACCGCGCTCTCGGTGGTGCTCGGGTGCGTGGTCGTCTTCGGCGCCGGTCTCGCATGGAGCGTGCGCCGTGAGCACACCGTGCCGGCGCGGATGTCGCCGGTGCCTCGCGTGACGGTCGCCCCGCCCCGTCCACGGGCGCGGTCCACGGCGCGGGTCGGCGACCGGGGCTAGCTCGACGCCGGCTCGGTCTCCCGAAGAGTCGGTCAGGAGGGTCACGAGGCAGACTCGGCGGATGGACCGATCAGGGGCGCCGGAGTTCCCCGAGAGCCCAGATGCGGCACTGGCGCGCCTCGTCGAGGGCAACGAGCGCTTCCGTGAAGGGCGCGCCCGCAAGCCGCGGCAGGGGACCGTCCGACGGATGCAGATCGTCGAAGACCAGCAGCCGTTCGCGGCGATCCTCGCCTGTGCCGACTCGCGCGTCTCACCCGAAGTCGTCTTCGACCAGGGCCTCGGCGACCTGTTCGTCGTGCGTGTCGCGGGGAACACCGCGGCTGATCCCGTCGTCGTCGGGAGTCTCGAGTTCGCTGTCGAGGTGCTCGGCTCCGTGCTCGTGCTCGTGCTCGGCCACTCCGACTGCGGTGCGGTGCGGGGTGCCATCGACGTGGCGACCAAGGGCGTCGCGCTGCCGGGCGACATCGATGCGGTCGTCGCTCCGATCGTCCCGGCGGTCGAGCGCGCCCGTGGCGCGTCCGAGGGCACGCTGCTCGACGCGGCGATCGCGGCGAACGTGGAGGCCGTGGTCGCGAGCCTCGGCGCGGTGCCGGTCATCGCCGAGCGCGTCGTCGCGGGATCGCTGAAGGTCGCCGGTGGCGAGTACGACCTCGCGAGCGGGGCGGTGAACTTCGTCGGCTGGCCAGCTGCCTAGAGCTTCGCCTCGAGGTTGTCGGCGACGATCGTTGCCAGGTCCTGTGAGCCGGGGAACACGGCGTCGACGCCGGTGAACTGCAGCGCCGCGACCCCCCGACCGACCCTGATCAGCCCGAACTCGAAGTACAGGTCGGTGACCTGCCCTTCCGGGTCGGTGACCTCGATCACGCCCTGGTAGGCGTAGCCGTCGTCACCGAGGGGGATGTCCATGCGGGGGATGTCGAAGCTGTAGCGGCTGCCCGGCTCGAGGTTCTCCTGCAGGTTCCGCTCGAGCTGCGACTCGATGCAGCGGGGGGCCTTGGCGTTCGAGTACGCCTTCAGTGGCTTCCTCGCCTGCTTCACGTTCGGGTACACGACCACGCGGCTCTCGGCGTCGTTGCCCGAGTCATCGGCGAACTCCGTGAGGGCGTGCGGCGCTTCCTCGGCCGCGTTGATGGCGGCGCGGATCTGCTTGCAGACGGCGCCGCTGGGCGGCGGATCGTCGCTCGGCCTGGTCTTGCTCAGGCCGTAGCCGGCCACGTCGCTCTCCGTGAGCACGGACTCGTCGGCGATGTCCTGATCGTCGCTCGAACCCGCGAGCGCAGGAGCGATCCACGCGCCCGAGAGCGCGAGGGCGAGTCCGAGCAGCAGGGGCAGTCGACGCATCGCGGTGTCCTCCAAGCCGTGACCGGGTCGTCGGGCGGACGCTACCCCGGTCGAATGCTGGCGTCACACCGCGCGCCCGGCCGTAGCATGCGCGCATGGGTCGTGAGTACGACGCCATCGACGACCGGCTGGCGGCGTTCCTGCTCAGCCAGCCGGTGTTCTTCACCGCGACGGCACCGTTGGCGTCGGACGGGCGTGTCAACGTCTCCCCGAAGGGGCTCTCCGACACGTTCGCGGTGCTCGGCCCGCATCGCGTCGCCTACCTCGACCTCACCGGCAGCGGTGTCGAGACGATCGCGCACCTGCGCGAGAACGGTCGGATCACGCTCATGTTCTGCGCGTTCGAGGGGCCCCCGCGGATCGTGCGCTTGCACGGCCACGGTGAGGTTGTCACCAACACCGACCCACGATGGGCCGACCTGTTGGAGAGCTTCTGCGAGCGCGAGGGCATGCGGTCGGTCGTCGTGGTCGACGTCGAGCGCATCGCCGACTCGTGCGGCTACGGAGTGCCCGAGATGACGTTCGTGGGCGACCGGCGCCACCTGGCCGAGTGGGCGGCGCGCAAGGGACCCGACGGGCTCGTCGAGTACCAGCTCGACCGCAACGCCAGGAGCATCGACGGGCTGCCCGGCATCGACGCCGACGATCTCACCTAGCGCGTGGCCGTCACCCTCGACCGCGCCCTCGACGAGCTCTACGGCGTCGCGCCCGACGAGTTCGTCCTCGTGCGCGCCCGTCTGGAGAAGGAGCTGAAGGCAGCCGGCGACGCCGACGGCGCCGCGACGCTGAAGCGCCGGCGGCGTCCGCACCTGGCTGCATGGGCGTGCAACCAGCTCGCCCGACGCGAACCCGACCGAATCGTCGAGCTGTTCGACGTCACCGCGCAGGTTGCCGGCGCACAGCAGGCCGCGCTCGACGGTGGCTCGGGCGAGGCGCTCCGCGAGGCAGCGCACGAGCGCCAGCGGGTCCTCGACTCGCTCGCCGACGCGGCCGTGCGGTTGCTCGACGGAGCCGCGCCGAAGCCGGCGCAGTACCGCGACAACATCGTGGCCACCCTGGACGCGGCGACGATGGAGCCCGAGCGAAGTGAAGAGCTGCGCTCCGGTCGCCTGACGCAGCCCTTGCTCGCCCCCTCGGGCTTCGGTCCACTCGACGCTGCCCTCGTCACGGGCGCGGCGAAGCCACGTGCGGGTCGCGTCTCGACGCGCGAGCTCGACAAGGCTCGGCGCGAGGTCGACCAGGCGCGGCGGGCAGCGGAAGACGCCGCCGCGGTCGTCGAAGAGATGGACGCCGACGTCACGAGCTCGCAGCTCCACGTGGAGACGACGTCGGCTCACGTCGGTGAGGTCCAGCGAGCGCTCCAGCGCGCCGAGGAGGCTGCGACCGACGCCCAGCGCGAGCTCGGGGTCGCGACCGAGGCCGCGGAGGCGGCTCGCCGCAGCGCCCGTGACGCAACGGCTCGCCTCGAAGAGGCCGAGGCACGGCTGGCTAGTCTCCAGGCCGATGCCTGACGAGGGAGTGCTGCACGCCGACGTCACGCTGGAGTACCCCTTCACGCGGTCGACCGGTCCGGTGGTCGGTGCCTTCCTCACGGCGCTGCGTGAGGGCTTCGTCGTGGGGATCGAGCGCCCCGACGGGACCGTGCTGGTGCCGCCGTGCGAGTACGACCCCGCGACGGCGGCGCCGCTCACCGAGGTGGTCGAGGTCGGCGACGCCGGAGTGGTCACGAGCTGGTGCTGGAACGGGGAGCCGCGGAAAGGCCAGCCGTTCGACGCGCCGTACGCGTGGGCGCTCATCCGCCTCGATGGTGCCGACACGCCACTGCTGCACGCCGTGCGCGCCAGCGGTCCCGACGCGCTCGCGACGGGAATGCGCGTGCGGGCCGTCTGGCGCGCCGAGCGAGAAGGCCACATCTGCGACATCGAGTGCTTCGTGCCCGAAGCGGAGGGCGGATGACCGACGACCCGCTGGCGCCGGTCGCGCCGCCGGTCCAGCTGCCACCGCGCCTCCAAGGCGTCGAGGCGGTGCAGAGCGTGCGGACACCCTTCCGTCTCGAGTACCACGCGTCCTCGGGGCAGCACATGGCCGCGTTCCTGCGCGCGATGAAGCAGAAGCAGATCCTGGGCGAGCGCTGCCCGACGACGGGGCAGGTCTTCGTCCCGCCGCGGGGCGTCACGCCGACGTCCGGCCTCGAGACGACCGAGCTCGTCGAGCTGCCCGACACCGGGTACGTCGAGTCGTTCTGCATCACGCGCGTGCCCATACCCGGCCGCGACGACCTCGAGCTCCCCTACGTGAGCGCTTGGGTCGTGCTCGACGGAGCGAGCGTCGGCTTCATCGGCCTCGTCGCCGGGATCCCGGCCGACGAGGTGCGACTGGGCCTGCGGGTGAAGGCGGTGTGGCGCCCCGACGAGGAGCTGCGCGAGACGGCCGACAACATCCACCACTGGGCGCCCACCGGCGAGGCCGATGTGCGGATCGCGTCCTACGAGCTGATCGGCGCGCCCGGACGACCGCCAGCTGAGCGGCAGGTGCGTGCGTGATCGACGTCGCCGTCGTCGCGTACGCCGCCCGGCAGCAGCCGGTGTTCGACGAGAACGAGATCGAGATGATGGCGCCCGTCATCGAGGACGTGCGCGTCGCCACGGGGCTCGGGCCCGACGACCTCGACTTCACGTGCTCCGGATCGTCCGACTTCCTCGCCGGCGCCGCGTTCTCGTTCGTGATGACCGTCGATGCGACGCGGCCGGTGCCGCCCATCGTCGAGTCGCACGTCGAGATGGACGGCGCGTGGGCGCTCTACGAGGCGTGGGTGAAGCTCCAGCTGGGGGAGGCGAAGACGGCGCTGATCTACGGCTACGGCAAGTCGTCGCCCGGGTCGCTGCGCGACGTGCTCGCGACACAGCTCGACCCGTACGCCGCCGGCCCGCTGAAGGCGGACGCGTTCGGGATCGCCGGGCTCCAGGCCCGCTACATGCTCGACGCGGGCGACGTCACCGAGGCGCGCATGGCCGAGATCGCGGCCCGTTCCATGGCGTCCGCGGAGAGCAACCCACTCTCGATCCGCAAGGGCACGCGCCGCGTCGAGGAGCTGCTCGCGGAGCCCTACCTGCACGACCCGCTGCGCGCGCACGACGTGCCGGCGCGCGCTGACGGTGGTGCAGCCGTGATCCTGGCGACGCGCGAGGTCGCCGAGCGCGTGTGCGAACGGCCGGCGTGGGTCCGTGGCATCGACCACCGCATGGACATCCACCACCTGGGTGCACGCGACCCGCGTCGCGCGCCATCGGCGGCCATCGCGGCGCAGGCTCTCGCCGTGACCGCGGACAAGATCGACGTCGCCGAGCTCGACGCTCCGTTCACGCACCAGGAGGCGCTGCTCGCCACCGAGCTCGGGCTCGACTCCGAAGCGACGACGATCAACCCGTCCGGCGGCTCCCTGTGCGGTCACGTGATGATGGGCGCCGGCCTGACACGGATCGGGGAGGCGGCGGCGCGCATACATCGGGGCGAGGCAGACCGGGCTGTCGCACACGCCACCAGCGGTCCCTGGCTCCAGCAGAACCTCGTCGCGGTGATGGAAGGCTGAGCCGTGGCGAAGGAGCGGTGTGCGGTCATCGGGGTGGGGCAGACGAAGTACCAGTCCACGCGCGGCGACGTGTCGATCGCCGGCCTCGTGCGCGAGGCGGCGCTGCGGGCGCTTGCCGACGCCGCGCTGGAGTGGGACGACATCGACGCCATCGTGATCGGCAAGGCGCCCGACTTCTTCGAGGGCGTGATGATGCCCGAGATCGTCCTCGGGGAGGCGCTCGGCGGCGTCGGCAAGCCGGTCCTCCGTGTGCACACCGCGGGCTCGGTCGGCGGGTCGACCGCGATCGTCGCCTCGACGCTCGTCGAGTCGGGGATCCACGCACGCGTGCTCGCCCTGGGCTTCGAGAAGCAGAGCGAGTCGAACGCGATGTGGGCGCTGTCGCTGCCGCAGGCCTTCCAGACCTCGATCAACGCCGGCGCGGGCGGCTACTTCGCGCCGATCATCCGTCGCTACATGGCGATGAGCGCCGCACCCGAGCTGGTCGGTTGCCTGGTCGCGTTCAAGGATCGCCAGCACGCGCTCGCGAACCCGTACGCGCACCTGCACCAGCCCGACCTCACGTTCGACCAGGTCGTCGAGTCGCCGATGCTCTGGGACCCGATCCGCTACAGCGAGACATGCCCGTCGTCCGACGGAGCCTGCGCGGTCGTGCTCGCGAGTGAGGCGGCTGCAGCGGTTGCGCCGAACCCGGTTGCGTGGATCGACGCGACCGCGATGCGCAGCGAGGCCAACAACTTCGGCGGGCGCAACATGGTCAACCCGGCCGCGTCCTCGATGTGCGTCGCCGACCTCTACGCGAAGGCCGGAATCACCGAGCCGCGCCGCGAGATCGACGTCGTCGAGATGTACGTGCCGTTCAGCTGGTACGAGCCGATGTGGCTCGAGAGCCTCGGCTTCGCCGAGAAGGGCGAGGGGTGGCGGCTCGTCGAGGACGGCACCACGCGCCTCGGCGGTGCGCTGCCGGTGAACACGTCGGGCGGTGTGCTGTCGTCGAACCCCATCGGGGCGTCGGGCATGGTCCGCTTCGCCGAGGCGGCGCTCCAGGTGCGTGGCATGGCGGGCGAGCACCAGGTCGACGGGGCCACGCGAGCACTCGGTCACGCCTACGGCGGTGGCGCGCAGTACTTCGCCATGTGGATCGTCAGCGCGGCCGCCTGAACGCGCCCCCCATCGGCGCATCGGGCGCATCGACGCGTCGGAGCGGGGAGACACCGGAGCGGTCGGCGAGCGAGCAAGCTCGGCGTTCGGTGGACCCGGATATGGTTGCAGACATACAACCATTGTGCCGACTCACCGGAGTGGACCCTCGTGCGCACGCCGATCTGTGATCGCCTCGGGATCGAGTTCCCGATCTTCGCCTTCTCGCACTGTCGCGACGTCGTCGCGGCGGTGAGCCGCGCCGGGGGCTACGGCGTGCTCGGCGCGCTCGCGTACGCGCCCGAAGAGCTCGAGATCGAGCTCACGTGGATCGACGAGCACGTCGACGGCAAGCCGTACGGCGTCGACATCGTGATGCCCGCCAAGTACGTCGGGAAGGGCGGCGGCGACGAGGCGAGTGTCACGAGCCTCGACGCGCTCATCCCGACGGAGCACAAGCAGTTCGTCGAGGAGCTGCTCGACGAGCACGGTGTGCCGCCGCTGCCCGAAGACCTCGCCGGTGCCGTGCCGAAGGCCGCGGGCCTCAACGTCGACCTCGAGGGCCCCGGGCAGGTCGAGGTGTCGCTCGCGCATCGGGCGAGCATGCTCGTGAACGCGCTCGGGCCGCCGCCACCGGCCGTCATCGAGCAGGCGCACGGCGCCGGTGTGCTCGTCGGGGGTCTGTGCGGCAGCCAGGTGCATGCCGAGCGGCAGGTCGAGATGGGGGTCGACGTGATCGTCGCCCAGGGCACCGAGGCCGGTGGCCACTGCGGCGAGATCAGCACGATGGTGCTGATCCCCGAGGTCGTCGACGCAGTCGGTGGTCGCGCGGCGGTGCTCGCGGCCGGAGGCATCGGCAGCGGTCGCCAGATGGCAGCGGCGATGGCGCTCGGCGCCCAAGGCGTCTGGACGGGCTCGATCTGGCTCACCGTCGCCGAGGCCGACACGCAACCTGTGGTGATGGAGAAGTTCCTCGCGGCCTCGTCGCGCGACACCGTGCGGTCGCGGGCCATGACCGGCAAGCCGGCGCGTCAGCTGCGCAGCGGGTGGACGGATGCCTGGGAGCGCGACGACACCCCCGATCCGCTGCCGATGCCCCTCCAAGGCCTCCTGTTCAACGCGGCCGGCCGCCGCATCACGCGCGCGCAGAACCGCGACCTGTCCGGCTTCCCCGTCGGCCAGATCGTCGGGAGCATGAACAGCGTGCGGCCCGCACGCGATGTGATCTTCGACATGGTGCAGGAGTGGATCGAGACGACCGAACGGATGCAGACGCTGATCAGTGACGACGAACCCGCGACGTGAGTGGCGGCGCGCTGTCCGACGATCGTGACCTGCTGGCGATCTACGACTTCACCGCGCTCGTCTCCGCGAGCGCGCGCAGCGCTCGCCAGCACGATCGCATGGTGCGCGCCGTGGGCGCGCCGATCACAGGTGCGGGACTCCTCGTGTTGCGGACGATCGAGCGTCACGGTCCGGTCACGGCCTCCGACGTTGCTCGCCGCCTGCAGGTCGACCAGTCGACCGCGAGCCGCCACCTCGGCGCGCTCGCGGATCGTGGGTTCGTGCGCCGTGACGCCGACGGGGACGACGGTCGGGTCTCGTGGCTGTGCGTCACCGCCTCGGGACAGCGCGTGCTCGATCGCGCCCGGGACGTGGCTCTGAACGACTTCGACGCCGCGCTGATC
>Ga0315534_1003503_pt1 | contig 10079 bp, 7 predicted proteins | sample SalMarSW160240MG_FD_203094 | JGI IMG/M metagenome (GOLD analysis project Ga0315534, IMG submission 203094) | Salt marsh sediment microbial communities from the Plum Island Ecosystem LTER, Massachusetts, United States - Salt Marsh Sediment SW1602-40 ...
CGACGCTTCCCTCGTTTTCGTTGACGATCTCCTCGAAGCCATTGGAAAGTTCCAAGGCCCTATTGCCGAGGGCGGTGTCGCCCGTGCCGTCGTCGATGCGGCTGACCACCGTGTTGGCCTGATCGACCTTCGCCGCTTGGCTGAGATCGGCACCGACCGAGTTGGTGTTGACGTTGCTGATTAGGACGCCGTTCTCCAGCCCCAGCTCGTCATTGGTGACCCCCGCGCTCGCCCCGCCGCCCTCGATGAGGCTGGCGATCACGTTGCTCTGCCGGATCTTCCCCTCTTGCGTGAGACCGCCCTCGATGGTGACGGCGTTGTCGTTGGTATTCTCGATAAAGGCTTCGTTGTCGAGGATCACGATTTCGTTGATGACCGTCGCGTCCCCGCCCCCCGCGATGCGGCTCGCCAGCGTGTTGGCCTGATCGATCTTCCCGGACTGGGTAAGATCGCCGCTGACCCCTCCCTGGTTAAAGTTGATAACGCCGTCATTCGCGTCGTTGATTAAGGCCGTGCCCGTGTTATCGATCACGGCGCTGCCGGCCTTTGCGCGGATGGTGCTGGCCAGCGTGTTGGCCTGCTCGATCTCGCCCGACTGGGTGAGGTCATTGCCGAGGTGCGCGATTCCGTTATCGATCGCGGCGCTGCCGCCCTTGGTGTCGATATTGCTGGCGATGAGGTTGGCCTGCGCAATCTCCGCGGACTGGGCACTGGGACTCAAGCCGAGGACGTTTTCCTCGTTGCTGTTCCGAATACCCACCCTGGCAATATTGGTGAGCAGGGTGACCCCGTTATCGATCCCGGCGTTGCCGCCCTTGGTGTCGATGCTGCTGACGATGACATTGGCCTGCGCAATCTCCGCGGACTGCGTGAGGGCGCCGCCGTTGCTTCCGCCATTGAAGTTGGAAATGCCGTCGCTCGAATTATTGTTGAGGAGCGCGTCCCGGTTGCTGATCCCGGCGCTGCCGTCCTTCGTCTCGATGTGGCTGGCGATGAAATTGGTCTGCTTGATTGTCCCCGTTTGCGTGAGGTCGAGGCCGGCGCTCTCCACACTGAAGGTGTCAATGCCGGTCGCCTGATTGTCCAGAGTTGCGTTGTGGTTGTCGATCTCGGCGCTGCCGGCCCCGTGGACGCGGTTGGCGATGATGTTGGCCTGCGCGATCTCCGCTGACTGCGTGATGCCGCCAACAACTTCCCCGAAGTTGCGATTCGACAGGTTGGCCGTATTTCTTAGTGTTGCGCTTTGGTTGTCGATCGCGGCGCTGCCGCCCTTGGCGTCGATCCGGTTGGCGATGACGTTGGCCTGCGCAATCTCCGCCGTTTGCATGAGATTGCCAACGGTGGTCTCTGCCGCATTGAAGTTGTCGATGCCGTCGCTCGCCTGGTTGGTGAGGGACACGCCTTGATTAACGATCGCGGCGCTGCCGCCGCTGATGCCTATGCTGCTGGCGAAGACGTTGGCCTGCTTGATTGTCGCCGTTTGGGTGAGGCCGCCGTCGACATCGTCGCGATTGATGTTGCCCATGCCGCCGTTCGCAGCATTGACCAGGTTCGCGTTTGCGTTATCGATCCCGGCATTGCCGTCCTTCGTATCGATGCGGCTGGCGATGACGTTGGCCTGCTTAATTGTCCCTGTTTGCGTGAGGTCGCCGCCGACGCTGTCAACATTGTTGTTGATCCCCTCACCCGCGTTATTGACCAGGCTTGCGCTTGCGTTGTCGATCGCGGCGCTGCCGCCTTTCGTGTGGATGCGGTTGGCGATGATGTTGGCCTGCTTGATCTCCCCCGTTTGCGAAACGCCAAGGCCGACGGTCCCGGCATTGAAATTGCCGACGGCGCCGCCGGCGTTATTGCTGAGACTTGCCCCCGTGCTGCCGATCGCGGCGCTGCCGGCTTCCACGTCGATACTGTTGAAGAGGATGTTGGCCTGCGCGATCTTCCCGGACTGCGTGAGGCTGCCACCGACGGTCCCCTCATTGACGTTGTTAATGCCGCTGCCGGTATTCGAAAAAATAAAACTTATGCTTGTGTTGCCGATCCCGCCGGAAACAGCGCCGCCGCTGTCCGCGATGGAAACGGCGTTGGCAAGCCGGTTGGTCTGAGCGATCTCCGCCGACTGCATAAGATTGGCGCTGGTCGTAGCCTCGTTGGTGTTGAGAACTCCGGCAGAGTTGAGGAAGGAGATCGTGTCGTTGTCGATTGACGCGAGAACGCCGCTGTCGCCGTTCGCGATCACAATGGCGTTGGCAATCTCGTTGGTCTGATCGATGTCCGCCGACTCAACGAGATCGACGCTGAAACTCCCATTGTGAAAGTTATTGTGCGCCGCGCTATTGGTGAAATCGATGTTGGTGTTGTCGATGTCGGCGACAAGCGCGACGCCGGTGATGGCATCGATCAGGATATCGTTGTCGATCCTGAAGACTTGATTGACGACCGCGGTCTCCGTCGGCCCGGTGTTCGGCTGGCTCGTGGCGGAATTGTGCGAATCGGTGACGGGGCCAACGCTGATCACCGCCGGGTTGACGTTGACGAGAGGATTGATGTCTTCGTCGATTTGATTGACGACGGTCTGCGCGGTTGCGGGCGAAAGCACCAAGAGAGCTGCAACCAGGACGGTGCCGGCAAGAGCGGCAGCCGCGCGCGTTTGGCGTCCCGTGGAACGGCTCACGCGCCGCCTTTCGCCGGCCTGGGTGATTGCTCGCACCCCGAAGTCCCCCGTCATTATGCGCCGCGCCTTCTCGTTTGCCGGGGCGCGGCAAGGAGGATTCGTCCAAAACGACCCTCACTTACAGTTGTAGCATGAGGCGCTTTCACACTCTGTTGCATCGGAGCCACAGGTGAAAAGAAAGAGACCACCGCTGGTTGTCACGCCCCGTTCATGGGCCTCGCGATTGCAGCCAATTCGGCTTGTTTTTCCTGCGCTTAGGTTTTTGCGGCAGCGGCCGGCAGCCGACACGCAGCGGTATGATCCGGGCCCGCGAAAAAACTGTTCGTTGTATGATGTCCCTCAATCCTGGAGGGCATCATGCGGAGATTCGCTCTACCGGCCGCCGCGCTGGTTGTGCTCGCAAATCAAGCGAGCGCCGCCGATCTGGGGCCGTCCGTTTCCGGCCAAATCGAGGCTTGGCGCTGGACCGGCTGTTTCGCCGGCGCCCATGCCGGCGGGGTGTGGGGCGACAGCGGCAAGTGGATTCCCCGCACGCCCGGCGGCGCGTTCGAAGGGGTTTCGCTCGGCAGCCACGACGTGGACGGCTTTATCGGCGGCGTGCAGGGGGGCTGCGACTATCAGTTGCCAAGCGGCATGGTCCTCGGGTTTGCCGGCCATTATGGCTGGACCGATGGCGGCGGCACGCACCCCTCGGCGCGCGAGACTGGCGTGTTCTATCACAGCGAAATGGAAGCGCTGGCTTCTATCACGGGGCGTCTCGGCTACGGCTTCAACCGCACGCTCCTCTACGTGCAAGGCGGCGCCGCCTGGGAAGACGTCGATTACAGCGCCTCGACCACCATGATCGGCACGGCCTATCGCGCCAGCGACACGCGCGCGGGCTGGACGGCCGGCGGCGGCGGCGAATACGCCTTGACCGGGCGGCTGTCGGCCTTCGTGGAATACAACTATTACGATTTCGGCACGGAGCGGATCAGGCTGACCCCGCAGTTTGATTTCCTGCCCACGGCCTTCGTCGATATCGACGATACCGCCAATGTCGTGCGCGCCGGGGTGAATCTCCACTTCGGCGCAAGCCCGCGCCAATAGGCGCGAAAACCAGCCTCGCCGGACGCGCGCAGGCGCCACCTTCTACCCGTAACCTGCTGACACAAAAGGGACACCCTTTCGGCTTAATCCGTGACTTTCTAAATTCCGTAAGCTGATATTCACGTTAGGGAGGAAAAGGCATGAGGCCCGTGGCGTTCATCGCAGGCTTACTTCTCTTCGCGCTGTTAGCGGTCCCGTCAGGGCCGGCTTGGGCGCAAGACACGGAGGCGAAAACCGATAAGCCGAATATTCTCGTGATCTGGGGCGACGATATCGGCCAAGGCAATATCAGCGCGTATACCAGGGGCCTGATGGGCTACCGGACGCCGAACATCGACCGCGTCGCCAAGGAAGGCATGATCTTCACCGACTATTACGGCGAGCAGAGCTGCACGGCGGGCCGCTCGTCCTTCATCACCGGCCAAAGCGTGTTCCGCACCGGCTTGTCGAAAGTCGGTCTGCCCGGCGCCGATCTCGGTCTGAGGGCCGAGGATCCCACCATCGCCACGCTGCTCAAGGCGCAAGGCTATGCCACCGGGCAGTTCGGCAAGAACCATCTCGGCGACAAGAACGAGTTCTTGCCCACCCTGCACGGCTTCGACGAGTTCTTCGGCAATCTTTATCACCTGAACGCCGAGGAGGAGCCCGAGAACGAGGATTATCCCAAAGGGCCGAAGTTCCGCGAGAAGTTCGGCCCGCGCGGCGTGCTCCACACCTGGGCGACCGACACCGACGATCCCACTGTCGATCCGCGCTTCGGCAAGGTGGGCAAGCAGAAGATCGAGGACACCGGTCCGCTCACCAAGAAGCGCATGGAGACCGTCGACGACGAGACAGTCGACGCGGCCATCGCCTTCATCAAGAAGGCCAAGGAATCGGGCAAGCCGTTCTTCACCTGGTGGAACGGCACGCATATGCATTTCCGCACGCATGTGGCGGAGAAGGATCGCGGCATTTCCGGCCAGGACGAGTATTCAGACGGCATGGTGCTGCATGACCGCGCCGTCGGAAAGCTGCTTCAAGCGCTCGACGATCTCGGCATCGCCGACAACACCATCGTGTTCTACTCGACCGATAACGGGCCGCATCAGAACACTTGGCCCGATGCCGGCACCACGCCGTTCCGCAGCGAGAAGAATACCAACTGGGAAGGCGGCTGGCGCGTGCCGGCCATGGTGCGCTGGCCCGGTCATATCGAGCCGGGCTCGGTGTCGAACGACATCATGCACCATATGGATTGGCTGCCGACGTTCCTGGCCGCCACCGGTCAGACCGACGTCAAAGAGAAGCTGCTCGACGGCGTTGACGTCGGCGGAACCACCTACAAGGTCCATCTCGACGGCTACAACTTCCTGCCGGTCTTGACCGGGCAGGAGAAGACGGCGCCGCGCGACGAGATCTTCTACTTCTCCGACGACGGTGACCTGATGGCCTTGCGCTATCACGATTGGAAGGTCGTGTTCATGGAGCAGCGCGCGCCGGGTCTGTTGAAGATTTGGGCCAATCCGTTCACCGAGCTCCGCGTGCCCAAGATCTTCAATCTGCGCCGCGATCCTTACGAGCGTGCCGATATCACCTCCAACACCTATTACGATTGGATGATCTCGCGGGCCTATGTTCTGGTTCCGGCGCAAACCTATGTCGGCAAGTTCCTCAAGACGTTCGAGGCCTATCCGCCGCGTCAGAGGCCTGCGAGCTTCACCGTCGGCGGGCAGATGGAGGAACTGGAAAAGGCGCTCGGCAAACTTCAGAGCGACCTGCAGTAGAGGAACAGGCTGCAAAAAGTGCCGGGTCCGGTTTTCGCCGGACCCGGTGCGAGCCTGAGCGTGGTGCGGCTACTCGTTATCCGGCCGCTTCGCGGGCCCATGACCGCTTTACAAGATTCGCAATCTCCAGCCCAAGCGTCGCTTCGACCGCCGTGCTGAACTGATTGTCGTCTTCGATCAGCTTTCTCAACTCGTTCTGTTTCCATGTCAGCATGCGGGTCGGTTCGACAGCAACGATTGTTGTTGGAGACGGCATGTCCTGCTCGCTATCCAGAAACATGGCGCTGCCAATAAAATCCCCTGGGCCCAGCTCCTCAATTGTTTTGTCGTTTATTTTCAGATCGACTTTTCCGTCCGAGATCAGGGCAATCTCATCCAACGTCTCGCCTTGCGCTACGACGCGCTCGTTCGGCGCGACCGACTTATACGTTCCACGCTTGAACAGCTCACGGGCATGCCTTGGCTGAAGTTTATGGAGGGCGGTTTGCCAGAGGCGCTTTTGCTCGGCGGTAAAATGGACGGGGCGGCGCTCATACAGCAAGCGAGCGACCCAATAGATATTGATCGCGATGAACGCCAAATCCCAGCCTATGCCGTCCCACAAGGAACGGCCTGGAAAAGGAAATAGGGGATTTCGAAGCTGAGAGAAATCACGGTCAACGCGCGCAGCCAAAGAATGTCCCGCATCATGTACGACGCGAGCATAATGACATATGACGTGTTGGAGATGACTGTGAGGTCAATGTCTGGCATCGTTTAATACCTGCTGTTTGCGGCGTCTTGTTCGATCGCGGTGCGCTTGATGAACTTTTCTAGCCCGGCGGGCAGAACGCTGCCAGGTTTCGATCGTCCTCCTAAAAGGAGAGCCCCATGTCAGACCCAGCGAACGACGATCTTTCCGCACGCTTGCGCAAGCTGCCCGGCCAGTTGCTGTTGGCCTTGGTCAATGGCACCGCGGTCCTGGTGATCTTGGCCGCGATCCTGGCAATCGTCGCCACCTCGAAGGTCACGCATTTGGCGCATAACGTGGCATCGACCATGACCGATGCGGTTCTTGCCCGCGTCGGCGAAGACCCGCGGCACGTCGTGCAAAACATCCAACGGGTTGCCGACGATGTTCATGCGCTGACGGTCGCGCTCAAGCAGGCTAAGAGCGAGGGCCTGCCGGGTCTCGGTCCCGAAGTGGCACGGCTCAACGAAAAGCTGGATGAGCTGCAATCGAACGTGAAGCAACTCCGCGATGCGCGGTCAAATCTGATCGACGAGTTGGTTGCCAGAGTCGGAAACGTGGCCAACGACGCACTGCAAAACCTGGGGACCTGCGCGCGCCCGAATGAAAAAGCCGCCGGCCTCAGCGGCCGCGCCGCGACAGCGGCAGCGAGACAGTGAGCAGGCCGTAATCGCCGTCGAGGCGGTTCTCGACGCCGAATTCTTGCAACCACATCCCTTGCAGCTTGACCGGAGTCTTGCCGATGGCGAAGTCGTAGGTCACGATCGGCCCGAGCGCCGAGGCGCGGCCCTTGAAATCGCCAAGCACGGCACCCTCGCCGCTGTCGCCGGTGAGCTGCACATAGTGAAAGCCGGCTATGCCGACCGCGAATTTTTTAGAGAAATGCTCGAGCACGGCGAACTCGACGTGAAACTCGGTGCCGGTCGTATAATTCGTGTCGGGATTCTCCCAGTTGAAGGTGAAACCGGGCGCGACGTTAATCTCGAGGCCGGTCTTCTTATCGAGCCAGGTCACCCCCGCCGTGGTGTCGAGTGTCCAATGGTTGAAACCGATATTGGAGCTAATGTTCTTGTCGTACGGCGCGATCGGCACATTGACGTACACCACGAAATTCCAATGCCAGTTCCCCTGGTGCCAGCCGATCACCGAACTGACGATGGGGTCGCCGATATTGGTGTCGCTTGAGGCGCGGCTGAACTGGGCGCCCTGCTGAATCGTCCGGTTGATCGGCGGTCCAAGCGTCAAGGTGGCAAGCGCGTCAACGTCGAGAGCGGCATTCTTCGAGCCAACCGGGAGAATGAGAGCGAAGCCGAGATTGCCGCCCAAAACCTTGCTGGGCGTCACCCACAACGCCGACGGCAGATTGTAATAGGCCCGGCCGTCGGCCTTGAAATCGGCATCGACCAACAGGTTCCCGCTGACGTTCTTTACACCGAAGTCCTGGAGCGCGAAGGCCAAAGCGGCCTCGCCGGTTGCGCTTCCCTGGTAATAGTAATTGACGTCGATGAAATAGGTGCCGGGCGGCGGCACGAAGCCCGCCATCGCAGTCTTGGTTCCCAGCGCGTAAAAACCGGCGGTGTTCTCTGCCGCCCGCCCCGCGCTCACTCCGAGGCCAAGCAGCCCAAGCGCCAGCAATGCAATGATCGCCGCGCGACGTCTCATCGGCCGCTTCCCCCGCATAGACCGTGGTCGGACTATAGCGCCAAAGCGGGCTTCTCCTGTGTTGCGCACGGGCAACAAAGGCCAAGGAAAAACGGACCCTCGGAGCGCGCGTCATACATCCCGGCGTTGCACGCGAAAGTGGACGGAGGTCCGAAGCCGCAGCCGGAACGGGCGCGTTCAGTGACCGGCGACCGAGAGCGGCATCGACACGGTGAGCACGCCGAGATCGCCCTCGAGGCGGTTCTCGACATCGAAATCGTGCAGCCACATTCCTTGCAGGCTGACCGGAATCATGCCGAGGGTGAAGCTGTAGGTCACGATCGGACCCAAGGCGGTGGTACGGCCTTTGAAGTCGCCGAGCCTTGCGCCCGCCCCGCTGTCGCCGGTGAGTTGCTGATAGTGGAAGCCGACCACGCCGGCGGCGAATTTCTGCGAGAAATGCTTCAACGCGGCGAACTCGACGTGAAACTCGGTGCCGGTCTCATAGTTCGTGTCGGGGTTCTCCCAGTTGAAGGTGAAGCCTGGCGCGACGGAGAGTTCGTAGCCGGTCTTAGGATCGAGCCAGGTCACCGCCGCGGTGGTGTCGAGCCCCCAATGATTGAACGAAAGATTGGAGATCGAGCTGTTGCTCCACGGGCCGACCGGCACGTTGACGAGCATGCCGATGTTCCAATGCCAGTTGCCCTGGTGCCAGCCGATCAGCGCGTTGAGCACGGGATCGCCGAACTCGGTCGAGTCGTCGGTGCGGCTGAACTGAGCGCCCTGCTGAAACGTCTGGTTGATCGGCGGCCCCAAGGTCAAGGTCGCCAGCGCATCGATATCGAAGCCGACATCCTTCCAGCCGACCGGGACAATGACGCCGAAGCCGACATTGCCGCCCAAGACCTTGGTCGGCGCCACCCACAACACAGACGGCATATTGTAATAGACCCGGCCGTCGACCTTGACATCGGCGTCGATCGTCAGATTGCCGGTGATATTCTCAACACCGATGTCGCGCAGCGCCACGCCCAAAGCGGCCGTCCCGCTGGCGTCTCCCTGATAATAGTAATTGACGTCGATGAAATAGGTGCCGGGCGGCGGCAGGTAGCCCGCCATCGAGGCCTTGGTGCCCAAGGCGTACCAGCCCGCGGCGTTCTCCGCCGCCTGCCCTTCGCTTGAGCCCAGACCCGGCAAGCTGAGCGCCAGCACTGCAATGATCGCCGCGCGATGCCTCACGGCCGCTTCCCCGTATAGACCGTAGACTGATTATAACGCCAAACCCGGCTCCTTTTGTGTGGCGCATGGGCAACAAGCGCCGGAGAAAAGCGACATTGCCGTTACCAGCGTCACCCCTTCGGCGTGTACCAGATCGGCGACGTGTAGGCCCGATCCTGCTGCTTCAGCCACTTCTCCGGGTCGGAAAGCGCCTCTTCGGGCAGCGCAACATCGAGCGCCTTCCTGTCGTGCGCAAGCCAGCTCGGTGTCGGGATTTCTAAAACGCGTACGTAGTAAACGGCGCGATGTTCCGGATCAAACTCCGGGTCTTCCCAATAAGCAGCCAGGACCGCGTCACCGATGCTGTTGGTGTAGCTGGCGTCGTCTAGGTCGACGGTATCACCGACAGGCGTTTTGGCGCGCCCATCGTCACCGATCTCTCGTCCGTCGGAGACGGCGATGTCGAAAATCTTCTCCTGGGCTTTGCCATCATCATCGAGCCAGCCCTTGATAATTTGAACACGATCGAGATTGGCGCCGTCGGGGTCGCGAATGGCTCGGACCATGAATTTCGGCGTAGCACCATCCCGCGCTGGACTCAGATCACCGCCCATGGGCACGCCGCGCTGGTAACCCTGCGAAGCGAAGTCGGGGCGTTGGACCTCATCCGGTGTGAAGTCCCAGCCGGCGAAGACACGCACAAGCATCCGAGTCCCGGTGGTGGCATAGACCTCCTTCCGCGCCATGGCATCCCAAAGCGCCTCACGCGTGTTTTCCCGAGCCCACACACCCGCCAAACCAGATGCAGCGGACTGCCAATGACGGATCGTAAGCTCGCCGTTGTTGTTTGGACGTCGATCCGTCACGACGACATCTTCGTAGCGGGTCTCACCCGTACCAGGCTCGACCCCGGAGAACTTGCCGAAGAAGTTCTCCTCTCGGGTCGTCGCAAGAGACGTGTGGG
>Ga0315534_1003505_pt1 | contig 10078 bp, 6 predicted proteins | sample SalMarSW160240MG_FD_203094 | JGI IMG/M metagenome (GOLD analysis project Ga0315534, IMG submission 203094) | Salt marsh sediment microbial communities from the Plum Island Ecosystem LTER, Massachusetts, United States - Salt Marsh Sediment SW1602-40 ...
CAAACGCCAGCACCGAGGCGGCACCCACCCGTTCATACCATTCGTTCCATGCCGCAGCGCGATCCGCGGGGTCGCGGTTCGCGTCCGGCAGGAGCCGCTTGACCAGGACTGTGTCAGAGTGCATCTCCACAGACGTGCTCCTTTCGCACAGACGGACAACTGTCGTGGTCGACTGGACAATGGAAGGGACAGTATGCGATTGTTAAGGAGCAAGGAACTGCGCAGTCCTGAACTACATGTCACAGACCGGTGATCCGTGACAGGGGATCCAATAGTATAGGCCAAGTGCGTGCCAGGTCAAACCGGTGCAGCTGGCGCTGCAGGAGCACCGATTTTGCGTCGTTGTAGGTCACGCGAACGAGGCGTTCGTCATCCTACGTGACGCCGGGTGGGAGCATCGGCGCCAACGCGGGTCAGACGTGACACACGTCCGCTACAGGTCTACGGGTTCTTCAGCCAAAGTCGGTGCTCCTGGGTGGCGCAGGCTCAAGCATGCTACCACAGTATGATGACAGAACCTGTCATATAAAGCAGGAGCGCTGGGGCTAGAGCGCCGAACACCATGCCCGGGCCTCGCCGAGGTCGCGGCCTAGCCGCCAGCGGTCGTGGCCCAATCGCACCACGACGTCGGGGTTCCGCCCTCCCGCGGCGAATCCCTCGCCCAGGTAGGCCTCGACCGCAGGCAAGCGGCTGCCCCGGAAAGGGATGACCAATGTCAGCGCGCGGGCCGGCGCGCCCGTGCCCGGGAGACGAAAGCGGGACGCAATGCGCGGCACCCGCCTGTTGTACGTCCAGGCAAACCACCCCTCTTCGCCTTGCAGCACCGCCTGGGCCGGCGCAGCCAGCCAGACCAGGACATTGGCATCGTCGAACAGGGTTTGGGCTCGCCTGCCTGTCACGTCCAGCACCACCGGGCCAGGCGCAAACTGGAAGTGGAGGTCGAGGGTGCCCGCAGCGTCCCCGATCGCTTCGTCCAGGATGACGAAAAAGCGACGATCCACGAACCAGATCGTCCGCCGGTGTACGAGCCCCTCGTAGGCCGCATTGTCCACACACACGGCATCGAACGTCTCTTCGCTGGCCCACAGGCGGTGCTTGGCCAAGGTCGCGCTGTTCTGCCCGTCCAGGGTGAGCGTCTGGTGCACCCTCGTCTGCCGGTGCCAAGCGCGAGCGGCGGCATCGTGCCCGTAGGTATAGAAGCCGGTGTCGGTCATCAGCCAGCGGCCATAGGCATAGAGCTCAAAGGTACCATTGTCGTCCTGATCGTGGCCGGTGAGGGCAGGGGGCGAGTCGTGAAAGGCAAAATAGACCTGGTCCGGGCCCCATTGGTCGCGCATGGCATACAGGCCCGCCTCGGGCCAGGCATAGCTGGTCTGATCAGGTAGGCGAGAGAGGTCCAGGTTGGCCCAAGCCCGCCACTTTTCCTCGCCAAACGCCTCCGCGCCTTCCAGCAGCATTCCGTACACCTGGCGCTCCGACCGGCTGGCCTCCTCCGGAAGCGCGCGGCGCGTGTCTCCAAAGAGCGGCATGCCCAGCTCGGGCGTGGAAAAGCCAAAGAGGAATTCGAACATGTCGTGCGCGCGCTGCCGCGCGATCTCGGGTATCTCGACGCCGCCCTGTTCGGCAATACGCATGATGTTCATCGCATCGTTCAGCACGTGCATGTGGTAGCCAAACGACCACTCTTTCTGCACGCCATCGGACGTGGTCTGCCCGAGCAAGTTGTCGACGAAGCGGTCAAGGCCAATGCGGAGCCAGTGTCCGGTGTCCCGGAACTCGGGGAAGGTATCGGCGATGTCCATCAGGCCGCGCAGCTCCATGACCGCCTTGTTGTGCAGGATGCCCATTGGAATCCGCTCGGATTTGATCTGGTGGTCGTAGAGGCTGGCCAGGAAGATGCCGAGGAAGGCCGGGGTAAAGGACTCGCCGTGCACCAGGATAGGAAAGACGTCGCACAGCGCAGAGGCACGAATGCCGGTCTGGATGTCGAGCCAGGCAAAGCCTTTCCAGTGCGTGAGCGTGCGGTGGGCCCGCTCGTGCTGTTCCAACGGGTGGCGGGCAATCCAGTCGCTGGCCAGCCGGACAAAGGCTGCCACGTACTTTTCCTCTCGCGTGGCCGCGTATGCCTCTGCCAGCGCCCTGGCCCAGCGAAAGCGGTACATCTGAGCCACCCATTCGATGTCATCGCGGGGATCCCACTCCCAGTCGATGGGCTCCGTATACTGGACCGGGTCATATACCAGGCACTGGAATACATTCTCGGTGACACCGTCCGCCTCGGCCAAGACGGCATCCGGCACGTCCGGCCTCTCGTCCGGCAGAGGGAAGCGCTCGCGATAGTAGGCCAGCAGTGCCTCCAGCGCCTCGGCGCGCCCGCCGGAAGCGAGTGCCTCTCTGACCGGCTCCAGGCCAGGGCGCTCCAGATCGAGCACGGAAAAGAGGTCCTCGGGAGCAAGCGATTCAAGCTGCGGCTTCGTGTTCTCGGTCACGTTGTCTACTATCCCTTCATGGTTTCTGGATTTACTTGCACCCATCCAAGACCGTACAGCCAGCGTCTACCAGCCGGACGTCCCCAAAGTCAGGCGTTGCGAAAAACTGTACGGGGCAGCAGCCCATTGGACAACTTGCGCAACGCATATCATTCTGAGGAGCGATAGCGACAAAGATTCTCTGGGCACGAAAGAAAGCAAACTCGCTCTTCGTAGCAAAAGATTCCTTGCTGCCCTCACAATGACGATGTTCAACAAGTGCCTGCTCCTTCCAGGAGCTGCGGGAAACCTGGCCTACCTGTGGAACAGAAGCGACTCACTCGGCAAACGGACCCCATTATACTCCGGCAGTGCGTCGCTGCAAGCTGGGTACAAGGCGCCCCGAGGAGCACCGATTTTGGCTAAAGAACCCGGAAGTAGCGGACGTGTGTCACGTCTGGGTCCACGCTGGATCGCGACGACGGCCTCCGAAACCAAAGACCGTGGAGGCCGTCGTAGGGAAGTGCTGGATCAGGAACCGTGCCTACAGAAATCTGCCTGTCTCGCTACTTGCCGTCAAAGTGGACCTCGCCATCAAAGCGCCCCGGCAAGAAGAACAGACTGAAGTGTCCGTGCAGGCCGCTCAAGCCTCCTGTCCCGGATCGGATGTTGCAGTCCATCATCAACGTCTCTGGGTCGTCCGCCCGCCACACGTTCTGGCAGCGATAGGCAAACGTTCCGATCTCGCTCCCCAGCACCGTGCCGGTGAACGTGCCCTGTGTGCGGATGGTCTCGTCGAGCTGAAACGGGCCAGGGAACTCGGGACAGGGTCCGTGCCCGACCGACCAAAAGGAGCTCAGGCCGGTGCCGACAAAGCCCTCGCCAAAGGTGGCCTTGCTCTCGCCAATGGCAAAACAGCGGTTGCCCACGTCCCATGCGAGATCCCACAGAATGTCGGAAGTGAAAGTCCCCGTCACGGGTTCCGGCTTGGATGCCGCCGCTGGGATGGTGAGCATCGCCATCAGCAGCAGAACGGCAGCCACAAATCGTACGGTCCTTCTCATGAAAGCCCTCCTTTACCTGTCACGCATACGAGCGACGATCCACACCAATCGAACGTGCCGGATCCACCTCCTTCCTCCCCCGTGACGCGCCGGCCCCCGAGTCTCCTCCGGCATGGTTCCTGTGTTGCTTGTAGTGTACCACAGGGGTGTCAGGAAAGTGTCAGTAGACCGCTTCCTTGGCCAACCGGTTTCCCGTCAAGGGAAAAGCGTGTATCATGGAAGGCCAGCAGGCCCAGCTCTGCAGTCCTGGGTCTGTCGTTGTCTGCCACAGGAGAGAATCAGGCGAAAGAACCCTTTGACATCGACGTGGTCCTGTCGCGGATCGAGGCCGCCGTCGAGGCCTATCCCAAGGCCGCCCTCTTTCAGCTCCGCGACGATGGGTATACCTCGCTCTTTGAGCAGCTCGTGGCATGCATCATCTCGATCCGCACCCGGGACGAGGTCACCCTTCCCGTCGCACGCGCTCTCTTTGCACAGGCGCGTACCCCTGCTGCCGTTGCCGAGCTCGCCCCCATCGAGATCGACGACCTGATCCGCGACTGCGCCTTCCACGAGCGCAAAGCCGGTCAGATCCACGACATTGCCCTGCAGGCACGCGACGAGTATGGCGGCGAGCTCCCGTGCGACGCGGACACGCTGATGTCCTTCTCGGGCGTCGGGATCAAGTGCGCCAACCTCGCCCTCGGCCTGGCGTGCGAGCCAGTCGGGGTCAGCGTCGACATCCACGTACACCGCATCACCAACCGCTGGGGCTATGTCGAGACCGACCGCCCCGAGCAGAAGACGCGTGCCCTGGAGAAAAAGCTCGATCGCCGCTACTGGCTCGACATCAACCGGCTGCTCGTGCCCTTTGGGAAACACGTCTGTACCGGCCGCACGCCACGCTGCTCCACCTGCCCGGTGCTCGTCATGTGCCGCCAGGTGGGCGTCGAAAAGCACCGCTAGCGGCCGTCGCCGAGACTACACGTGCGATGTCACAACGTCTCTCACCCGCGCCATGTAGCAGCGAGCTGTAGACGTCGTCCCCACTGAGGAGGGAGGAAACACAGATGGAACTTCGCACGCTGGGCAGGACCGGACTGCAGGTCGGCGCAGTCGGCCTCGGCACCGAGCACATCGAGCGGGTGCCCGAGACGCTGGACGCGATCCTGCGTATGGCCGTCGAATCCGGGGTCAACTATGTCGACCTGCTGTACGTCGAGCCCGAGTACTGGGAGACCTTTGGCCCCACCTATCGCCGTTACCGGCACGACCTGGTAGTCGCCGCGCACTGGGGTGGCGGCGCCGAATACGGGCTCGACTATTGCAGGCGGACGTTCGAGAACGTGCTGCGGAACACGGGTAATGATCATGTCGACGTGGCCATGATCACCATGATCGACGATGGCGAACGCGTAGGTACGCCCTGGCGCGAGGCCACGCTATCCCACCTCCGCCGCCTGCAAGAACAGGGCTACGTCGGCTATATCGGCGGCAGCGCCCACGACCCTCACCTGGCCCTCCAGGCCGTGCAAGAGGGCTGGCTGGACGTGTTGATGTTCCCAGTGAACATGGTCGGGCACGGAGCCGAGCCAGAGGATGCGCTCCATCGCGCCTGCGTCGAGCACGGCGTGGGCCTTGTGGCCATGAAACCCTATCACGGTGGAGTGCTCTTTTGGGCCGACGGCGCGCCGTCGGGTATCACGCCTGCTCAGTGCCTCTCGTACACACTTTCCTGCCCCGTGTCGACGGCCGTGCCCGGGCCCCGGACCGTGTCCGAGTGGGCTTCGACCCTCTCCTACCTGGAGGCGACGGAAGCCGAGCGCACGTACGCGCCCGTGGTGGATGGCCTGGCCGAGATCATGGCCGGCCGGTGCGTCTACTGCCATCACTGCCTACCGTGTCCGGAGGATCTCCAGATCGGCTGGCTGATCTGGTTGGTCGACCACGCGCACGACGGCGTCACCCCCGAGTTGCAGCAGATGTACGATGGCCACGCCCACCTCGCCTCCGAGTGCGTCCAGTGCGGCATCTGCGTCGAGCGCTGTCCGTTTGATGTGGACATACTCGCCAAGATGCGCGAGGCGGCAACGGCGTTTGAGGAACGGCCAGCTTGAGATCGATCCACATCTTTCTTCCCCAAATCAGGGCCGGTGAACTTTACCGGCCCTGCAAAGTGTGCTACAATGGCCCGCACTGTCGGGCGGCACGTCTTTGTCGCCAGCAGCAAACCGACAGTCCCTGCGGGCCGTGGCACGCACGAGCCATAAGTGCTACCTCCCCTAATACCAACTGACGAGGTCCCTGATGAACTGCCCGTGTGCGTACAATTCGATCATGTGGCGTGGGCCGGGTCACAACCCCGGCCCGCGCCTTTGGGGGTCCAGCCACGGCCGCTGACGCAAAGGCACGCCCTCAAGTTCGCCCCCAGCGTGACTATACCACCGGCAGCCTGAGCAAAAGCATCTGGCTGCTGGCGGTGCCTATGGTCATGGAGATGGGATTGGTCAGTCTCTACCGAGTGGCCGATATGTTCTGGGTGGGCAAGTTGGGGGCAGATGCTCTGGCAGCCATCACCATCGGCGAGAACATACGCTGGACACTGAGCGGGTTGGCCATGGGCCAGGGCATCGGCAGCCTGGCGGTGATCGCACGGCGAACCGGTGAGAGAGACGAGGAGGCCGCCAATCACGCCGCGCTGCAGGCCGTGCTTCTGGCTTTGACCATTTCCCTGGGCATCAGTGCCGTCGGGTTCGTCCTGGCGGAGCCGTTACTGCGGCTCCTGGGCACCGAACCGGCGGTGATACCCGAGGGCTTGAGGTTCCTGCGAGTCACCTTTGGTGGGCTGGTCGGATTCCTGATGGTGCCCATCGTTAACTCGCTGTTCCGCGGGGCAGGAGAGGCACGGATCGCCCTCCTGGTGCGCGTCTTTGCCTACGGGCTCGGCCTGCTGGTGGAACCGGCATTGGTCTTTGGCTGGGGGCCGCTACCATCTCTGGGCGTAGCCGGGGCCGCCCTCTCACTGGTAGGCTCGCAGTGGCTGGGCTTTTTGCTGCAGATATGGGTGCTGGTTTCGGGGCGAGCCCGGATCCGCATCAACCTGCACCGGCTGCGTGTCGACCTGCCGATTATGGCCCGGATTTTCGTCATTGCCTTGCCGAGCACCGTCCAGACGACCTTGCGTAGCCTGAGCCGGACGACGCTGCTGGCCATCGTGGCCTTGTACGGCACCTTTGCTGTGGCAAGCTACGGCGTCGCCATCCGGATATTCATGACCATCTTTGTGCCGGGCTTTGGACTAGGAAATGCTGCCGCAACGCTGGTGGGCCAGAACCTGGGTGCCGGCAAGCCAGGTAGGGCAGCGCGCAGTGCCTGGCTCATCGGCGCTTTCAATGTCGGCCTGATGCTGGCCTGTGCGGCGGTCATCGTTCCCCTGGCCGGGCCGATCGTCAGCGTCTTTAATGACACGCCCGAGGTCGTGGCGCTGGGCGCCCAGGCACTGCGCGTCCTCGCCGTGGGATACCTGTTCAGTGCCCTTGGCTCGGTCATCGCCCGCGCATTCGACGGCGCAGGGAACACGGTGCCGGCCATGGTCATCAACCTCCTCACCCTGTGGGGCGTGCAGATACCTCTGGCCTGGGTTCTGTCGCAGGTCGCGGGATGGGGTACCACCGGCCTATGGGCAGGCATAACCGTGGCTAACGTCTGCAACGGGCTGATCTTTGCCGGCTGGTTCCTGCGGGGCAAGTGGAAAGAGCGGCAGGTCTAGCCGGTTGACACTCTAGATAGGTGTCCTCTGTGTTCAGTTCGGTCATCCGTGCCTGCCGCGCCCCGAGGGGCGTCGGTCAGCTCAGCTGGTTGTTCTGGCTGGTCGATCTTGCGCACGACGACGTCACCGCCCAGCCTAGTTGGTGTATGGTGGCTCGGCCCAATCGAGCGGGATCCCGTCGTGTGTTGGGGACAGGGCCATGGCCAACCGCACTGTGTTTCCCTGTCGTAGCCAGGCAGCCTCGCGCTCGATATCAGCGAGTGCCCCCAGGAACAGCTCGCTCCTGCCAGACGGCGATACAGAGAGCCACCGGTCTGCAAACTCGGCGCTCGAGCTGCCAGAGGCGACGTCGCCCAGCACTGCCGGCAGCGCATCGTCCCCGTGCCGCGCGAGGATCCGCCTTAAGACCGGCGCCTGCGCCAGGTCACGCCTGGTGTAGATCGTCGCGTACTCGCTGGCGATCGCTGCCTCCAGCTGGGTCAGGCGCCCGGGATGGGCTGCCAACTCGCCGCGAGTCCCCGTCGAGTCGTGCAGGTACTGCCCCACCCGTGCATAGGCTGCCCAGTAGCTCAGCAGATCGAGATAGTGCGTCGTCGCCTCCGCCCGCTTCCACTTGCCGTCGATGGGCACCCCAGTCAGCCAGGGCGAGGCCAGAACCAGCCGGTCCTGGGTCAAGTCGGGCAGGCCCTCGAGCTGCGTGCCGGTCAGGTCCACGTACAGTGCCTGGTGCGGCGCTTGAGGGAGAGCGGCGTCGACCTCAGAGACGACACGCGCTAGGTGTGCGAGCAGCGGCTCGATGTGGGGCCTGTCGCGCTGGCTGTAGCGCACGACCAGGCCATCGAACCTGCGCTCGATCGTGCCGCTCCAGAACGCGGGGCGCGGCGCGGTGTGCAGCCAGCCAAGGTCGGACTGCCGGTAAAAGCGCGCCTTCTTGACCGCCAGGCTGCCGTCGATGACCTCGACCCACGCCACGTCGCCACGCATCTCGACGCGCTGCACGCTTGCCGGTATCGAGGGGCACTCGTCGTAGCGGGCGAACGCCGGCACCGCACGCCCCGTGCACTGCAGCAGGTCAGAGGTCACGCGCGCAGCCTGCTCGGCGACCCAGTCGCGCGCTGACGGGTCCTGCTGCCGCATGTACAGCGCCATGTCGCTCGCTGCCAGTGCGCCCGCCTCGAGGTCGATCACGCTCTGCAACTGGAACGTCATCTGGCGGATCGCCCGCACATAGTGCCGGCGCACGATCAGGTAGCTCGTCGTAGAGCAGGCGACGATCACACTGCATAGTACGATCCAGATCCACCTGGGCACTCCCACGCCGTGTCGCGTTCGGTATGTGGCGACCGTCTCCCACACGCCATCGTCGTCCGCAGCTTTCCAGTCGAGTTCGACTCTCACGGTCCACCTCCAGCACCCGCCCCGTTTCATGAGCACGATCTGGTCTCAGTATAGTTGGCGAGCGTACGCGCAACGTGATCGGATCGTATGTAGATCGTACGAATACCGTATCAGCGACCGGCTTTGGGAGAGGAACTGTGGTATAATGGGTGCAATACTCCCTTTCCTGCCACGTCTTCCCGTCCCAGGTGCGCGCGATAGGACAGCCAATGGCCCATTTGAGCATCTCTCTGCTGGGACCTTTCGTGGTTGAGCTCGATGGCGAACCCGCCACCGACCTGAACTGGAACAAGGTGCGTGCCCTGTTGGCCTACCTGGCTATCGAGGCCGACAGGCCGCACCGCCGCGAGACGCTGACTGGGCTGCTGTGGCCTGATTGGCCCGAGCGCTCGGCGCGGGCCAACCTGCGCAACGCCCTCTCGAACCTGCGCAAAGCGATCAGAGATCGCGCGCCATCTGGCGATCGCGGGTCAGCAGCACGCCATCTCATCGTCACCCGCGAGACGGTGCAGTTCGACGCCAGCGGCGACTCATGGGTCGACACCACCGCCTTCGACGAACTGACCAGCGGTGGGGAGGCGACCATCGACGAGCTAGAGCGCGCGATTGCCCTCTATCGCGGGCCGTTCCTGGATGGCTTTTCCATAGACGACAGCCCGCGCTTTGAGGACTGGGCGCTCGGGATGCGGGAGCGGTTGGAGCAGCAGTTCTCCGCCGCGCTGCACGCGCTGGCAGGCCACTATGAACGACGCGGCGACTATCCAGGCGCGTGCGACGTCGCCCGTCGGCGGGTGGCCCTGGCCCCATGGCAGGAGCAGGCACACCAGGACCTGATGCGCCTGCTGGCCCGCAGTGGCCAGCGCGGCGCCGCCCTGGCCCAGTTCGACGCCTGCCGCCAGGCGCTGCGGGAAGAGCTGGACGTCGAGCCGGGCGAAGGAACGGTGCGCCTCTACGAGCGCATCCGGGACGGGGCGCTCGGTCCGGCGGAGCCGATGAGTGCTCCCGCCGGGCAGGCGGAGATCTCCTCGACCCCGCCTCCTGCCGCTCGTGCCGAAGGCCCTACCACGGAGCCTGAGGCTGCCCCCATATCGTCTGTGCCTGTGGAGGGGCGGCTGGAAGGCGAGCGCCGAGTTGTCACTGCGCTCGTGGCCGTCCTGGCAGAGCGCACGGCACAAGCAGAGTCGCTCGACGTCGAGCTGCAGGTAGAAGTGATGTACCACGTCCTCCCCATCCTGACGAACGAGATCGAGCGCTACGGTGGCACAGTGGCGCGCTACCTGGACGATGGCTTGGTTGCCCTGTTCGGCGCGTCGACGGCCCACGAGGACGACCCTGAGCGCGCCGTGCTGGCCGCACTGGCCATGGCCGAGGCCGTCCAGCCCTATGTCGATGAACTGCTC
>Ga0315534_1003507_pt1 | contig 10077 bp, 9 predicted proteins | sample SalMarSW160240MG_FD_203094 | JGI IMG/M metagenome (GOLD analysis project Ga0315534, IMG submission 203094) | Salt marsh sediment microbial communities from the Plum Island Ecosystem LTER, Massachusetts, United States - Salt Marsh Sediment SW1602-40 ...
TCGCAGTGATGGCATAAAGGATGTTGGCGGTACCTGACGTTTGTACCGTCCAGTTGACACCGTCGGGACTGGAAAGAATCGTACCCGCGAATCCGGTAATTACAAACTGCGACGTCGTGTTATCCCAGGTAATACCGTGAAGCGTGTCCTGTGTGTTCGAGGTCCGGCTGGTCCAGGTGACCGCATCCGGACTGGTGAGGACGGTGCCTTGTTCTCCGACCGCAATATATTGCGAGCCGTCCGCAGCGATATCCCTGAGCCAGTTGGTAGTGCCGGATGTCTGGCTGCTCCAGGTGATGCCGTCCGGGCTGGTCAGGATGACGCCATTCTTACCGGCTGCGACGAATTGACCGTTGTCCCAGACCAGGCCATAGAGGGGTTGGGTGGTTCCGGATGACCGGCTGGTCCAGGTGATAGCATCGGTGCTGGTCAGGATGGAACCGTTTGCGCCGGTCGCGACAAACTGTGTACCATCCCATGCGATCCCGTAAAGCGGTTTTACTGTTCCCGAATTGCGTGAGGTCCAGGCGGTGCCGTTATTGCTGGTGAGGATGTTGCCGCCATCTCCCGTGGCGACGAATTGCGCCCCGTTCCAGACGATACTCCACAGGTTGCTGGAGGTGCCTGAGGTACGGGATGTCCAGCTGATCCCGTCGGCACTCGTCAGGATGCTGCCGTTGTCGCCGACAGTGACGAACAGGCCGTTGCCGAAGACTGCGTGCTGAAGGTTATTGCCCTGGGGTACGGGATTGACCCATGTCCAGTTGACACCCGCGGCGAGACTGATAGGAGAGCTGAGGCAGAAGAACAGTGCGAGACTGATCAGGGAGATTGAAGGTGTACCCGGTTTACGCCACATCATTCATTATTCGCCGCTTTATTTCTGTGGACGGATGGCAATTGTAACAAACAATTACTATTTATACAGTAATTTTACCCCTCTCCGCCTGATGCCATACAGTTGTGTCAGGACAGCAGCTTACGCAGGTTTTCCATGTAAACCTTTTCATCCGGCAGGGTGTTGTCGCGCTGTGCCTGCCATATCATCTCGGCAAGACATTCCATCATCCGGTGTTCGGTTTCGTGTGCGTCATCAAGGCGGCCCGTAAGGGTTGTATAGATATCGACGATACCCTCAGGCCGACGGCTTGCCAGTTGTTCATGAATCGCAATGTGCATGCTCATGTGCAGGAAGGGATTGGTCTGTCCGACTTCAGGCAGGTAATCACGATCAAGCGAGGCGTCCTGATCGTTCAACACCTCATGGTATTCGGGATGGTGACGGATGATCTCTGCAATCATCTTCTCGAGCGGTTCCATCGGGACATGTTGTTGCTGTTTCCTCCATGCCTCGAAGAACATCCTTCTCAGCTGATTGCGGTCATGACCCGTAAACATATCGCAATCCCTGGTTGCAATGTGCGCTGGAACTAGTCAATCACTTTGGCCTTGTATTCACACAGGTCTTCAATGATACAGGCACCGCAACGCGGCTTGCGGGCGGTGCATATATAGCGGCCGTGCAGGATCAGCCAGTGATGGGCGTCGTGCCTGAATTCCTGCGGGGTAAACTTCAGCAATTTGTCTTCCACCTCCCGAACGTTCTTACCCTGTGCCAGACCGGTACGATTCGCAACGCGGAAGATATGGGTGTCCACCGCGATGGTCGGTTGCCCGAATGCCGTATTGAGGATGACGTTCGCAGTCTTCCTGCCGACGCCGGGCAGGGATTCCAGGGCCTCGCGGTCGGCAGGAACCTTGCCGCCATATTTATCCACCAGGATCCTGCAGGTCTTGAGAATATTCGCCGCCTTGCTGTTATAAAGGCCGATCGTCCTGATATATTGTTTCAGGCCGTCTTCACCCAGCTTTAGAATGGCGCGTGGTGTATTGTTCTGTTTGAACAGGACCTCTGTGGCCTTGTTGACTCCCTTGTCGGTCGCCTGGGCGGACAGTATCACGGCGATCAACAGTTCAAACGGTGTCGAATAGTGGAGTTCCGTCGTGGGTCGGGGATTTGCCTGCTTCAGGCGCTGGAATATCTGGCGGCGTTTTTCCGGATTCATGGGCAACCGCCTTGATGCACCGCCCGACAGAATAAGACAGTCAGTATGCGGATCTATGCCGTTGCACCGGCGTCGACGGGCATCGTCTGAACGGTTGCGGGTTCGGGTTTCCTGCGTGCATCGATGACATTCTTGATCGCGATCAGTAAGCCGAGGCCCAGAAAGGCACCTGGTGGCAGGACCGCAAGCAGAAAACCTTCATAATTATCGAACACCGTTATCGTCAGCCAGTGGCCTGCCTCACCGAACATCAGATTGGCGTGGGCGAACAAGGTACCCTGTCCCAGCAGTTCACGCATCGCGCCCAATGTGACCAGTACGCCGGTAAAGCCCAGACCCATCGTAAAGCCGTCAACAAAGGATGGACCAACCGCGTTTTTCGAGGCGAATGCCTCGGCACGCGCAATGATGGAACAATTGGTGACGATCAGGGGTATGAAGATACCGAGGATGTTATACAGTTCGTGGAAGAAGGCATTCATGGCGAGTTCGATCGCCGTGACGAACGAGGCGATGACAAGCACGAAGACAGGTATACGGATCTCGGGCCGGACCGCATTGCGGATCAAGGAGACCGTCACGTTGGAAAGCACCAGTGTCAACATCGTTGCAAGTCCCAGTCCCAGACCGTTGATGACGGTATTGGTAACGGCCAGGAACGGACACAGGCCGAGGATCTGCACCAGTGCCGGATTGTTGCTCCAGAGGCCGTCGCGGATGATTGTCGGGTAGCTAACCTGGGTCATGTGCGGTATCCGTAGAGTCCTTGTGGGTTATGAACAACTCGTCTCTGTGACTCTTGAAATATTGTAAACTATTATATACCGCCTTGACCACTGCCCGGGGCGTGATAGTGGCGCCGGTAAACTGGTCGAAAATGCCACCATCGCGCTTCACATGCCAGCCGAGTTCGTCGGGACTGCCCAGCGAATGTCCATGAAAACCCTTGATCCAGTCCGATTTGTCGACATCTACGGCATCACCGAGACCGGGCGTTTCATGATGGGATATCACCCGTACACCGAAGATGTTGCCATGATATCCGATTGCCACCAGTAGTTTGATGGTGCCGTTGTAACCATCGGGGGCGATGGGCGTGAGGATCGCGGCAACGGGCTTACCGTCCTTTCTCGCCCGATAGACCGTTACCGGTTTGTTGGTGCCGAGAAATTCCTTCGAGGTCACGGTAATGGTATCGGATGGCAGATCATTGTCATACATGGCCGGCGGCACCATGGTATGCAGACTGCGTAACAACGCCTCGCGTTCGTTGACGGCGATGCGTTCGTCGGTCCTGTCATAGGTGTATGCAACCATGCCGGTACCGATGATGGCGAAGATACCCAGCAAAACGGCCGTAACCATCATGTGCCGGATGATCATGTGTGCTACTCCTTATGCCCGAAGACACGGGGCTTGAAGTAGTAGTCGATGACGGGTACCGTCATGTTCATCAATAATACGGCAAACGCTACCGCATCCGGATATCCTCCCCAGGTACGGATGACATAGGTCAGTATACCGATTCCTGCACCGTATACGAGCCTTCCCTGCGGTGTAGTCGAGGCCGTTACGGGATCGGTCGCGATAAAAAACGCGCCGAGCATCGTCGCACCGCTGAATAGATGAAACAATGGTCCTGCATAGAGATCGGGATTGATCAAGGTGAATAACAATGCCATTACCGTGAGTGATGCAATCATGGCGCCGGGGATATGCCAGTTGATCACCTTTTTATACATCAACCACAGGCCACCGAACAGAAAGGCGCCGCCAATCCATTCCCATCCGAGGCCGCCGAGTCGGCCGAATATCGGGCTGACACTGAGAATCTCGGTCACCTGTGAGTTGAAGCCGAATTGTTCCCTGATCTCCGCCACCGTATTACCGAGGTCGATATGGGTCTTGAGAGAATCCAGCGGTGTTGCCTCCGTCAATGCGTCGAAAGTGATCCCTGCGGGTAATTGATGGGTGAAGATATATGTCAGGGTATCGGTGAAACCGAGGTGTACCTCGCTGGTCGAGATCGGCGGCAGCCAGATGGTCATTTCCTTCGGAAACGATATCAGTAACATCACATAACCAATCATGGCGGGATTGAACGGGTTATAACCAAGACCGCCGTAAAGATGCTTGGCAACAATGATCGCGAACGCGACGCCGATCAATGTTACCCACCAGGGCGCCAGTGGAGGGATGGCCATTGCCAGCAATACGGCCGTGACAACGGCACTGCAATCGGTCAGATGGATTCTGACCGGGTATTTACGCAACCAGAGAATCATCGTCTCGCTGATCAGCGCGACTGTCACCGCGAGACAAATATTGATTACAACACCCCAGCCGAAGAACCAGACATAGGCGATGATCCCGGGTATCATCGCATATATCACCCGTAACATAACCCTGGTGACCGACTCAGGATTATGCGTATGAGGCGATGTAGGCGTGCTGAGGGACATTATCGTTTACTGTTTGATCGACATCGGAATATGTAGCGCGTTATTGTACATCCATGATGGTATAAGTCGCTTTATTATTTTTACCATCACTCCCGTGTTGGAATGCTTGTGCTATTCAGTTGTGTTTTCGGTGTCTCTTTGGGTATTGGCTTCGTTCTTTCTGGAGTGTACCCGCTGCCTGGCGGCCTCGATCTCCTGTTTCGCAGCATCATCCGAACGGGCCGGATCATCGTTCTGCAAAGCCGCCTTTTTCTTGTTGCGCCTTGCTTCCCGATCGGCCTTTTCCGTCTCCAACCGTTGGTTGCGAAACTCAAAGCGTTGCCTGGCGATATCCGCTTTTTCCTTCTCACGTTCCGTTGTCCAGATCTCTCCCTTGGCGAAACGGTAATACTGTACCAGGGGAATATTGCTCGGGCATACATACGAACAACATCCGCATTCGATGCAGTCGAACAGGTTATATTCCTGTACCTTGTCAAATTCCTTGTGTTTGGCATACCAGTATAGTTGTTGCGGCAGCAGATTGACCGGACACACATCGGTGCAGGCGCCGCAGCGGATGCACGGCATGACCGGTCGCGATTGCGGCAAATCCTCCCGCGCCGCGGCAATGATGCAATTGGTGGTCTTTATTACCGGCAGTCGTACATCATGCAGGGCGAACCCCATCATCGGCCCTCCCATGATCAGCCGGTCGATCATGTCGACGTCACCTCCGCACTGCTCGATCAGCTCACCCATCGGGGTGCCGAATAACACATCGAGATTGCGCGGTTGCTTGACCCCGTTGCCTGTGACGGTTATCAGGCGTGAAATCAGCGGTTCACCGTGATGGATGATGCGATGAATAGCCGCAACAGTCGCGACATTCTGACACACAACGCCGATGTGAATGGCGAGGCCGTTGCTCGGCACTTCCTTACCGGTCAAAACCTGGACCAGTTGTTTTTCGCTGCCTTCGGGATAGATGGTAGGGACCTGCCTGACGTGCACGTTCTTTTCATTGCGTGTCGCATACACCATGGATTCATAGGCCTGCGGCTTATTGTCCTCGATCGCAATGATGCATTCCCCGGCATTGAGCGCGTGGCGTACAATGCGCATGCCGGAGACAATCTCGTCGGCCCTCTCACGCATCAGCATGTCATCGCAGGTGATGAAGGGTTCGCATTCCACGCCGTTGAGGACCAGGGTCCTGACCGGCTGTTTCCCCGGATTGAGTTTGATATAGGTCGGGAATCCTGCACCGCCCAGCCCGACGATACCCGCCTCGCGCACGATATTACGCAAGGCGCTCGGATCAAGGGATGTGAAATCCGCTACAGGTGTGCGCTCGATCCAGCGATCCTCACCGTCGGATTCGACTACGATGGACGGGGCGCTCAGGCCCGAAGGGTGAGGGATCGGTTTGGAGTCGACTTCGACGATGGTGCCCGATGTCGGCGCGTGTACGGGTGCGCTGACATAACCGGTTGCGCGCGCGATCATTTGACCCTTGAGTACCCTGTCTCCGGGTTTGACCACAGGTTCGGCGAACTGGCCGATGTGCTGGTTCAGCGGTAACGTCAGCCGTTGCGGCAGATCGGCGTTTGCAACCGGCTCGCGGGTCGATATCGTCTTGTGTTGTTCAGGGTGTACACCACCATGAAACCGCCACACTTGTGCCATCAGGCCGGCTTCTCTGTGAGTTCATAAACCGGATACGGCCATGTCCATGTCGACAGATCCTGTTCTACGGGGACCATCTTGATGCAGTCCACGGGACAGGGTGCTACACAGAGTTCGCAGCCGGTACATTCCTCGGCGATAACGGTGTGCATTTGTTTCGCGGCACCGAGTATGGCATCCACGGGACAGGCCTGGATGCACAGGGTGCAGCCGATACAGGTGGGTTCATCGATGACGGCAAGCGTTTTGGGTTTGATGATGCCGTTTTCCGGATTCAGCGGCTTTGGATCACGATCGAGAAGGTCGGCCAGCGCCTGAATCGTGGCTTCACCACCCGGTGGACACTGATTGATATCGGCATCGCCGTTGGCAATCGCCTGTGCATAGGGACGGCATCCGGGATAGGTGCATTGTCCGCACTGTGTTTGTGGCAGCAAGGAGTCGATCTGATCGACCAGGGGATTGCCCTCGACCTTGAAACGGATCGCCGCAAAGCCCAGCAACAGGCCGAAGACGATACCAAGGATACTCAATGCAAGTACGGCGGTGATCATGTGAACGTTATCCTCTGACCAGTCCGGAAAATCCCATGAATGCCAGTGACATCAGGCCGGCGGTTACCAGGGCGATAGCCGGGCCACGGAATGCGATCGGCACATCGGCTGCAGCGATGCGTTCGCGCATCGCTGCAAACAGGATCAGTACCATGGAAAAGCCGACGGCGGCCCCGAAACCGTATACGGCGGATTGAAGAAAGTTAAATTCCTGCTGGACATTGAGCAATGCGACGCCCAGTACTGCACAGTTGGTGGTGATGAGCGGCAGGAAGATGCCCAACACCTTGTATAAAAGCGGGCTCGTCTTGTGAATGACCATTTCGGTAAATTGCACCACAAAGGCGATGACCAGAATAAAGGTAATGGTGCGCAGATATTCCAGTCCCAGGGGCGCCAGCAGATAGGTGTTGGCCAGATAGCTGCAGATCGATGACATGGTCAGTACAAAGGTCGTGGCGAGTGCCATACCGGTCGCGGTCTCGAGCTTGCGTGATACACCCATAAACGGGCACAGTCCGAGGAATTTCGTCAGTACGAAGTTATTGACCAGTATGGTGCTGACAAGAATGAGGATATATTCAGTCATGTTAACGAGATATGGTCTTCGCGGTTAGACAGAAAACTGCTTAAGTAATGATATATTATACACACTATATGACCGATTTGAGGGTGGGCGATAAATGGCATTTACCCACTAAAATCAGGGTCTAAACGGATCAATCAGACTATATATCTGATATTTGGCTGCTATTTGGATGTTTCAACACGTCATGGGCTATTTGACCCGCATTCCCGGTTGCGCGCCCGCCTCGGGCTGAATGAGCCACAGGTCCTTACCGCCGGGACCGGCGGCCAGTACCATACCTTCCGAGGTGCCAAAGCGCATCTTGCGCGGCGCAAGATTCGCCACCATCACGGTGAGCCTGCCTTGCAGTTCATCAGGGGTGTATCTTGATTTGATACCCGCAAAAACATTGCGGGTTTCACCGCCGATATCGAGTGTCAGACGCAACAGTTTATCCGCGCCTTCGACATGCTCGGCCTTTTCAATGCGTGCAATACGCAGGTCGATCTTTGCGAAGTCGTCATACGGGATCATCTCGGCAATCGCTTCGGTGGCGTGTTGCTGCATCTCCGCGTGACGTGCAGGTGAATGGGTTGTGGCTTCGGGCGACGGAGGTTCGTGGATATCGGGTTTGCTTTCGTCAATCATGGCGGTTACCTGTGTTTCCTCGATTCGTTGTGCAAGATGCCGGTAGGGTTTGATCGGGTGGTCAGTCAGCAGGTGTTCGGCATCGCTCCATACAAGCGGGTGGATGTTGAGAAATGATTCGACCTTTTCGGCCAGTCGCGGGATGATCGGCCTGAGATAGAGCGTCAACAGCCGGAAGGCATTCATGGCGGTACTGCATACCTGATGCAGGCGCTCGGTCTGTGCGGGGTCCCTGGCGAGGTCCCAGGGCTTGAATTCGTTGATGTATTCATTGGCGATATCGGCAAGCGCCATGATCTCCCGTACGGCCTCACCAAGTTGTCGTTTCTCATAGAGATAGGCGATGGCCTCGGCCTTTTCCTGAAGACGTCTCAGCAACTTCGTGTCGACATCGGAGCGGGTTTCACCCAGTCGGCCGTGGAAGCGCTTGCTGAGAAAACCCGCGCTGCGACTGGCGATGTTGATGTATTTGCCGATCAGGTTGCTGTTAACCCGGGCGACGAAGTCATCAATATTCAGGTCGATGTCCTCCACGCGGTCGGATAGTTTCGCGGCGAAATAATAGCGCAGGTATTCGGGATCGAGATGGTTCAGATAGGTGCGCGCGGTGATAAACGTCCCGCGTGACTTGGACATCTTCTGCCCGTTGATCGTCAGGAAGCCGTGTACATGGATGCTGTCCGGTGTGCGATAACCGGAATAATGCAGTGTTGCCGGCCAGAACAGCGCATGGAAATAGAGGATATCCTTGCCGATAAAATGCACCAGATCACACTGGCTGTCTTTATTCCAGAAGGCATCAAAATCCATCCCCTTGCGATCACACAGATTCTTGAAACTGGCCATGTAGCCAATGGGTGCGTCCAGCCACACATACAGGTATTTGCCGGGTGCATCGGGGATCTCGAAACCGAAGTAGGGGGCATCGCGGGAAATATCCCAGTCTCTGAGACCCGCCTCAAACCATTCACCGATCTTGTTCAGTGCCTCCGGTTGCAGGGGCGGGAGTCCCTGCTGGGATGCGTCGCGGCCAGCTATCCAGTCCTTCAGGAACGCCTCGCACTGACCCAGTTTGAAAAAGAAGTGCTCTGATTCCTTTTTGATTGGGGTGGCGCCGCTGACGGCCGAAATCGGATTGATGACCTCGGTCGGGCTGTAAGTGGCACCGCATACCTCGCAGGCATCGCCGTATTGATCCTGTGCATGACATCGCGGACATTCGCCCTTGATAAAACGGTCGGGCAGGAACATCTCCTTGACCGGATCGTAAAACTGTTCGATCGTGCGACGCTCGATGAGTCCGGCGTCTTTCAATCGCAGGTAAATCTGCCGGGATAATTCCCGGTTTTCATCCGAATTGGTCGAGTAGTAATTATCAAACTCGATATGAAAATCACTGAAATCGGCGAGGTGTTCGGCATGCATGCGTTCGATCAGGGTCTCGGGAGTGACCCCGGACTGCTCGGCGCGCAGCATCACAGGCGTACCGTGAGTGTCATCCGCACAGACATAGTAACACTCATGGCCGCGCATCTTCTGGAAACGTACCCAGATATCCGTCTGGATATATTCCACCAGATGTCCCAGGTGAATCGAACCGTTGGCATAGGGAAGCGCGCTGGTGACAAGGATCCTGCGTCTATCCTGCTCAGACATGTAATGATTGGCCGTAGATCATAAGTGGTTGATTATAGCCCAGACGCGATGTGAATGTTGAACACCCCGGCGGAATAATTTAGTGTAAAATCGTCTTTTTATCATACAGCGACTGCCGTCGTCCGGTTGCGTATCCTGCGATCACCGGCGGCGATGGAGTATCGGGTGCCAGAAATATCACAGTTACAGGTTGAGATGGCCTTGAAGCGTTACCGGGATCCTTACCTGGGCAAGGATCTGGTGACGGCCGGGGCCGTCAGGAACATCAGTGTGGACAACGGGCGCGTGTCCGTGGACGTGGAGTTGGGATTCCCCGCGGAGGGTTATCGCGGACAACTGGAATCCGAATTGCGGCGACAGATCGAGGCCATCGGCGGCATCAGCGCGGTGGAAGTCGCTATCAACAGTGCGATCGTCCCGCACAGCGTGCAGAAGGGCGTCAAGGCATTCACGAA
>Ga0315534_1003509_pt1 | contig 10075 bp, 10 predicted proteins | sample SalMarSW160240MG_FD_203094 | JGI IMG/M metagenome (GOLD analysis project Ga0315534, IMG submission 203094) | Salt marsh sediment microbial communities from the Plum Island Ecosystem LTER, Massachusetts, United States - Salt Marsh Sediment SW1602-40 ...
AAAAAAATTGCATCGCAAAAAGTTTGGGATGCGTTCGATGAAATCGATGCCGCCCATGACGGTGAAATTGAACTGGAAGAAATTGAAGATGTCATAGACATCGACGCCGATGAAGATGACTCGTAGACTATACGACACACAAGGAACACGAAAAAGGAGGACTGTGAAAAATGAACAATATCCCAACTATCGGAAGAGGAGAACGGACCCCTCGCCCTCCAACCAACCCAGAAATCAAGGCGAGCCAGTGGAGCGCTCTTTCGCAAATGTGGCAGGCATACGGGGAGCTCATTTCTAAAAGCGATCATCCTAATCGGGCGGCCCTATCAGAGGAGGCATTCGGGAATTCGGCCAAATACATGTCCCATCTAATCAATTTTGCTGAGGAACGGCTATTGGAGGAAGAACAGAAATGAACAGGATTCCCCTCGGGGTTAGGCCGAGGGGAAAATGTGTCGATCCTTACCTGAGATTGATTTGTTTTTAAATGAAAGCCTTTTTGCAGTCAAATCCCCAATTTCGAAAACAATTATCGACAATACAATACTATAATATCGACGGTACAGCTGAAGGAGGTACCGTGACCGATCTGATAGAACCTTTTGCCGGTATTCTTCTGGGATTTCTGACTTTCCTATTGGCTGAACTGCGGCGACGGCGGCGCGCACGGGAGCCAAAAACAGATCCGCCGCCGCCACAAAACACTCATTGTAGAAACTGTTTTTTTTACAAGGAATTTGTTCGACTGGTTAGGGAAATGGAAAAGAAATGAAATAAAAAAAAGCCCCCGGAGATCAATTGACCGTTGAATTTCAGCCACTGATCTCTCGGGGACCGGGGAGTTAAAAATGTCTCACACTTGGCTCATTGCCGCAATCGGAATAATTGGTTTAATTTCTATAGTCAGCTGTATATGTTGTATATATACACTTTTATTATTTTCTAAATACCATCATTTTATTATATTTATGAATAATAAGTTATCCAGAAAGGATGTGAACCATGAGAAACGCTCTGATTATCTTTATAGTACTCGGCACAGCTTGCGCCGAAGACCCGAAAATGTTCACCGCAGGATTTGACGGCGGAATCCTCGACACCGACACCGGTACCGCCGAGCTCGAGGGCCTCGACACCGGTACCGCCGAGCTCGAGGGCCTCGACACCGGTACCGCCGAGCTCGAGGGCCTCGACACCGGTACCGCCGAGCTCGAGGGCCTCGACACCGGTACCGCCGAGCTCGAGGGCCTCGACACCGGTACCGCCGAGCTCGAGGGCCTCGATACCGGTACCGCCGAGCTCGAGGGCCTCGACACCGATACCGGTCCACCATGGGTATGCGATTTCAACGGTGAAGGGTGTGAGAATTGGCAAAAATGCGCGACGGAAACAATTTCGATTTGCCCACTTTCACAGGACCAAATTCCTATATCTGCAATCAATTATGGTATTGAATGGTTGATTTGTAGACCGGACAACCGATGTCCGACCGATTTGCCACATCGGGATTGTCGAGAGGTCATTGTGATAGGAATGAGGTGTTTGCCATGACCGATGATATCGTCCTGAGAGATTTGGTGAAACGCGCAAATTTTTTTGCCGGCAGATCGATAGCGCCGGCGACAAAACGAGCGTATGAATCTGATTGGGCACATTTCAACAAATTCTGCATCGAATGGAATCTTGAAAGCCTTCCTGCCACACCGGACACTGTCGCAATGTATCTGACCAATATGGCGGATAGAAATATTTCGGTGTCGACGATCGTTCGGCGCTGCACGTCAATCACCGCAATACACAGGGCGTCGGGATCGAGCAGTCCATGCAAGGACGATCGTGTAAATCGTGTTTTGTCCGGAATTAGACGAGAATGCGGGGCGCCACAACAGAAGGCCAAACCGATACATTGGGAAACGCTCGCCGCTATGTTGAATCAATGCGATTCGCTCATTTTTGGCATTCGAGATGCCGCTCTTCTTAGTCTCGGGTGGTGTTCTGCCCTCAGACGATCGGAGCTTGTCGCGCTGAATTTTGGAGATATCGAGTTTACTGCCGAGGGCATGATTCTGACCGTTCGGCGATCAAAGACCGATAAAAGCGGTCAAGGGCAATCAGTCGGTATTCCAAAATCAAACGGTTCTGTGTGTCCTGTGGTTGCGCTGCAGCGCTGGATTGACAGAAGGGGAGACAACCCTGAACCAAACGATCCGTTATTCGTAAAAATCGGTGTGTCTGGCCGCGGGAAATGGTGGTGGCCTTTAGGAGGCCGATTGAGCCCGAGGATGGTATCTGAAGTTGTAAAAAATTACATCCGAATGATCGGACTCGATCCTAATCTCTATTCTGCTCACTCTCTCAGGCGCGGCTTGGCGACAGACGCAGGCGCGCGAGGTGTTCCGGAACGAGTAATTTCGCGGCATACCCGACACCGATCGATTGAGACGCTTAGGGGGTACATCGAAGACGGAACCATTTGGGCGGAAAACCCTCTACCCGCAATCTACGCGGGACCGAGCGCGATCTCTAGCAGCAATTAAAACCTCCAAATCTTCGCGCGCCATATCTACCGCAACGGGAGCCGTCGCCGGTGAGAGACCCTTCGTGGGATCCGCAATTTCAACGGGCGACTGTTTCCCGGGAAGACTGAAACGCTCCTCGATGGCCTTTCTGGCCCTTCTGATGTCCTCGGCGCTAACTGGTGCACTATCCGCCGTCTCCGGAGACGAAGGAGAGGCAGAGGGCGCCGGCGCTTTCGATTTTCTACCGATCAGCAACGGAATGATTTCACGCGCGGCAGTGAGCTCTCGGACGGCGATCGGCATTTCCGCGAAACGCTTTTCCCAATATGCCCAATCGACTCCGGAGGGATTCACGAGCTCGACGCCGGCGCCGATCGCCTCAAGCTCACATTTCGCCCGGGATCGGGCAGATCGCCGATCCTGTCGATGCAACTGGGCCATGGCGCCGAGCACGATATTGACCGACGTCCAAACCGCGGATCGTTTCTGTCGTTTCGATCTATTGATCGACCGCGCGCCCGCGCGGGGCTCTTTGTTCGTACTTGGTATAATATTGGGAGTTACTTGAGATTCTGTCCTTGTCCGATCGGGGGGGTGACAGCTTGTCGCATGTGGTTCTTTGTCGCACATTGTTTCACGTGAAACTACATTGTGCGATGATGTAGGCAAGGGCTGGATGTTTTGCGTTTTGCGTCCAGTCCAATATGCAAACGCGTCCAGATTGAAGTGGATCAGGGCGCCTTTTGTACGACCTCGAGGTCGAAAATTCGCGCAACGAATAAATCCACGCCTCTCGAGTTCGGGATGAGCGCGTTGAAGTGTTCTTATCGATCCCGCTTCACCATGTGAGGACCGATACACCGCGTCAGCAATCGCGCCATTTGGCGCGGCCACACCGGAATAGCCCATTTTCACAAGCGCCACGTAAACGGCGAGCGTTCGACGCGCCCTAGGGGATAGTGATCCGGTCCCAGCTATTCCGGATCGTGCAAAATCGATATTTCGAATTTGGTCAACATTTGCAAGACGCATCTGTACCTCGACGTGCGATCCTATGTCGGGCGCACGAATCCTGTTCGATTTTACGTTTGAATTGTAAAAGACACACGAATCCCGGTCGATTCCCGGTCAATTTTTCAAACGAAAATCGATAAACCAATTTTATCGAAAAAACGGCAATTCAAAAAACTTGACACTCTAAGGGGATTACACTACCGTGGTGAGTGAAATCCTAAAGAGTGGTTGCCGTTTTTTCATCGTAGGCACCACTTTATACGTTTTGAGCCATTAACGCAAAAAGATATCGACCTAAAAATCACCGATAATCCCGAGATCGCCCCGCAATCTTCCAAAAAATCAGTAAAAACTACCGAGGTTTTGCCGAGGTAAAGCCGGGATTGCGCCGGGAGGGAACCGACGCATCAAAGCACTTTTATGGATCTTGCGTACGGTTTTGAATCCTACTACAATATTGAATATGAACGACTATCAGCCCAAAAACGGTGATCTCGAAGAAATCGATCTTCCGGACGAGCCCCTAACTGAATCTGAGCTGAAGGCCGAACACACAATCGAGCGTCTCGATTCGTTTTTTGCCGGTCTCTCGCCGGGAGTCTCACTTCTCGTCGAGCGACTGCGGCCCAGCTGGTGTTCTGGCGTGCTCGAAGAATTCACTGTCGACGATCCGATCGGACTCGACTATTTTATCGAGCAATGGGGCGGCGAGCTTCTCCTCGTCAAGGTTCGCGGGAAAGGTGGGAAACTTCGGGGAAGCTACAAAATCCCGCTTCATTCGTTTCCCCCGCTGCTTTATGGCGATCAGATAAAACAACCGAGCCGAGGAGATCGATTTCGGGAAGATTCTCCCGCCACCGTCCCCACCCCCTCGCCTTCTATCGTTCAGACTGGTTTCTCCACTGAAAAAATAATCGCCGCGGCATCGGGATTGGCGCCCGTTTTGATGCAATGGATGAAGACACAGGAGGATCGCAGGAGAGCAGAGGACGATCGTCGACGTGAAGACATGCAAATGATGTTGGCCATGATGAAATCAAATCAAGGTGGTGGGTTATCCGATATCACCAAAGTCGGCGCGGTCATGTCCCAGCTGAATGAGATGTTCAGACAGAATGCACCTGCCGGGGGCGGATCCGAAATGGATTTCCTCCCCCATGCTCTCGATGTTCTCAAGACGGTTATGGGGTCACAACAGCCTACCAAGGAGCTTTCTAAAGCGCGAATCACACCGCCCGCTCCGTCCCTACCATCCGGACCGCCATCGAGACAGGGAGCAAAGGTGACACCGTTACCAGTTCGGAACGAGGGCGACGATGTATCAGCAATGATCGCTCAAATGGAACCGTCAAAAGCGGTTGAAAGCGTTATGCAAGCACTCGGAAAAATGGATCCTGACAAACGTGATGCCACTATCGGAACGTTCCTCATGCGGTATCAAGAGGACATGTCTGAGGACGGCGCCATCGAGGATGAAGATCAAAATCCAAGGGGTTACATGAATCGGTAGTTTATGGTTCCATACGCCGCGACCGTCCAACGGGTCAGAATCCCGGGCGGAAATGAAAGTCAGATGAAAGAGACGATCCGACAAATCGGATCGGCAATTAGACGTGCCAGTGTCTACCCCCCAATACGGAATTACGCGGCGGCAATCGCATCGACTGCCAGACCCAAGGACTTTGTAGGACAGCTGAAAGCCGTCTATGACGACTTTACGCGCCGATGGCGCTATGTAAGGGACCCAGTCAGTAAAGAGTTGCTCACAGCCTCGCCTGAGGCGATTTGGCGCCTGACAATGGCGGGAGACGGGATAGGAGTTGGTGCGGGATACGGCGCCGGAGACTGTGACTGTGTCACTACTGCGTTGGGGGCGGTCCTTGAGGCGATTGGATTTAGAACACGTATCGCCACAACAGCACCGGTCCATTCCCCTCCGGGAAGATTGTTTGGCCACGTTTTTATCCAAGCGCAGGTGCCGCACTTTGGGTGGGTTACTGTCGATCCCGTGCTGCATCCTCGTCGTAATTTTGGCGCAATCACGCCGCACGCGCGGATCGCGTTTTGGAATCTGGACGGCCAAATGCTCGGGTATAGAGGCAATTTTGCTTGACTGGATTACCAGAATCGAGGCGACTCGAATTGAAAGGAGTAGGAAGCATGTATGGGAAAAATATCGAAGAGTGGCAAGACTATGGTCTCGCCGGCGTCGCGGAACCCGAGCACACCGATCAGGGACCAATAGAATGGTCCACATTGGGATTGAGCAATTGGGGTTGGATGCCGTCACCGCAGGGAAAAATTTCAACGGTGGGTATGTATGGGATCATCGATGGGGCAATGCTCGGTGGTCTCGCCGCCGAGGTTGACGAAAACGATGATTGGGGCGGCGGCGTCGTACGGACTCCGATGATCGAACTGGCGATCGATGATTACAATTACGTGAGCCAGAACGGTAAACCCTATGATGGCATGCTTGGGCTGGGGGACACCGGCGAGCTGTACTACTATGACGGTTTGTCAGGGTGGTTCAAAAAGTTGCGCCGAAAAATCCGAAAGAAGGTGAGGAAAGTCGCTCGGCGCATCAAGCGCGGGATCAAAAAGGTTCTCAAAAAAAGCAAGTTCGGCCGTTTTCTTCTCAAAGTTGGCGGGAAAATCCACAAAATCGCCATGAAAATCGTAAAGCCGCTCATCAAATTTGTCGGGAAATATGCGGCCAAACTGGCGCCGATCGCCGCCCTTATTCCCGGATTTGGTCCGGCAATAGCAGGCGGTCTCATGGTCGCGGGAAAAGTGGCCAAGCTCATGCAAAAATATGGCGTTCGAACCAAGGGCGTCGCCGGAAAGGTCCGGGGATTGGCGCTCAAAAACCCGAAAGCGCTGCCCGCGTTTCAGCGTGCGCTTCGAAGCGAAGCGCAGCAAATGCAGCGACTGAAACGAACGAATCCCAGAAAATTCCGAGAACTGTCCACTCGGCTGGCAAGGAGGCGGTAATGCAACGCGTCCTAGAACTAGGCCCGTTGACGCATCGTCCCAACCTCCAACGCTTGAGAGTATTTCCAGGGTTCGATTATCGCTGTCCTGTTCGAAATCGACTGATGGCAAAGATGCGTCAATATCATCCCGCGTTTCCCCCTCGGTTCTTCATGGGGCTAGGAGCCGAGGGAGATCGTTACATCCCGACACCCGATCAAATCCTGGACGTTCCGACGCCCGGAGCGTGGTACCGAATCAAAAAAGGCGAAACGTGGTGGGGAGTCAGCAAAACTGCTTACGGCAAAGCGAATGTCAAAAAAGGCCTTTTGACGATGAACGCGAGCACCTGGAACGATCATATTGATCGCAAAAACAAAGATTGGGAAGCCTATAAGGTCAAAGGGCTCCAAGCGACACCCGATTATTCCGCCACCAACCCGCACGCGCCGGTGGGCAGCGGTAATGCGTATCCCGTAGCATGGATACCACCATTGACTGGCGAGGAGCCGGAACAGATGGGTTATCAGCCATCAGAACCCACCACCACGCCGCCTCCCGTAACAAAGCCGCCGAGCTCCACCTACATTCCCGGACCAAAAGGAGATCCCGGACCGCCCGGACCCCCCGGAGATCCCGGACCGCCGCCCTCGAGCTCGGCGATTCAATCCGCGGTGAACCAGTATTTTCAAACCAATCCTCCCCCGGGAGGTGTTCCCGGGCCTCCCGGAGATCCCGGACCGCCGCCCTCGAGCTCGGCGATTCAATCCGCGGTGAACCAGTATTTTCAAACCAATCCTCCCCCGGGAGGTGTTCCCGGGCCGCCCGGACAACCCGGGCCGCCCCCATCGAGCGGTGAAATCAAATCGGCGGTTGATCAATGGATGTCCGCAAATCCGCCGAAGGTGGTCAGCAGCGGGGGAGGAGATGACAAACAGCTTTGGACATTGCCGCTGGCGGCGATGTTCGCGTGGCTGAAATGATCGGTCAGGAAACACCGGTATCGACGCCGATCAAATACATCGACGCCGAGCGGCCGCCGACGCCGAAAGAGCTCGAGCTTTGGAAAAAGGCGCAAGCCGTCGCGAAACGCGTAAATCTCCTATCCTATATGATGAAAGCGCAATTCAGGAATATTCTACAAATCCATAATTTTGCCAAAAACAACAAAATTACATTGAACGAACCTGGATTGCCGGATCTTGAAAAACGCATGCTGACCGCTCTCGCCGAAATCGAGTTTCTAAAAGACAAAATGTGCGAGGTCGATCAGCTCGAGCTCGGCGTGCGAGTGTCGAGCTCGGGCAATGATCTCGACATCGTCGAGCCCAAAGAGACTGGACAAATGGGCTGGATTCTACCGGCGATAATTGGGGCTGTAATCGTGATCGGAATCATAGCGCGCTGGATTCAGCTCGAAACAGAAGTGTCTGAGGTAACTCGGGACTACAATGGAATTATGAAACGCGCAGATATGGCGCTTTGCTCAGATCCAAAATCCTCCATCTGTCAGTCATGGGAAACCGATAAACAAACCGGTGGGTACTACAAGCGGGAATCGATAATCGATTCAGTGAAAAACGCCGTCTCCGCCGTCGGGGGAGTGGCAAAAAAAGGAATAGGGGCCGGTATCGCTATCGCGATACCTTTGCTGATCTGGCTGTGGGCTCCTCGACGAAAGGGTTAATCAATGGCACTTTTTGATACGATAGCGGGACGAGAGATTTTGCAGGGGCTCGGTTGCTGGCTGGCAAAACGTAGGATGTCCCGCCGCTTCCATCGCAGTTTTTACCGGGCGTTTGACACATGGAAAAACACCGGTGCATTTTCGCTTGAAACGCTCGAAAACAGTCTCAACTCGGTTGATGTTGCTGAGATCGAAGATCTCAACGATCTGCTCGTTCAGCTAGGTTGTAGCGATATCGGTCTGTACAACGGCGGTGTCTACCATGTCAATCCGACAACGGGATCGGATGAAACGGGAGATGGAAGCGACGCCCGACCGTTTGCGAGCCTCTCGTTTTTGAGCTCGCCGTATTTTCCGAAATACATTGATCAGGAAATACGAATACTGATCGACGGAAGTGTGACGGCAGATGAGCTCTGTTTCGATCAAAAGATTGGACCGGGAGGATCATTGTCAATCGTAGGTGTCGGGGCGCCGGTCGTGCAAACCACGTCACAGGGCGCCGGTCCATTTGCACTGACTGGAGCCATCCCGTACAACACCCCGATCGCCGCTTGGGAATTTAACGTTGCTGAGGTGTTCGGCGTGAACGAGCTCTATGGAAAATGGATTCGATTCACAACGGGAGATTGTGCCGGTCAATGCCTGCCGATACACCAAAACACCGCGTCGGGTATTTTTACAAGGGGAGGGTGGGACGGAACGCCCGCCGTCGCCGACGAATTTGTTGTAGTCGATATCGCGTCCACTATAGCATGCCCTCGGTGGGATATACGAGTAGACGGACCCACGTACGGAAACGACACAAACGCTTTGTCCCGTTTCAATATGTTCAATCTCAATATCGATTTGAGAAGCCCAACCTATCAGTGGGAGAATTTCAGGATCAATAATAAGGCTGAATCTCAAATGAGTCTGTGTCGAATTATTACCGATGTCGGTCAGTTTTCGGCAATACGATTGGAATCTAATTTAAATATTCGCCCAGCTGCGGACGTTGGCGCCGCTGTGCTGGCCTCATCGGGTGTGACAAACTTGGACAAGCCGGCGACCGCAACAAACGCAGGTTTAATGTCTTACCGTACTAGCTTCCCACCATTTGCAAATGGATTTTCGGAAGTGCTGATTTATGGGAATGCAAGAATATCTGCTGTCGATTTGGGGGGCAGAATCGGTGTGTATGGACCGTTTCAAGAATTGACCTATGTCGCGACGGGAATGCTGAGAATTGATGACGCTGGCTCGGGAACGGTGTCATTATGTTATTTCACGCCTACTGCTTCAGGATCCGACGCGGTTGTGATTCGAAAAGCGGCGACACTGCTAATCGAGGAAAACTATTTTTCCAGTCCTGGAAACGATATGTTCAATATTTTCGCCGGAGATATTCAGATCGGAGAAAATACGTATGCAGTCGGATATACCGGTCATGGAATCCGATTTGAGCAATTTAACGCTCGGGTCGCAACGCGTGTATCTCCCGCGGCTTTGACGGGCGCAACCGGCGATATTTATTTTACTGGCGGTGTCGGTACAACAGCTCATCCCGCGGCAGACGCTGTTGCAACGGATGGGTTGGGAAATACAGTATCCTATATTTCAACGCCCTAGGGAGTAACAATGTCTCGATTCAGGAAATCAACAGAGGTTCAATCGTTTCTGTTCGATCGGCAGAAATGGTCAGTTACCTCGGCCAAGAAATGGTTGCGTGAACACGGGAAAAAAACACCTGCCGTGGACACTACTTCTGAATACCATCGATTTCGACAGGCCCCCCCGTTTCAGTTCGAGAAGGGAACGTTTCGAACAATACCGATTGGCGCAAAATCAAAAGGGATCAAGGCGGTCATCGCTGTTCCACGGTTGAAAAAAAATCCTGTAT
>Ga0315534_1003512_pt1 | contig 10073 bp, 10 predicted proteins | sample SalMarSW160240MG_FD_203094 | JGI IMG/M metagenome (GOLD analysis project Ga0315534, IMG submission 203094) | Salt marsh sediment microbial communities from the Plum Island Ecosystem LTER, Massachusetts, United States - Salt Marsh Sediment SW1602-40 ...
CCGGGTTTATCTCGGGCACCAACAGCGGCACCGCCTCGTCCATCCGGAAAGCCGTGCTGTTATCGACGACCACCGCGCCTTTTTTAGCGGCAATGGGCGAGAAATGAAGGCTGTTCTCAGCGCCGGCGGAACATAGAGCTATCTCCACGCCTTCAAAAGATTCCGGGGTGGTTTCCTCAACCTCGATTTCCCGGTCGCCGACGCGCATTCTCTTACCTGCTGAACGTTCCGAAGCCAGCAGGTGCAACGACGACATGGGGAAGTCCCGCTGCAGTAAAATCCTGATGAATTCCTGCCCCACCAAGCCGGTAGCCCCGACGATAGCGACGTGGTATTCCCTCACTTTTCACCTCATAGACCCAGCAGATTGTCCAGTCCATAGATAAACCGCGGGTTTTTCACTATCTCTTTAACCGCCAGAAGCACACCAGGCATAAAGGCCTCCCGGCTTATCTGGTCGTGGCGTATGCGTAATGTCTGCCCGTCCCCTCCCAATATCACTTCCTGGTGCGCCATAAAACCAGGCAACCTGACGCTGTGGATATTTATACCGTCGAAAGACCGGCCGCGACTCGGCGAGTCTTCTCCCGGTACCGCCGGAGGTTCGAAAGATTTACCCCTGGCTTCGAGCATATTACGAGCGGTTAACCGGGAAGTCCCCGATGGCGCGTCCGCCTTGCGGTCGTGGTGCAGCTCAATAATCTCGGCGTGGTCGAAGTATTTTCCGGCTATCATCGCCAGGTGCATCATCAGGATCGCCCCGAGGGCGAAATTGGGCGCCAGCACGATTCCGATGTTCCTGGCATCTACCAGCCGCTCCATCTCCTCGATATCGTCGGCGGTATGACCGGTGGCCCCGATGACCATGTGGACGCCGCGTTCGGCACAGAGACACACCGCCGGCATCGTCGCTCCGGCCGCCGTAAAATCTACGACGACATCGGGCTTACAGGTCTGAAGAATCCGGCCTAAATCGGCCGAAAAGGGCACGCTACCGGAACCGTCGGGCAAAGCCAGCGTTTCTGCTGAAACTTTCACGTCGACTGCCCCCACCAGGGCTGTTGCCGGGTCATTACAGACGGCTTTGACCACTTCCTGCCCCACCCGGCCTGACGCTCCATAGACTACTACCTTAATCTGCTCCATAATAGAACACCTCAAAAAAATAGTCGGGGGTGAAAATTAGCTGCGTTTAGTGGGATAGCGCGGCTGATTGCGGTCGGAACGGTAAGGACGCTGCCGATCCCGCGGGCCGGAGCCGCGTTGATTCGAAGACCGGGAGTCATCCCTCTCGGAGTCCTTCTCAAAGAGGGCCCTTCGCGACAGGTTGACCCGGCCCTGATTATCGATACCGATAACTTTGACCATTACCTCGTCACCGATGTTGACTTCGTCTTCAACCTTGTTGACGCGGTAGCTGGCCAGTTCACTGACATGAACCAGTCCTTCCTTACCGGGAAGGACCTCCACCATCGCGCCGAAATTAAGTATACGCGAGACCTTGCCGGTATAGACTTCACCGACTTCGATATCTTTAGTAAGACCCTCGATGATAGCTATGGCTTTCTGGGTTGACCCGGCGTCTACCGAACCGATTACTATCGAGCCATCGTCATTGACATCAATGGTAGTCTTGGTTTCTTCGATAATTGATCGGATAGTCTTGCCGCCCGTCCCGATAACCGCCCCAATTTTGCCGGGATCGATTTTAATCGTGGTCATCCTGGGGGCGTACTGGCTGACATCGGAACGGCTGGTATTAATCGTTTCATTCATTTTATCCAGGATGAACATGCGTCCGTCTTTACCCTGTGATAGAGTCTTCTCGATAATCTCCAGGGTAAGTCCCTTGAGCTTGGTATCCATCTGGATAGCGGTGATTCCCTCACGGGTACCGGCGATTTTGAAGTCCATATCGCCGTTGAAATCTTCCTGTCCCTCAAGGTCGGTTAATACCACGAATTTACCGTCGTCACCGGTAATCAGGCCCATGGCTATACCGGCCACGGCTGTTTTTACCGGTATACCGGCATCCATCAGCGACAGGCTGCCGGCGCAGACACTGGCCATGGAAGTGCTGCCGTTTGAGCTGAGTACCTCGGAAACCAGACGAATCGCATACGGAAAGTCCTGGTCGGTGGGGAGTACGGGTGCCAGAGCCCTCTCGGCGAGAGCGCCATGGCCCGTCTCGCGGCGGCTGGTGGAACCGACGCGCCTTACCTCACCATTGGAGAAACCAGGGAAGTTGTAATGATGCATGAACCGCTTGCTTTCCTCAATGCCCAAACCATCGAGCATCTGCTCTTTCCGGGCGGAACCCAGGGTGGTAATGGTCAGGACCTGGGTCATTCCCCGGTTGAACAGACCGGAGCCGTGGGTGCGTGGCAACAGACCTACTTCACAACTCAGCGGGCGTATTTCGGTAATACCGCGACCGCCGATACGCTGATTCTTGTCGAGTATCTTAGTTCTTAAGACATATTTATGCCGGTTATCAAGGGCCTCCAGGATTGCCTTTTCCGTGTAGTTTTCACCGTATCGCGACAGAACCTCTGATTTCAGGTTGGACCAGGCATTCTCACGTGCTTCTTTACCGGCAATACCCAGGACCTGAGATATTTTCTCGTCAAAGGCCCCGGAAAGATCCGATTCCAGTTCTTCGTTGACCTCGGCAGCGGGTACGGGCATCTTTTCTTTTCCTGCCGCCTGCTGCAGCTGCTCCTGGAGCTTGATGATTTCCTGGTTGGCCTCGTGGGCATACTTGATTGCCTGCGCCACGATATCCTCGGATACCTCTTTGGCCCCCGCCTCAACCATGATTATTTTGTCTTTAGTGCTGACAACGACCAGGTCCAGCTGGCTTTCCTCTAACTGGGGCAGCAGGGGATTGAGTACGTATTCGCCGTTGATATAGCCGACGTTAACCGCCCCTACCGGACCATCGAACGGTAATTCCGATAACGATAAGGCCGCCGAAGCGCCGATAACCGACAGTATATCCGGGTCGTTCTCCTGGTCGGCCGAAAGTACGGTGGTGATAATCTGGATTTCGCTACGCCAAGTCTTGGGCAGTAAGGGCCGGATAGGCCGGTCCGTCTGCCGGCAGGCCAGTATAGCCGCTTCACTGGGGCGCCCTTCACGCCTGATAAAACCACCGGGTATTTTACCGGCGGCATAAAGTCTTTCCTCGTAGTCAATGGTCAGGGGCAGAAAATCTATCCCCTCGCGGGCTTCCCGGTTAAAACATACTGTCACCAGTACCACCGTCTCGCCGTAGGTTACCGTTACGGCGGCTCCCGCCTGTTGGGCCAGCTTGCCCGTTTCAATAATAAGATTACGACCACCCAGGTCGCAGTTAAATGATTGTGGTGTCAAAAGATTGCTCCTCCATCAATAAGGCTTTTACTTACGCAGTCCCAGCCTCTTAATAAGTTTATTATAACGCTCCATATCCTCACGGCTGAGATAAGCTAAAAGCCTCCGCCTCTGCCCGACAAGTTTAAGAAGGCCTCGCTGGGTATGATAATCATGGCGGTTGGCCACCATGTGCGATGTCAACTGGTTTATTCTTTCGGTTAACAGGGCTACCTGTACCTCGGTTGAACCGGTATCACCTTCATGGGCCTGATATGTAGTGATTATTTCCGTTTTTTTCTCTTTGTCCAAGTGTATATTTCTCCCACTCTATATTATGTACATTAAAGCTTACGCCCAATTATAACATAGGAAGGATTATATGTAAATTGATGCAGGACGGATATTTTGCCGGAAATTTAGAAAAATGGTAAATTCCACAACTTCCCTCCCACCTCTTGAGAAATATCTTTTCCCACCCAGGCCACCCTGTATTATCGTGCCAGTATCCGGTAAATACCACTCCTTATCTCCCAAGAAAAAAATCCCTCTTCATCCCCCTTTTTCAGAGTGGGACAATAGAACATTAACGATGGTTCGTTTCTCTTCCGTAAAGGGATAGTGAGAGGGATTTGAAATTAGGGTGTTTAAGAGAGGCAAAGCCCCTCTTTTCCTTATCGGGTGGGTGGGCGGGTAATAAATCCTGAGGGGTGGGGGAAAGGGGGTTAGACATACCATTATCATGATTTGCCCGCACTCACTCCCTGCCTTATAATTAATACGGTACACATCATGCATGAATACAGCATCACGGAAAGTATATTGTCGCTGGCGCTGGATAAGGCACAAGAGGCTGATGCCGTAAAAGTAACTCAGATAAACCTGGTAATCGGTGATTTATCCGGGGTCGTAGCCGAGTGCGTCCAGTTCTATTTCGACCATATCAGCAAAGACACGGCGGCCGATGGCGCCAGCCTTGTTTTCACCAACAAACCAACGCAGGTACGCTGTCATAAATGCGATAGTATCTTTACCCCCAAGGATAGCGACTGGTCCTGCCCGGAATGCCATGAAATGGGCATGGATATCATATCCGGGCGCGAATGCTATATGGAAAGTATCGAGGTGGAATAAATGGCTATTAAAGTTATCAAGGTAGGCGAGGACATCCTGGGCGCTAATGCCGACCAGGCCCGGTTGAACCAGGAACTGCTGGACCAGAACCGGGTTTTCACTATCAATATCATGTCTTCCCCTGGTGCCGGTAAGACCAGCATTATCATGAACACTATAAATCAACTCAAAGACAAAGTGAAAATCGCCGTTATCGAAGGTGACGTGGCCTCCAGCGTCGATTCCGAGAAAATCAACGGGCTGGGCATACCGGTGGTCCAGATTAACACCGCCGGCGGCTGCCATCTTGACGCTAATATGGTCGAAGGCGCCCTGAAAAACCTGCCGCTGGCAGAAATCGACCTGCTGTTCATCGAAAACGTCGGCAATCTCATCTGCCCCAACGCTTTCGTACTGGGCGAGGACCGGCGCGTCATGATTTCCAGCCTGCCCGAAGGCGATGATAAGCCTTATAAATATCCAGCGATGTTCGCCGATACCGATATTATCCTGCTCAATAAGACTGACCTCCAGCCGTATCTCGATTTCAACCCGGACGCTTTCCGGAAAATCGTTTACAGTTTGAATTCCGACGCGACCATTTTCCCCATTTCCTGTAAGACCGGCGACGGCCTGGAGAACTGGTACTCCTGGCTCGAATCCGAAGTCGTCAAAAAGAAGGGTAACGCGGTCTGATGGTGAAAACGCCCACCCTCGGACTGGCCCATATCAGCGTCAGGGGCGTAGTACAGGGGGTCGGCTTCCGGCCCTTTATCTACCAGCTGGCATCACGCCATAACCTCAGCGGATGGGTGTGCAACACCTCCGAGGACGTGAAAATAGAGATAGAGGGAGAGAACAAAGACCTCGACCGCTTTGTTCAATCGCTGGAGAAAGAAGCGCCTCCTGTCGCCCGTATAGAAAACGTAACCGTCACCCGGGGAAAGCCGGCCGGCTATGACCGTTTCGAGATTCGCCACAGCGTCGCTGAGGAGGGGAAGTATCAGCTGGTATCGCCGGATATCGCCACCTGCCCGGATTGCCTGAGGGAAATTTTCGACCCCGTCGACCGCCGCTATCTTTATCCCTTCACCAACTGCACCAACTGCGGCCCGCGGTTCACCATCATCACCGATATCCCCTACGACCGGCCCAACACCACCATGCAAAAGTTCGAGATGTGCCCCGATTGCCGCCGGGAATACGAAAACCCCCTGGACCGCCGCTTTCACGCCCAGCCCAACGCCTGCCCGGTATGCGGTCCCCGGCTGGAACTGGTCGGTGCCGATGGAAAGGCGGTCGCTTGTGATGACACCATCGATAAAACAGTTGAACTGTTGAAAGTAGGCAAAATAATCGCTGTGAAAGGGCTGGGCGGCTTTCTGCTGGCCTGCGACGCCACCAGCGGGGAAGCCGTATCACGACTCCGCCGGCGGAAAAACCGCCCCTCCAAGCCCCTGGCGATAATGGTATCGTCTCTTGATGAAGCCCGGAGATACTGTCATATTAATAATAAAGAAGCCGAACTCCTGGCATCGGCGGGTAGCCCGATTGTCCTGGTGAAATGGAAAGAGAGGACTCCCATCGTGTCTGAAATCGCCCCGGGACTGAAATATCTGGGGGTGATGTTGCCCTACACGCCGCTGCACCACATCTTAATGCGGAAAGCCGGGCTGCCGCTGGTGATGACCAGCGGCAATCTCAGCGAGGAACCGATTGCCCGGGATAACGACGAAGCCGTCCGCCGGCTATCCGGCATCGCCGATTATTTCCTGGAGCACAACCGGGATATTTACTCCCGTTACGACGACAGCGTCATGATTGTGGAGAATGAAATCCCCCGCTTTACCCGCCGGGCCCGCGGTTACGCTCCCTACCCCGTTCGCCTAAACGGTCCGGCCCGTCAAATCCTGGGCTGCGGGGCTGAGGAAAAGAATACCTTCTGCCTGACACGAGACAACTTCGCCTTCGTCAGCCAGCACATCGGGGACATGGAAAACGTGGAAACGCTGGAGCATTTCACCAATACAATCGAATTATACCGGCAGTTGTTCCGCATCGAGCCCGAAATAGTCGCCTGTGACCTTCACCCGGAATATTTACCGACGAAATACGCTAAAGAACTGGCTGCGGTTGATAAAAATCTGGAACTGGTGCCGGTGCAGCACCATCACGCCCATATCGCCAGCTGCCTGACCGACAATGGCGCCGAGGGTCCGGTTATCGGGGTATCTTTCGACGGCACCGGCTACGGCACCGACGGCCACATCTGGGGCGGCGAATTCATGGTCGCCGATTTCAAAGGCTTCACCCGGAAAGCCCACCTGGAATACCTGCCCCTGCCCGGGGGAGCCGCGGCCATAAAAAAGCCCTACCGGACGGCTACAGGGTATTTATACACGCTGGGTATCGATGCGGATGAAAAACTTCCCTTCTTAAAAAATATCGACTCATCGGAAATTGATATCATCAAGAGACAGGTCGATAAGGTCATCAATACGCCGCTGACCTCCAGCATGGGGCGCCTATTCGATGCCGTAGCAGCTCTGACCGACATCAGGGGCGTTGTCGAATACGAAGCCCAGGCGGCCATCGACTTGGAGACATACGCCACCGAAGCCACTGACGAGACGGGAAGCTATCCATTTGGGGTAGCCGAAGAAAATGACGTCAAGATTATCACAGTTCTTGACATGTTCAACAACATAATCGATGATATGCATCACCACACTTCAAAAAGCGTTATCGCTTCTCGTTTCCACAATACCGTTACCGAAATGATATTGAGATTATGTCAATCTATTTCCACCGAAACCGGCCTGAAGAAGGCGGCCCTGAGCGGCGGCGTTTTTCAGAATCGGCTATTATTAAGGAAAGCGATTGCTTCACTGGAGTCAGACGGTTTCGAGGTTTACACCCACCGGCAGGTGCCCTGCAACGACGGCGGTATTTCGCTGGGGCAGGTGGTTATCGCTAATTTTTCTCGGGAGGCAACATCATGAGTAAAAAAGAGTTCGGGCCCCAGCCCTGGGTATTCCCCAATCCCACCGTACTGGTGGGCACGGTTGTCGATGACAAACCGAATGTCGCTCCCTACGCCTGGTGCGGCATTACCGGCGGCGACCCCCCAACGCTTTCGGTAGGGGTACGCCACGAGCGGTACACGCTCAAAGGCATATATCAGAATATGGCTTTTTCGGTGAATATCCCTTCTGAAGATATTATTGCCGAGATCGACTACTGTGGCATGGTCTCCGGCTCCAATACGGATAAAGTCAAGGAATGCGGATTTACTGTTTATTACGGCAAATTGGAAACCGCCCCGCTCATCGAGGAATGCCCGGTGAACCTGGAATGCGAGGTACTGCATATGCTCAACGTGGGGATTCATATGCTGGTTGTCGGCAAGATTACCAACGTTCACGTGACCGAGGATTGCCTTACCGGGGGCCAACCGGATATCATGAAGATAAAGCCTTTCGTCTACAGCCGGGGGCCTTCGGCGCGTTATAATGCCGTGGGCGAGGTTCTCGGCAAGGCTTTCGATATCGGAAAAACACTGAAAAAGTAGCCTGATGGAGTGATTATTATGAGTAAGAAGAAAATCGGCGCCCAGCCGATGGTCTGGCCCCACCCTACCGTCCTGGTAGGCAGCCACGTGGAAGGGATACCCGACTTTGCTGCCGTGGCCTGGACGGGCGTCGCCGCCAGTAATCCGCCGGCGGTCAGCATCGCTTTGCAGCACCACCGTTACAGCCTCAAAGGCATACGGCAGAACCTGACCTTCTCGGTCAACGTCCCCTCTCAAGACCTGGTCAAGGAAACCGACTACTGCGGACTCGTTTCCGGGGCTGATGCGGATAAGGTTAAAGACTGCGGTTTTACCGTGTTCTACGGCAATCTGGACACCACGCCGCTTATTGAGCAATGCCCGATAAATCTTGAGTGTGAAGTCGTACACATCCTGAACATGGGCAGTCATGCACTGGTGGTCGGGCAAGTGGTGGAGACATACGTATCCGAAGACTGCCTGACCGAGGGCCGACCGGATATCATGAAGATAAAACCGTTCGCCTTCGGACCCGGTAAATATCATACTATCGGCGAGGCCTTTGCCGATGCTTTCAAAATAGGCAATGAACTGAAGGGACAGGTGTAGAAGAACATGTGTTTAGCGATACCGGCACTAATAAAATCAATCGACGGCTACCAGGCCGTGGTAGATATCGATGGCGTCAGCCGGGAGGTCAGTCTTCAGCTTACGCCTGAGGCAGAAGTCGGCGACTTCGTACTGCTGCACACCGGCTACGCCATCGGCATCGTGGATGAAGCCGAGGCAGAAGAAACGATGATATTGTTGAGAGAGCTCGGCGAACCGAGTTGATAAGGGGAGTCCAAGAGGGGTAAAGCTCACGAATATTGAACGGGGGTACGCCTCGTCAGGAGAGGGGGACACAGGGGGTGAGGTTAACAATGTCCCGGTAAACATCATTGTGAGGCCTATTATTTGAAATACGTCGAAGAATACCGCAATCCGGAACTGGCCAGGAAACTGTTAGACAGAATCCAAAAGATATCCCATAAACCGGCCCGGCTTATGGAGTTCTGCGGCGGGCACACCGTAGCTATATTCAAGCATGGACTCCGCCAGCTGCTCCCGGATAACATCGAGATGCTTTCCGGCCCGGGCTGTCCCGTCTGCGTTACCGCCAGCGCCGACCTCGATAAAGCCATCGCCCTGGCCAAACTGCCGGAGGTTATCGTTACCAGCTTCGGGGACATGATAAGGGTGCCGGGGAGTCATTCCAGCCTGCAGCGGGCCAAGGCCGACGGCGCCGATATCCGGATTGTCTATTCCGCCCAGGATGCCCTGGCTATCGCCCGGGAAAACCCGGAGAGACAAGTAGTCTTCATCGGCATCGGCTTCGAGACCACCGCCCCGACGATAGCAGCTTCAATTTTACAGGCGGAATCGGAGAAAATCCCGAACTACTCCATCCTTTCTCTTCATAAGGTATGTCCCCCCGTGATGAAAGCCCTGCTGGACCTCGGCGAGGTCAATATCAACGGCATCATCTGCCCCGGGCACGTCAGCTCCATCATCGGCTCACACCCCTACCGCTTTATCCCCGACGACTACCGGATTGCCTGCGCTGTGTCCGGCTTCGAGCCGGTGGATATCCTGCTGGCGGTGGAAAGACTGGTAGAACAGATAGAAAACAATAGGCCGGATATAGAAATAGCCTACCGCCGCGGCGTTAAACCGGAGGGGAATATCCCGGCGGTGAAGCTAATGGAGTCGGTCTTTCAAATAGCCGACGCTGATTGGCGAGGCATCGGCGTGATACCTTCCAGCGGATTGCAATTGAAAAAACAGTATGAAAAATACGACGCCGAAAAGATATTCACCATAGACCCCGGCCCTACCCGTGAGCCCGGGGGCTGTATCTGCGGCGCTATCTTACGCGGCGTCAGCACGCCGCTGGATTGCGGTTTGTTCCGGAAAACCTGCACCCCGGAAAATCCGGTGGGGCCCTGCATGGTATCCTCGGAGGGGAGCTGCGCCACCTATTATCACTACGGGGATAATACTCTTTAAATATAAA
>Ga0315534_1003516_pt1 | contig 10070 bp, 9 predicted proteins | sample SalMarSW160240MG_FD_203094 | JGI IMG/M metagenome (GOLD analysis project Ga0315534, IMG submission 203094) | Salt marsh sediment microbial communities from the Plum Island Ecosystem LTER, Massachusetts, United States - Salt Marsh Sediment SW1602-40 ...
CAAAAGATGGAAGGAATTCCATATAGAAGTATAGCCAGAAATGTTGGTGTAAATTATCGTAATGTGTATGATTGGATTAACAATTACAGAAAATATAGATTAGATGGTATAAGAAGCAAAAGAGTTAATGCAGGAAGAAAACCAGTAATATCTACAGATAAAAATAAAGAGATGGTAAAAGATATAGTATTAAATAAATCTCCAAAAACATTTGGTTATCTAAAGAATACTTGGAGTATCAGACTTTTAGCTACATATCTCTCATCATTATTAGAAATGAATGTTAGTCCAATGCAGATATGGAGAATAATTAATGATTTAGGTATTGTATGTAAAAGACCAAAACTTGAACTGGAAAAAGGTACAGATTATGAGGAAAAGAAAAAGAAAATAGATGGATACAAGAAAGTGTCATCTGCTCTTTTAAAAAAATATTCTACTGGGATTTGAAGATGAAACATGGTTGTACACAAGACCGTACATTACAAAAACATACATGAAAAGAGGAGAACAGCAAAAGATACTTCATAAAGGAACTAACGATAAAATCAATGTATTCATTACACTTCTTTATCCTTTAAATGGAATCAAATTCAATACAAGCAAAACAAGAAATAGTATTGATTTTATAAATCATCTAAAAAGCATCAAAAGATATGTAATAAAAAGAAGCATCAAGAGATTCATACTTGTAATAGATAATGCATCATTTCATGTCACTAAAAAGACAAAACAGTTTATAGAAAGACAGTCATACTGGATAACTGTACTATATCTACCAATACGTGCAGCATTTCTTAATTTGGTAGAAACAAAAGTAAACAGAAATCTCAAGAAAGATGTATGTGCCAATTACAACTATGAAACAGAAGATGATCTGTTATTTACTGTAAGACAGTATCTTAGACATATTGGTAGTTGGCCTAAATTATGATACTTGACTTATGAATGCTTTATTTTATTCTACAATATTTTGAAATAATCACAAAAATAATTGTTATTAAATATTTTCTTTCATTTATTATATCTTAATTAGTCACTAATAAATATCTTCATTAAACTTCGATTATATTTATATAAATATTGTATTTCAAAGTTTATTATGGAATATTCGAAAATTTTTAATTCGAGAATAGTTAAATATACAAAAATACCGACATTTTTGGAAAAGATTCTGTTATCTATTCTATTCTTACAATAATCCTAAAAATAAGATCGAATTTTTGAGATCAGTCGACATTGGTTAAATTAACACAAATTTCATCATTTAATATTCATAACAATTATAAAATAAATACTTTGAAATAATACTATGAGAGTTAAACTATTGTTAATAATTTGTCTCAATTTATTATTTGTGAATATCATAGTAAATTCATTTGCTATAACTAACTCTACTGAAGAAGCTATAGATTTGATAGCTAATGATACTGAAACCGCAGAAGGTGAATTCGCTAACGAGACTAATCAAGCAGAAACTGAATCTACTGAGGGTATTTTAGAACTATGTAATAATTTGTTAGAGCAGAATTACAGTAACAAAACAGATAGATCAAATTGTATTAAATCCGAATTGGGATAATGTAAATAATTTTGTTTAATATTACAGCATTTATGTTTGACAGTAATTATTATTGCACGATATCCTTAATTGATTAAAACATGTATTTGATAAATGTGTTTAAAATATTTATATAAAATTTAAAATTTTTAATTGTGTTACAGATTTTTATTACATAAATATTACTTTTTCACCAATTCTATTATCTTATTAAATATTTAATGTCTGTTTAATGTCAATAGGTTTAGATCTTGTTATAAAAATTCTTGTTTTTCTTATTTAGCTAAAAAAAAGAAAAAAAATTTAAAAGAAATTTATAGATTCTATATTTTATTCACCTTTATCATCTTCATCATCTTCATCATCTTCATCATCTTCATCATCTTCATCATCTTCATCATCTTCATCATCTTCATCATCGTCTAAACTTGCCGGAGAATCTGATTGTAATCCCGCAGTTGTATTTGTTGCTCCTTCAAGCATTCCGGTATCTGCTGTCGTTCCTTCTTCAAGGTCCTGCCCCTGTACAGTGTTAAAAATCGCTGGAATTCCTGCAATTAAAGCTAATGCAAGAATTGATGCAATTATTTTGGAATGGAGTTTTGAATCCATAAATTTCATAGTTTATTATATTATTTAACATTTTACTAATTTATCTACTATAAAAAATATTTATTTTATTTATAAGTATACAAATTTAGAGATATTTATTATCTATTATGTCAAGATTATTTGACCATTAATTTTTAAAGAAATTTTTTTAACTTTTGTATTATATACAAACAAATAGTTTATACAATTGTATAAGTATTATAAATTACAATTCTTAACTAAAAATGAATGGTATCATAAAAATATTCTCTAAAATCTATATTAAGGTAGAACTATGTATTGATTCAATACGTTGGCTTAATAAAACACAAATACTGGATATCGATTTTAATAATTGTAGTTTATCTATTATTAATAGATATTTTTCGGATCTGAAATGATTAAAATCTATGCAGTTCCATATATATAGATATAAACTCATTTTCTTATCTTTAAATAGTTTTAATATATTGAACGTCTTTATTGACATCAATCCAAGGAAATAGAAATACAAAGAGGACCTCACAATAATATATATATTATTTACTAAGGTCAAGATGTATGAAATCTCTATCTGTATAAGGTCGTACTTATGTACCTTTATGACATAACATTCCATTATAATTCTTAATATTAAAGATCATCAAAATAGCATTTACTATGTATGTCACTTGCAATTAATTTTTATTTTTTCACTATTTGAATTTTCTTATTTTATTTAAGTTTAAAAGGTATAAACATTAAGTTATATTTTATATCAGAAACTAGCATCACAATTAGAATATAGGTTCAATAAAAACATAAATCTCATACTCATAGTAAGTTAATCTTTGAGCCTAACTTATATACAACAGGAATTGGAAACCATTAAAGATCTACATATATTAATCATATGATATCTCTTTTTATTTCTTAATTTGAAAAAGATTACTTGATTTTATTACTCAATATTTTGATATTGCAGTTATTTTGATTTTAGTTCTTAAGATCGAAAACCTTGCCATTACGGAATGCAATTAATCTTGCAGAGGATTTATCTCTAAATATTCTTCTATTTCTCTTAGAATAACTATTAGATGATGTTCCTCGTTCATCAACTATCTCTACATCTACAAATTCCTTAAACCTTGTTTTTATATTAATTGCAATATTATTAGCCATTGATCTATCTCCGTCGCCTATTCTAACTATTTTTCTTTTTGCATTCAAATGCGTTAAAATTTTACAAATTAATTTTAATACACATTCAATACATGTCAACACGATACTCTCAATCTCATCATATAAATAAAATATCGATATTCCAATTCTTTTACCAGGATCTATTCCAATGATTAATTGTTCATACATAAATGGCTCAGTCAGATTTCTTAATATTTTTGCTTTTATGATTAGCGGATTTTCATTTAATTCTGAATCTATTATTATATTTTTTTTCTTAAAAATGGTTGATTCTTTTTCTGATGTAATGATTACTTTTGTACCTGAGTTTATAGCTTCTGTTGGAGAAAGCTCATTATAGCTCAATTCGATTGATTTTAAAAAGTTTATAATTTTGTAATACGATTTCCCATTCAGTGTAGCAACAGTAATTTGATTATTCATTTCCCTCATTAGGGATACTTCACATTATACTTATCATCAAAATATATATTAAAATGTATTTAATTTTAATCATTTTTCATCTGTTAGTAAACATGTAAACATTTAATTAATTAAACTTTAATAGCGTTGTTACTTACTTTGTCCAATTTTCATGATCGAGGAGCGCGATCAGAACAATTTACCTCAGAACCTCATCTAATTCGTTCTCTGAGCCTTATAGATGTTATTATGGTTGGAATAGCTGCTATGATAGGTGGATCTATTTTCGTTCTTACTGGCCCTGCCATTGGATTAGCTGGTAGTGCAGTTATTATTGCTTTTATTATTAATGCTGTAATAACATTGTTTACAGCAATGGCATATGCAGAATTAGGGTCAGCTATGCCTGAGGCGGGAGGGGGATACCTTTGGGTGAGAGAAGGACTTCCTAGACCAAATGCATTCATTAGTGGCTGGATGGCCTGGTTTGCTCATATTGTTGCTGGAAGTCTATATGCGGTAAGTTTTGCTTCATTTGTTAATGGATTCCTTGAATCTATAAATTATGATTTTTTCCAATCAAATGGATTTATTTCAATAGATAAACTCATAGCAGTGTTGTCTATTGTTGGTTTTACCTATCTAAATATTAAAGGAACTTCAGAAACAGGCAAGGCTGGTGTAATAGTAACAATTGTTCAACTTGGTTTAATCTTTACATTTATAGGAATAGGAATATGGATTATGTATGCTAATCCAGAATGGACAATTAATTTTAACGATTTCATTCCATTAGGAATAACAGGTATAATTGCAGCTATGGGATTAACATTTATCGCATTCGAAGGATATGAAGTGATTGTTCAAACTGGGGAAGAAATAAAAAATCCAAAGAAAAATATTCCAAAGGCAATCTTCATTTCATTAACTGCTGTAGTTGTATTATACTGCCTTATTGCTTTTGTATCCATAGGGGCTATATTTCCAACGGATATTTCCTCATGGGAATTCATAGGTAGCTATGGAGAATTAGGGATAATGAAAGCTGCAGAACTCGTAATGCCTTATGGCGCATTTATCATTCTCATCGGAGGAATGATATCCACGTTGGCTGCTCTAAATGCCACAACTTTTTCTTCTGCACGAGTAGCATTTGCAATGGGACGTCATTATAATTTACCACATCAATTTAGTTCCATTCATAAGAAAAATAAAACCCCCTATGTTGCAATTTTGCTTTCTGGTCTCATAATGGCTTTTATGGCGTATGCTTTCCCATTAGATCAAATTGCAATTGCAGCTGGTGTAATTTTTTTATTATTATTTGTCCAAGTTAATTTAGCTGTTATTAATATACGTAGAATTTATGGTGATAAATTAAATTACGGTTTTAAAATGCCCTTTTTTCCAATGTTTCCGATAATGGGAATAATTCTTAAGATTAGTTTAGCAATTTACTTATTAATTACAGCCCCATTAAGTTGGGTAATTACATTAATTTGGGTAGCAATAGGGTTTGGGATATATCGTCTATATACTTTTAAAAAGGAGATAGATCATTATGCTCCGATAATAACTAGTGAAGGAGACCTAACTAGAGCAGAATTTAGAATTATGATTCCATATACCCCAGAAAATCCTGATAGATTAATACGTTATGCTCTGAATATTGCAAAAGCTACTAATGGAGAAATCAATGTGTTAAGAACAATAACTGTCCCACATCAAACACCACTTTCTGCTGGAATAGCTTTTTCCGATAGAGCAAAGAAATCTTTTACACAACTAGAAAAAATAATTGATGAAGAAAATATTATGAACCATTATTTAGTAAGAATTTCACACGATACAAATGAATCTGTCTTAGCTACAATAGAGGAACAAAAAATTGATCTCATGATAACAGATTTTGAGACTTTAAGAAATAGTAAAAAACTTCAAGCTCTTGTAACCTGTAATATTTTAGCGATAAAGACCTCAGGTGAAGATAATTTATTGTTTGAACCCATTAATAAAAAAGTCGACCCAAACTACATTCAAAAAAAATATAATTTAACTGTAATTAATGATCATAGACATGATTCAGATCTTATTTTCAAAGCTATTGAATGGTTAGAAATTTCTAAATCCTTTAATATTAATATTTTATCGTTAAAAAATAAAAAAAATGATTCAACTATCCATGAAGATTTATATAAATCCAAAAAACTGGATTATTTAAATGAAATTACATTTGAATCCAATGATCTTTATTTACCGGAAGAAGCTGAAAACAATCCAGAGCAATTATCTAATTTAATTTTATCTGCAATTAATGCTTCTCAACCTGATCTTGTTATAACAAGTTCTGTTATAGGAAAATTCAGTTTTTTTAATAGTACACAACTACTAGTTTTAATTGATCAATTAAATTGTCCGGTTATAGTCACCAAAGATTTTAACATTCCTGTAGTACATAGTGCAAAATTCTGGTTATCAAAAATATTTCATGTTAATAGATAAACTAAGATTTTCTTAAACCATTCATATTTTTATAAGATTTAAAATAAATATTTTAAATTTTTTAATATTATACAAAATTATCTTGAGAATTTAAAAAAATATAGATAAAATAACATTAGAGAAAAACAAAGAAATATGCCTATTAAACTTGCTAATATCTCATAACGTTGGTTTTTTGAGAATAAATCTATTAAGAAATTTAATATCCAAATTACATATTTTTATAATATAATTTGAAACAACTTATATTTTTGTATTATTAAATTGTATTGTAGTTTTAGGGATGAATATGAGCTCACATAAATCGCATAAATCACATGATAATCAATTGGATTCTATAATGAACGATGGTTTATTGTGGGTAGATGTAAGAAATCCAACACGGGAAAAGATGACTAATCTAGCCAAAAGATATTCATTCCATGAATTAAATATAGAAGACTGTCTTTCCAAAATCCAAATTCCTAAAATTGACAAATATGAAGATCATGTTTTTGTCATTTTGCATTTTCCTACTGGAATTAATGATAGTAGCATTCCTAGAATAAGTCAATTATCAATTTTTATTGGATTGGATTATTTGATAACTGTTCATCAAGGAGAGCTTAAACCGTTAGTTGAAATGTTCGATATCTGTAAGGATGAGCAAAATAAAGAATATCGACAGATAATGATGGGAAGGTCATCAGGTTATTTGTTACATACTATAATTGATGCATTGGTGGATGATCTTTTTCATATTCTAATGAAGATTATAGGTAATCTTGATGATATTGAAGATGCGGTTTATGATGAAAAAACTGAGATTGCTAAAGAAATTTCCATGTTCAGGAGAGAAATTACAACAATGCGGAGGGTTCTGATCCCATTGAAAAGAATAATTATAAGTTTGACAAGAGATATTCAAAAATTTTCGGAAGAAGATCTTGCCCCGTACTTTGATGATATAAAGGATCATATAGACAAAGTACTTGATACATTAGAAGAATCAAAAGAAACTATAGAAATTTATAAAGACACAGATTTCATGCTAAGTACAGAAAAAACCAATAAAATTATTGCAATTCTCACAGTTGTGTTCACTCTTTCCATTCCTATTACGATAGTAAGTACTATATATGGAATGAATATTTCTCTACCCGGTTCAGATGTAAATTATTTTGGATCCTACACCATGCTAGTTCTTTTATTGACAATATCTGTTGGTCTGACTGCTGCTATGTTTTTATATTTTAGAAGACTAGGATGGATTGGGAGATTTAGCCGTCTCAAGACATGAGTTTATACAATGCTTCCATCAGAATTATTAAGAACAAAAATCACGAAAAAGGGCAAGAATATAGCTCCTGTCTTTTTTTCATTAGATGACCTCGATATTGCTAAAAGATTACTACAACAATTCCAGATATCGTCTGAAAAAAAAGAAACAAAAGCTATTCTAGAAAGAAACCTATCATTAATTGAATCAGCATATGAGGATTTCAAATTAGTTAGAGGATTGATTATACTTTTAGAAAGAAGATGTATTTTTACTTTAAATAAAAATTTACAAAATATTACTCAAAATAATCAAAAAAATACTCCATCTCTTAATTTAGACAATTCTTTTGGTATAAGAAAATCGTTATTCGAAGAATCAGCGCGAGTAGGATTAGCTCTAGATGATAACAAAAGATACAAGATATTAGAGAAGATTTCTTCTCAATTGAATATTACTCCTTCTCATCTTGAGAAAATCATCTGGTTAGACAGAGATGATAACCTTATTTTAGATTTTTTTAATACATTAAATCCCGAACAATTATTGGATTTGTATAATCTTTCCATACTTCAAACTATGTTTTTTAATTGTATAAATTTTGAATTTAGCGTTCAGGATGGTACAGAATGGAAAAGAATATTGAGGAAAGTTAAAAGATTTGGATTAATGTATGATTTAAAATATGATTCTGATAGAAATATTGATTATAAAAATTCATTAGGGCAAAATGATACGTTGAATTCGCTAATATGTTCTATAGATGGCCCATTAAGTATTTTTAAGTTGACTAATAAGTATGGTACATTAATGGCAAAATTAATACCAGAAATAGTTTATTCAAATAAATGGAATATTAAAGCATGGATTTTAAGAAATAATTCTGTACAACGTAAATTGTATAGATTTGATTTTTCTTCTACTGAAAAATCTTTTAACAGAGTCCTGAAAGATAAATGTTTCATTATATCTTCCAACTCCCATAAATCTTATAATTTTGATAGCAAAGTAGAGGAAAACTTTTTGGTGCATTTTAAACAATTGAGGACAGGTTGGGAATTAATCAGAGAACCTGCCCCCCTAATTTTACCTGGAGGTAATGCATTTATTGCAGATTTCATGTTTCAAAAATATGGTATACAAATCTATTTCGAGATCATTGGATACTGGACCATCGATTATCTTAAAAGAAAATTTGACAAAATTCATAAATTATTAACTTCAGAAACCAAATACGATTTTTTGATCGCAATAGATAAAGATAATTTGGTTACAAGTGAATTGAATTTAAAAAATCTATTATCCGATTCACTAAAAATTATAGATAAAGAGAAAATAATTATCTATAATAAAAATTCTATACCTCTAAAACCAATTATAAGATATTTAAGATCAAAAGATGATAAAGTGATAAGTAAAACTTCTGAAATATATCATTCTCAAATTAGTGATTTCATAAAAAATCTGACAAAACGGAATATTGATATAATAAACCTTGAAGATATTTCAACAAAATTTTCTGTTCCTATTGATTCAATTTTTACTATTCTTTCAAATCAAGCACAGAGTCCATTGACAGATAAATATACTTTGTTGAGTACTTTCTTGATATCGAATAATATAATACATACAGTAAAACAACAAATAAATGATGAGTTTGACTTTAAACAGATACAACAAATATTCAAAACTAATAAAATTCCAGATTATTGTCACTTAGATCTTATTAAATTTTATGGATTTGAAATTATTTGGAAAGGTCTTGATTCATCTGATATTTTATTACAAAAGAAGCAAATTTAATTGTATTAAAAGTTAATTTCCAATATATTTTTTATTGATTTAGTATAATTGTTAGTATACAAATGAGTATATCTGATGATATCTATGAAATAAATTTTATACATTTCTGGCTTATGAATAAGGATAGTAGTAATCAATTTCATTATTCTATTCTTTCAAAAATGCTAGTGTCTTATTATGTATAAATAATTATCAGTTTGATAAAATCGCAAGTTCATTAGATATACATGTATACTGAAATGTTTAAATTAACGTTTAAATAATTAAAAATTATATAAGCTATGGAGAAATACCAAAAACCTAATTTCAATAATATTTGGTTACAAAATCTTTCAGGAAATTGGAGAGATATGGATTGTCCGTGTGGAAACAAATACCATTTCGACGGGCATATTGAAAAATTATTTGAATGGGAAAAAATACATTTAAGACATATGGCTTCAGATTGTGATAATCATTCTATGATTTCTTTTTATCCAGAAGATATGGTTATTTTTTATCATTCAAAAACTGGATATGTGGTAGAGAGAAGAAAACACAAATCATATGAATTGGATGAAATAAAGAGTACATGGATCCATGGAAAAATAACTCTTACGGGAGCATGATTTAAGTAATTTAATTAACAATTAAATTTTTTTTTGATTTTAATAGATAAGTCAAGTATCATAATTTAGGCCAACTACCAATATGTCTAAGATACTGTCTTACAGTAAATAACAGATCATCTTCTGTTTCATAGTTGTAATTGGCACATACATCTTTCTTGAG
>Ga0315534_1003518_pt1 | contig 10059 bp, 8 predicted proteins | sample SalMarSW160240MG_FD_203094 | JGI IMG/M metagenome (GOLD analysis project Ga0315534, IMG submission 203094) | Salt marsh sediment microbial communities from the Plum Island Ecosystem LTER, Massachusetts, United States - Salt Marsh Sediment SW1602-40 ...
TCGACCACGCACCGTCAGCTCACCGACGAGCAGCGCATCAGTGCCGGCGCGGGCCCTGAAGTGGTTCGCCTCTCGGTCGGCCTGGAAAACGTCGAGGACATCATCGCCGATCTCGATCAGGCGCTTTCCGCCGCTTGACCCTCCGTGGCCGCGAAGGACGCACCCTGCGCCAGCCATAAATTGTAAAGCGCGACGGCGAAGACGGCGATGGCGCCGGCTTGATGGGCAAGCCCGAGGACAATCGGCACGGCAAGAAGCAGCGTCCAGACGCCGAGTGCCGCTTGCAGGACCGCGAGGAACGCCAGCGTCAACGCGCTTCCGAGCAGTGGCGGCGGACCGCCCTTGACCGCGAGCCACGACAATTGGCCGAGCACGGCCAGAACGACCGCATATCCCAGCATGCGGTGGTCGAACTGCACGGTCAGCGGATTCTCGAACAGATTGAGATACCAGGGCGACGCCTCGGCAAGGCCCGCAGGGACGAACGCGCCGTTGATGAGCGGCCAGCTATTGTACCCCATGCCGGCGTCGAGGCCCGCGACCAGCGCGCCAGCCAGCATCTGTAGAAAGATCAGCCCCAGCACGAGGCTCGCCACCCAAACCGAACCGCGCGGCCGTGCGGCCGCTCCCCTCGCCCCGCTGACACTAAACAAGAGCCATAGCGTGTAACCGAGGATGACAAGGGCAACGCCGAAATGCGCGGCGAGACGATACTGGCTCACATCGGTGCGCTCGCTCAGCCCGCTCATCACCATATACCAGCCGAGCGCTCCCTGAAGGCCGCCAAGGACGAACAGAGCGATCAGCCGGGGCAGAAGCCGAGCCGGGATATACCTCGCGATCCAGAACAAGACGAACGGCACGAAGAACGCGATGCCGATCAGCCGTCCGAGAAACCGATGCGTCCATTCCCACCAATAGATGGTCTTGAATTCCTCAAGGCTCATCCCGCGCTTGAGCTCGGTATATTCCGGAATGGTCTTATAGGCGGAGAAGGCCTCGTCCCACTCCGGCTCCGACAAAGGCGGAATTGCGCCGACAACCGGTTGCCACTCGGTGATAGAAAGGCCTGAATCGGTAAGCCGCGTGGCGCCGCCGACAAGGATCATGGCGACGATGAGGGCTGCGAGGGCGCCGAGCCAAAGCGTCAAAGCGCGGGCATGGCGCGGCGGCATCGCGGCTTCCCTCTCGGAACGGGCGAATGTTGCGGTCGAAGACATGGACGTCAATTGCACAGAGGTTCGCGCAAAATTCAATCGCGAAAACCTGTTATGATCCGCGCTGAATTGACCTTCGTGTACGTGGACGAATAATGCGCCCCCGGTCTCGCAAGCTCATCGGCACGATTGTCCTTCTCCTGGCGCTCGCGGTCTACGCGACAATCGCCGCCGTGATCGGCTCGGGCCGCATCGCGCGCGCGCCGCAATGGGTGCAGTTTGCCTTCTTTTTGACGACGGGATTGGCCTGGGTGATTCCGGCCGGCTTGCTTATTCGTTGGATGCAGCGGCCGGACTGACCGGACGCTGCTCTTCACTGCGCTTCTCGTAGACCAGGACCGGGCAGCCAAGCGGCGAGAACGCGTTCAAATCGCTTTTGGCGCTGTCCGCGCCGGAAGCTGTATCCACCACCGCAATCGCGACCGATAGTTCGAACTTCAGCGCGGGCGTAAACTTCAGCAGCGCTTCGTGGTCGGCGTGGAGCACGACGCCGTCATAAGCCTGTGTCAGCGCCTCTAACACGGAGGTGAAGCGTTCGTTGCCTTCGTCAGGGACCGTCGGCGTGGGACCTCCGGCGGCAATCACCTGAAGGGGCGTTTCCGCATCAACCCTGACCACGTCCTCAAATCCAGCCCGGCCGGCAAAAAGCTCGGCAAGACCGGGTGAGGACTTTAGGCCAAGCGTGCCGGAGATGGAGACGCGCCCGCAGGCAAGGTCGACCAAGACGACCTGATCGCCACCGGTCGCCAACGCACGGGCGATCGAAACCGCTTCGGGCGTTGCATCGAGCGAGGCGGTTGCGCCGCTCACGAGAAGGGCCCGCGGCGCCCCGCCCCGGCCCGCGGCATAGATCTGGTTCAGGACCGTATCGGGCGTTCGCACCCTGCACGAGTCACGACTGTCTGCGGACGCAAATCTTTCCTGTCGAAAGCGAGGATGACGGACAATCCTTCTTGCCGGCGGCATTGGCATCAACGCTTCGGCTCCGGTCTCGCCGAGAGCGAGGCTCCGCCGGAAGCGCATCAGGAACCCGGCCGCGGACTGAGCGCTTGGGCCGGGCCCGCGCGGCGTTTCTGCGTTCCGGCCAAGCTTTGCGTCATCCCCATGTTGCTCTGGCAGAAAGGATGGCCGCTTCAACTGCCTGCCGCCTTGCCTCACGCCCGCGCCATGGACGCGCAAGGGCGATATCTGCGCAGGCACGGCACAACTGACTGGTATCGCATCCGCTCGGGCCCGGCGCCGAACACGCCTGAGCCCGTAGAGAAGTAGACAGGACCCGACAAGAACCAGCAGACCCGTCAGGCCGTACGACCCGATGGCTTCACGTGCGGTGGAGATTTGAGATTGGGAGATCTGCTCCCCAAAGATGAGAAGCAGCCGCGCCGGCGGCAGGGCGATAAAAATGACAAACGCAGCGCCAATCACAAGGCCTGCGATCCCGGCCCTTGCGCGCCATTTCACGCGATCAAGCTCCTGGGGGTCGAAACGTTCCGCGACCGAACGCATGGTGCCCAACTTCTCCAACCGGCCTCAAACAGGCTCATTAGAGCCGCAGGCTTGTAACCAAATGTTTAAGGCGCGGCCCGCTTCGAAACGGCCGGATAGGCTCCGTTAAGCATGGGGACTGTTGTCGTGGGACGCCATCGTCCCGGCTGCGACGCTCCGAGGAGTGCGTTCCCGCGCCATGCGGTGGCGTTCGAATAGGCGGCTCTCGCTATTTACCTTGGCCAACGCTTCTTCTAAAGCTCACCCCTTGCCCCGTCTTAAGCGTTTCAACGCAGGGTCCAGTGAGTTCGACACTTCGAATTCTACATTGCCTGAGCACGCCCGCAGGCGGCCTCTTCCGGCATGTCCACGATCTGGCGCTCGGCCAGGTCCAGCTTGGCGCCGAACTGGGCGTTGTCTGCGATTCCTCAAGCGAAGGCGATCCGGTTGCACTCGGGCGCCTGAACGACAATAGCGTGCTTGGGCTCACCCGCATTCCCATGCCCCGCCACTTCAGCTTGAGCGACTGGGCTATCGTCCACAGGATCGCGCGCCTTGGCGCCAAGCTCGGGGTCGACGTTGTGCACGGCCATGGCGTCAAAGGGGGACTATATGCGCGGCTGGCCGGTAGCAAGTTGAAGCGCAAAGCCAAGAAAGTGAAGGCGGTCTATGCGCCCCATGGCGGCAATTTGCATTCGCCAACGCATCCGCTTGGCCGGCTTCATCTTATGGTCGAGCGCAAGATGCTAACCAAAACCGACGGCTTGTTGTTCGAGAGCCATTTTGCAGCTAGCCGCTATGTCGAGCTTGTGGGACACCCGCTTTGCCCGACGCGGATCGTCGCCAACGGGCTCCACCGCCACGAGTTCTATGAGCCGATGGTCACCGACAATGCGGTCGATTTCGTCTTCATTGGCGGGCTCAATCATCGGAAAGGCGTCGACGTTCTACTCGAAGCGCTCGCCGTTCATCAGTCGGTGTTCCCAGGCCGCGCGCTTATTGTCGGCACCGGCCCGGACGAGGTGCGTCTGAAGCGCCTTGCGCGCAAACTTGGCCTTCACAATAGAGTCTCCTTTACCGGCACACAGTCCGCGCGCAGTGCCTTCGCCCGTGCTCGCTGCGTGGTGGTGCCGTCGCGCCTCGACTCATTCCCCTATATCGTGCTGGAGGCGGCTGCCGCGCAGATGCCGTTGATCGCGACCAAGGTCGGCGGCATCCCCGAGATTGTCGACGGAGTCGATATGCCGCTGATCCCGCCGGACGACGTTCCCGCGCTGGCTGGCCAGCTACGCGCTTTTCTGGTCGAGCCACGGCCGTTCCTTGAGCGCGCCGCCGCGTTGCAAAAGATCGTCGCCGAGCGGTTCACGGTGGAGAACATGACGCACGAAATCGTCGATTTCTATATTTCGGAGGTTGGCGCCGGGCTCTCGTAGTGTGCGACGTGGAACACACCACCATCAGCCTCAAAGCCTCATGGATGTGCTTGGTGCGTATTGTTCGCCTCAACTGACCCAGCACATTAGGAGTATCACTCGATCAGCTACCCCAGAGCGCTCGCCTGATCCGCGCGCCGAGACGTCGCGGCGCCGAGCGGGCGGGAGTGGACGTCACGAGATAATCGACTATGGCACCGGCCACATCTCGCGGCTGTCCACGCCATGGGTAGTGAGAGGTGGAGAATCCAGGACAACAATTCATCTCCAAAACGTAATAATTATCGCCGGTCGCCGGCACGCTGGCGTCCCGGATGATGGTATCGACGCCAACCAAAACGAGGCCGGGCAGCTGTTTCAGTACATGCTCGATCAATTCAACATAGGAGTCGTGGACCTCATCCGTGGCATCGGAGTGTTCGCCGCCCTGATGCAGGTTTGACAGATGGCTGAGAAATACACGCTCTCCTGCCTTGGGGACGTCATCAGGCCGAAAGCCGTCTCGACGCAGAAATGCGAGTTGCCACCTACCGAGCCGCAAGGGACTGCCATGGGTGGGATGGCGCCGGCGTTCGGCGTTTTTTATCCTGACCAGTTCGGCGATGGTGTGGGTGCCATCTCCTTCGACATTCGCTGGACATTGAAATTCGACCGCGACCACGCGGCCCGCAAGCCCATTGAAGCGGTAGACAGATCCTCGGATCGTCTCCTCGACAAGGATTCGCGCGTAACGTTCACTGACCGCTGCGAAGGCGTCTCGAAAGGAATCGACGTCGCGAATCTCGAGATGAACCAGATTGCCCCATCCGCCATCGGCTGGCTTTACGCAGACACCATCCGCCAGCGTGGGCGCAAACGTGGCGAAGAACGATTCTGCTTCATTCCGGGCATCGCGGCTGAACACGCGGCCTCGAGGGACGTTGAGGCCGTGCTTGCGCAGAAACGATTTCACCACGTCCTTTTTTCTGACAAAGTTCGATTTCCGACCGTCGATCACCGGTCCGGGAACCCGGAGTCCCCGCGGATCGGAAACGCGCAAGGCGCCACCGCCAAAATAGTAAGTCTTACCGTTGATATGGAACTCGGCGATTATCCTTTTCGCCACCTGGGGATTGGTAATCTGCTCCGGTCGCAAATACTGGTAGGCGATACCGCGCTCGGCTAACGCCTGAACGATGCAGTTTCCGCCGCTGCCCTTCGGGAAAGGCCGTAAAGCATCATCAACGGTGCGGGGTTCCTGGTTCATCGCCGCCCAACTCTTCTAATCCGTGTGGTGCGCGATTCTCCTACTTTGAATCGACCTGGACCGTTTTCCGCCGCCAGAAGTCTTGTCTGTTACATTTAGCACGGCGCCGTTCTACGATCACTTCCGATATCTTCGCCCGCTCCGGACCCCGTCTGACCTGAGCGATCAAGGTTGCAACCGCGCGGCGATCGCCTTCAAACACAGCCTCGATGGTACCATCGGATCGATTGCGAACCCAGCCGATGATGCCAGCTCTTTGGGCGCGCGTTATCAACCAGTTTTGCAGGCCGACATTCTTGACGCCAGGCCGGATCAAGACCCGGACGTTCCGCCGGCCAATCTTTTTAACAAGCCGCGCAAACCACCCAAGGTTGCGGCTGCTTAGCGACGCGGTGGTATCGGGCGGAGCTGCTGCTCTCCACCGCGAGCCTCCCCGGACGTCGCGCGCCCAACCGCCCCATTGATCGGGATTGCGCCGGACGTATGGGGCAACCCTGTCCACATAAATTCGGACCGCGCCAGAATAGTCCGGCTCGCCGTTGGCATCTTTCGGCACGACCAGTGGCGCGCCGATCGTGACCTCGAAGCGATTGACGCCTGTGCGCTGGGTGAAGACCGGCAAGACCGTGGCGCCAGTCACTTCTGCCAAAAATAGGGGGCCAGTTGCCAGCCTAAGCCGGGTGCCGCCGAGGAAGGCTGACTCCGTACGGCGGCGCCCCTGACCACCGGCCCTAAGAGACACGGCGCCGTTTTCTTTCAAACGCTTGCGGATCAAGTTGAAGGCGTCGCGTGTCTGATGCTTGTCGGCAACGAGCCGTTCGCCGAGGTAACGGTTCTCGATGCCCCGTTTCACGGCGTTGAGGTATTTGACTCCGAAGCGGGTTTGGGAGAAGCCATGGCCGGACCGGCTGAAATGGCTGACCGCGAGCCCCAATCGATGCCAGGCCATCTTGGCGACGATATCGTTGAAGCTGAAATTACCGGCCCAGAAGATGATGCCGTTACCTCTAGCCTGCGCCTCCGTCACATGCTGCTCGCCCAACACGTCAATGATTGGCGACCAGCCGCCAAAACGCCAGGACCGCAGATATTGGAATCGTAACAGGTAGTTGTTGGCGCGGGTTTCGACGGCGATGCGGCGGGCTTCATCTTCAGGTAGATCCAGGACCGCCGCGATCCGAGCCGTATGCCGGCGCGTCCGTGCGGGTTTCATCGCCGCATCGAACCGGCCGAACAAGCGCGCCAACGGCTGCCATGCGATTTCGGGCAACGTCCAGGCCAGAACGCCTTGCACAGGCAGCCGCAAAACCTCGTAGATGTCCTTGGGGCGTATGGCTCGTTTTACGTGCCCAACGTCGATTTGTGTCATAAGCGTTTCGGCATGTGAAATGTGCTGCCAGGATTATGAAATGACTTTAACTATGGACTCCTGCAAGCCTGGCCCATCCGTCCGCCAGTCAATCCGTGCGGCGGACCTCGATGTCCCGAAGCCGAAATGGTCGACCCCCAGTAAACAAAACCGCTGGGCTTGCGGGGCGCTTAGTACATCCTCCGTTATGTTGCAACCGCATCGTGCCTCGCTCATAATCGAAACTCTGAACGTCTTCTGCCAATTTAGATTATTTTCACCGGGGGTTGGGCCTTAGCGCCATGCAACGTTATCGGGTCCAAAAGCGCCACGTCGCGGCCGCTGACGAAAGTCTGAGGTCGCCACTATTGCTTTTGTATGTCTTGTTCTTTTTGTCCGGCTTTTCCGCGCTGGTGTATCAGACATCCTGGCAACGCATGCTTGGCCTGTTCAGCGGGTCAGACTCGATCTCGACCACTTTAGTCGTTGGGGCATTCCTGCTGGGCCTCGGACTCGGTAGCCTGGTAGCGAGCACTTTTGCCGACCGGCTGTCCGATCGAAAAGCAATCGTCGCTTTCGCACTTTGCGAGCTGGGCATCGCCGGCTTCGCGATCGCCAGCAAGTTGATATTCTATGACGTTATATTTTCCCAAATGGCGTCCATTGCCGTCGCCCGCACGCTCGTATTCGTGGTCGCCTTCATCAGCTTGCTGATTCCCACCCTTCTTATGGGCATGTCCCTTCCGTTGCTTGCGAGGGGAACCGTGCAAAGGATTGAGACGGCGCCAGAGCGCATCGGCTGGCTATATGGCGTTAACACGCTTGGCGCCGCGTTAGGTACTTTCGCTGCCGGCTGCATCATCATCGGACATGTCGGTTACGAGGTTACTGTTTATCTCGCGGCCGCGGTGAACCTATCAATCGGCGTTGGGGCGCTTCTACTGGCGTTAGGCTACACAGCGAGCGACGCAGTCTTCAGTTGGAAGCCGGGCGCCGCACGTGAAATGTTTTTTGTGCCGGTGCGCGTCTGGAAGTGGTGTTTTTTGTTATTTGTCTCCGGCTTCATCATCATTTCACTGGAAATCGTGTGGTTCCGCGTGATCGGAACCATGCTGCAATCGACCGCTTACAGCTTCGCAGTGGTTTTGGGTTGGTTCCTACTCGGCGACGCGCTCGGTATCCTTCTTGGTGCCGTCGTCGTCAGGCGCGTGGACAGCCCGTGGCATTTCTTTCTCTGGCTGCAGGGCGTTGTAACACTCTACGCGGCCGGTGCGCTGTGGCTCATCGCTTTCGCCCACCATTGGCCGGCATTTGCCGATCTCTTTATCGGCTTTGATCAAGGTGGTCTCGGCGCTGACCCGACCGTTGGTCATATCGTGATGATCTTCGCTACGGTCGCGCTCGTGGTTGGTCCGCCAGCCGTAATGCTTGGGATGTCATTTCCCATCACGCAAAAAGCCATTCAGGACGATCTGGAGGTCGTCGGCCAAAGGGTTGGGCTGATCCAAGTCGCCAACATCCTGGGCAATACGGCAGGCGCTATCGTTACCGGGGCAATCCTACTCCATTACCTAGGCACGTCCGGAACTTTGCGTTTGCTGGCGATCCTTGGCCTTCTCTTCGTCATCGCTCTCCTGATTGACGGGCTGCGTGCGGGCGTAAATCCACTCAAGCAACTTGGTAATGTCGCGCTGGCGGCTGGGTTGGGAATAACCTTGATTGGATTTCCTAACGGGATCCACTTCTGGTCTAGCCTGCACATGGTTCGGCCCGGTGAGCAAGCGATCCTTGGTGAGGACCGGACTGGCATTACCTTATTGAAGGTCACTGGCCCAGACAGCGCTACTCTCTATATTGCTGGCCAAAGGCAAGGTCGAATTCCCTTCTTTCGGCATCACGTCATACAGACCATCATCGGTACGCTAACTCACCCAAATCCAAGGTCGGTGTTGGTGATAGGCCATGGCGGGGGTGGGACGTTGTATGGCGCAGGCACCAACCCGGCTACTCACCAGGTGCGCGTCATAGAAATCGTCGCTCCGGTCTATGAGATAATGAATAAGTTTGGCGCCCTCGGGAACTCCGAGGCAGTCAATCGCCTCCTAAGTGATCCTCGTTACCAGCGTTCTGTGGGCGACGCGCGCCATTTACTTTTCACTGATTCGACGCGATACGACGTTATCACGGCGGACGCAATGTTACCGGTCAGCTCTCGCAGCGGACTTCTTTACTCGGTCGAATTTTTCGAGCAGGTTCGTGCCCGTCTGAACCCTGGCGGGATTGCCGTGCAATGGGCACCGACGCCGCGCACCGTCAGAAGTTTCCTGTCGGTATTCCCGTATGTCACGGAAGTTCGTTTGCGCCGCCATCAGTCTTGGGGGTGGCTGATTGGTAGCGACCAGCCCCTGCAATTCGACCCTCAAGCGGTCGCTCGCAGACTGCAGGAGCCGGCGATCAGGGAATATGTTGCGGCAGCGGGGATGAATGTCGATGGCATCACGCGCGCACTGCGGAACAGCCACGTGAAGATTTGGGGACCAAACGATCCGAGACCAGAGGACGTCAACACGGATCTCTTCCCAAAGGATGAATTCTATTTGAACGCCCGGCCTTAAAGCTGAATTGCTGGGCCAGTGCCTCGAACGTTCGGCCGATTTCTATAATTCTTGCCACTGTAAAATGGTCGGAGCGGGGAGATTTGAACTCCCGACCCCCGGTCCCCCAGACCGGTGCGCTAACCGAGCTGCGCTACGCTCCGAAGCTCATGTGGCCAGGTTGTTTGGATATACACGCTTGATCCCATGAGACAAGCCGTCAGGCGCCCAAAGCTATTCCTTGGCCGAAGCAAGGATCCGCTGACAGGTCTCGATCTCCTCGAGAAGCCCCTCAAGTGTCTGCACATCGATGCTATCGTCCTCTCCGGCTTGGTCGAGCGCCGTAGCGCCACTTCGGGCGGCTTCCGCGGCGACGTCCGGAATCTCGCGCGGGAGAACCATAGGCTCGTCTCCCGCCTCCTCCTCATCGCCTTCGCCAATTCGCCGGTACTCCATGACAAAACGCGGTCCATGCTCGCGGAGGATCTTCTGGACCCCGCGAATGGTGAAACCATCGCTATAGAGCAGAAAACGGATGCCGCGTAACAAAGCGACATCCTCCGGCCGGTAATAGCGCCGGCCGCCGCCGCGCTTCATCGGCTTCAGATGCGCGAACTTCGCTTCCCAAAAGCGCAACACATGCTTTGGGACCTCAAGCTCTTCGGCAACCTCGCTGATGGTGCGAAATGCCTCGGGCGCTTTGTCCAACCGTCCTCCTCTCCGGATCACAAAGCGG
>Ga0315534_1003519_pt1 | contig 10056 bp, 7 predicted proteins | sample SalMarSW160240MG_FD_203094 | JGI IMG/M metagenome (GOLD analysis project Ga0315534, IMG submission 203094) | Salt marsh sediment microbial communities from the Plum Island Ecosystem LTER, Massachusetts, United States - Salt Marsh Sediment SW1602-40 ...
TGCACCGCGAGGACCCCACCCGCCCCGTGACCTCGGCCTGCGACCACATCGCGGCCCACGTCCCGGCGACAGAGGCATTTTTGAAAACACTCGACGTGGTCGGCTATAACTATGTCGACCGCTGGGCAGAGCGGCGCGAGCTGTACTACACCATCGACCGCCACCGCCATCCGGAGCGTGTGATGATCGGCACCGAGAACGCGTCGGTAGCCGGCGTGCGCGGCGAGTACGACCTGCAGGTCAGCCGCGGTTGGCGCGGCCCCTACCACACCCGCATGATCCGCGCCGAGCAGTTGTGGAAGTTCACCCGGCTGCACGATTACGTGGCCGGCGACTTCATGTGGACCGGCATCGACTACCTGGGCGAGGTGCGCTGGCCGGCCAAGAACGCCTCCTGCGGGCCGATTGACCTGTGCGGCTACCCCAAGGACGAGTACTATTTCTACCAGAGCCAGTGGACCGAGGAACCGGTACTGCACCTCTTGCCCCACTGGACCTGGCCCGGACGAGAGGGCGAGGTCATTCCCGTCATTTGCTACACGAATTGCGATTCGGTCGAGCTTTTTCTGAACGACAGGTCCTTTGGCGAACAGGTCATGTCCTTCCCGCGCTACGGGATGGACCCCAGCAAGGGCTGGGGCGAGCAGGATTTCACCTCCTTTGCCCGCCCCGCCACCGCCGACTTGCACCTGCGCTGGACGGTGCCCTACCAGCCGGGCATACTGAAAGCGGTGGGCATGCGCGGCGGAGAGGTAGTATGCACGCAAGAGATCGCCACTGCCGGCGCGCCGGCATGGATCGAGCTGGCCGCCGACCGCGCGTCCATTGCCGCTGACGGGCGCGACGTAGCCCACCTCACCGTGCGCGTGCGCGACGCCAAGGGACACCTGGTGCCCGATGCGGACGATCAGATTGCATTTGACGTACAGGGCCCAGGGCGCATCATCGGCGTGGACAATGGGGACCCGCTCAGCCACGAGCCGTTCCAGTCGAACCAGCGACGCGTCTTCCACGGGCTGTGCTTGGCCATCGTCCAGTCGACGACGGAACCAGGCCAGATCGAGGTTACCGCCACCGCGCCCGGCCTCACCCCGGGGCACATCACCATCCAAACGAGGAGATCATGACGATGCAACCAACCATCATCCCGCTCTGGCCGGGCGGCGCACCCGGCTCCGAAAGCTGGACGCAGCAGGAAGAAGAGACACTGATCCCGCCGAGCTTGAAGGTGGTGCGCAACGTGACACAGCCGACGCTGACCGCCTACCTGCCCGATCCGGTCGCCGCGACCGGGACGTCCGTGATCGTGTGCCCCGGCGGGGGATTCCACTTTCTCTCCATCGATATGGAGGGCACCGACGTGGCGCGCTGGCTCAACGCGCGCGGCATCGCAGCGTTCGTGCTCAAGTACCGCCTCATCCGCACCGGCGACGGCTTTCCTGCAGAGGTGTGGGACGCGCTCGGCGATCGAGAGGTGATGGCGGAACGGATGGCCCCACTGCGCCCGCTGATCCTCGCCGATGGCCGGCAGGCGGTGCGCCTGGTGCGCGAACGTGCCTCCGAATGGGGCCTCGCACCGGATCGGATCGGCATGCTCGGCTTTTCCGCGGGCGGCGCAGTTACAGCCAGCGTCGCCTTTGAGCACGACGCTGGCAGCCGCCCCGACTTTGCCGGTGTGATCTATGGCGCAGGCCGGGGTGCGGCGCCCGTGCCGGCCGACGCCCCGCCGCTCTTTGTCCTTTGCGCCGCCGACGACCCGATGGTCCCGCCGCACACCAGCGTGCGCCTGTACGAGGACTGGCGCGCGGCTGGCCATTCGGCCGAGCTGCACATCTATGCCCAGGGCGGGCATGGCTTTGGTATGCGCCAGCAGGGCCTGCCATCCGACACCTGGATCGAACGCTTTGCCGACTGGCTGCAGGCACAGGGCCTGCTCGCCCAATCCCAAGACAAAGGATGAATGACATGAACCGTCTCGAAGAAGTGCTACGCGGCGAGGGCGCCAACTATATCGTGCCCTTGCTGTGGCAGCGCGGCGAAGGGGAGGCCGTGATCCGCGAGGAGATGGCGCGCGTCGACGCATCAGGCATCGGCGCGGTGTGCGTCGAGGCCCGGCCGCACCCCGATTTCCTGGGGCCGCAGTGGTGGCGTGACTTCGACGTGATCATGGACGAGGCCCGGTCCCGCGGCATGCGGGTGTGGGTCTTTGACGACGACCATTTCCCGACCGGCCACGCGGCAGGGGCGATGGAACACGCGCCGGCCGAGCTGCGCCGCCTGTACTTGAAGGAACATCACATCGACGCCATCGGCCCGCAGGAGAACGCATCTTTCCTGATCCGGCCCTGGTTCCTCGACTTTCGCCGACCCACCTCTTCCGGCGGGAGGCTGATCGCCGCCATCGCCGCGCGGCGTGCGCAGGGGAGCGATGCGCTGACCGGCGAGTTCGTCGACCTGACCGCCCACGTCCGGGACGACGTGCTGTACTGGGACGTGCCGGAGGGGTACTGGCGCGTCTTTTTGCTGGTCGTATCGCCCACGGGCGGCAGCGAGAGACACCAGGACTATATCAACATGTTGCTCCCCGAGTCCGTCCGCGTGCTGATCGACACTGTCTATGTCCCGTTCTACGAGCGCTACGAAGCGGATTTCGGCCGCACCTTTGCCGGGTTCTTTTCCGACGAGCCCGGCTTCTATAACGATCAGCAGGTCTTTACCTACGAGTCCAAGCTGGGCAAGGCAGGGGTCCATCTACCGTGGTGCAGCGGCCTGCTGGAGCAGCTCGGGGCCGCGTTCGAGGGAGACTATCGGACACACCTGCCCCTGCTGTGGTGCGATGGCGGCCCGCTGACGAGCGCCGTTCGCTACACCTACATGGACGTGGTCAGCCAGCGCTACGCCCAGCACTTTACGGGGCAGATCGGCGACTGGTGCCGGGATCACGGCGTCGAGTACATCGGGCACGTGATCGAGGACAATGGCGCGCACGCCCGCCTGGGCTGCGGCGCCGGGCACTATTTCCGTGCCTTGTGGGGACAGGACATGGCGGGGCTCGACGTGGTGCTGTGGCAACTTGTGCCGGGGTACGATGCCGGGCCCTACGATGGCCCTACTGGTAGCACGGAGGGCGCCTTCTTTCACTATGGCCTGGCCAAGCTCGGCTCCTCGCTGGCGCACATCGACCCCAAGAAAAAAGGCCGCGCCCTGTGCGAGGTCTTTGGCGCCTATGGCTGGCGAGAGGGCCTGAAACTGATAAAGTGGATCACCGACCACATGCTGGTCCGCGGCGTCAACTATATGATGCCGCACGCCTTTTCGCAGGCCGAGTTCCCCGATCGCGACTGCCCGCCGCACATGTATGCCCGCGGCAAGAACCCGCAGTATCGCTACTACGGTGAACTGAATCGCTACACGAATCGCATCTGTCACCTGCTCTCTGGCGGCCGTCACGTCGCCTCTGCCGCCGTGCTCTATCACGCCGAGGCCGAATGGTCCGCTGTCTCCCCTTCGGTGGGGTGGATGCCCTTCCACCAGCCGGCAAAAGCCTTGATGCAGCACCAGATCGATCTCGACGTGCTGCCCGGCGACGTCCTGATCGACGCCGCCACCGTTTCCGGGGGCCAGCTCCAGATCGGAGCAGAGACTTATGGCTGCCTGGTCGTGCCTTACAGCGAAGCGCTGCCGGGTACGCTGCTCTCGCGCCTGGCCGGCCTGGCCGAGAAGGGTCTGCCCCTGATCTTTGTCGATGGCCTGCCGGCCCGCGCGAGCGATGGCCGCGATCCGGAGGACGCCTTGGGGCGGCTGGCTGCCCACCCTAGGGTGCAGCGCGTGCCCTTATCCGAGCTGGCCCGCACAGTCAGGGAAATGGGCTGCTTCGAGATCGAGGTCCAGGGTGCGCAGCCCTACCTGCGCTGCTATCACGTGGCGCACCCGGACCTGGACGTCTATATGTTCACCAACGAGCATCCCTACGATCACATCGAGACGACGATCCGCCTGCCCACCAGCGGCCGCACGCTCTCCTACGATGCGTTCAGCAACCGCCTCTGTGAGGCCAATGGGGTAGATGGGCCAGATGGCACGCGCCTTCCCCTCCGGCTCAGCCCCTACGAGTCGACCATCGTCGTGGCGGGCGCCGCAGCCCAGGCGGGCATCCACGACCTCCCGGCGGCGGAGCGGCAGGGCGCGTGGCCCTGGGAGGAGACGAACACACTGCCGGTCGACGGCCCCTGGACGCTCGGCACGGCGACGGCGGAGCAGTACCCGTCGTTCGAGAACGCGGGCCAGGTGGGTACGCTCTCTGACATGAGCGCGCCCAATGCGCTCCCGGCCTTCTCGGGTACCTACCGCTACGAGACCACGTTCGAGTGGCATGGTTCAGAAAGCCGGGTTACCCTCGACATAGGAGCGGCGTACGAGACGGCAGAGGTATGGGTGAACGGGCAGCCGGCGGGCGTCCGCATCTGCCCGCCCTACCGCTTTCCGGTCGGCCCCCTGCTGCGTGCCGGTGAAAACGCGCTCGTCGTCGAGGTGACCAATACGTTGGTCAAGCAACAGCAGGATTTCCTTTCCCGCTTTGCCCAGCAGGAACCCAGCGGCCTGCTGGGGCCCGTTTATCTACGATACTGATCAAGGAGGAACCCTATGGGGAGCAACGTGCTGCGCACCGAGGACGGCATGACCTATCGCGACCTCAACAAGAACGGCCGGTTGGATCCGTACGAGGATCCACGGCGCTCGATCGAGGAGCGCGTCGAGGATCTGCTGGCCCAGATGACGATCGAGGAAAAGGCCGGGTTGATGTTCCACACCATCGCCGGCATGAGTCCGGACGGCAGCCTCGCCCCACCCAGCCAGGGCTTTACGCGGACGTCGATCACAGAGATGGTGACCGAGCGCCTGATGAGCCACTTTAACCTGCACGCTCTAGCCGAGCCGCGCCTGGCGGTTGAATGGCACAACAGGGTGCAGGCCCTGGCCGAAGACACTCGCCTGGGCATCCCCGTCACCTTTTCCTCCGACCCGCGCCACGCCTTTTCCAACAACCCGTTGGCCAGCATGCGCGCCGGCAGATTCTCGCAGTGGCCCGAACCGCTCGGCCTGGCGGCGATCGACGATCCCGAGCTGACCCAGGCCTTTGCCGACATGGCGCGGCAGGAATACCTGGCCGTCGGCATCCGCGTCGCCCTCCACCCCATGGCCGACCTGGCGACCGAGCCGCGCTGGGGCCGGATCGCCGGCACCTTTGGCGAGGACGCCGCGTTGGCAGCGCGCATGCTCGGTGCCTACATCCGCGGTTTCCAGGGCCCATCCCTTGGCCCGGAGAGCGTAGCCTGCATGACCAAGCACTTTCCCGGCGGCGGCCCGCAAAAGGACGGCGACGATCCCCACTTTCGCTACGGCAAGGAACAGGTCTACCCCGGCGGCCAGTTCGACTATCACCTCATCCCCTTCGAGGCCGCGTTCGAGGCCGGCACCTCCCAGATCATGCCCTACTACGGGCAGCCGATCGGGACCCAGTACGAGGAGGTCGGCTTTGGCTTTAACCGCGGAATCATCACCGGCCTCTTGAGGGAAAAGTACGGCTTTGACGGCATCGTCTGCACCGATTGGGGGCTGCTCACGCCGCTCGTGATCGAGGGGCGCACGGTCATGGACGCACGCGCCTGGGGCGTCGAGGAGCTAAGCGTCGCCCAGCGCGCACAGAAGGCGCTCGAAGCAGGCGTCGATCAGTTCGGCGGCGAGGCCTGCCCCGAGGTGATCGTCGGCCTGGTCCGCGACGGCCTCGTATCCGAAGAGCGGATCGACGTCTCTGCACGCCGCCTGCTCCGGGTTAAGTTCGTCCTCGGCCTGTTCGACGATCCCTACCTCGACCCGGAGGCAGCCGAGCGCATCGTCGGCCATCCCTCCTTCCGGGAGGCGGGCGCCCGCGCCCAGCGCCGCTCGATCGTCCTGCTGAAAAACGGGCCGGCACCGGACGACACGACGCTGCCGCTGCCGGGAGGGCTGCGCCTGTACGTCGAGAACGTGGCCCCCGAGGCGGCGCGAGAGTACGGAGAGGTCGTCGACGCGGTCGACCAGGCCGACGTAGCGATCCTGCGCCTGGACACGCCCTTCGAGACGCGCGGCGAGGGGTTCGAGCGCATGTTCCACCGCGGCGACCTCTCCTTCCCGGGTGAGGAGCGAGCGCGGATCCTGGCGCTCATGGCCCAGGTGCCGACCATCGTCGACATCCACCTCGACCGGCCGGCGGTGATCCCCGAGATCGCCGCCCGCAGCGCGGCGCTGCTGGCCGACTTTGGCGCCAGCGATGGCGCCGTGCTCGACGTGATCTTTGGGCGTTTCAGCCCCTCGGGCAAGCTGCCCTTCGAGCTGCCCTCGTCGATGGAGGCGGTGGAGCGCCAAAAAGAGGACGTGCCCTACGATTCCAAGGAGCCGCTCTACCCGTTCGGGTATGGGCTGACCTATTGAGTGGCATCGATCGTTCCCGCCCGGACCCGCACGGCCAGGGGCAGGCCGCAGTACGCGAGCCCGCGGTCCCGCCGAGAACCAGGCCCGCCGAGCGGTACGACGTCACCCAAGGTGGACCGGGAGAGGATGTCTGGCGCCTGGCGTGGCCCATCCTCCTGAGCCAGTTGGTGTCCATGGCCCCGGGCCTGTACGATGCGGTCTGGCTGGGCCGGCTTGGTTCCGGCGCATAGGCCGCTGCCGGGCTGGCGACCTCGGTGCGGGTCACGATGATCAGCGTGCTGATGGGCCTCAGTGGCGCAAGCGGCGCGGTCGTCGCCCGATACGTGGGGGCACATGATCGAGTGAATGCCAACTTGGCTGTGCTCCAGGCGGTGATCTTGAAGGTGCTCGCTGCAGGGAGCCTGGTCTTCGGTGGGTTCCTGGTAGGGGCCGGCCTGCGGCTGCCTGAGGAGTCCGCGGAGGGATAAGTCAGACCTTCCCGAAACCTCTGACAGGCACATTGCCGGGACAGCCGTCATAGTTCAGGTGGATCGGCCGAATCTGTCGCACGGTCCAAGCTTTCGGGAAGGTGTACCACAGACTCCCGGAACTACCGCCCGCATACCACACATTGCAGCCGTCGCCACCACCTCCCGTTCGGATGCCCGTTGGCACCGGATGCCGGCTGGGTACAGCCGGCATCCGCCTCACCTCCCACATCCTGCCACTTGTCCGGAACTCGATGGGACGCCATCGGCACGCTCGCTATGGCGCAGGTCTCGAATCTTAACAAGGGCTTTGCAGCCAACCTGGTATAATACACCCAACGAACTCACTGAGTGACGATTCACCCAATCCACCCGGTGCTGGCGGGGGAGCCTTGATTGCGACCAGAAGGCGTGGACAGTCCATGCGAAGCGTGATAGAATACATCCTTGAGCTGCTATCTGATCGCAGACGAATCACAGACGAGGGTACAATGAGGTTACTGGTGGTCGAAGATGAGCCCGATCTGGCCAATGCCTTAGCGCGCGGGTTGCGCCGGAAAGGGTATGCAGTGGACATTGTCCTGGATGGCGAACAGGGCTGGGAACTAGCGGAGACCAACCAGTACGATCTGGTACTGCTCGATCTCAACCTGCCCGGGATGGATGGCCTAGACGTTTGCTGCCGCTTGAGAGCTGCGCAGCCGCAGTTGCTCATCCTGATATTGACAGCCCGGAGCCGACTCGCAGACAAGGTCTCCGGACTGGACCTGGGAGCCGATGATTACCTTACCAAGCCGTTCCATTTCGAGGAGCTGGCTGCGCGTGTGCGGGCGCTCTTGCGCCGCGATATGCGCGTGCGAGAACCGATCCTCCAGGTAGGCGATCTGAGGCTCGACCCAGCCAGCCAGCGAGCGTGGCAAGGCAGAAACGCCCTGGAACTGACGCGCAAGGAGTATAGTGTCCTGGAATACTTCATGCGCCGACCAGGGGAGATTGCCAGTCAAGAAGACCTATTGGAACACGTTTGGGATGCCGAAGCCAATCCCTTCTCCGGCACGGTACGTGTCCACCTGGCCTCGTTGCGCCGCAAGCTGGGCGATGATTCGGAAACACCACGTTATATCGAGACGGTGGTTGGCGCAGGTTACCGCCTGCTCTGTCCCAACGACCCGGAAGGCCATCCATGAAACAAACACCGTGGAGAAAGAACCCGCGAGTGACGTTAAGAGTGCGAGTTGCTCTCTGGATCACCGGCTTGCTGCTAACGTTCAGTGCAGGGCTAGTTCTCTTTATTAACGTCATGACGACGACAACCATCGTAGCTCACACAGTGAGACCCGTAGGTTATTCCGTTCCCTCCGGTGAAGGCGGCCCGTTGGAGACTCCAAGGCCGCTCGCTGCTTACGTCGTCATCGTTACCCCCCCACCCTCGCCCGATGCCGGGAACCAGGAAACGTGGAGCATTGAAGGACATCTGTTACGCCAGGTACGGCTCAGTTCGCTCCTGGGGCTGGGGCTGGTAGCTTTAACAGGCGGAGCCGGGGCTTACTGGCTGACCGGGCGCGCGCTCTCACCTGTGAGCCAGTTGAGCCGTGCAGTGCGGAGCATCGACGCGACCACCCTGGATCGGCGACTGGATCATGAAGGACCTGACGATGAGCTCAAGGAATTAGCGAAGGCTTTCGATCTGATGCTGGATCGCTTGCAGGGTGCGTTTGAACAGCAGGGATGCTTCGTATCCGACGCGGCTCACGAGTTGCGTACTCCGTTGGCCACGCTGCGAGCGAATCTGGAGGTGGTACGTAGTGACCCGGACGCAACCGAACAAGACTACCGGGAGACGATGGACGTGCTGGAGAGAACACTGGCACGTCTGGAGGATTTGGTGTCCGGGCTATTGCTTTTGGCCCAGGGAGAACACGACGTCAGACGAAACGACATCGTCCTGGGAGCACTTCTAGAGGACGTGCTGTCAGGGCTATCATTTCTGGCACGGGAGCATGGCGTATCCATGCAACTGCGCGGAGAGCTTGAGGTGTTGGTGAAAGGCGATCCTTCATTGCTGAGTCGCGCTTTCGCCAACCTGATCGAAAATGGCGTTCGGTACAACTGCCCTGACGGCAAGGTGAACGTAACCGTCCGACGCGAGAACGAGTGGGCAGCGATCGATATCTCTGACACGGGCATGGGCATTCCGGCCGAAGAACAGGAACGCATCTTTGAGCGCTTCTATCGAGTAGACCGCTCGCGCTCGCGCCACAAAGGCGGGGCCGGCCTGGGGCTCTCCATTGCCCATCATGTTGTGCAGCTGCACAGAGGTTCTGTTCAGGTCAAAAGTGTTCCTGGTGAGGGGAGTACTTTCGTGGTGCGATTGCCACTTGCATCTCCCCACTGGCAAAGAACCGCTCCTGACGACAGCGAATAGCCGAACTGCTTTCCCCAATCCCACACCGTGGAATCTGCATTGCGGATCCGTGGCCATTCTGTCGGCTCTGTCAGTCAAACTTAACAGAGGATTAACACCCGATCTGGTATCATGTTGGCAGTGGTCCAAGAGGTGACGCCGGACAAGGGCATCCGCATTTGCTACAAACCATAGGAGGGAACTATGCGTGCGCAGAGACTTTTCGTAGTGAGTCTGAGCCTGATTCTGGCATTGACTGTGCTCGGCACCAGAGCCGTGATGTCTCAGGGCCGTGATGATCCACCTGAGACGGATGGAGCTTTCAGGGTCCCGGTCGTCGTGGATGGCGTGCTGTATCAACCCGAAGAAGCGGCACGTTTTGAGGGAATCCAGTTGTATTCCCTTGTCACCGCAGATGCGGTCCAACAGGGTATCATGTACGCTTTCACTACCTGTGAGGGACTGCTCAAGTTCCTCTCCGAACAAGGACGGCCTGCGCCACCCAACTGCGAACCTAAGGCCCGCAAGGGCGGCCCCGGAGATTACTACGTACTGAAGGATGGTGAGCAGGAGGCCAGTGTTCTGATCGATTGGACCAAGTTTTGGAAGGACATTAACCAAGGCGGCGGCGAGTTTGGGTCGGCACCCTACGTTTATTGGGAAGACTTAAGGTACACCCCATCGGGATGGAACGACGTCATCTCGTCGCTTCAG
>Ga0315534_1003520_pt1 | contig 10056 bp, 9 predicted proteins | sample SalMarSW160240MG_FD_203094 | JGI IMG/M metagenome (GOLD analysis project Ga0315534, IMG submission 203094) | Salt marsh sediment microbial communities from the Plum Island Ecosystem LTER, Massachusetts, United States - Salt Marsh Sediment SW1602-40 ...
TTATTTCATAAATAATCCCTCCAATGAACACCATAATTAAAACATAAAGAAGTAAGGGGTTCAATTTTTTAAGCAAAACCCTTTGGGGTTTTATTTTGCGGACGTTCCGCCACATCAAAACTATAAAAATCCCTTCCAAAGCGATAAAGATGCCGCCAATCAGACCGACTAAAACCAAAAAATTCTGGAGTCCGCAAAAATAAAGAAATAACGGCAAAATAATTACCGTCAGACCGGCCAAAATTTTAGGGAGTTTTAAATCAAGATTTAAGGCGGCTTTAACGTCCAAACCAATAACAATGTAAGAGCTCCAGAGAGAAATCAGGCCAAAAACCCCGATAAGTATCAGAATCAAATTAGGCAGACGGCCAACCAAACCGGAAACCGCATCTTCGGAAACAATGCCTGAAAGGCTCAAAATTCCAAAAATAAACAATAGATAAACCAAAGAAGGTAATAACGTCCCTAAAATTATGGGTTTTTTAATTCTGACTAACGGCTGCCCAATCTTCTGAAAATAATTTATGATCGCCGGTATGGCCACTCGACCGGCCAAAGAAAAAAGGATTACTCCGTATGGGAGAAAAAGGTTTTTGGAATTAAAAAACTGAGCAGAAATCGTCCGGTCAAAATGGTTTAAACCGTAGCCGAAGATTATCAAAATAATTGCGACAATGCTTCCGGTAATTAAAAACTCCGAAAAAGCAATCCGTCGTATTCCCAAAAAGATGGCTGCCGAACCGAACAGCCAAAAAATCAAAAGATTAGAGGCGTCGGAAATCCCCAAGCCCGCCGGCCTAATTAAATTGATGAAGCTGACCGATAAAATTAAATAGACCGTCAAAATGAAAAACATTCCCACGATTGTCGTTAAAACGGAAATTAAAAATCCGGCGTTCCCCAAGTAAATTCGGGCGTAGCCGGGAAAACGATGGTTGCCCTCTCCTTGTTCTCTCCCCGCGGCAGGGGGCGGTTCAGTCTTCAAAATCACCTCGGCATACATCAAGTGAATCAACGTAAAAACTAAGCCGAAAATTATCAAATAAAATAAACCGGTTAATATGCCGGCCTGCTCAAAAACGAAGGGTAGAGCGAAAACGCCTGCGCCGATAATTGTTCCAACCAGTAAACTAGTCGGGAGAACGACTGTTCTAAACATTAAGTTATATTAAATTTCTTGGTTGTCCTTGGGCGGCTTGGTCGCTAATTTATCAACGAATCTGCTTTCAATAAACCAAAAAAGGATAAATATCAAAACTACTAAAAGAGTCGTGAAAACGGCCAGAATATACATTTTAAAACCAACTGCCATACCGATGGCCGCCGCCACCCAAAGACCGGCCGCCGTGGTTAACCCCCTGACTTGAGAGCGATGGAAAATTATTAAACCCGCGCCGATAAAACCTATGCCCAAAACAATTTGAGAAGGAATCCTGGAAAGTTCAAAAATAGCAGAGCTGGAAAATTGCTCCGCGGCCAAAATGGAAATAATCGTAAAAAAAGCCGCACCCAGACTAACCAGAGCAAAAGTGCGCATACCAGCCGCCTTCTTGGAAAGCTCTCTTTCCAACCCCACTAAAGCACCTAAAAATGTTGCCAAAATAAGTTGGCCGAAAATTTCTAACATAAATCGTTTCGTTTTAGCTACGCCTCAAAAACTTCATCGCCCTCTCTCACTTTTTCATCCACTTTAATTCCAACTTCCTGTCCCTTTTTGGCGCTCGTAATATCCTTGTGGTCAAACTGCATTGAATCAATCTTTTGGCTAAACTCCGTATTAGCGCCCTTAAAACGAACTTCCTCGCCTACTTTTATCGCGCGCTTGAATTTAACAATGGCGACGCCGATGTTGCCGAAATAATGGGTAACTTCGCCGATAGGTTTTTGTTCTGCCATATAAATAATGCCAAACTGCGAATGTATGCGAGTGCTGCGAAGTTTATTTTCGGTATTCGCGGTATTCGTATGTAATTCGCCTTTTTCGCATTACCTGCGTTAGCTTCGACCTTTTTCCTTTTTTATTATCTCTATTAATTTAGACACCAATTCCTTTGGGTCTTTGGAAAAAACTATTTTATCTTTCATTTCTTCGGCGCGGTGAGATTTTTCAATTACCAGCCTGACTACTTCATCGGTTTCCCAATCGCCCTCCAAGACGCCAATGGGTTTTTTGTCTTCAAAAGCAATGGTAAATTCATTTATCGTTCCCATGCGGCCGCAGCCGACGATTACTGCGTCGGCCGAGCGGGTTAAAAGCAAATTCCGACCCGAATAGCCGAAACCGGTGTAAATGACCAAATCCTGATAATCAACCGGTAGTTTATATCCTTTTAAGTGCTCTCCCTCCGAGGTTGCGGGTGAAATTCCCACCACGATACCGTCAGCCGCTTTAGCGCCCTTAGCCGCCCAATAAGGGAATCCCGTAGTTGCGCCATTAACCAAAACCGCTCCTTGGTGAATAATTTCCTTGCCCAGCTCTTCCGCTTTCTGAAAAGCATCCGGGCCGCAAAGGTCGGTTTCCGCCGCCCCGGAAACGCAAATTTTGTATTTGGGATAATTATTATTCACGCTTCGCTTAATTGATGCCAATATACAAATAAATACGAATTATACGAATATTAGTATCATTAGTATGAATTAGTATATCAGCATCGCGTTTTTATTATAGCACAATTTCTTCTCCCAATGAAGGCATAATTGCCTCCACCGCCAGCTCGTCTTTTATTTTCTGAATCAGGGGAGACATTTGGTCTTCTTCCCCCTGGACCACGAAGACTTTTTTTAATTCAAATCTCATGGGCCGCAGCCAGTTCAAAAGCCCTTTCTGGTCGGCGTGGGCCGAATAGCCGCCGATGGCCTTTACCCGGCACCTGACGGGAATTTCTTCGCCGAAAATTTTAACTGTTTTTGCACCGTCTAAAATCCGCCTGCCCAAAGAGCCATTAGCCTGATAACCAATGAATAAAATCATGCTCTTGGGGTCGGAAAGATAACGGCGTTCATGGTGAAGAATCCTGCCTCCTTGCGACATACCGGCTCCCGCAATGATAATTTTTGGCGCTGGTACGCTGTTTATTTCCTTTGACTCTTCGGTGGTCAAGGTTAATTTTAATCTGGGAAAGTTAAAAATTTCATCTTCCCTTTTTAGGGCAGCAATTGCCTCTTGGTCAAAATAACCGGGGTCTTGAGAATATTTTTTGTAAATTGAAGTTACTTTAATCGCCAGAGGGCTGTCAATAAAAACCGGCGCTCCGGGAATACGATTATTTTCTACCAGTTCGTTCAATTCAAACAAAAGTTCCTGTGTGCGTTCCATGGCAAAAGCCGGAATCATTAAGACTCCGCCGGCTTTAATCGTTTCTTCAATTGCGTCTTCAAGCATGTCTTTCCGACTGGCCACGTCTTCGTGCAGCCTGCCGCCGTAAGCCGACTCAATCAGGACGTAATCGGCTTCTTTTATATTTTCCGTATCTTTAACCAAGGGGGCGGGGACGTTACCTAAATCGCCTGAAAAAACAATGCGCTTACCTTCGGCCGAGACCACGATGAAACTTGAGCCCAAGATGTGGCCAGCGTCAAAGAATTCAGCCGAAAGGCCATCAATTTCAAATTTTTTATGATAATCAACTGTTTGCCACAAAGCCATTGTTTTGTTGATATCCTCAAGGCCGTAAAGAGGCGGCAGTTTTTTCCCTTCGGCTTCTTTGGCCAACAGGTGTTCCGAGTCAATCAACAATTCCTCGCTAAAATCTTTGGTAGGCGGAGTGGAAAAAATTTTTCCGCGAAAGCCATCTCTATAGAGTTTGGGCAGGCGGCCGATGTGGTCAATATGGCTATGGGTGATTAAAACCGCTTTTATGGTTTTCGGGTCATAAGGGAAGGATTTATAATTGAGCCGCTCGGAGGCACTATCGCCCTGACACAAACCGCAGTCAATTAAAATTTTCGTTGAGCCGCTCTCCAGTAAGTAATTGGCGCCGGTGACATTTTTCGCGCCGCCGCAAAAAGTCAGTTTCATTTGAATTAATTATAGCAAATTTTGTTTTTTCTTTCTTTCTAAAAATAAATCAGCCTGCTTACTCTCTCTTTTAAAGATTTCGGCAGGCTCTTTTTTCTGGCAATATCCGAGTTCAAATGATAGGTTGTTACAGGGGTTTGTCAATTAAAAAGGCCCGCTTCGCGCTGGAAGTGGGCCTATTAAGAATCTAATTTTGGATAAACCTCAAAGACGATGTGGTCGCGTTTTTTTGGCATCCTTTGATACTTATTTCTACCGTCTAATCCTGTTTCTATTCTAAGTTGAATTTTTCCCAGTCGCAATTCCGGATCAGGGAGGACGCGAGAAGCTATTATTCTTTCTCTCGTCTCCCTCCCATCCCAGGGGATCAACTGCGAACTAATATAGGGCCAGAGACGATTATTTTCTCTTCCCGGGAGGTGCCCAAGCAATTCTATTAATAAATAAGGAGATTTCGAGAGAGAAGAAGAGTGTATTATAGTATTAATTTCTTGAACCTTTTTCAGCTTCAAAAATCGCCGCGAAAGATCATTTTTTCTAAGGTTCTTTTTGTAAACGCTGAGGTATAAATCTATGAACCTTGCAAAACCTATTAAGTGTCTTTTTAGGCAGAAATTTATGTTTAATTCTGCCCAAAAAATATCATTAAACAACCATTTATCTGCCAGCGAAACCGCGAATCTTGCTCCTCTGAGTGCCGGCTTCCATGAAGAATTTTGAAAGAGAGTTTTGCCGTGGCGATACCAAAAGTTCCGGGGTACGCGAATACGAAAAGGGTTTTCTGATTTCGGTCCGCATTTCCAATTATTAACTCGTTTATCCGTCAACTCCTGCAAAAGACGGAAAATTTGTGGGGCAATTATTAAATATTGCTCCTCACTCAGAGAAAACCATTTTCGTCTGTATTGTATAAAAGTTTTTTCCTCTGGCTTTCTCGCCTCGTGATATGGCCTGGACTGCCCAAGTCCTATCTCGCAAAGAACTGTTTCCTCAAAATGCCTACCCTGAAATTCCCCCGGGCCTATCACCGCTATTATGCCAAGGCCTGGCCGAGAATTTTCTTGGATGTTAAGGGACGATATATTGATGACTATTTTAGCCTCTCTTTTTACCATTTCAACATCTCTAGCCACCAAAACTGGAATTTCTTCCGGCTTTATACCTCTCATCTTTCTCACCTCTTTTCTTGTTTAATTTTGTGGTACTAATAAAAATATAACACAAAATAAGGTCTTTTGCAACTGCCCAATAAAAAAAGGCGCCGTTATAGAAACGACGCCTAAGGTCTCTTTTTTGGATTAAAGTAGGGAATTTCAACCCAATTAAATGGCAAACGAAGATTCGGCCCGTTATAGGCAACTCTCTCACTGATACGCGTTAACAATCCCCAGCGGTAATATGGGGCAGAAGGAATCGCCCACTTGCAAAAATATTCCAATGGACAGCTAAGGCAGGGGTCACGATATTTATTTGGCCAAATATCTGGGTTTTTCATAATTTCTCCTGCCTCAAAATATCTTTTGCCGTCTTTTCTGGAAGAATTTTGGAAATTTTCCGCGCAAAGCACCCGGCTAAGAATCCAAATTGCAGGGTTTATATTCATATGTGAAAAACCGTTTTTTTGTATGAACTTTTGCGACCAAATCGCCACCTGATCAATGTACCCTTCAAACATTCTAACTGCTATTTTACCTGATAGTTGAGGCGAGTGTTTTTCCCTGGGGACAAACGGCTTGGCAAAGGCAAAATCAATTACTTCCGTTGCCCACAAAATCCGGAGAGCATGGAAGTCAACGGGAATTGGCGTAGGGAATAACGGAATCAACTCTTTTTCCTGTAGCCAGATAGTTAATAAAGAAAAAATCTTCCGACGCATGCCCTTAAATGGCTTTTCGCTCCGCTTATAATCAATCCGAGCGAACGCCTCCTCAAAGTCCGATACACTCAAAAAAACGTTTCTTATATCACCACCCCAAGAACGGTGCAACACGGATAAATTTTCATACCAATTCTTTGCGTGCTGCTCCGCGTGCATGCTCAAAACGCCATAACCCTTTTCTCCTATTCCATTGCCGTTCAAAACCTTCACCGTAACCGTTCTAAACGCATCTAAAATCTCTTCCGGCAACCAAAGTTTCGCGACCGCTTCCGGCTCAAAGAGACTAGGGAATTTCCGCCTTAACTCCCACAGCCAACGAAAAGGAGAATCGCTGATTACTCCTCCGCGCATTGGCAAAGCGGCGCAGAAAAGAAAATTGGCGTACTCACGTTCATCAGCAATGACAGGGTAGCGATTTTCAGGCAAGACGTTATTCTTTTTAAAAATTCCTTTCTTCTGGACCCACATTTTATCTAAAATACCAAATACCTGGTGGGCATTGACCTCATTGAAGCTTATTTCATTATTATTCAACCTTATCACCTCCCTTTTTTATTTTTTAACGTACACCCCTACGCGAGGCCTTATTAATTTACCACGTTGTTAAAATAAGTCAATTTTTTGGGGCTAAAAAAGTGCCACAGAGATTTCTCCCTATGGCACTGTTGATCAATCTTATGCCTTAATTGGTTAGAATACGGCATCCCGTACTGGCGTATTGGTAATAACCCAACCGTTAGATGTATCTTCTAGGCGTGGGTCCTCACGCTTTGGAAGTTCGGTGATGTCGCCACAGGTTGAGATTAAAAGTTTTCCGTTCGGTTTTAAGACGCGAAGCGCCTCGGCAACCGAAACAAAATAACACCTAACCGCGATTACCGCGTCAAACGTCGCTGTCCCGAACGGAAGTTCCACCGCATCACCGGGAATGTGTGCTGATACTAAGCGGCGTTTGCTGAAAATTCCTCTCGCCCACTCAATTACGCATTCGATTCTTTTTGAATCCTTGAGTACGAATGGGTCAACATCGAGTGCAGTAATCGTGCCGTCCGGGCCGAGGCGTTTCTTCCACCGAATGTGATGCGGAACCGACCCTGCGCCGATAACGAGTACCCTTTGGCCAGATTTTAATCCAACCCGTTTCGCCGCCTTATCATATTCAAGGAAAGCGAGTTGCATGGGGTTAAAAAGATATGGCCACAGAATCCGCAGGTAGAAACCACCGATAATTCTCTCGATGAACCATGTGAAGAAGTTGCGGCGAAGCGGCTTGCCCCACGGATAGTTTGTTTTGAACCGAGTAGAGGCGCGAAGCAAGTACATTGGACGCATCTTTGTAAAAACTATTTCAACTGGTTCGCAATTATCATCCTGTATAAGGTAAAACCATTTATACTCCATGAGAAGGCTACGAATCTGTTCGTAATTTTGTATCTCATTCATAAACTTCACCATATTACTTCGGATATTCCAGCCGATCACCTTCGTGTGCATAAAAATCATAACTATAAAAGCACAGAGCATCTGTGCTCCTTGGCTGGTCAATGCCTCTATCACTGCTCCGTCGGCAAATATCTTGATGAACGTTTCCGAAACGATAACTTCATATACAAGCATTGAAATCGGAACTATAAACATCCAGCGAATCATAGGGGCAATCGAGCCATCCATCCAAAGCGCAGCCCTGCCCACATCTATAGTTCTTTTCGATAACTTAAATTCCTTAACCGAAATATGAACTTCTTGGCTTCTGTGATAAGCGGCCTCCTGGAAAATCGCCCACCCACGCTTAATCTTTTCAATCATAATTTTCGCTCCTTTCTTTAAAATTTGAAATGTGCTTTTTCTAGGACTAAAGTATCCTAGTAAATCTGCAACAGCTTAACATAATTATCGTAATTCGTCAAGGTTTAATAGGTAAACAAAGGTTTAAATATTCTCTCCTTGTGGACCACCGTGGAGGATGTTAGAACTTATTTCCTTAAAAAGATTTCCGACCGTACTTTCGATTCGGAATGATATCCTTGTCATCTTGTTTTTATTTTAGGGCGGGGTAGGTTTGATTGGAAGAGGGAGGAATTTGCTTAACTGGGCAAAAAGTTCCTAGGTGGCCGTGGGCGTTAGATGATATTAGAACTTATTTTATAGATGCGATTGCAGATAATTATCTATTAAGTTAATGTCTTTTATATCTTTATCTCTATTGTATTCTTTTTTAAATCTGCGAACGTCTTCTAAGCTACAAAATGGTATCTCATCGATAATCTGAGCTCGATTTCTCAGTTCTTCAAAACTGGGATTAAAGTTGCCAGAATTAACATCGAGATAGACTTCTATCATTCCCTTTTTCAACCCCGGTCCGCCATTGGGCCTTAAATGCTCTTGCCATCCTTCTTGTTTACAATGCTCAAATAAATCAGGCGTGACAACAATATCAATATCACATGTTTCTTTAATATTTCGAGCTGCCATAGCAGCTCCGCCAACAACAATATATTTATTGCTGGAGAAATTTAATTTTTTAATTTCGCTAAATAAGTCCATAACTTTGTTTCCGCGCTTGCACTCTCACCGGCATTAATTTATCTTCATAAAATCTCACTTTTTTATTTCTGATGCGGTTCGAATCCCAGACCCGTCATTAATTATGTCCTTCTTTCAATAACAGCATCATTAACACTTTGGGTAAAAATTCATTTTTCGGATATTTTCTGACACCGATTTTTTTAAAGCCGCAATTACTGTATAAATTAACAGCTCTTAAATTATCCGGTCTGACTTCTAAATAAATTTCTTTATAGCCCAATTTATTAAAAGCGATATCTATAGCTTGTTCCATCGTTTGTGTCCCTAAGCCTTTTCCCCAATATTTTTTCTCGCCAATGACAATGCTAGTTTCCGTCCGTTTTTTGTTTCTATAAATTAATACTAAGTGGCCAATAATTTTTCCTCCCTTTGTTTCTATAACAAAATTACTGTCTTTTTTTGAAGAAACCATAGCCAAGAAGTATTTTTTAAGTTTCTTTGCTGACGGTTCAAAAATTCCGCTGGTCAATTTAATTAAATCTTTATTCTGCCACCATTTCAAAAAATGTGGCCAATCTGATTTTTTAATTTTTCGCAAAAAGATATATTTTTTAGCCATTTTATTCTCGATGTGTTTATATTTAAAGTATAAAATAGAGCCCAGGAAAATAAAAGTCCTGGGCTCATGGCCATGATGGAGGCTAGCTCTTGCCGCAGTTGCTTGGTACTTGGCAGGTATTGAAAATCGGGCGCTTCGGCAATGCCTTAATCATAGGTTTTTTCCTAGATTTTTTCATAGCTACCTCCTTTCCGTCCAAAGAGACTATTTTTCTGAAGCGGCCTCTTTGAGACTATCTTTTAATAGCTCCACCGTCATACGACGATATAGCTCGCAATTGTATTTTAGCGCAGCTTCTTTTTCTAATGAGTTAAACTCCTCGGTAATAAAACATCCGCCGATGCATTGTCCTTCAATTGGGCAATCCATACACCTTTCTATTCTTCCCGCCAATCTCTTGGTCACTATACGATGATATGTTTCGCTGTGTAGAATTTCTTCTTTAGAAAGATTGGCAAATTTTTTTCCGCTATAACCGCAGATAAAAACTTCTTCTGAGGGACTAACGCACATACTTTTGCCTGCTACTCCGCCGCAAAAAGCAATATGTTTGTCTAGGATTGAGTGATTAAGGTTCTCTGCTGGCCGTTCCCAAAAACCAGAAATGACCAAGGTTTTACTGCCCATTGCGTATCTAAGAACATCCGCAAATAATCTGTACCGAACAGCTGCTTCAAAGCCGCCCCAATGCTGAGTCTGTTTATTCAAAAAATTATTTGCAAATAAAAGAGCGGATAGTTTGTTTTTGAAAATAATCTTATTGCCCACGACCAATAGATTTTTCAAACACTTCCTTATATTATTTTTTGAAAATTCCCTAAAAGCGTAATCAATTCTATCTGCGCAAATGTCGGGAATTTTCCTTTCGAGCAATCCAAAATTATGGCAATCAACGATTTTTATGGGATTATAACCGTATTTTATCAATATGGACTTAATTTCAGAAGAATTTACAAACTCATCATGTTGCCTATCCTGCCTATCTTCTAACCTGCCGCTGCCCAAAACCCAATC
>Ga0315534_1003525_pt1 | contig 10048 bp, 6 predicted proteins | sample SalMarSW160240MG_FD_203094 | JGI IMG/M metagenome (GOLD analysis project Ga0315534, IMG submission 203094) | Salt marsh sediment microbial communities from the Plum Island Ecosystem LTER, Massachusetts, United States - Salt Marsh Sediment SW1602-40 ...
AAACGATATATTCAAACCTATTTTGAAGGTAGATGAATTTGTTAACCTCACCTATCTTAAGGATTTTATTGATTCCTTATATATTTCCTATTATAAACCTTACACTGAGATCCCCTATCCTCCCTCGTTGCTTCTTCCTGAGAAAACACTGGATTACGGGCCTGACACTATCATTGCACTTCCTTACTCTGATACTGTCCCCATTATGCTTCCCAGGGAAGGTATATATATGTTTACATCAGGAAAAGACATTAAGGAGGGATTCACCTTTCTGAATCTGGGTGAAGTATTCCCTTCAATGACCACTCCGGAGGTAATGACAGAGCCCCTGGTATACCTTGCCAGAGAGATTGAGCTGAATGCCATACGTGATGCCGCCAGGACTAAACTGGCTCTTGATGAATTCTGGATAAAATGCGGGGGCAATATAGAAAGGGCCCGCGAACTAATACGTATCTATTATACCCGTGTTTATTACGCAAACCATTATTTTACCTCTTATACTGAAGGCTGGCGAACCGACAGGGGGATGGTCTATATAATATACGGACCTCCTGATAAAGTATATAAATCGAACGACGGTGAGAGCTGGGGTTATCGTAAACCGGTCATCAAATCATCATGGGGAAGCAGGTACAGGGTAAAGGACGAATATCTGTTTTTCACTTTCAGGAAAAGGAATAACATCTTTACTGAAAACGACTATTATCTGAGCAGGAATGAAACACTTATAACCTTATGGGAACAGGCTATTGCAAGCTGGAGAAAAGGTATTGTTTTCAGGCTTGATAATCCCGATGAATTTTAAGATCCAGATGAAAGAATCAGATTGCATTTTTGGTTTAAGGCCTGTCATCGAAGCAATCAGGGCAGGAAAACAGATCGATCGCCTTCTGATAAAGCAGGGGCTTCACGGAACCCTTTACCATGAACTTATGGTTGAGGTAAAGAAGCATGATATTGTCTTTCAGATAGTGCCTCTTGAGAGAATTGAGCTAGTGACAAGGAAAAACCACCAGGGTGTTCTTGCCTGGCTGTCAGTAATTGAATACCAGCATATTGACAACCTTCTGCCGTTGATCTTCGAGAAAGGTGAAGATCCTCTGATCATTGTCCTTGACAGTGTTTCAGATGTAAGAAATTTCGGATCGATAGTACGAACTGCCCACTGCCTGGGAGCACATGCAGTTGTTATACCTGAAAAGGGATCGGCCAGGATCACTGCCGATGCAGTGAAGGCATCCGCGGGAGCCTTACATACCTTCCCGGTATGCAGGGAAAAATCTATTGTAAGATCAACCATATTTTTAAAGGACTCAGGGCTGAGGATAATATGTGCCGAAGAGAGATCGAAAGAGAGTGCGCCCGATAACGACCTTACTGGTCCTGTAGCCCTGATACTTGGCTCTGAAGATAAAGGTATCAGCCGTGAGCTGATAGCCCTTGCTGATAACAGGGTAAAAATCCCCATGACCGGAACAATAGGATCACTTAATGTGTCAATAGCTGCCGGTATTTTGCTTTATGAAGTACTGAGGCAGAGAGATCTACAGATCAGGAAATAATACTTAATATTCTTTCATCAAGTGCTTTCTGGTCGGCAGTAAAAGATGCAAGACCTGCCAGGGTCATAAGAGTATCGGGTGCAATTTTGCCCTCCTTAATCTTGTCTTCCCACCTTGAATAAACAGGAATCTTGCCATCAGAAGCCAGTAGTGATTTTTCCTCCTTTGTCAGCCGTGGGAACATATCTTCACAGCCCTCTTCATGAGCAATATCAATCAGTTCCGTGTTTGTTTCAGGTACTTTTGCAGCAAGTCTTTCAGCAAGATTCAGTACTTTGTCATCAACAGTCCAGAATTTTTCCAGATGAGCCTCTTTACCGGAGGCTGAAATACTGGTTTCATAGTTCATGTGCGTTCTTGAAGTAAACTTTTCTTTAATTGATTTACGTCCGGCAGATGCTACTTTTGGCGGTATAGTGAAAACATCAGCCCCTGCCAGCAGTTCAAGCTGTTTATGATCTCTTATGCTGGCTGCAATAAGCTTTGTCTGCCATTCGTTTTTTGCTGAGAGCCCTGTTACCCAGTTCTGCGATGAAATAACTGCCATCTCACCGGCCCCGGAACCATCGCCAAGTTTGTTGGTGGAAATGAAGGCTCCTATTCTTCCCAGGAAAACATTCAGATAATCAGGACGGGTAACCCTCGTAACAATAACATTCTGCCTGGCACTGAATCCAAGTGTAAAATTTACTCTTATACCTGCATCCTTAAGCCGCCTTGCTCCTATTAGTCCTGCAGCCGTATATGGGACCTTTATTATAAAATGTTCGGGGCTTATTTCATGGAGTCTTTTACCGTAATATTCAATAGCCTTTATATCATGAGCAGTATCGGTATGAAGTTCCACACTTACCATCCCTCCGAATTTTGAGGCCAGCCTGAGACCATGCCGTGCATTCAGTATGAATGCTATTTCCTTAACCTTCTCTTCCAGCGGAAGCTCTCTGACCAAACTTTTAGCCTCAGAGATAAAGACATCATATATTCCCTTTTGTATCTCATTGTTAAGCAATGTATTATTCGTAGTCAGGGCACTCATCTCAGCTGTCCAGTTAGCTTCAGCCTCTTCCATATCACCGGTATCAAGCCATATCTCTGTTCCGGTATCCCGGAGAGTGGCCCAGAAATTATCCGTTTTGGCAATTATACGTTTATCACTCATGTTCTTCCAGAGGAAATCACTTATTCTTGTATTGAGGTCTGCCATAATCAGTTTTTTTGTTAATAATCATCATTGTTTTTATTTATGGTTGTAACATCGACATGAAATGATCTTTTTATACGTCTTGCGCCTGACTCCTGCATCCCCACCCAGCCCGACAAGGAAATTCTTCAACCATATTGCAGGATCATTAATAAAAGTCATTTCTGCTCAAAATATGTTGCCACAAAAATATATATTTTATTGATCCGGTTCATTCTTATTTACTAGCTTTACTTTTTTTGTCATTAAAACCATTCATTTTATGAGAACATTCTATATTCTGCTCTTTACCATTTTTTCAGCACCGCTGATTGCTCAAGTCAACTTTGATGACTATTTTTCAGATAAAGTTTTACGCTTTGACTTCATGCTGGCGGGAAACAGTGAAAAAACGGCTGTTTATCCCGTTGGGATGAAAGAAGAACCCTTTTATGGCGGTTCAAAAACCAACTTGACTGATACTTTTAACTACGGGAACTTCAGATATGAGCTTTTTGATGATTCAGATGGCAGGCTGATTTATTCACGCGGCTTCTGTACTCTTTATCAGGAATGGCAGACTACTGCGGAAGCAAAAAGTATGGAAAGAAGTTACTATGAGGTGGCAACAATGCCCTTTCCTAAGAATAAGGCAAGGTTTGTATTAAGCATCCGTCAGCGCAGCGGAGCCTTTACAAAGTTATACGAAACCGGTATTGATCCTTCCGATTATTTCATTATAAAGGAAAAGCCAGTATCTGCTTCTTTTACAAAGATTTACGGTAACGGTGAGTCTGAGGCTGCTGTAGATCTTGCATTTATTGCCGAAGGATATAAAGCTAATGAGATGGGGAAATTCCGGGATGATGTAAAAAAAATGGCTGATTACTTGTTTTCTGAAGAACCTTTTATCGCGTATAAGGATAAAATAAATATCTGGGCTGTGGAGGCGGTATCTGCAGACTCCGGCACAGATATTCCTGGAAAACAATATTATGTTAACACAGTACTTAATTCAAGTTTCTATACATTTGATATCGACCGTTATCTGACCACACAGGATATTAAATCAGTTAATGATTATGCTGCCGTTGTACCTCATGATAATATAATTGTACTTATCAACAGCGACAAATACGGAGGCGGCGGTGTTTATAATTATTACAGCGGTACGACCACCGGGCATCAATTGTCACTTAAGGTATTTATTCATGAATTCGGACATGGTTTTGCCGGTCTTGCTGATGAATACTATTCTTCTGAAGTGGCTTATGAGGAGTTTTACCCGTTGAATGTTGAGCCCTGGGAACCCAATATTACGACTATGGTGGATTTCGATTCCAAATGGAAAAATATGATTGACAAAGAGACACCTGTTCCAACTCCTCCCGAAGAGAAGTACAGAAACGTTACCGGGTTGTTTGAAGGAGGCGGTTATTCAGCAAAAGGTATTTTCCGTCCTGAAATGGAATGCAGGATGAAAAGCAATTCATCCAAGGGGTACTGCTCCGTATGCCGTCAGGCAATAAAGGAAATGATTGAATTCTATATTGAGTAACCTTTTTAAAAAGTCATTCCAGCATTTCGAAGAGTTCTTTTGCCGTTTCGACAGGTATTTCTTTTTTCCCGAGCCAGGCTCCGACTTTTGCATCACTATAACCATTCCTTACCAGCAGGTCGGCAAATTCTTCAGCACTATCCCAGGTAATGAAGTGTCCTATAAGGTAAACGATATTACCGTCGGTAAGGGTTATAATATCCAGTCTCCTGGTACCTGAAAGCTTCTTATAAGTTTCAAGTTCATCATCATTAACAGGTTTCTCTGATCTTGCAATTTCAATCCTGAATGTAAGTGTTGGAGGTACTGTATCTGCAGGAGCCTGCTCTTCAGCGCTTACTCCTGAAAGCGGGATTTTACTCCATTTATTTTCGAGAGCGGCAGCTCTTTCCGAAGAAACAGCCTTATCGTCAAAGAATGCCGAAACAAAAGCATCTCTGAAACCCTTCTGCCTTACCGTCACCAGGGCTTTATTTGCATCTGTCAATCTCCTGAACATGCCTGCATAATAAATTGTCAAATCCCTTCCCGTCATTTTAAAACCACAAACCGGTGTAATACCCTTGAAATATGAGGGAGCTACAGGGTTCCGGAAGACTGCTACCTGAATACGATACAGAAGCCCCTCAGTAACCTCGGGATCAATAGGAATTTTCTCATTTTCAGCCTTTTGCTTAACTTCAAAAGCAGAATAAACTTTAACCTTTTTTACCGGTTCCGGGAGTGTATCTTTTTTAACATCATTAAGGGTAACTGTGTCTGCAACAGGTTTGATATCAGCGATTTTTTTGATTGGCTCTGCCCTGACACTGTTTTTGGCTGTAATAATGCTGTCGTTTATTTCGCCGTTGTCAGACTTAATGATAAGGGTATCGCTGAGCTTCTTCTCTTTTTGAAGGAAAGAATCTGTTGCAGGCGGAATGATCTGTTTGGCAACCAATCCCTCGGTAAATGGTTTACTATTCATTACAGCCTGAGCCTCATTATATTTTTTATCGGCAATATCCTGAAATGAGGCTGCAAGCTTTTCAGTTTCAGTAATCTCAGCTTTTAACTTTGTCCTTTCTGCATAGCTTCCCTTTTCAAGTTCTTTTTTCTGTTCTTCAGCGACTCTGTATAAAGAATCAGCTTTATACTGATATTCAAGGGCTTCAGATAACATCTCATCATAATCACCGGAGAGGGTATCTTCAGGTTCAGAGATCATAACAACTTTTTTCTCAGCCGGAATTATACTCTTTTCTTCTTCCACGGCAATAACTGCATCATCTTCCGTTAAAAAACCTTCTCTTCTCTCACATTGCTCAATAAAATCAGGTATCCCGAGTTCCCTGGATGTTTTCCTCCCGTTAAGATCAATAAAATAGTTATAGGAAGCAATTGCATCCTCGAATTTCCCTGACATTTGTTGTGCCCGGCCAAGCCAGAACAGCGCATCTGAGGGTATAGTTCTGACAATAGCTGAACCCTGCTGAGCCTGCTTGAGAAGTGTCACAGCTTTTTCCGGTTCCCTCTTCAATTTAACCAGGCACACCCCGGAGTAATACTTGTAAATTGGATCTTTCGGATACGTGTCAAGAAGCTCGCTGAATTCCCTGTAAGCCTGTTCATAATTACCCTTTGAAAACGCTTCGAGAGAAGATTGCCGTGTAGGTTTGGATGGCAGATCCTGTGCAGTGAGATCAGTAACTTGTAAAAGTAAAGCCGATATCAACAGTAAACATGCCGGATATCGTCTTAACGCGAACACGGTATTATTTTCTTTTTTCACAAGTAATTAATTTCCAGTCTGTTATAAAGCTCTTTTGTAATGGTTATAAAAGTTTATTGTTAATAACTAAAAATCTGTTTTTCTTCTGAAAACAATTCAAACTTCGTAAATTTACCCATAATAACAAAATTAATAAACATATGGCACAATTATAAGAAGGTATGCCGGCACCTCCGTTTGAAGGAAGTAATCAGGATGGGAAAATTATAAAGATGAGTGATTTTAAAGGTTGATACAAAAATACATTCGGAACAGATATTCGCACTATATAAATAAAAAACCAATAAATATGAGCAAAGAAGAAAGAAAAGAGATCAATAAGGAAAAACTAAAGGCTCTTGAGGTCACCCTCGGAAAGATTGAAAAAGATTTCGGGAAGGGTACAATAATGAAACTAGGCGACCATGCCATTGAGAATATTCAGACTATCTCCACCGGTTCAATCGGACTGGACGCAGCCCTCGGTATCGGAGGATTCCCCCGCGGACGGGTAATAGAGATTTACGGACCTGAAGCCTCAGGAAAAACAACACTGGCTATCCATGCAATAGCAGAAGCACAGAAGAACGGGGGTATTGCAGCAATAATAGATGCCGAACATACATTTGACCGCAATTATGCAGGGAAACTCGGCGTCGATGTCGAGAACCTGCTTATTTCACAGCCCGATAACGGGGAACAGGCACTCGAGATCACTGATAATCTCATCCGTTCGGGAGCTCTCGATATAATAGTCATTGATTCAGTTGCTGCCCTGACACCCAAAGCTGAAATAGAAGGTGAAATGGGTGATTCAAGGATGGGACTACAGGCAAGACTGATGTCACAGGCACTGAGAAAGCTGACTGCAAACATAAACAAGACAAATACATCCTGTGTTTTCATCAATCAGCTCCGGGAAAAGATCGGAGTGATGTTTGGCAATCCCGAAACAACAACCGGGGGAAATGCCCTTAAATTCTATGCTTCCGTGAGAGTAGACATCCGCAGGATAAGCCAGATTAAGGAGGGAGATGAAGTCACAGGCAACAGGACAAGAGTGAAAATAGTAAAAAACAAGCTCGCCCCTCCATTCAAAAAGGCCGATTTTGATATCCTTTATGGAGAGGGAATCTCGCAGCTCGGTGAGATAATCGATCTTGGAACTGATTTCAATATTATCAAAAAAAGCGGTTCATGGTTTAGTTACGGAGAGACCCGTATAGGCCAGGGACGCGATGCAGTTAAGCAGATCCTAAGGGATAATCCCGAATTGTATGATGAACTTAAAACTAAAGTTACTGAAGCCCTTAAGAAACAATAATCATTAAAATACCATTACCGATGAAACCCACATGTATTTACATACACAACCGAGCTTGCGAGCTCAGCGAAGCTAAACACCATATTATAATAATCAGCTACATGTGGGTTCCATCATACCATTAGAATTAAATTATTATATGATGAAAAGATATCATGTTTCGATAATTCTTCTGCTATTTCTATTCTCGCTGTCATGCCGGCAGGAGAAATCAGATACCAGCGAAGCTGTACCACAGTTCAATAATGAGCTCACTGCCGATGAGAAAGCGGGAGGAGTGATGACTCCCGAAATAATGTGGAAATTCGGAAAGCTGGGTTCATTTGCACTTTCTCCCGATGGATCAACCGTAATCTATACGGTCACCGATATCGACCTTGAAACAGAGGCAAGGAGAACAAACATTTTCACGGTTTCTGCCGATGGCGGCGATCCTGTCCAACTCACAACAGATGGAGGCAGCTCTCCCCAGTGGTTCAATAAAGGCAAATCTGTTGCTTATATCAATAACGACGGCAAACTGACGACCATGAATGCAGATGGATCTGATAAACAGACTGTTGAAGACTTTAAGGAATTTGAGATCTTCAGTATTTCACCTGATGGAAACAAGATCTATTTCACAAGAAGAGTAAAGCTTGATCAGACTGCAAACGAAAAACATAATTTTCCCAGAGCAAATGTAAGGATAATTGATGACCTTATGTACAGGCACTGGAATTACTGGAGCGATTATTCATACAGTCACATTTTCGTTGCATCATTTAACGGAAACAGCATCTCCGGTGAAAAGGACATAATGGAGGGACAGAAGTATGAATCACCACTCGCCCCCTATTTTGATGAGGGTGAAATATCGTGGAGCCCTGACAGTAAACAAATTGCATATACAACAAAGAGACTCAGGGGAAAAGAGTATGCAAGAAGCACAAACTCTGATATAATGCTATATAATATCTCTTCGGGCGAGGAGGTGAATATTTCCGAAGGAAACCGGGGGTATGACCGCTATCCCGTATTCTCTCCGGATGGTTCAAAGATTGCCTTTCAGAGCATGGAAAGAAATGGTTATGAAGCTGATCTTGACAGGCTTTTTGTTTATGATATTGATAAAGGAACCCGCAGCTGGGTTACAAAAGGTTGGGATTTTGATGTGGAAAGTCTTATCTGGGCAGATAATGTAACTATATATTTTGCGTGTGCTCATCTGGGTACCACACAGGTGTTCAAAACAAGCTTCCCTGACAGGGGTGTTGACCAGGTAACAGAGGGGGTTCATGAGCTAAGTCCGATCAGCCTGAAATCGGGTGTGATGGTGGCCAATATCAAATCCCTTTCAATGGCGCATGAACTGGCAAAAGTAGACCTGACAGCCGGAGAGGTCAAACTGATCACCTCAATAAACAAAGACATATATGAATCAATAAAGATGGGCCGGACAGAAGAGAGGTACATCAAAACAAGGGATAATAAAGATCTGCAGATGTGGATTATCTATCCTCCTGACTTCGATCCGGCAAAAAAATATCCGGCATTGCTGTTCTGCAATGGTGGCCCGCAAAGTACACTGGGGCAGTTCTGGTCATATCGCTGGAACATGCAAATGATGGCTGCAAAAGGATACATTGTGATCTGTCCCAACAGGCGTGGTAATGCTGGTTTTGGACAGGCATGGAAAGAACAGATATCAGGTGACTACGGAGGTGCTAACATACATGATTATCTCGATGCCACCGATGCAATGGCAAAAGAACCCTTTGTTGATCCTGAACGGCTTGCAGCTGTAGGTGCCAGCTATGGGGGATTTTCGGTATTTTATCTCGCCGGTGTCCATGGGGGAAGATTTAAAGCTTTCATTTCACACTGCGGAATGTTCGACTTTACAAGCTGGTACGGATCAACAGAGGAATTATGGTTCCCGGATAAAGATATTGAGGGCCCTTACTGGAATATGGGAAAAAGCTACCATTTCTCACCCCACTTGATGGCAAGCAACTGGGATACTCCAATACTTATCATCACCGGGGCCAACGATTTCAGGATACCCTATACACAGAGCCTTGAGGCATTCCAGGCAGCACAGTTGAATAATATTCCCAGTAAATTGTTATTCTTTGAGGACGAAACGCATTTTGTACTCAAACCCCAGAATGCTGTGATATGGCAAAGGGAATTCTTTGAGTGGCTGGAGATATATTTAAGATAAAAGATAAAAGTAAAAAGATGAAAGTAAAAAGATGAAAGTAAAAAGATGAAAGTAAAAAGATGAAAGTAAAAAATATAATGAAGGGATGAGGTTATTGTTCCAGAAGGTCAAGTACTTCTGTGACCATTTCATTCAATGGCCGTTTTCCGTCAAGCCAGTGTATTTTTACACCTTTCTTCTCCATTCCCCTGAACCAGGTCATCTGTCTCTTTGAATACTGGTGTATCGCTGTCTCGAGATTACTTACCATTTCATCATACCTGTATTTGCCGGCCAGAAATAATGTAATATACTTATATTCAAGACCATAATAAACAAGCGTCTCTTTCCTGATCCCGTTTGCCAGCAAGTTCTTCACCTCATCCACCATCCCTTCATTGAAGCGTTTTTTCAAACGCTCCGTGATTCTTTTGCGTCTTTCTTCCCTGTCGAACATGATCCCGGCAATTAAAGCCTTCAGAC
>Ga0315534_1003527_pt1 | contig 10044 bp, 12 predicted proteins | sample SalMarSW160240MG_FD_203094 | JGI IMG/M metagenome (GOLD analysis project Ga0315534, IMG submission 203094) | Salt marsh sediment microbial communities from the Plum Island Ecosystem LTER, Massachusetts, United States - Salt Marsh Sediment SW1602-40 ...
AATGGTCGATTCTATACTGGGTTCATCGACGAATACCGGCTGAAAACGTCTCTCCAAAGCTTTATCTTTTTCAATGAACTTGCGGTATTCATCCAGCGTCGTCGCGCCCACACATTGTAATTCACCATGAGCCAGGGCCGGTTTAAGCATGTTGCTGGCGTCGATAGAGCCTTCGGCGGCTCCGGCGCCGACGACGGTATGAATTTCATCGATGAAGAGGATGATTTCACCGGCGGACTCACGCACTTCGTCCATGACCGCCTTGAGGCGCTCCTCGAACTCGCCTCGGAACTTGCTACCGGCCACCAGCGCGCCCATGTCCAGGGCGACCACTTTGCGGCCTTTGAGCGAATCGGGTACGTCATCGGCGGCTATTTTCTGGGCCAGTCCTTCGGCGATAGCCGTTTTCCCGACGCCCGCTTCACCGACGATGACCGGGTTGTTCTTGGTCCGCCGGGTGAGTATCTGCATCACCCGTTTTATTTCCTCGTCACGCCCGATAACCGGGTCGAGTTTACCGGCATCGGCCATTTCGGTGAGGTCGCGCCCGTATTTCTGCAGGGAGCGGTACTTGCTTTCGGCCTGGGTATCGGTAACGCGGTGTGCGCCCCGGAGTTTTTGCAGGGCTTCGTATACCTTCTCCTGGTTAATACCGAAGCTGTGGAGAATCGCCGAAGCTTCGCCCTTGGTATCCTGGGTCATGGCTATCAATAAATGCTCGGTGCTGATGAATTCGTCTTTCAGTCGTTTGGCTTCTTCGTCCGCCCGGCCCATCATCTGAGCGATGCGGGGGGTGGCATATATCTGGCCTATCTGATAGGCTACCTTGGGGGTCTTATCAAGTACCTCTTCCATGCGGTTCCTGATTGCCTCTATGTCTATTTTTAGTTCTTTTAATATTTCACCTACCAGTCCCTGTTTCTGCATCAGCAGGGCCAGGAGGATATGCTCTATATCCCACTGGCTGTGATGGTACTGCATGGCCAGTTGCTGTGATGCCTGGATGGCTTCTTGAGCCTGTTCGGTAAATCTTTCCTGTCTCATCCTTACTTCCCTCCCTTCTGTCTCTTCAGTTCTTCCTGCGCCTCTTCCAGCTGAAACTGCATCTCTCCCATACGCTGCATCATACGCAGGATAACTTCTACCCCGGGTAAATTGACGCCCATGTCGTCCACCAGGGTCTTTACTCTCTGGAGTAACGCGATATCTCTATCCGAGTATAAACGTACGTTGCCCCGGGAGCGCCGCGGTTCGATGATGCCGACTTTCTCATAATAGCGCAGCGTGTAAGTCTGCATCTCCAGCATTCTGGCGGCTATGCTTATCACATAGCGGGGTTCATTATTATAATTTTCTCTATTCATCGTCACCTCGATTTATCTTCATTACGGCTCTGTTTCACCAAGGTGCCTGAAGAATTCCTTTTCTTTTTCCGTTAATTTGGTGGGTAAGACCACGTTGACCTTGGCCAGGAGGTCGCCCCGGGTGGATTTACCCAGACGGGGCATACCCTGTCCCGTCAGGCGAAAGACCTTCCCGTTCTGTGTCTCGGCGGGGATTTTCAGGGCAAGTTTACCCTTCGGTGTCGGAACCTGTACCTCACCGCCTAGCAGGGTATCCTTTAACGGGACGGACACGGTAACGTGCAGATTATCGCCGTGGCGCTCGAACCGGGCGTGTTGCCGGACCGTCACTTTCAGAAAAAGGTCGCCGCTGGTACCGCCGCTATAACCCGGTTGGCCTTTGCCGGCAATGCGCACCCGCGAACCATTCTGGACACCGGCCGGGATTTTTACCTCAAGTCGTTTGACGCTGGGGGCCACGCCGCTACCGCGGCATACCGAGCAGGGGATATTCTGTATATAGCCGGTGCCTTTGCAGGCGGTACAGGGTTCGCCGGACTGGAGACTGAGAGTACGCGTGGTGCCGTGATAGGCCTCTTCCAGGGTAACTTCAACCGGCGATTCCAGGTCCTGGCCGCGTCTCGGTCGGGCCTGACGGCGGTAAGAACCGCCCCCGCGGCCGCTGAATATTCCTTCGAAGATACCTTCAAGGTCGCCAACGTCCCCGCCGGAAAAGCTGAAGCTGGAACCTCCTCCGCCGGGAGAAAAGTCCCAGTATTGCGACTGCTGTTGCGCGGCCTGTTCAAACTGGTCGGCATGCTGCCACTTATCACCGTATTTATCGTATTTCTGGCGGCGGTCTTTATCCGAAAGCACTTCGTAGGCTGCGTTTATCTCTTTAAACTTGTCTTCGGAGGATTTATCGCCGGGATTAACATCCGGATGGTATTTACGCGCCAGCTTGCGGTAAGCCTGCTTGACTTCCTTCTCGGTGGCGTTCTTTTTTATTCCCAACAGGTCGTAATAGTTTTTACCGGCCACGCTATTTCTCCACTATAGTATCAATCACATTATAATATAATTCTAAGTTAATTGTCAAGAGATAATAAATAAAGTTAATAATCAATTATTAAGAAATATACTTTTATCCCGGTTCCCGGGGTATTATAATGGTAAGAAAAGCAACCTAAATAAACGTCGATTACACAGGTTGACAAGCTGATTGTCTGACGTGTAATCTATAGCAGAGGTACTTTAATGCCGTCTTGTCCTAATTGTGGCCGTGATACCAGGAGAACCGAAGACTGGGCTTGCCAGTGGTGTGGATATCCGTTACTTTCTAAATCTTATAAAAAGATTGATAAAACATATAAACAACTGCAGGAAGAAAGATCGCCGACCGGTGGTTATGAAGAACCAGAGCCTGAACCAAAGCCGGAACCAGTTCCAGAACCTATTCCTGAGCCTGCTCCTGAGCCTGAACCAAAGCCGGAACCAGTTACAGAACCTATTCCTGAGCCTGAACCAGAGCCGGAACCAGTTCCAGAACCTATTCCTGAGCCGGAGTCCAAACCGGAGCCGGTAGCTGAGGCCAAACCTGAGCCAACACCCGAACCTGAACCAGAGCTGGAACCAGTTCCAGAACCAAAGCCAGAGCCGGAGCCCAAACCGGAGCCGGTAGCTGAGGCCAAACCTGAGCCTGCTCCTGAGCCTGAACCAGAGCTAGAACTAGTTCCAGAGCCTGCTCCGCAGCCGGCTGTCCCCGAGAAACTGTCAGTTACCAAGAACGGGGTTATCACCAACGTAGCGGCTTTAAACAAGTATTACCAGGACGACCGGGCGGAAACCCATGCCAAGCTTAAAGACCAGATCATCAGGGTGACGGGGCAGGTTGAGAAAGTTTTCGTCAGAGACCACCTGGATATTCGCTATATCGTTCTTATCAGTGAGCCGAAGGCCGGACCCTGGAGCGTACGTTGTTCTTTCGGTAAGGAAAGCGTTTCGGAGTTAAACCGTCTTTCCACCGGTCAAACGGCGACGGTTCGGGGAACCTACGACGGCTACGGCAAGAATATCATCATCAAAGACTGCACCATAACCGCCTGAAATACGGTCGGCTTATATGCCGGGACTCATTCTCCGGCTGTCGGGGTAATAATATCCAGTAACTTGTTGAGTATGCGGGCGGTGGCGCCCCAGATAACCTTTCCCTCGTAATGATAGGCGCAGGATTCTACTTTTTGGCCGTTGAGTATCTCGGTATCGGGTCGAAGGCAGCCTTTCTCCAGCAACGCCGGTATCGGGACGTTTAATATTTCATCGACTTCATCGGTATTTTTTACGAATTCATAAGGCCAGGAAATTATACCGACGTACGGCGTAACAATGAAATTGGAGGTGGTCGTTATCTCATCATCAAGTTCGCCCAGGATTTCCACGTCTTTGATATCCAGTCCGATTTCCTCGTTACTTTCGCGGAGAGCGGTGTCCAGCAGTGAGTTGTCTTCCTTCTCGCGCACTCCCCCGGGGAAAGAAATCTGTCCTTGGTGGGTTTTCACCGTTTCCGTACGTTTTATAAAGACTATATGATAGGTGTTGTTGTTTTCATAGATGGGTATCAATACCGCCGATGGTATGCGGCCGGCATCCTCGATATAGGACTTCTGCCGTTTATCCAGTAGCTGCTTGAATTCGTTTTTCACTGACTTAATATTAATACCAGAGGCGTGTTGATTACAAGTACTTTTTAGCGGCAACGTATCAGCGAATGCCGTATTTCTAGCCTGATTCCGGGATATTGTGTATAATTTAGGCGGTGAGTTATTATGGACTTTAATCTAACCGAACATGAAAAGATGTTACAGAGCATGGCCGGGGACTTTGCGGCGAAAGAAATAGCACCGAAAGCGGCGGAAATCGACCGTACCGGCGAATTTCCCCGGCAGCTGGCGAAAAAAATCGGCAAACATGGTTTCCAGGGATTGCCGTACCCGGAAAAATACGGCGGCAGCGGTGCTGGTTATACCGGTTTTATCCTGGTACTGGAACAGATCTGCCAGGCCTCGGTGGCGGTGGGGGCTATCATTTCCGTCAACACCGTTCCGGAAGAAGGTATTTACCGCTTCGGGACCGAGGAACAGAAACAGAGACTGCTGAAGCCGTTAGCCCAGGGGAAATGGCTGGGAGGAATCGGGTTCACCGAGGCTGATACCGGGTCCGACCCCCGGGCTATCAAGACGGTGGCGCGCCGCGATGGCAGCGGGTACGTGATTAACGGTCAAAAAATGTTCATGTCGCTGACACCGGCACTCGACGTGGTCCTGCTGTTTGCCCGTTATGAAGACGGTCTCAGTGCGTATATCGTCGAATCAAAATCTCCCGGTTTCGCCGTCCAGGAAGTATTGGAAACGATGGGACTGCGGGGATTGGCGGCTTCCATTGTAAACCTCGATGATGTCTATGTCCCCGAAGAAAATCTTATTGGTGATACAGGGCAGGGCTTTGATATCCTGCTGGATGCCATCAGTATAGAGAGGATGAGCGTGGCCATGCAGGGGGTGGCGGTGGCCCAGGCAGCCCTGGACCTGTCGCTTGATTACGCGCGGCAGCGCGAAGCCGCCGGACGGCCGATAGCCAGGATGCAGGCTATACAGCAGCCGCTGGCCGAGATGGCGGCCCGGATTGAAGCCGCCCGCTGGCTGGTCTACCGTACCGCTTTCCTTCGCGACCAGGGGCAGGCGAATATCCAGTACGAGGCGTCAATGGCCAAGCTCTTTGCCTCGCAGGTGGCGGTAGAGGTGACCAGCATGGCGATGCAGGTCCACGGCGCTTTCGGTACGATGAAATCTCTGCCGGTGGAAAGGCTTTACCGGGATGCCAAGATGACCGAGATATACGTCGGCATTTCCGAGGTGCACCGCAGTATTATTGCCAGTCGCTTGATAAAGGGATAAACACTTGCCTCAGGAACATTTTCGTTTGTTAAAAACCAGTAACGGCGCCCGGGTCGGTGAACTCTATACATCACACGGTACGGTGCCCACGCCCGTATTCATGCCGGTGGGCAGCCAGGCTACGGTCAAGACACTTACCCCCGATGAAATAAAGCAACTGGGCTTCGGCATGGTTCTGGCCAATACCTATCACCTCTATCTCCGACCCGGCATTGACGTCATCGAAAAGCTGGGCGGCCTGCACTCTTTCATGGCTTGGGACGGGGCGATACTGACCGATAGCGGTGGCTACCAGGTTTTCAGTCTGGCGCCGCTGCGCCGTATCAGTGAAGAAGGCGTTACCTTCCGCTCCCATATCGACGGCAGTGAGCACTTCTTAACGCCGGAGCTGGCCGTCAGCTACCAGGAAGCCCTCGGGGCGGACATTACCATGGTCCTGGACGAATGCCCCGCCTACGACGATAGTGAGTCAAAAATAAAGCAATCGTTAGCCCGGACGCATCAATGGGCCGAACGCTGCCAGCAGGCCCACCGGCGGAAAAACCAGTCCATATACGCGATTGTCCAGGGTGGGATGTATCCCGGATTACGGCATGAATCGGCCGATTTCCTGTCGGCGCTGGACTTTCCCGGCTACGGCATCGGGGGATTAAGCATCGGTGAACCCAAGGAAGTCACCCTGGCGATGGTTGAAGAGACCACTCCATGGCTGCCGGAAAACAAGCCGCGCTACCTGATGGGCGTCGGCTCTCCGGAGGATATCGTCGAAGGTGTTGCCCGGGGAGTCGATATGTTCGACAGCGCCCTGCCGACACGCGTAGCCCGCAACGGCGCTCTGTTTACCCGGCAGGGCAGGGTGAATATCCGCAACGCCGCTTTCAGCAGGATGGAAACGCCGGTTGACTCTGAGTGTGATTGCTATGCCTGCCGGAATTTCTCGGCGGCGTACCTCAGCCATCTTTTCCGCTCCGGCGAGTTGCTGGCATTACGACTGGCCACGCTGCACAATCTTACCTTTATCAATAGACTGATTAGTGATATAAGGTCAGCGATAGTAAATAATACCTTTAGTACTTTTCGTAAAGATTTCCTGACGAATTACCGCACCACCGACGAGCAGACCCGGTTCGAGCAGAAACGGAATTGGCTGAAGGGCAGGAAGGGAAACGGGTGAACTCCGGTAATGGTGCTAACAGCTTGACATGATATTACGGTAGGCGTAGCATGGGGGGAAACAGGTTGATACTAACATGGTTGCTAGAATAAGTAACATAGCCTCAAGATGCCGCTACCTTATGTGGCTTTCCTGGAGAAGGATTATCCTTCGTCCGGCGTTATCAATTCTTCTTGTTTTAGTAGTGATCTTTATTATTGCAAGTGTGATAATAATGGTGAATGATCATATTGGATATGGTCAAGCCGTCCTTAAAGTCTTCCCTTCCTTTTTAGGCGAGTTAGGAGAAATTGGAGACCCTAATGTAGCGGTGCAGATCAGTATAGTGATTGGTCTACTGGCCAGTATTTCCTTCATAGTTATTATTACCGCCAAAATCACCAGCGTGCTCATTGAGTTCATGAGGAGAGGAGGCAGCATGGCGAAGAAAGTGAATTTTTCAGGTCACACTATCATCTGTGGATGGAATTTCCAGGGTGAACACATTGTGGAAAATTTATTAGAAGCAAATACTAAGAAGCACCGAGGAGTCGTGATTATAGCAGACAGTGAGGAGAGACCAATTAAAGAAGAACGTGTTGAATTCATCAAGGGTGACCCTGCCAGTGATGAAGACCTGATAAGAGCCGGCGTGAAAAGAGCCGAGAGCGTAATCGTCCTGACCGATTTTGCTAAGGATGCCAGCGCCGCCGATGCTCAGGCTATCATGATAGCCCTGGCGGTTGAAGATTTAAATCGAGAAGTCCACACGTGTGTACAGATTATGAACTCGACGAATGCCCCGCATCTCCGGCACGCCCATGCCGATGAAGTTATCTGTCTCGACCAGATGGGGGGCAGCCTGGCGGTTTTCTCGGCCTTGCATCACGGTGTTTCGATTATAATGTCCGAGCTGCTGACTTTCAATAAGGGTAGTGAAATATATCGCTATGACCGCCCTTTTTCCAATGATGTTGTTGATAAAGAATACGCTGAGGTGGCCAAGTCGCTGGCTGACCAGCGTATGGTCTTGCTGGGTATAGAGACAGAATATAACGAAGAAACGAAGAAAATGGGAAGCCAGGATGCCCTGCATAAGATACCGGAAAAGGACCGGGTTATTATCGTTAATCCGCAATCTAATTACATGATTCACCAGGGCGATGCCCTTTTTATAGCTTCTGAATCGGAGCCTTCCAGTTTGTAAGGCATGATAAGGTGCCGGGATTTGATGCGTTGACACCCCCGGCGCTATATGCTCTTTTACATGATGTATCAACCAGACGGAGGCAAAGTGGCAAATTCCAATTATTCGGTGGTGGCCGGTGTATTATCCATCGTTTCCGGTGTTTTCGGGATTTTTTCCAGTATCGGCATGATTCTGGTGTCGCTGGTTTTCTGGAGTGCTATTTCCGTAGCAGCCGATACTCCCGATGAATTTCCTTTATATTTTTTCCAGACGATTTACCTGGTACTGGGTATAGTTTTCCTGATTCTGGCAATACTGGCCATCATCGGCGGGGTATTCGCTCTCCAGAGGAAACACTGGCGAATGGCGCTTACCGGGGCTATCGCGGCCGTTCTCACCTTCTTTCCCACCGGGATAGCTGCCGTAATCTTTGTCGGCCTTTCAAAGCAGGATTTCAAATAGTCACGTCCGGGAATTCGGGAGGTTAAATGGAAAAAACACCCCGACCTGTCATCGCGGGAATATTGAACATCATTACCGGGTCGTTCGGCCTGCTGGTGTCTTTTTCGCTTTTTCTGCTGGTCTTTGTTTCCAACGTAGATTTCGAGTATTACCCGGGGGTTTTCCCGGAAGTAATATCCGCCGCGGCTGTATTTGCCGCCATCATTAGCTTACTGGTTTCTTTATTGATATTGGTAAGCGGGATATATGCGCTGGAAAGAAGATACTGGGGAATGGCGCTGGCCGGTTCGATTGCTGCCGCCATGGGGTGCTTACTGCTGGGAATACCGGCGCTGGTGTTGATAGCCATCTCTAAAGACGAGTTCGACGGGGCGAGGGCGCCGGAAAACACCGACAATTGACATAATAGAATTGCCGGAGAAAAGAAGACAAGACACGACGCCGTCGGTTATCCGCCGTAGATAACCGGCACGATATGCAGTTTATCGCCGTCCCTGACCGGCTTGACCATTTCATCGGGGTAGGCGCTCTTTCCGTTGATAAAAATATCGTAAGAGTGCAGCAACTTGCCGTCTTTATCCAGAAAAATCCTATTTAGGTCCGGGTAGCGGCTTATCAGGTCACGGAGACATTCACCTACGGTATTTCCTATAACAGTAACCACCGTTTTGTTATCCGCGTACCGGGCAAAAACCGACGATATCTGTAGTTCTATGGTCATTTTTCACCTGCCCTGAATATTTCCGCAGTGTGCGCAGTTGGGGTCTCTATTTACTTCAAATTCACTGAAAGTCATGCTTAAAGCGTCATAATTGAGAAGTCGGCCTGTCAACAGGTTGCCGAGCCCGACGATGTATTTTATTACTTCGGTGGCCTGGATACAGCCGATAACCGCCGGAGTGGTCCCGATGACCGGGAATTTCTCCGGGGGAATATCGACCCCGTGGTAAACGCAATTCAGACAGGCCGATTTACCGGGGATGACGGTCATCGCCCGGCCTTCGAATCCGTTGACGGCACCGTGGACGAAGGGGATATTCTTGCCGATGGCGGTTTTATTGAGTAAATAACGGGTGGGCAGGTTGTCCATGGCGTCGACGATGATATCGGCATCGCCGACGAGTTCATTAACGTTCTCTTCGGTTATCATTTCACAGACGCCTTCTACCTTGATGTCCGGATTGAGCTTACCCAGTTTGGTTATCGCCGAATCCACCTTTTTATCCTTGATATTGTCCTGCCAGTGCAGGATCTGGCGGTTCAGGTTGCTCAGTTCCACCGTGTCATGGTCGACGATACGTAGGTTGCCGACTCCCACGGCGGCCAGGTAGATAGACACCGGCGAACCGAGTCCGCCGGCGCCGGCCACGAAGACCCTGGCCTTTTTCAGCTTTTCCTGGCCTGCTTCCCCGAATCCGTAGAGCATTATCTGCCGGTCATACCGCGCCAGTTCGTCGGGGGTGAGCATACTATCCCGCCTCCCCGGTTTCTGACACCTCGTTATCTATCCAGTCGAGGTAATCCTGGTTGCCCCCGATAATCGGCAGGGCGATTATCTCCGGGACTGTGTTGGAGTGTACCGTTTTCACCGACTGTATTATCTCCGGGAGCCTGGCTGCCTCGGTTTTCACCACAATCATACTTTCCTGCGCCGTTTCCAGTTTACCTTCCCACCAGAAACTGGAGTTGATACTGGGGATGATATTAATGCAGGCGGCCAGTCTTTGCCCGAGGAGGACTTCGGCAATATTCTCGGCTTCCTCGGCATCATTGGCTGTAATAAATATTACGATGTAGCCTGGTTTCTTCATCTGCTTATACTACCGCCAGCATGCGGTCGACGGCCGCTTTGGCCTTGACGCGGATTTCTTCAGGCACTTCCACCCAGGGAGTCATCGTTTCCAGCGAATTTATTACCTTTTCCAGGGTAATACGCTTCATGTC
>Ga0315534_1003529_pt1 | contig 10042 bp, 5 predicted proteins | sample SalMarSW160240MG_FD_203094 | JGI IMG/M metagenome (GOLD analysis project Ga0315534, IMG submission 203094) | Salt marsh sediment microbial communities from the Plum Island Ecosystem LTER, Massachusetts, United States - Salt Marsh Sediment SW1602-40 ...
TTTTGAATTTTCCGCGCAGTTGCTGTTCATGAAACTCCACCTCCAACACGTTGCCGCTCTGGAGCTGCTCGTAAAAGAAGCTGAAATCGACATTGGACCGCTCGGGCCCGGAACTGCGGAACAACAGCAGGGCCGTAGCCAGAACAAGAAAAATCACCAACCAGACCGCCGGAGGCCGGGGACGGGGACGCGAGCCGGTCGTGGGCTCGTCGGGGGGTTGGCCTGGCGGTTGTTTGTCCATCATGAAGAATCAGCCAGCTTTCCGTATTCCGCCAAGGGGGGGACTGACGCGGAATGGATGATTACCCGGATGGGTCGGGACCGCCCGCCCTATTTTCAGATGTTTCCGCGTTCTTGCCCGACTCGTCATCCTGGATCGGAACACCGTCGCGGTAGCGGACCTCCTTGACCTTGTTGCCTGCCTCGTCCCACTGAACGACTCGGCCGTGCAGTTTTCCATTGCGAAATTCCGCTTCTACCGCCCGCTGGCCGTTTTCGCGCCATACGGTCCGCTTCCCGTGGAGTTTGCCGTCCTTGTATGTCTCTTCAAACTGCTTTTCACCGTCCGTGGTGAAATACACCCAGGTCCCATTGCGCTTGCCGTTCGAGAAGTTTTCGACGTGCATCTTCGCTCCGTCTTCGTCGTACACGACGATCTCGCCATCGGTACGGCCGTCCTTATACGTAACCGTCTTGGCCGGTTTTCCATTTTCGTGCCAATACTGCCACGTTCCGTCGCGTCGTCCCTGGGAGTACGTCCCTTTGACGAACGGATCACCGCTGGGCCAGTTTTCCAGGTATTCGCCGTCCGGGATCCGGCTGTCGTCTGAATAGATGGCCAGCTCTTGTTTGCGTTTGATCGTCTCCCGGTCGTCGAAGTATTCGATGCTCGAATCGGTGCGGACGAACTTGGGCGGGGGTACGGCTTCACGGACGGGCGCGGCCGACTCGGAGGTCTGCGGCACCGATTCGGCACCGTCTTCTGCGGACTCGGCGTCGTTTGCCGCCGCGGTCTGCTCGCCGTCGGGCGGTGCGGGAAGTTCCACGTCCGCCTGTCGTCCTTCAGCGGGGGTCTCTTCCGGAGCCGCAGCTTGCTCCTCGCTGCCCCCACAGCCGCCACCCAGGCCGGCGAGCACGAGCCCTGCACAACATATGATGAACAAACGACTTGCCATGTATTGGATCCTCACCTCAGCTGCGCAGCGGCCCAGTGCTGAATGGCCCGATACACGCCATCGGAGACTATTATAATATGGCACACCCGTTCCAATCCGTCCATTCTGGCCCCATTACGGCCGGCATTCGAGGTTGGCCAGAGGCCGTTTTGATGGCGGCGGGCCGGGCGGCGGGGGACCTTAGGGCAAGCGAGTCCCGTCGGCCAGCGTCGCACCTTTCTGTACGACGATAACGCCATCTCGGATCTGGCACGCGTCGTTCAACGTGGCTTGGTCGATGCCGGCTTCATTGCAGATCATTACACCCTGTCCGATGCGGCAATTCTTGTCCACAATGGCCCCCTCGATCCGCGAATCATCGCCGATGCCGACGCGCGGCAACTTTTCCCGGATCCGTTGCTGTTCGTCGTCCGGCGTTTCGTATTCGTCGGCCCCCATCAGCACCGAATTGCGGATGGTGACTCCCTGGCCCACATGGCAGCGGAGTCCAATGACACTGTTTTCGATAACGGCACCGCTATGGATCACGCAGCCGTCGGCAATCAAACTCTGCCGGATCGTGGCGTCCTCAATACGCGCAGGAGGCAGAAATCTGGGGCGGGAATAGATCGGGTCGGTAGCCGACGGTAGATCGAAGGCCGGCGACGAGCGGGCCAGGTCCAGGTTGGCTCGGTAGAAGGCGCCGATCGTGCCGATATCTTCCCAATAGCCGTCCGACAAATAGACGCGCACGTGCGAGTTTTCAATAGCGCTGGGAAACACCTGTCTCCCGAAATCGTGGTCGTCCGTGTCGCGCAGCGCTTTAACAATGGTATCCCGGCGGAAGAGGTAAATACCCATGCTGGCAAGGCACTCGCGGCCGTCGCACCGCACACCTTGCGATTCGATCCATGCGGGATCCGTCCGCACGGACCGAACCGCCTCCTCCGTCTTCGGCTTTTCCACGAATCCGATGACGCGTCCCTGCTTGTCGACCTGCATGACCCCCAGGTCGGAGACTTCGGTGGCGGCATAGGGTTTGGCGGCAATCGAAACTTCCGCACCGGAAGACTGGTGCGCGCGGAGCATCTCGGCAAAGTTCATGCGATAAAGCTGGTCGCCGGAAAGGATCAAAACGAAGTCGATTCCAGGTTGTTCCAGGTATCTTAAATTCTTGCGGACCGCGTCGGCCGTACCCTGGTACCAGTCCGTGCCGGACTGCATCGTCTGCTGCGCGGCGAGGATCTCGACGAATCCGCCACTGAAGTGGTCAAACCGGTACGTTCGGCGGATGTGTCTGTGCAGGCTGACGGACAGAAACTGGGTTAGCACATAAATACGGTTCACACCGCTGTTGATGCAGTTGGACAACGGGATATCAATCAACCGATACTTGCCCGCCAGTGGCACGGCCGGTTTGGAACGGTAGCTGGTAAGCGGAATCAGTCGGGTGCCGCGTCCGCCGCCGAGCACCAAGGCGACCACGTTATTTATCATGCGTTTACTCCACCACGAAATTGACCAATCTGCCTGGGACGACGACGACCTTCCGGATCATTTTTCCTTTCACGGAATCGCCGACGCGCTTATCGGCGCGGGCCGCGTTTTCGACGTGTTCGGCGTCTGCATCCGCCGGCACATTGATCACATTTCTCATTTTCCCGTTGACCTGCACGACCACCTGGATGGTCTCCTCGCGAATCGCCGATTCGTCGAGCTGGGGCCATGGATGCGACGCAAGGGAACGGTCGTTTCCCAGCAGTTGCCAGAGTTCTTCGCAGATGTGCGGCGCAAACGGTGAAAGAAGAAGCACGAAGGATCGCATCGCGTGCAAGGGGCGTCGCGGCTGCTTCATGAAGAAGTTGGTGAATTCCATCATCCTGGCGATGGCCGTATTACACTGCAATTTGTCCACGTCGCGCGTCACCTGCTTGATCGTACGGTGGAGCACGCGGTTTTGCTCCTCCGTCGCCGACGTATCGGTAACCGCGTCGTTCAGGCGCGTTTGTTCGGCGCGTTCGTCGGCGATCATTCTCCACACACGATCCAGAAAATTGCGAACGCCGCGGACTCCTTCCATGCTCCACGGCTTGGGGGCTTCCAGCGGTCCCATGAACATTTCATAAAGCCTCAAGGCGTCAGCGCCGTACTCTTTTACCACCTCATCCGGGTTCACGACATTTCCACGGCTCTTGGACATCTTGTGGGCCCGGCTATCGACCTGTATCGCCGCATCGGCCCGCAGCACAAATCGATCTTGATGCTTTTCGACGTGTGACTGGTCCAGCCGCACAGCCTGAACGGGTTCGCCGCTTCCCCGCGCCGCCATGCCTCCGGACGTCTCCTCCTGCACATCAGCCGCGGAAATCCATGTTCCGTCCTGCCGCTGGAAACCGGTGAACTCAATTTCGCCCAGGATCATGCCCTGGTTGACCAGTTTCCGAAATGGCTCGGGCGTGCTGACGACACCCCGATCGTAAAGCACCTTGTGCCAGAAGCGGGCGTAGAGCAGATGCAGTACTGCGTGTTCGGCACCCCCCACATAGAGATCGACGGGCATCCAGGCCTTCTCGATCTCCGGGTCGACGGCCACCTGTTCGTTGTGCGGATCGAGGAACCGCAGATAGTACCAGCAGGAACCGGCCCATTGGGGCATGGTGTTGGTTTCGCGCTTTGCGCGCTGACCGTTGTATGTCGGGTAGAGCCAGTTGTCCGGCGCTTTTTCCAGCGGAGGCTCGGGCCGGCCGTGTGGGCGAAAGTCATCCAGTTCGGGAAGGTCGACCGGCAACTGATCTTCCGGAACCGCCGCCACGGCTTCTGTTGGCTGGCCGTTGCCATCCATCATGTGCACGACCGGAAACGGTTCTCCCCAAAATCGCTGTCGGCTGAATAACCAGTCGCGAAGCTTGTAGTTGACGGCCGCCCTTCCAGCTCCTTCTGTTGCCAGCGCATCGGTAATGGCGAGCTGGAACCGGTCGGTAGGCATCCCGTCGTACTCCCCGGACCGCACGGCCGCGCCGTCCGAGACATACACTTTCCTGCCTGCCAGGATTTCGCCGCGGGCATCGGCAGGTACGCTGTCGCGCGGGTCGACCACGGCGATAATGTCCAGGCCGAACTGCTGAGCGAATTCAAAGTCTCTCTCGTCGTGCGCAGGCACGGCCATGATCGCGCCCGTGCCGTAGCTGATCAGAACATAGTCGGCCACCCAGATCGGGACGGCCCTGCCGTTTACGGGATTGATGGCGTAGGAGCCCGTAAATTCACCGGTCTTCTCTTTGGCCAGGTCCGTACGGTCCAGGTCACTCTTCGTGCTCGCCTGCTGGCAGTACTGCGCGACGGCATCCCGCCGATCGTCGGTCGTCAACGCATCGACCAGCGGGTGTTCAGGAGCAATGACCATGTAGGTCGCTCCGAACAAGGTGTCCGGCCGGGTGGTGAAGACGCGCAACACGTGATCACCCGGATCGTCGGGACAGCCGTGCTGAGACCGGTGCTCGCGCCATGTGTCCCACGCGGCGCCGGAAGGGCGGCCGTCGTCGCGCTGCGAACGCTGCCCAATATAGAAATCGACTTCCGCGCCCTCGCTGCGGCCAATCCAGTTACGTTGCAGTATCTTGACGCTCTCGGGCCATTCGAGGGCGTCCAGGTCGTTTTCCAGCCGGTCGGCATAGGCCGTGATCCGCAGCATCCATTGCCGCAGCGGAATACGGACGACGGGATGACCGCCGCGCTCGCTCATGCCGCCGGTAACTTCTTCGTTTGCCAGAACCGTGCCCAGCGCCGGGCACCAGTTGACAGGAGCCTCGGTCTGGTACGCCAACCGGTGGGCATCCCGATAACGGGCCACGGCCTGCGGCCCCTCGGCGGTTACCTCGGCCGGTATCGGCAGTTGGTCAATCGGCCGCCCGCGCTGCTGTTGCGGGTCGAACCATGTGTCAAAGATCTGGAGAAAGATCCACTGGGTCCATCGGAAATAGCCCGCATCCGTCGTGGCAATTTCCCGTTGCCAGTCATAACTGAAGCCCAGCATCTTGAGTTGACGGCGGAAATTGGCGATGTTCGACTCGGTCTGCACGCGCGGGTGCGTGCCTGTCTTGATGGCGTGCTCCTCGGCAGGAAGTCCGAACGCGTCGAATCCCATGGGATGCATGACGCACCTGCCACGCATGCGCGCCGCGCGGGCGACAATATCCGTGGCCGTGTATCCCTCTGGATGCCCCACGTGCAAACCGTCGCCGCTGGGGTACGGGAACATGTCGAGCACGAACAACTTCTGCTTATCCGGCGGTGGCAGCCGGGGCGTGGCAAACGTCCGGTTTTCTTCCCAATACCGCTGCCACTTGGGTTCGATGGTTGCCGGATTGTACCGGGGCATGGGACCAAACTTTCAAGGTCCCGAGGGTCCACCGCAACGGGACGTGCAACGAACGCGTTATCCTTAACAAGCCGACGGGGCGTGGCTTGCCGTCGAGAAACCTCGGTCGCCGCGCCGGCCAGCCGACCGGACGTGCCAGGAGAACTGGGCGGCCCAAGTACAGCGTGGACCCGTGATTCTACCCGTTCCGAAGGGGTTGGCAACGCACGGGGCCTGCCGCCGGGGCTGCATCGTGCGGCTGCCCTACCGCAGGCAGCACGGCTGCGGTGCGCTCGTGCGCTTGCAATTTGCCCTTGAGCCGGCACACGGCATCCGCTACAAGTCCGCCCGAATGTCTCGGCTGGTCGGGGGGTTCCCTCCGCCTACGTTTTCTCGCTGTAGGAGTCTTCATCCATGCACACCATGGGGTTTGCTATCGGGCTGTTGGTGTCGTTTCCCGGCGCGGCAGGCGGGGCGGATGAAGGCTTCCCATATGCGGCGCAAATCATCCCCGACCAGGCGTATGTCCGCAGCGGTCCGGGACCCGATTTCTACCCCACCGCAAAACTGCGAAAAGGGCAACAGGTCACCGTCTATCAACATGATCGGGACGGCTACTGCGCGATCCGCCCGCCGGAAGGCAGCTTCTCCTGGGTGGCCGCTGAAGACGTCGACCTGCGCGGCGATAGCGTCGGCGAAGTCCTGGAAGACCGCGTGCCGTCACGCGTCGGAAGCCGTTTCAGCACCATCAGGGATGTCGTCCATATTCGCCTGAACCGTGGCGAGCGAGTAAGGGTTATCGGCGAACGAACGCTACGCGGCAAGAAGTGGTTCAAGGTCCAGCCGCCCTCGGGAGAATTTCGCTGGATCGCCCGACAGGATCTCGACGCCGGTCATACCACGCGGTCTGGCGCCGATGAGCAGTGGAGCTCCCGTCCCGCGCACCAACTCTCCGCCCCCGACGCCACGTCGGCGGAGACTGATGCGAGGCAGACCGCCATCGTTGTCGACGCGCGGGAGGTCGTGCCAACGTCCGGTGAACAGCCGCGCAGCACCAACCGCCGACGCGCGACAGACGACCCGGCGGAGGACGCAGAACCGGCAACTACCGCGAAGTCCCCGGGACCGGCGGCAGACGCTCCGCCCGCTGGGCTGAACCCACGCGGCGGTTCGGCGTCGTCCCGCGCCAAGCGCCAACCCTCGCAGGCCCGCGAACAGCAAACGACCGCCAGCAGCAGGAAAGGTGGATCTGCTCGGCGTCCGGCACCGCCGCTCGACACTGCGGACAACGTTGATGCACCGCTGGCGGACCGACTGGAACGGGAATTGTCCATCATGCTCGCCGAAGAATCGACGGTCTGGGAATTTGGAGAACTGCGTCGCAGCGCCCAGGCGTTGCTGGACGAAGCGGTGTCGACATCTGACCGGGTTCGCGCGAGACGCATCCTGGGCAAAATCGATCGGCTGGAAGATATCAAACAGCGTCGGATTGCCGTCGCGTCCAGGTTGATCGACACACCAGGCCCGCGCGCTTCACGCGACCCGATGTCCGAGTTATCGCGGGCCGCGCCGGGGCCGGCTTTCGATCGTCCGAATCGGCGGCCAAGCCCGGTGTCGCAAGAACCCGTCGGCGCAGGCCGCGCCGAGGCCGGCTTCGCGGGCATCGGCACACTTCGCCCCGTCGTTTCCCGACGGCCGAATGCACCGCGCTATGCTTTGGTCGACCAGAACGGCAAGGTGTCGTCCTTCGTGTCGCCGACGGGAGGACTCAATCTGCAACCCTATGTCGGTCGACGGATCGGCGTGACGGGAAATCGAGGCTTCATGCCTCAATACAGTCGCCCCCATGTCACCGCTCAGCGGGTTACCGACTTCGGCAACACGACCAGGATCACCGGGCGGGGAACGGACGTTTCCTTCCGCTGAATCACCCCGCGCGACGATCATTGATGTGAGCAGATTTCACTCGCATGTTCCGCATCCACAGCCGTTGGGTGCGGAAATGCGCGCAACCGATCCGGAACACGTCCGTGCAACATGTACTCGCCGCGGGGCGATCGCACCCGGGTGCGTTGGCTCGCAAACGAGCGGGGTCTGCACGCTCGACCGCGGCGGCCGACCCCAGCAGCCGCCGGCCCACCTTTCCATGCGACGGCACAACGGCTATCGGGCCGCTCTGACCTGGTTGACCACCCGCTCTGCCAGCGCCACGATCCGGGGATCGGAATCCTCCCGAGCGATCAATCCCACCTGCCGCAACAGCATCGGATCGCCGGCAGTAGCCATCACCGTCAGCGCTGCCAAACGCACGTCGGCATTGTGGTCGCGAGCAAGCCACAGCAACCACTGCCGGGAATCAATGCCGGCCGAAGAAGGTAATTCGTCGACCAGCGCCTGGCGCACGGACGGACGGGGATCCGTCAGACGACGGGCCAGCGTGATTTGCGTGGCGCCGAGGCCGCGATTTCTCAGCTCGGCTTCCGCATCGTCGCTCACGCCTGGGCGGCGGCTGTGAAGTTGACGCATCAGCGTTAGCATTTCGCTGCCGGGCACCGGCTCGTGGCCGTGTTCACCATCGGTTGTCACCGATCTGGGCTCGGATGCCGGTGTCCCCGGTACGCGCGTCCGGCGCGTCGAGAACGGAGATTCCGCCGTGAGGCGACGGGCTTCCGGGTCGACATCGATGACGTTGGGCACGGGTGCCGAATCCGATGACTCCGCCTGGGCCGTCGCGGGGCCGGCGGCAGGCGGCAACGACCGAGACGGACGATCGGCGTTCTGATTCGTCGCTGCCGGAACCGGCGTCGGCGGCGCCGGGGTACTTGAGGCGTTGGCGTCTGTTGCCGGTTGGGAAATCGTCGCCGGCGGCGGCGCGTCGGGCGGTAATGTGCCGGCGTCGCGCTCAAACGCAGCCAGCCGAATGTCGGGAGCGGCCGGCCGCTCAAAAGCCGCCGGTTCCAAGGCCATCACGGTTTCGCAATGCTGTACCAGGGCGAGCCGCCGCTGAGGGGGAAAGTCGGCGTCCGTCATCCACAGAAGCCGGCGCGCCAGGTCCGCCGCCATGCCCCGCGCTGCGGGCCCTCGACGATCGGCCCCGTGGCTCAGCAGGCGGGCGCATTGCGCCAGCTTGCCGGCGCCTTTTGCGCGGGGCAGCAGCGACCAGTGGTCCATGAGCAAGCGCAATTGGCGATAGCACTCGTCGACAACCGGCTGGCGGTCCGATTCGAGACCGGCGATCAGGGTGGGCAGTCCAACAGCACCAAAGGCGGCAATGGTTTCCACCATCTCCGGGAGGTCCGCGCGATCCGCGCCGGCCAGCTTGTCGGTCCAGTAGCTTTGCAGAAACCTTTCCTGCCAGGGCCGCACGAGCAGCGTCGCGGCTGCCAGCACACCCGCCAGCATCGCGGCGGCGAGCAACAATCCCCAACCCGGCGCAATACGTCTCTTCTTGGTCATGCCATCCTCCTTGGGCAACCGAAGCGCGCTGCCCGGGCTCGACGACGTCCACACAAACTTAACGAGAGAATGCTCGAAATCGGCATCACGTCTGGTTTGCCCCCGGGATCCGCCCGGGGACGAAAAACCAAGCAACTCGGCAGGCAATCCCCCGGCGAAGCCGGGGGCTACAGATCCACAAAACGCTCGATCGCAAAATCGCCGAGCCGTCGGCTCGGTGCGCTTCGCGGCGATTCAGAATACGGACAGCGTTTTGATGCCCTGGCGGATTCCGGCGGGATTCTCCGCGAAAGGCGTGGGCCAGGGCAAGAGCAAGTTACGGCATCGCGAAAAAGGTTGTTGCTGGCAACGCCGCCGAGCCGAATGATTCCTAGGATCGGTAGAGTCTGACGTTTCTATCCGATCGCTCGAGACAGCGCAGCGTCTTCAGGGGGGTTGGATGACGCCACGACGAAGTGACAGCAGCAAGCTCGCGCGAAGACGAATCCATACCATCGCACCGACAATGATCCTTTTTGTGTCGGTTTCGATGGCCGGCTGGCAGGTTTCGGCAGCGGATCGGTCGCAAGGTTCTTCGAACCAGGCCGCGCGCCGCGACGCGCTGCGCGCCATTCCTCTGGCCCATCTCCAACCGGCTGACCGCGGCCGCGTGGTGTCCGTGCTGAAGAGCACATCGGTCTATCGACGGTTGCCGACACGCACGATCGACTGTGATCCCCAGATGTTCCTGTTCCTGGTGCGGAATCCGGAAATCGTGGTCAGTCTGTGGGACGAACTGGGCATCAGCAACGTGGTGCTCCGGCGGACGGCGGACAGCGTGTTCGAAGCTACCGATGGCCAGGGGACGCGGGGCCTGATCGAAGTGCTTCGGGACCGCATGGACGAGCAGTTGATCTATGCCCGGGGCAGCTACGAAAGCCCGCTCGTGCGGCGTCCCATCGACGCTTCGAGCGTCCTGCTGCTGCGGATGGCTTATCTGCGCGGCGCCAGCGGCAGGTACTATGTCAGGGCCCGGATGGACGCCTTCGTGAAATTTGAGCAGGCGGGGCCGGATTTGCTGGCCAAGACATTTCAG
>Ga0315534_1003531_pt1 | contig 10042 bp, 8 predicted proteins | sample SalMarSW160240MG_FD_203094 | JGI IMG/M metagenome (GOLD analysis project Ga0315534, IMG submission 203094) | Salt marsh sediment microbial communities from the Plum Island Ecosystem LTER, Massachusetts, United States - Salt Marsh Sediment SW1602-40 ...
CAGTGCAATGGACAGGACCTCTTGAATTTGCTCTTAGTATAAAGGATCTATGGCGCTTGTTTCTGAGTACAGATCATCCAAATGGTGGACCGTTTCTGAAGTACCCATTACTGATATCATGGTTAATGAGCAAAAAGCAGAGAGAAACTTGGCTTGAAATGGTCCATAAGTACGCAATCGAGCGATCAACCTTGTCTGAGATAGAGAGAGAGTATACACTCAATGAGATTGCAATCACGACAAGGGCAGCTCCAGCCAAGATTCTTGGGATGGAAAAAACAAAAGGACATTTGGGAATAGGTGCAGACGCAGATATTGCAGTCTACGATTTCAATCCAGAAAAAACGGACCTTGCGAAGAATCCCGATTTGATACTCAAGTACTTCACTCAGACGAAATTTACTTTCAAGGGAGGCCAGCAGGTATCGAAGAAGGGAGTTGTCACTAAACACCTACCCTCAAGAGTACACTCCATTCACCCCCAGCTTAATGAGGATCTTACACAAAGAATAGACAGAGAACTCGATGAGATGATGAGTAAATGGTTCTCACACTCTTTCAGTAACTATCCAGTTCCTATGAGATATAGAGAACATCTTGAGATGCCACGAGTCATCGATTCAACCTCAGTAAAAGCTTAACACGGATTGGACATAGATGGCATTACTTGGCACTCTCACTGGAAGCCGCTCCATAACTCTCACAGCAATCTTTGCGGCTATGATCGCAATCCTTGACTCAATACCTACGATTCCGGAATTCTATTCAGGAGTTTGGGATTCCTGGGGTTTTATGCTAAGTCCGATCATTGGAGTATTGCTAGGACCTGTTTCAGGCGCGATTTCAGTAGGATTAGGTGTGATTGTTGGGCACATGGTATACATTAGAGATCCTCTTGAACTGATATTCATGGTCGCAGCACCAGTAGGAGCAGGAATTGCAGGTCTTGTATTTGAACAGCGATGGCAATCAGTTTTTGCAATATATTCACTAATGCTTCTAGGTTACTTCATCACTCCAGTCACATGGTCTCTAACATTATGGGGAATATGGGATGTTTTGGTTGGATTCGCGTTAGTTCTTATAGTGACCGTCATATCAAAGATAAACAATTCAGGCAGGCAACTTCTGAGTTCTACTACCATCAGGTTAATCCTTGCAACGGTGATAGGTCTTGAATCAGATATTCTTGTAAGAATTTTCATACTTATACCAGGTCAGACCTATTGGTTCTTGTACGGATGGGATGTTGCAACGCTTCAACTACTCTGGATGGTAGCAGGAATTATCACACCAATCAAGGTCATCCTAGCTGCCATTGCGACAGTATCAATCGGAATGCCTTTGCTACATCATTTGAAAGACCACTACCAAGATTCTGATAATGAACTCAGTATGGACTAACAGAGTTTGTAGTTTACAAAGAGTGACTGGTATAGCTTTCACTATACCAGTCCTAATCATTCTAAAATGTCTTCTATTTTGTGAGAATATTCTTTGCTTGTGTTATGGCTCTTATGGCATTGTCTAATGTTGCTATGGGTTTCTCATTACCAAGGCAAACATTGATGAAATGTTGAGCAAGTTGCTTGTGGCCCCAAACCTCCGGACCCTTCGATTCAAGTTCGAAGAGTTCGGTTTCACCATTTGCACCAATTACTTTGACAACATTATTCCACTCACAGTAGAGTGTCTTACCATTGTTCCCAAAGATTTCAAATCTACTTTCGCCTAATCCTTCTGCTTGACTTGAACCCATCTGTATTGTACCAACAACACCGTTTTTGAGTTTGAGAATACCGACTGTTTGATATCCTCGGAAGTTGTCGACACCTTCTATATCCATATAGTTGGGATACCATTTCGTTTCCTCAATTTCCGAATTGAAGAACCAACTTAACATGTCAAGGCTCCATACTGAAAGCGTAAAGTCGGGATAGCCCCCAGCCTTGTCATAGTCCCATGCCCACGAGGTCAGTGGCCACTGACCAGCGAGATCTTTAGCCGGTATGAATTCTCTAAAAGTCAAAGCGATTGGCTTACCGATTACTCCTTTGTCAAAGAGCTCCTTAGCCTTCACATAGTTAGGTGTAAATCTGAAGTTGAGAATGGGCATCACGATGACTCCGGCTTTATCTGCCATTTCTTTAAGTTTTTGCACTTTCTCAACCGTTGGCGCGACGGGCATTTCCAAGTAGACATTTTTGCCAGCCTTTATTGCCGCTTCAGCATACACGTAATGAAAGGGTGTAGGTACAGCAATACAAACACCATTAATTCGGCTATCTTTCAGAGCTTCATCATAGTCATAAAAGATATCAATTCCATACTTTTCTTGTTGCTTCTTGGCATAGTCTTCACTTTCCTTGCCTTTCGGGACATCAAGCTTTACAGCGATGCCAACCAGTTTTGATCCCTCAGCCTTTCTGAAGGATGGAACGTGAGCAGAACCTCCAACGAAGCCAACTCCTACACAGAGCATTCCAATTTCTTTTGTCAAATCCTAGATCCTCCAAATCCCCATCATAAAAAAAGAAGGGGATATCTTCAAATTTCTAGCTAGTTTGTCAACATAATCTACGATTTAACTCTTCTTTCTTTCCTTCTTGAGTTTGTCGAACTAAACTTTCCAGTAGTAATAGATGAGTTCCTATGAAACAAAACCGATGTCAGAACATTCAGAGGGCTTGATGGATGCGACTAGCTAAGAACCAACTGATATCACCCAGTTGTTCATGAGGTAGATAGTATATGGAATTCTTGTCATAAAGCAATCTCACGCTTACAGGGAATTCTTCATCAGCATCTTCGAATATGAGTAAAACTTTCACCATTGGTAGGAATGAGACCTCAAAACCTGCATCTCCAAAATCAACCCGTTTTGCTCCAAGGCGTTCCAGAGCAGAGAATAGCTTCTCCCTATGTTCCTCATATATTTCAGTGAGCTTTTCAATATCTTCTTCATCATAGGAATATCTGCAAGCCCAAGAACCGCTGAGAGAATTAAATTTCACCCACTCCCCGGCTATCCCTTCATCTTTAGATTTGCTATGATAATAAAGATGAGGAATAATTCGACTGGTATGAAACTTTTTGTCTGCAAAGATATCATAGGTTTCACCAGTTTCGAAATCTACTCTAAGACCCAGCATGTCAACATATTTGTCACCGATGCCGAATCTATTTCTAAGCGATCGAATATCTTCTCCAAAGTTTTCCCAGCTCCACCAAGCAGAACTCGTTGAAACATTCTCAGCATTGAATCGTGCAGCAAGTTCGCGAGAGAGACTTGACCAGTACTCAAGTATATCATCAGCCATTGTAATCAACTCATTTTTCTTCATGTGAAAATTTGCATGTATCAAGACCAATTGCATCACAGACAGCCTGCCTTGCAGTATACCCAGCAAGGTGAAGCAATGCATCTCCATACTCTCTGTCTTTCGCCATTGATGCAGTACAAGGATACGTGTGGTGTGCCTTCGAAACCTCATCGAACAAAGCATCAGTATCTTTTATTGACTTGCCCCGTATCTTTTGACTTACATACCATGTACACCCACAGGGAGCGCTTCTAAGAGGACCAATCTCTTGAATGATTTCACCATTCATGTCGACGTAATGAATTGGTTTACCTAAGCGATATGTTTCAATGAACTGGTCTATCAGTTTCCCCGCCCCAGGCTCAAGAGTGCAGAATGGTTTAGGAAAAGCGTTTTCAATACCAATGTTATCAAGTGTTTCCTTAACTTGAGTTCTCAGACCAGGAGGTACCCACGTTGGGTCCTCAATAGGGACTATCACTGCCTTTGCACCAGTAACTTCTACCATTACATCCACGGAAGATAGAATATCATGATGGATTGCAACGATAAGAAGAAGGTCACAGCTGGTGAGATTCAGTTCTTCTATGAATTTTTCAGGGTCTTCAATCATGGTCGGTGATGGAGGATCTGTAGGATGAATACCAACTATATCTCCCACATGTGAACCGTAGCTGGTTCTGCACTCTGAACAAACGGGTTCACACCCTTCACAGAAAGTCTTGAAGTTGATGAGGTTTCCTATGACCCGCTCAGCAAATACATCCCCGTATATAGCTGCAATCCTCAAGAATATCACCTTTAGAATATCGTACGATGCCCGTTGAGCTAAAAAAGGGTAATGATTGCGGCGCGATGAGAAAATCGTGATAGCAGAAACATAATATATCTCAGAAATCATTCCAATACTTGGATGTCTTTGATATGGCACTAGGTGATTTCTTATTCCCAAACGCAGAACTGAAGCTTATCATAGCACGATCCTTTGAAGCGGATGTACAGTCTGTAAAGGATATTCTCTCGAAGGAGTTCGTTGAAGCAGCTGCGCGAGTACGATTAAGCAAAGGAGATCTACAGAGATTGGGACTAAAGGATGGGGGACATGTTAGTATCAAATCAAAAGCTGGAAATATTGTACTCTCTGCATATGTAGATGAAAAAGTGCCTGAGAACACCGCAGTCATTCCATATGGACCTTGGGCTCTTGCGCTTGTTCAAGTTCCAAAGGATGATACTCCACCACAAATGCATGGAATATCAGTAACTGTTACACGAAGTGACGATGAAGTCACTCCTCTTGAGAAGCTTCTTGAGAGTTCCTGATTTTTTCAACGACTTTGTCGACCCTTCCACGTTCAAATTGAAGATGTAGCCTAGGATTCTTCTTTAGTAAATCTTTGACCATTTGAGCTGACATCATTGCACGCTTACGTTCACCATCCTCAGATTCCCAGCTTTTTTGGGTCGAAGTCTTGACTTGTAGTCGTTGGATGGGTTTAACTGATATAGCTCTCTCGAAGAGCTCACTTGGAGGAGGATCTTTACCTATTACTGCATCAAAGAAGAGCTTACGTGCACGCTCCCACTCTCTTTGACATTCTAGCTCATCCAGCAAGTATCCTTCTCTTTGAACCTCAAGTACATCATAGGGACAAGAATGTTCGCAGGCACCGCAATACACGCAATGATCGAGTATTGCAATCTTATCCTTAGTGCCAGTGGGATATATCGCATCGACTGGACAGATGTTGAAGCAGTTATTGCATCCTGTTGGGTCACACTTCTCAAGCTTGACTATCTTGACTTCTCCAGTGAATGGTTTCTCTACCTCCAATGCCTCGTAAGGACACACAATTGCACATAATCCACACTTTACACAGGTCTCATCATTATGAGTGAGTTTGCCTGTTATGGTGGGTTGTTTTATCTCACGAGCACTAGACTTGGTACATTTGACCTCAATTGCATCATCGGGACATATGTCCTGACATAGACCACAATAATCACAGTAGTCTTCATCCACCCTTATCCCGATAGCGGGTCTGAAATCGGGAGGTTTTACTTCATCAGACCAGAAAATTTTGATTGCTTCAGGACACAATAATTCACACAATCCACAGTAGGAACACTTGTCTTCATCTATCTTGATAGTACCCTCAGCGGACTCCTCGCCTTTATAGGTCACAAGGGATTTCTTATGATCAACCTTGACTTCCACTTCGAGAGAGTCAGTAGGACACACCTTGGCGCAGAGTAAACATGGAGCGCATTTTTCCTCGTCAATCTTGTGTTTTCCTGAAATTCTAGCAAACTCATTGACAGCACCATCACCTTCATACTTCGCGTCAAATGCACCGTAAATACATGAGGAATCACAAAGACCGCAAAATGTACAGGCATCAGGATCTACATTGACAAGCGGAGCACCTTCAATACGACCAGAGGCGGTCTCTTGCACTGGACCAAGTGTGATTGCATCCCATGGACATGGGAGACAGAGACTACATCCAACGCACTTCGAAATGTCATAGTCTAATGTTCTGTTGAGAAGTGATGTCTTCCAGGTGAGCCGAATCTTCCCATCAACAACATCCATAGAAATTACTGGTTTTTCACCAATCAAGACGCCAGGTTTATCCAAACAATCACCTCCCAGTCACTTCCTCAGTCCTCTTTTTCTTCACCAAGTTGCGAGGCGATTCCTTGCCAAGTGGTCCTCGTTTCACGATGTCATTCACAAAGCGGTTTATCTGCTCTGCAAAACTATCTGCTTCTGAAGCTGATGCGCTTCCAAAATACAACCTATCGCTGTCTATGCCTGCAATCTCAAGTATTTCCCGCATTTTCTCAGTTCTATCCATTGCATAGCGAGCGCCGGATCTATAATGGCAATCTTGAACATGACAACCCATTACCGCAACACCATCTGCACCTTCTGCAAATGCAGTAAGTAATGTGTCAGCATTAAGTCGACCAGTGCAGGGGACTTGTATGGGAATCATATTAGGAGGATATTTCATGCGAGAAGTTCCTGCTCTATCAGCTGCGCTGTAAGCACACCATCGACAGAGATACCCTACGATGGCAGGTTTCAATGGATTGAACTCGATTGCTGCTTTCGTTGCATTCTCTAGTTGTTCATTCGACATGCACGGTAAATCTAAAGCACCAGATGGACATGCAGCTACACAAGCACCACATCCCCTACATGCAGCCATATCAATTTCGGGATAATTGTATTCATTAAACTTGATTGCTTTAGGTGTACAAGTTTCTTCACATAATCTGCAGTTGATACAAAGGTCCACATCAAAAGTAGGCACACATGCTTCACTGATGATATCGCCTGCTGTGAAGAGAGTTTTCACCTTTGATGCAGCCAATCCTGAATGCGCTACAGTATCTGCGATATCTTTCGGACCTTGAGAGACCCCAGCTAAGAATACTCCTTTTGAATGAGTGGAGCTTGGACTGAGTTTGGGATGTAGCTCCAAAAAGAACCCATTCTCATCTAATGGCGTCTTGAACATACGTGAGAGTTCAACATTACTGGGTTCAGCATCCATTCCAATCATTAGGACAACCAAATCCGTGTCAAACTCAAGCATCCTTCTTACTAGTGTGTCCTCAGCTCTGATGGAAATGGTATCTGAAATAGGATCATGGACTACTTCTCCAACTGCGCCTCGAACAAAATTAATCTTGTATTCTTCACCCGCTCGGACATATAGCTCTTCTTGACCCTTACCAAACGTACGCATGTCAGTATAGAACATATACACATTACATGTGGGTAGTTGTTGTTTGACCTGGATTGCTTCTTTTATTGCTGCAGTACAACATACTCGACTACAATATGGCCGGTTAAATCTATGAGAGCGGCTTCCAACACATGATACGAAGACAATGTTTCGAGGAGGTTTCCCAGTCGATGGTCGTACTAATTTCCCACCACTTGGTCCCTCAGGATTAATGAGCCGTTCGAGTTCAAGTGATGTGATGACATCAGGATTCTGGCCATAACCAAATTCCTCCACAATCGTCGGATCAAAGGGTTCAAACCCTGTGGCAAGTATAACTGCGCCTACCTCGATTACTTCAGTCTGTTCAACTTCATCATATCGGAGTGATTTTGGTTCGCATACTCCAGAACAGGACTGACATCCAATACAATTCGCAGAATCTATGTAAGGAGCAATTGGCACAGCATCAACCGAAGGACGCACCATAGCTTTGCGTTTTCCAAGACCACTGTTGTATTCATCAACCACCTCCACAGGGCACACCTCAAGACAACGGTTGCATCCCGTGCAGGATTCAATATCTACATACCTTGGTTTCTTCTTCACTCTGACTCTATATCTGCCCACATTGCCCCTGACTTCAGCCACTTCAGCAAGAGTAATGATTCTAATATTGGGATGGCGGGTCAACCTTGTCATCATTGGACCAAGAATACATATACTGCAGTCAAATGTAGGAAAGAGCTTATCCCATTTTGCCATATGGCCGCCCAGAAACCCTTCTCGCTCGACGATTACTGTTTCTATCCCTGAGTCAGCAAGCTCAAGAGCGCTCGTTATTCCTGCAACTCCACCACCAATAACCATTACACGTTTTACGATTGGAAATTCACGGGTGGGTATCGGATTCGAATCTCGAATCTGAGCAATTCCAGTATCAATTATTGCTGCAGCTTTTTTCGTAGCTACTTCAGGATCATCATAGTGAACCCAACTACACTGCTCACGTATGTTTGCCATGTGCATGTGACCAGGGTCAATTCCAGCTTCTCTCATGGCATCTGAGAATAATTCTCTGTGAAGATGAGGAGAACATCCAGCTATAACAACTCGTTTTGCTTTACTCTTTTTGATTTTATCAATGAGATCAGATACACCTTGTTCAGAACAGAGATGATCATCCACATCAACAAGAGGAATACCTTCAGACTCATACTTCTTCCTTAGAGAGTCTATGTCTATAGTATCAGCAATATTTGAACCGCAATTACATAGAAATACAGCTAGCTTATCCTTCTCTGTTTCCTGTTTCGATGGTTTTTTACTGCGGCTCACGAGTTACACCATATTAGTTAATGTGTCATATGGAAAGTTTAACATGGTAAGACCAATTTTATCACGGATAATCCTTTTGGAATATACAGTAACAAATCAAGATAACGTCAAAGAAACATATGTTCATCTATTACGGAGATAAGACAGTGAAACTCAATCCAATGGAACTCTACAACTTGCTTCCAAAGACAAACTGCCGGCTTTGTGAACCTAAGACTTGTATGGCATTCGCTACAAAACTTACTTTGGGAGACATTTCACCTGAGGACTGTCCTCCACTACTTGAAGCAGGTTTCGAGAAGAATCTGCAGAAGCTCAGGGAGATGGTTGCTCCAATGCTTTCTGCAGAGGCGACGGGAATCAAACTCGATGAAACCAAATGTACAGGTTGCAACAACTGTGTTGTAGTATGCCCAGTGGATGTAGCTGCAGAACCTTCTACAAGTGAAGGTAAGGCAGCAATGAGTAAAGATACCGTCTTCAGAGTTGAGAATGGCATATCCAAGATAATCAATCTGGAAAAATGTCGAAGGTTCCCTCCAGACAGATTGAATTGTCGCGTGTGTGAGCAATACTGTTGCACTGATGCAATCGAAATCTGGTAGGTGTTTCTAAATGGAAGATATTGTTTGTAATGGATGTTCATTACTCTGCGATGATGTATCAGCTGAGGTGTCAGGTAAGACTGTCAATTCGCTTGGTCTTTGTAAGTTGGGGCATGCTCATTTAGAAGCAGCTGTCAAACACAAGATTGGTTCAAAAGATAAGGATCTTGAAAAGGCTGCAGAGATCCTAGCAAGTTCTGAGAGATTACTCCTCTATGGGTGGGCTCACGCAACAAACGAAGCGATTGAGGAAGGATTGAAGCTAGCATCCACACTAAAGGGTCATTTTGCCTCAAGCGTGCAAATGGGTTCAATGAAAGCAATGTCACATAGTATTCATTCTAAAGGTCTCGACATAGACCTAGACTATGTCAGGAATAATGGTGAGTTCATCATTTACTGGGGTGCAGACCCATCCGAAAGTCTGCATCGACATCCTAGTCGATTTGCAGTTCTACCGCGAGGAGAGAAGATACCAGAAGGTATTGAAAGTCGTACAATTGGTGTTGTTGACGTTCGTCCGACTGAAACTATGAAGATGGCGAATCATCGTCTCATTTTACCTGCTGGTTCAGATGCAAAACTTCTGGACTTAATTAATTCAGAAATAGAAGGAAAATCATCAATCAAAGAAAAAGTTCTGGGTATTCCTGGAAGTGAACTTGTAGGTTTTGTCAGAGGTTTTCAGAAATCTGATTGCACTGTCATTTTCTACGGAAGTGGAATAATCAATTCAGGAAATCAGGAAGCAATCCTCTCGGGTATCGAAAACCTTGTGGAAGTTCTTAGAAGCACTGGAAAGGAAGCCTACGCACTACCAATGTTTGTTCAACCGAACACAATGGGAGTAATCAATGCTTCAACCAAAGGAAAACACCAAGCTACGTCATTTGAAAGATTGACATCAGGAGAGTTCGATACAATCCTGGTTGTCAGTGACGATGCATTGGCAAATCTGCCCGGTCCTGTTGCTAAAGCTCTTGCAAAGACACAGATTGTCTATGTTGGACCTCCTGGAGGTCTCACGGACAAGCGA
>Ga0315534_1003533_pt1 | contig 10038 bp, 11 predicted proteins | sample SalMarSW160240MG_FD_203094 | JGI IMG/M metagenome (GOLD analysis project Ga0315534, IMG submission 203094) | Salt marsh sediment microbial communities from the Plum Island Ecosystem LTER, Massachusetts, United States - Salt Marsh Sediment SW1602-40 ...
CGGCGATCGAGGAGACCGCGCAGCGTGGCGACATCCGCTGCCTGCTGGTCGCCGGCAGCGACGGCGCGTTCTGCGCCGGCAACGACCTCGGCGACTTTCTCGCCGCCAGCAAGGGCGGCGGGCTGGCGCCGCAGGCGCTGCGTTTCCTGCACGCACTGGCGCGCAATGACACGCCGGTGGTCGCGGCGGTGGCGGGACCGGCGGTCGGCGTCGGCACCACCATGCTGCTGCATTGCGACCACGTCATCGCAGCCGACACCGCGGTGCTGTCGACGCCGTTCACCGCGCTCGGGCTGACGCCGGAGGCGGCCTCGACGCTGCTGGCGCCGCGGCTGATGGGTCACGCGCGCGCCTTCTCGCTGCTGGTGATGGGCGAGCCGCTCGACGCCGCGGCGGCCAGAGCCGCCGGCATCGTCAACGCCGTGGTGCCGGCGGGAGAGCTGGAGGCGGCGGCGCAGAACGCCGCGCAAAAGATCGCCGGCCTGCCGGCGGGTGCGGTGCGCGCCTCGCGCCGGCTGATGCGCGGACCGCCGGAGGAGATCGTCGCGCGCATCGACGCGGAGGCCGCCGAGTTCAGGCAACGGCTGACCGCGCCGGAGGCGCAGGCGGCGTTCAGGGCATTTCTCGAGCGGAAGAAGTAGGCGCGTTCAGCGCACGCCCGGCGGCTTGCCCAGCGGATCGAAATAATGATCGGTGCTGTAGCGCTCGTCGAACGAGCGCTGGCGGTTGAACTGCAGGGTGACGCCGCCCTGCTGGATCGTGCTGGCGCCCTCCCCGCCGGAGCCGGACCGCGACGGGTCCGTTTCGGTCACCGGCCTGGTGTCGAGCTCGAGATAGCGCTGGCGGGGATCCGTCGTCGACCCGTCGCCTTCCTGCAGGGTGAAGGCCTGCGCCGCGGGCGCGACCAAGAGGCCGAGTCCCAGCGCGGCGGCGGCCAGGCCGAGGCGTGATTGCGGGCGACGCGAAGCAGACATCATTTCCTCCCGGCTCCCCCTGCGGGCGCGGATCATCCGGCGCCATTGCGCCCAAACATTGTGGCGGCACGGCGGCGCCGCCAGCATAGCCGATCCGCGCAAAAACAAAACCGCCGCCTCGCGGCTTGCGAGCCGGCGGTCAGCAACTCCTGGAGGAACGCCGACGGCTGGTGCCGTCAGTGCATGGCCACGCCCTGGCGCAACCGTGCGATCTCGTCCTTGACCAGTAATTTCCGTCGCTTGAGTTCCACGATCCTCAGATCATCGACCCCCGGATGTGTCAGGCACTCATTCAGTTCTGCCTCGAGCGCCTGATGCCGCTTCTCCAATTCCGCAAGGTGCGATTGCATCGACATGCATCATGTCTCCTCAATCAGTGGCTCCCAGAGGCATGTAATCTACCCCAGAGTCGGGGACAAGGCGACGGCAATCGCCGCCGCGTGGGGATGATGGAACCGAAGTCGTTGATTAGCAGCGGATTACCAGCCTTGAACCCGGTTGTGGAAAACGCGATAATTTGCGGGCCTTTAGGGGAAATCGGGGCTGCCGGCGAGGCGAACCGGCGGTGGCAATGACCAAAGAGGAAGAACGCGAGTTGCGCGAACAGTTGGCGCGGCTCCAGCAGGAGCACCGCGACCTCGACGCCGCGATCGCCGCCCTCGCGCTGGCCCCCGGTTCCGACCTTATCCAGGTGCAGCGGCTGAAAAAGCGCAAGCTGATGCTGCGCGACCGCATCCGCGCCATCGAGGACCAGCTGACGCCGGACATCATTGCCTGAGGCTGCGCGTTAGCCTTCGCGAGTCGGACCCTGAATTCAGCGCGCACGACGGCAGCGGAGCTAGTCCCGCTTCTCCCGCTTGCGCGCGTACATGGCCCGGTCGGCGGCATCGAGCATTTGCGCCGGTGTCGCCTCCGCCGCGAGCAGCACCGCGCCGGCGCTGGCGCCGACCGACAGGCGTGCGGTGCCGTGGCTGACATCGACCGCGGCAATCAATGCCTCCAGTTCGCGCGCCTTGGCCCCGGCCGCCGCCTCGCCGATATTCCACAGCAGCACGCCGAACTCGTCGCCGCCGAGCCGGCCGACGACGTCGGAAGCGCGCACATGCGCAGCGAGTTCGGCCGCCACCGCCTTGAGCAGCGCGTCGCCGGCGACGTGGCCGTGCGCGTCGTTGACCGACTTGAAACGGTCGAGGTCGATGAACATCAGCGCGGCCGGCGTGCCGTAGCGGTGCACATGCGCGATCAGGCGGGCGAGCTCGCGCTCGAAGCCGCGCCGGTTGAGCACCTCGACCAGCGGATCGACATCGACGCGCGCCTCCAGTTCGGCGATGCGCGCCCGGGCCGCCGCCAGGTCGCGCTGCAGCCGGCCGATCTCGGCGCGCAATGAATCCGCCGGCGCGGCACCACCGGCAGTCTCCGTCGTTCTCCGGTCACGAACCGCGTCCACCTCAAGCCGTCCCTTGCGAATCGGGGCTCATCCGCGCCGGACCATAGCGCTTTCACCTTGCCAGCGGGGAGCCTCAACCTATAATCCGGCGCTTCCTTCCGCCGGGGCGGATGGATTTGTCCGGGGCCGCGCGTGTTCCGCAGGTACGCGGGACATGGGTCGAGGGGAGCGAATGCCAGCAAAACCGGTCGCGATCATCATGGGCAGCCAGTCGGACTGGGCCACCATGAAGCACGCCGCCGAGACCCTCGACGCGCTCAGGATCGGCCACGACACGCGCATCGTCTCCGCCCACCGCACGCCGAAGCGACTCTACGAGTTCGCATCGGGCGCGCGCGATAACGGCTTCAAGGTGATCATCGCCGGCGCCGGCGGCGCCGCCCACTTGCCCGGCATGACCGCGGCGATGACGCCGCTGCCGGTGTTCGGCGTGCCGATGAACACGCACGCGCTGGACGGCAAGGATTCGCTGCTGTCGATCATGCAGATGCCGGGCGGCGTGCCAGTCGGCACGCTGGCGATCGGCAAGCCGGGCGCGATCAATGCCGCGCTGCTGGCGGCGAGCGTGCTGGCGCTGTCGGACAAGGGCATCGCGAAACGGCTCGACGCCTGGCGCGCGCGGCAAACAAGGGCCGTCGCCCGGCGGCCGAAGGATTAAGATGCTTCGCAGTCGAATACTCCGCTCATTCCCGCGCAAGCGGGAATCCAGAACAGCTGAGATGATCGGCCCTGGGTCCCCGCTTGCGCGGGGACGAGCGGATGAGACCTCGTTCCAAGCATTCCGGGTTCGCTGACGTGCTCCAACCCGGCGGGACCATCGGCATTCTCGGCGGCGGCCAGCTGGGCCGCATGCTGGCGCTGGCGGCGGCGCGGCTCGGCCTGCGCTGCCACGTCTATTCGCCGGACATCGGCTCCTGCGCCTTCGACGTGGTGCACGCGACGACGCGCGCCAGCTACGACGACGAGACGGCGCTGGCGCGGTTTGCCGAAACCGTCGACGTCATCACCTACGAATTCGAGAACGTGCCGGCGAAGACCGCCGCCTTCCTCGCCGGTCGCAAGCCGGTCGTGCCCGATCCCAGGGTGCTGGAGACCACGCAGGACCGGCTGATCGAGAAAGACTTCCTCGCCAGCCTGAAGATCGCCAGCGCGCCCTACGCCGCCGTGCACAGCGCGGTCCAGCTCTACGACGCGATGAACGTGATCGGCCTGCCCGCCGTGCTGAAGACGCGCATGCTCGGTTATGACGGCAAGGGACAGGCCAGGCTTGCCAAGGGCATCGATCCGATGCTGGCGTGGCGGTCATTGCAGACCGCGCCCTGCATCCTCGAAGGCTTCATCAGGTTCGAGCGCGAAGTGTCGGTGATCGCGGCACGCGGCGCCGACGGCAAGGTGGTCTGCTACGACGTCACCGAGAACGAGCACCGCGACCACATCCTCAAGACATCGAAGGTGCCGGCCAGGGTGTCGCCGGCGCTGGCGGCGGAAGCCCGCCGCGTGGCCACGCGCATTGCGAAGGCACTCGACTATGTCGGCGTGCTCGGCGTCGAGATGTTCGTCGTCGGCCAGGGCCGCAAGCGGACGGTGCTGGTCAACGAGATCGCGCCGCGGGTGCACAATTCGGGCCACTGGACCATCGACGGCGCCAGCGTCTCGCAGTTCGAGCAGCATATCCGCGCGGTGGCCGGCTGGCCGCTGGCGAAGCCGAAGCGGTTGGGCCGCGCGGAGATGATCAACCTGATCGGCGACGAGGTGTACGAGGCGCCGCGCTGGCTCACGGTGCCGGGCGCCGCCGTGCACGTCTACGGCAAGGGCGACCCGCGCCCGGGGCGCAAGATGGGGCACGTGACGCGGGTCTGGCCCGAATAGGCGGTCACCGCACTGACACCGCGCAGGTTCACCGGGACATCCCGGGCGGGCGGTTTCGGCCCCGTTTCCCGTATAAATCGGTATCGGGTGGCCGTTTTCTGGCCAAATTGATGGACTTGAAAGGTCTTTTCTGCTAGACGCCCCCGACTCGAAAGTCCGCGCCATTGCGGGGCTTTTCGATGAAACCCGAACCGGTCACAACGAAGGAGCAGCAGTGCAGGTACTCGTCCGCGACAACAATGTCGACCAGGCCCTGAAGGCGCTGAAGAAGAAGATGCAGCGCGAGGGCATTTTCCGCGAGATGAAGCTTCGCGGCCATTACGAGAAACCGTCGGAAAAGAAGGCGCGGGAAAAGGCGGAAGCGATCCGCCGGGCCCGCAAGCTTGCGCGCAAGAAGATGCAGCGCGAGGGCCTGCTTCCGTCGAAGCCCCGCCCGGCCCCCGGCCAGGGACGCGGTGCTGCCCGGGCCGGCTGATTTCCCGGGCCCTGCCCTGCAGCGCAGGCTGCGACAGCATTGAGACGCGGTGGCGCGGGCCGGTTTCGCCCGCGCTATTGTTTTTCGGGCCAGCGCACGAGTCACGCGATCGCCGCATTCGGCGCCAGAGTGGCGAGGACGGCCCCGAGCAAAGCGGCAATATCCTGATGACTCTCCCGCCGACCGGATCCGCGCGTGTTCTGCCGGTGCTTGCGCTGCTGGCCGCGCTCGGCGGCTGCGCCAGCGACGGCTTCACCAGCGCGACCACCGGCGCGCCCGAAAGCGAGGACGTGCTCTACGCGACCTCGCCGGCGAATATCGAGTCGCTGACCAATGTGGTACAGCGCAACCCCGATGATCCGCAGGCCTACAACATGCGCGGCACCGTGTTCGGCAAGGCCGGCCGCCACGACGAGGCGCTGACCGATTTCAACAAGGCGATCAGCATCGATCCCGGCTACGCCCAGGCCTATGCCAACCGCGGGCTGGTCTACCGGCAGACCGGCAGGCTCGAGCCGGCGCTGGCCGACTACAACAAGGCGCTGTCGATCGACAACAGCTATGCCAACGCCTATCTCGGCCGCGGCATGGTCTATCGCGCGCGCAGCAAGCCGGCCGCCGCGCTCGCCGATTTCAACAAGGCGATCGGCATCCGCCCCGACAATGCGCAGGCCTATTACAACCGCGGCCTGCTCTACCAGGCGCAGGGCCAGCACAACTACGCCATCGACGATTTCACCACCGCCATCGGGCTGTCGACGCAGCAGGCCGAGCCCTACATCGCCCGCGGCCTGAGCTACCTGGCGGTGAAGAAGGAGAAGAACGCGGCGGACGATCTCGACCAGGCGGTGACCATCGAGCCGCAGAACGTGCAGGCCTGGATGAGCCGCGGCCTCGCCTACGAGCGGCTGGGCGACAAGGAGAAGGCGGCCGGCTCCTATGCGCGGGCGATGAACATCGACGAGAACTACTTTCCGGCAAAGGACGGCTTCCGCCGCGTGGGCGGGCAGCTGGGCCAGGCGTACCAGACGTTCTAGGTCGCGGAATCGTTCACACGCGGCCGTCGCCCGATCGACGCAAGCCGGACAAACAGACGGTGTTGGCCGTGAACCTGCCGCAGCGCGTTGCCGCACTGGTCCATCGCGGACGTTGCTTTCGCTTCATCGATGTCCACATGTCCGGTCGCTATTGCCGATCAAGCGGCATCGTCCCTGCAGCCCGAAATGAACGCTGATGAGCGTGCGCGGACATCCCGGACGTGGCAAACCGACACGACACGCGTCAACCGCGCGGCCTTCACACGCCCGCCACCACGAGTTGGCAGTGCCTGGCGCAGCTGCACCACCCGCGTCTCAGGCCGCCTCCTTCAGCGGAAAACCCCCCATGTCGATCAGACGGTAGCGTGCATCCAATGCCGGTGACAGCTTCCGGCGCCGGGTCTCGGGCGCCGAAATCCACATTCTGAGCAGATGGCGTTTGAGATGCGGCTCGTCGTAATCCTCGTACTCGCTGCGCGCATGGAGCATGATCTGGTTGTTGAGGAGCTGGATGTCGCCTTCCTGAAACTCCATCGCGAGTCTGAGTTCCGGGCGTTCGGCGACATCCTGGGCGAAATCGAGCGCCTCGCGCTGCAAGTCGGTGAGCGCCAGGTGCTCGCCCCACCGCTTGACCGACTCGAAGAATACGCGGCTGCAAATGCACGATGTCACCCTGCCGTCGTGCTCGCTGAACATCGGGCACGTATACCAGGGCTGCTCTCCCTGCGGTTCCTCGCCGCGCCAGTCGAGATTGAAAGGCTGGTAGAGGACCTCGAGCAGGTCGGGGCGTTCCTCGCGAATGACATTGTGGACGGTGAGCGCGCTGACGATGTAGCTCGCGCCGCCGCGCTTTGCCGTGCGGCAGCAGAACAGTCCCAGGATGTCGACCGGAAGCAGGTCGGCGTGGAAGTCCATCCTGCGATTGGTCTGATAGGGGCGGACGGTCGCGTCGGTGAGGCTCTTTCCCTCATCGCGGACATGACCGAGCAGATGACCGCGCCGGTTCTGCGAAACGGGACGCCCGAGATGGGTGCCGAGTCCCCAGTAGATGCGCTCGCAGTCCTCGTCGGAATAGTGGTCGCGGGACAGGCCACGGATCAGAACGAAACCGGGACCGTTTGCAAGGCGATCGGAAATCTCGTCGAGCCGTGCCGCCAGCCCGGGGATCGCGAAGTCGTCCTTGCTGAACGGGATTTTCTTGCCCCTCGCCTTGAGCGCCGTGAGTGCGGCATCGACCGCGGCAATTTCGGCCTCCGTGAAACGCATGATCCAGCTGTCGTCATTCTGGATCTCGGGGCCCTTCCATGCGGCGGGGTCGGTGATCAGTTTATGCCCGGAGTCTGTCACGAATGCCTCCATCCCGAACGCGCGGTGCCTGTCTTCAACCATACCAAACTGGACGCACAGGGATATCTCCAAAGCGCGCAAGACGGACGGGTCAGAAGCTGCCGCCGGTGCGCCATCCTGAATCGCCGCCGCCACGGCGGCCGCCGCCCCACGTGTCGAGGCCGCCCCGGCCCCAGTCCGGCCACGGGGACTGTCCCCGCGGATTGCCAAAGTCGCGATTCGAGCGACGCCGGGGACCGCGGTAATCGCGGCGGAACATGTCATCGAGCGATCCGCCCTGCATGGTGCCGGCCAGGATTCCGCCGATGATGCCGCCGATGATGTCGCCGGCATCGCTGCGGAATGTGCCGCGCGGGTCGTCGTAGCCGCCGCGCCTGGCGCGGTCCCTGGCGCCTTCAAGCTCGCTGCGCCGCCGCGCCAGTTCGCGCATCTCGGCGCGGATCTGCGCCACTTCCTCGTCGGCCTTCTGCAGCTTTTCGCGTGCCGCCGAGATCGAGGCGATTGCCCGGTCGTCGGCGCCGGTCGCGGTGCGCGCCGCCTCGCGATAGAGCTCCCGCAGGTTCTCGCGCGCGAGCGCAGCGGCGAGCAGCCCGACGGCCTCGTTCAGAACGACATCGTCGCCGGTGGCGGCCAGCTTCTGCCGCTCGTCCTCGATCCGCTGCAGTTCACCGGTGATCTTCAGCACTGTCTCGCCGGCGGCCTTGGCCTGCGCCTGGGCGGTGGCGAGACGCGCCTCGGCCGGCTCGACGCCGCCGGCGACCAGCGCCGCACGTTCCACCCCGGCCAGCTGCTTCTGCGCCGCGGCCACGTCGTTGTGCTTGTTGGTGGCGTGTTCGCGCAGCCGCCTGGGGATCTCCTGCAGCATGGCAAAGTTTGCGCGCGCCGCACGGTAGCCGATCAGGCGGGCGACCTTGCGGTCGAAGTACCGCACAAGCGAGCCGCTGCGGTCATCGGCCTCGCCATGCTTCTTGCGCCACAAATACATGAAAATCGGATCGTCCTCGTAGGGCTTGCGCTTGGCCGCGAGGTCGGTCTCGGCGTTGGCGGCCTTTTGCTCCGCATTGGCGGCCACTTTCTCCGCCGCCCCGAGCGCGCTGTTCGCCGCCTGCCAGCCTGCGTCCGAACGGACCTCCTGCTCGGTGCGCTGGCGCAGCTCGTCCAGCGCCTCGACCGCGTCGGCCAGATCCTGGTCGCGTTCGTGCTTGGCCGCCTCGGCCTCGCCGAGGGCGGCCTGCGCCTGGTCGCGCCGGCGCGCCAGCGCCTCGATCTCCTGCCGGCGGCCGTCGATCATGGCCAGCGCGCGGCGTTCGGTGGAGTCGAGATCCTTGACCACGCGGCTGCTCATCATGGTGTCGAGCCTGACCCGCGCCAGCGCGCGAAAACCGTCGGTCTCCGTCTGGCGCAGCCGCGACGCATCGTCGATCGCCGAGCGCAACGCTGCATCGAGCCGGCCCTCATTGGCGCGGGCGGCGCCAATGGCCCGTTCGATCGAGGACAGCGCGTGACGACCCGTGAACATCACCAGCTGGTTATCCGGCCTTCGAGCGCCGGCATGAGAAAGTCGGGCTCAAGGTACCCGCGGCGCTTCTCGGCCATGCGGGCGTTCTGCACGATTCCGTTGCGGGCCTTGTCGGCCCGCACCTGCTGAAACGTCGACTCCGGCACGCGCACCGCGAAGCGCGAGACGGTTTCGGTCTTGCCGGTTTCGTCGTTGCGCACGGACAGCGGCACCGGCTTGCCCGCCGCGTCGACCGCGTCGACGACAATGTAATAGGCGCGCCCGGCGAAGCTCGGATGCTCGCGGAAAAAGCCGGTCTGGTCCTGCGGCCGTCCGGCGATGCGCAGCGCGTAGTCCTGCCGCAGCGTCGACGCCAGCGTGTCCAGTTCGGCCAGCGCGTTGCGGGCCTCCGCCGCATTGCCGCGGTCGAGCGCGATCCTGCCCTGCGCCAAGACGGCGTCGGCCCGCTCCCGCGCCGCAGGCACGCGCGCTTCCGCCGCGACCGCCTTGTGCGCGGCGGCGAGATCGCGCGGCAGGGTGACGGCGAGCTCGGTGCGCGCGGCTTCCGCGCTGCGCTCGCGCGGCTTGACCACGGCAAACTGCCAGACGAAGACCGCGACGACGAACGTGCCGAGCACGCCGGCCGCCCACGCCGCATAACGCCCGCGCTTCACCCAGATCGTCGCCAGCCTGCGGCCGAGGCCGGCCCGCGGCGGCGTGTAGACGAAGCGGTCTTCCTTCAGCGCCTGCACGCCCTCCCTGATGATCCGGTCGGGGACCTCGATGCCCTGGCTTTCGTAGAGGGCGCGCAGCCGCTCGATCAGCTTCGCCTCGCGCGCCTCCTCGTTGAGCTCGCGCTCGACCACCTGCTCGCGATGGCGCAGCGTGTCGACCACGTCCATCGCCAGCATCACGTCATCGAGGGTGGCGGGCCGCGTGGCAGCCTCGTCCTTGCCCCCGGCAACGTCGGCCGTGGCGGTCAAAGCGGCAGTGCCTTGCCGTCGGCGACCAGCTTGGCGATCCGCCGCTTGCCGTCCTCGACCGCGTCACGGATCTCGGCCGAGTTCGTGGTGGCGAGCGTGCGCATCTCGGCGATGATCTCCTGCGAACGCACCTGGTAGTTGACCACAGAATCGACGAGCTTCTTGACCGCGTCGGCGCGGATGGTCGGCCCGTAGCCGGCCCTGACCGCTTCCTCCTGCACCTTGGTGCCGATCTCCGACAGGGTCTCGAGCGATTTCGACATGCCTTCCTTCATGGCGTTGAGCGTCGCCGTCGACTCGTGGAGGCCAAACATGCCCGTGAACGACGCCTTCAGCGCAGTCAGCACCGAGTCATTGGTCGAGAAGAAGGTGATCGACTGGGCGTAGATGCGCTCCTTGGCGGTGGTG
>Ga0315534_1003534_pt1 | contig 10037 bp, 9 predicted proteins | sample SalMarSW160240MG_FD_203094 | JGI IMG/M metagenome (GOLD analysis project Ga0315534, IMG submission 203094) | Salt marsh sediment microbial communities from the Plum Island Ecosystem LTER, Massachusetts, United States - Salt Marsh Sediment SW1602-40 ...
TATCCCCATGGCGAACTGTGCAAGCAACAACAGGGCCGGAGGTAACGAAACGACGCGTTCCTGGATCAGCGGCGTCAGAAAATTGCCCTCTATGAATTGTACTGCCATATAGATCAGGGTCACATAGACGCCCGTTAAGGGTGAATCCATCAATCCGATTAATATAGCCGGAATCGATGCAGTGATCGGACCGACAAACGGGACAAAGGAAAATATACCGGCAATCACACCCAGCACCAGTGCCAGCGGCATATCGATCAACCACAAGGTGATTGTGGTCAGCACGCCGACAGTCAGCATGGAGAAAAATCGACCCACCAGCCACCAACTCAAGGCGCGGTGGATGTCATCCAGGATATTCCTTGTCCGCCCGCGTACATCCTTCGGTACCAGATGCAGGAAACCCTCGACGTAGATCTGCGGCTGCAGTGACAGATACAGGCCGATTAACACGATGATCAAGGTATTGATTGTGGCTCCGAAGGCGGTGGAAAAAACGCCGGTAACACCGCTCAGAATCTGTGACTCGTTCAACGGCAGTTGTTGCAGATTGATATCCTGTACCGTCTTGCCCAGGGGATGTGAGGCGATAATCCTGTTGAGGCTCTCAACGGCGCGGGGCAGCTGATCAGCAAGCTCTGATATCTGTTCACTCAGGCGCGGTCCGGCGAAGGTCACAAATCCCAGCAACAAGGCCAGCAGGATCACTATGACACCGATGCGCGCCATCACCTGCGAAATGGATACCCGGTTGGTGATCAGTACGGCAAGGCCATCGATGGAGACCGCGAACAATACAGCCGAGAAGGTAACAAGGAACACCTGTGACGCGGGGCCTATCATGAACACCGTAAGACCGGCCAGTATCACGATACCGATCACGGTGACCAGTGGCCATTGATACTCCGATGGCGGGGCCATAGCGCGGAAGTTTATCTTCGTTGTCCGGATTGTTCCGGATATGAATTACCGTTATTACGCTCTCGACCTCTGTGTCGAAACAACTGTTCACGCAAGGCCGGACTTGCGCCGAGCACAGTGCCGGCCACCAGCGCCGCAATCATGACATCCGTTGTCCTGACATCGCGCTGATTCATGCTTGACCCGATCGTCTTGCCAAGGTGGGTGACCGCATCCAGTTGCGCGGATCGACTGGTCGATTCAGGTGCCGGGGTTCCTGAATGACCCCTTTTGTTACGAACTGAGTACCAGATCGCCAGAACGCCTGCGATGGCAGCAACAAGCATCACGCCGCCGACGATAAATCCCGCTGACCACGGCGCCAATGTCTCGCGCAGGGCGGTATACCAGCCGATGGTTATAAAGGCCAGGCCACCCGTGCCGATCACGCCGCACAGCAGCGTCAGCGCCATGATGACCATACGGCGTTGCCACCACAGGCGCAATTTTCCTATCTCATGAAACGCGACTCCACACCAGGACATGAATACAACCGCTGGATGGTTCAGTGCTGCTGGCGGTCCAGCAGCATGCCGACGACGAATCCCGTGCCGAAAGCCGTCAACACGCTTGTCATGGGCCTCTCTTCCACGGTTCTGCCGAAATCATCGTACATATCACCCGCCCGTTCGCGGACCGCTTCACCTGTCCGTCGGGCGCGTTCACGGGTACGATGATAAACATCCCGGCCGTGTTCGATACCATTATCTTTCATTGCTTCGATCAATTCCGACATGTCGCTACGAAGGTTGGAAATATCGGATTTCAGTTGATCAAGTTCCTTGTCGATCTCGGTAGTTGCCATATCGTACTCCTGTTGTTTTTTACAGATATGCTAAAGAATGAATCTTGACTAGAGTAAGCATTACTGTAATGCGCCTCGTCATGGAGATCATTGAAAAATATCAATGAGCATCAGCCAGCTGGCCATATCCCATAATCAGGCCGGACTGATGTCTACAATCGCCTTTAACGGCAGATGGTCGGATGCTATACGTGCAAGCTTGCTGGTATGAACCTCCATTTTGCTGAGTCGATTAACGGGGGTCAACCAGATGTGATCCAGTGCGAATACGGGAAATCGCGAGGGAAACGTTGCCAGGTCTGGTGTCGGTTGGAAGTGCGCGCGTAACCAGCGCAGGATTCGTCCCCATAGAAACCATTCATTGAGGTCACCCGTCAGCACCGATATATCGGCCGATTCATGGGACTCGAATGATGCAATCAGCTGGCTTACTTGTTTACGCCGTTCGCCTGGACTGAGACCAAGGTGCGTCGCCACCACTCGAATACGCAGACCATTACAGCCAAGAATGGCATCTATGGCGCCACGCGGCTCGCGACCGGGCAGGCTCAAATCGATGCGGTCGACATCCAGAACAGGGAGTTTTATCAACATGGCATTGCCGTAATGGCGGGATTCACGCAACAAGGTAGGGCCGGCGATGGCAGTCAGACCTGTTTCGGCGGCAAGATAATCCAGCAGATCATGATCGCCGATCCGGTGTTGTTCGACCTCCTGTAATGCGATGACATCGGCATTGATTTCACGTAAGACGTTAACGATGCGTTCAGGCGCAAAACGGCCGTCGGTTCCTACACCGGCGTGGACATTATAGGTGGCCAGCGTGATATCTTTATCCATCAAGTAAGATCTTCCCGGACAAAGGAAAAAAATCAATGAGCCGAGTGCAGCATTCAGCACGTTGCGAATTGTCAATGAAACGCAAATGTAACTGATTTAGTTTTTTTGTTACTGATATTATTTTATGGAGGAGGTGAAGTATGTCAAAGGTAGCCATGCTGGTAGGTGACGGTTATGAAGATGCTGAATTCGATGTGCCCTTCGAGTGCTTACGTAATGCCGGACATGAGGTTACCGTGATCGGTACACAACGTGGCGATACCGTGCACGGCAAGCGCGGCGAAAGTGAGATCAGGATCCAGCATACCGCGGATGAGGTTAAACCCGGGGATTTTGATGCTCTGGTCATACCGGGCGGACACGGGCCCGATAAATTGCGTCTGAATGATGCTATAGTGGAATTCACCCAGCAGTTCAATGCCACCAACAAGCCTCTCGCAGCGATCTGCCACGGACCGCAGTTATTGATCGAGGCCGATGTGGTAAACGGCCGGACGATGACGTCATGGCCTTCGGTACGCAAGGACCTGATAAATGCCGGCGCAAAATGGGAGGATAAAAAACTGGTGGAAGACTGCAATCTCATAACCTCCCGTAAACCGGACGACCTGGATGCCTTTTGCGGCGCGTTGCTTCAGAGGGTTTGACCGCAAATCATTGTTCCGGCTGTTCAAGTTCTACCTTCAGCGCAATATATTCGCGCAGATCCTTCAATGAGATCACACCGAGCAGGTGATTATCCTCGACCACCATGTACATGGTTCTGGCATTCGGTCTTGCCATCGCGGCGATCAGCTTTGCGCTGTCGGTATCGGGTGTTACGGTGTTATCGGACGAGCAGGGCGTCATCAGTTCGCCGACAGTCTTGTGTTCGCGTTGTTCCTTTGGAATGTCCTTGATATCAGTAAGAGATATACATCCCTTCAGGGTTTTACCCTCGACAACGGGAAACATCTTGTAATGATGTCGATAGATATAATCTTCCAGCAACTGTTCGATACTGACGTCGGGAGCAACCGTTGCCGGATCGGAATTCATAAATCGCCGCACGGGTTTGTCACTCAGTAGCTCACGTACCACCAGCTGACGATACGATGCCTTGGCGGCACTGTGCAGGAAGATGCCGATCAGGAACCACCACATCCCTCCGATGAAGTTTCCCTGCAGGAAAAATGCAAATCCACCCAGGAACATCAGCACAAATCCGAAACCCGAACCGAACTGGCTGGCGATGCGTGTGGCATCACGCAGATTCCCTTTCCAGTGCCAGAGGGCGGCGCGCAGCATACGTCCGCCGTCGAGCGGGAAGGCGGGGACGAGGTTGAACACTGCCAGGATGATGTTGACCATAGCAAGGTAGTGACTCACACCGATGCCAGACGTGTGCCACTCAAGTGCGGTGGCCAGATTGGTTATCTGCACGAAGATAATTCCCAGGATGATGCTGGCAACAGGACCGGCAACCGCCATCATGAATTCCGCTTTCGGGTTGACGGGCTCATCTTCCATCTCGGCCATACCGCCGAAGATAAACAGTGTGATGCCCCTGATGGTGAGGCCATAGTGCCTGGCGACCAGGGAATGGGATAATTCATGAAAGACGATCGAAAAGAGTATTCCCACTGCACCGGCTATACCCATCCACCAGTAGGTCTGTTGCGCGAGTCCCGGATAATCGATCGGGAACATGCCGGCGGCCAGCGTCCAGGTGATCAAAAAGGCAAGCAACAACCAGGTAAGATTAAGCTTTACATCGAACCCGAAGATCCGGAACAGCCGGTAACCTTTTAAACCTGTAACAGGCGAGTGTTGTTGTTTTACTGGAATATCGACGGCCATAAAGCCTCCTTTTGCGTATGCTATAGCCTAAGGTATTGTATATCTTTATCATAAGAATAGATCTATGGGACAAAATCACATTGAAATAAATCAATTGACCAATGCCCAGCATTAAACAGGCGTTCATAACCGTTGTTATCACTGCATATGCCTTGTCCGCCTGTTCGGAACATACACAGGAGGCTTCGCCCTACAGGCTTCACTGGTATGTCTTCGATGAACAGTCGGGAGCCTTTGTTCAGGCAGCACGACATTGCAGCGAATCCTCGCAGGGCAGTTACGAGATCGAGATCGTGCCATTACCGGCTGATGCCGACCAGCAACGCGAACAACTGGTGCGTCGGCTGGCGGCAGGGGATACAGACATCGATATCATCGGGATGGATGTCATCTGGACGGCCGAGTTTGCCCAGGCGAACTGGATAAGACCCTGGATAGGGGAGAGGGCGGACAGGGTTCGTAACGGACGACTTGACAGTGCCGTTGAAAGCGCCAGCTATAACGGGCAATTATGGGCCGCCCCTTTTACCACCAACACGCAACTGCTGTGGTATCGTACCGATCGTGTCGAGTCGCCGCCCGCAACCTGGGATGCAATGATCCGCATCGCGGAACGGCTTGGTGAAAACGGCACCATCCAGGCGCAGGGTGAACGATACGAAGGGCTGACTGTGTTCTTCACCTCATTGCTCGCATCGGCGGGCGGTGCAATACTGCAACCGGACGGACGCCATGTGTCGCTCGAAGAAGAACCCACGCGGCGTGCTCTGGAAGTCATGCGGCACCTGGCAAATTCACCGGTGACGGATCCGTCCCTGGCAACCACTCGTGAAGACCAGGCCCGTCTCGCGTTCGAGACCGGCGGTTCCAGTTTCATGATCAACTACACCTTTGTCTGGCCCAGCGCGAGATCGAATGCCCCCGATATCGCCGGACACATGGGCTGGGCCCGCTGGCCCGCCGTTGTCAGGGGAAAACCCAGCCGGGTGACCCTCGGCGGCATCAACCTGGGTGTCGCGGCATTCGGCCGTCATCAAGAGGAGGCATTCGAGGCGGCGAGTTGCATCTCATCGGAGCCCAACCAGCGACTCGCGGCCACCCTCGGCGGCTTGCCGCCGACGATCACGGCACTTTATGACGACGAACAGGTGCGCAAGACATTCCCGTTCGCCGTCCTGTTGCGTGAGACCCTGCATGATGCCGTGCAGCGTCCGCAGACACCACTCTATGCCGACGTGTCTCTCGCCATCAGCCACACGCTTCATCCCATGCGCGCGATACAGCCGGCCCGTGATGTAGAACGGCTGCGCAGGGCGGTGGAGCGCGCCCTGAATTCTGAGGGTCTGCTATGAGCCGGCGCGTACACGCCGAACACCGCCTGGCATGGATGTTGTGCGCCCCTGCGGTGATCGCCATGCTGTTGGTGACGGCGTATCCGATGTTATACGCGCTGTGGTTATCATTGTTTCGCTATGACCTGCGATTCCCGGATGAACGCCATTTCATCGGGCTGGATAATTATCTCAGTGTGCTGAGTTCCGAGACATGGTGGCAGTCTCTATTCAATACGCTGGTGATCACGACGGGCTCCGTTGCCATCGAGTTTGTACTGGGAATGATATTTGCCCTGGTCATGCATCACGCACTGGTCGGACGACGCGTGGTGCGCACCACGCTGTTGGTACCCTACGGGATCATTACGGTGGTCGCGGCCATGAGCTGGCGATTCGCGTTCGATCCCACCACCGGTTTCGTCAATGTATTGGTCGGACTGGATGGAAGCTGGCTCGCCGAGCGCTGGTCGGCCATCTTTGTCATTATCCAGACCGAGATCTGGAAGACGACACCTTTTATGGCATTGCTGCTGCTTGCCGGTCTCACGCTGGTGCCCGGGGATGTACTCCGGGCAGCACGTGTGGATGGGGCAAATGCATGGCAACGCTTTTTCAGGATCACGCTGCCGCTGATGCGCCCGGTCATCATGGTGGCGTTGTTGTTCAGGACCCTGGATGCCTTTCGCATCTTCGATACGGTGTTCGTGCAGACACGCGGCGCGCAAGGCACCGAATCGGTTTCCATTGTCGGTTATGACGCGCTGATCACGCGTCTCAATCTCGGGCTGGGATCGGCGGTCTCAATACTCATCTTTCTGTGCGTGCTCGCCATCGCCGTGGTCTATATCAAGGGATTCGGCATCGACCTGTCACGCCGGGAGCAACCGTGACGATACGTGAGTCAGGCAATCTGGTCGAGCGTCTGTTCTGGGGTATCGGCAGTGCACTGGTGGTAATCTACTCGTTGCTGCCTGTAGCATGGATTGTATCGCTGTCGCTCAAACGCAGCGCCGATCTCGGTGACAATCGTTTCATCCCGCATGTTATAAGCCTGGAGCACTATCAGGCGATCTTTCACGATCCGCAGTTTTCGGCCGCATTGGGGAATTCAATCGGGATCGCTGGGATCTCAACCCTGGCAGCCGTCATACTCGGGATGTTCACAGCCTATGCCGTGGTACGTCTTGAATTTCCCGGCAGAAGGCTGATCATGGCGGGCGCGTTATCGATTGCGATGTTTCCCCCGGTATCCATCATCGGGCCATTATTCAATATGTGGCGGACCTTCGGGCTCTATGACACCTGGGCAGGTCTTATACTTCCCTATATGACCTTTACCTTGCCGCTTGCCATCTGGACACTCTCAGCGTTTTTCCGCGAGATCCCCTGGGATCTGGAGAAGGCCGCCAGGGTGGACGGCGCCACCCCGATGCAGGCCTTCCTGCGCGTCATCACACCGCTGGCGGCACCGGGGGTATTCACCGCTGCCATCCTGGTGTTCATGTTTGCCTGGAATGATTTCCTGTTTGCCATCTCGCTCACTTCGACGAATGACGCACGCACCGTGCCAGCGGCCATCGCGTTTTTCACCGGCAGTTCACGTTTCGAACAACCTACGGGCTCGATCGCCGCCGCTTCGGTGGTAGTGACGATACCCATCATTATCCTGGTGCTGGTGTTCCAAAGACGCATCGTCGCGGGACTCACATCAGGAGCTGTAAAAGGGTAGTGGCGTGGCGGAAATCGAGCTGAAAAATATCGCAAAGCGCTTCGCGGATATCATCGCCGTCAAGTGCGCGAACTTTACCATCAGGAACGGGGAGTTTTTTATCCTGGTCGGACCGTCAGGCTGCGGTAAATCCACCTTGTTGAACATGATCGTGGGACTCGAGGACGTGACCGAGGGTGAGATCCTGATCGATGGTCAACAGGTCACCAAGCTTGACCCCAAGGACCGCAACATGGCGATGGTCTTCCAGAGTTATGCCATCTACCCGCATATGACCGTGCGCGAGAACATGACCTTTCCGCTCAAACTGGCAAAGATGTCGGAACAGGAGATCGGCAAGCGGGTGGAGAAGGCCGCGCAGATACTGGAACTGGAGGAGTTGCTGGATCGCAGGCCGGCGGCACTGTCGGGCGGTCAGCGTCAGCGCGTGGCCATGGGACGCGCCATCGTACGCGAACCCCGTGCCTTCTTGCTGGACGAGCCGCTGTCCAATCTCGATGCCAAGCTGCGTGTGCAGATGCGCATCGAGATCGCGCGTCTGCAACGACGCCTGGGGACCACGACCGTGTATGTCACCCATGATCAGACCGAGGCGATGACCCTGGGAGACCGTATTGCCGTGATGCGCAAGGGTGAGATCCTGCAGATCGGCATGCCGCGGGAACTGTATGATCATCCCGCCGATCTGTTCGTCGCCGGCTTTATCGGCTCGCCACCGATGAATTTTCTTCCTGCACGATTGGATGGCGGCAGGCTCGAAACACCTGTAGGCACATGTGAACTGCCCGGTGATCCGGGTATAAACCTTCAAGACAAGGATGAAGAACTGGTAATAGGTTTCAGACCCGAACACCTTCGACTGATAACGGACCATGACGATGATCCGGCTAATAACCTGAATTTCGAGGCACAGGCCGACATCGTCGAATGGCTGGGCGCGGATCTGATTGTATATTTCAATGTAACAACCGAAGATTTCGATGCGATGGCATTGCCACAGGACCTTGAGATCCAATCCGGTAATGGGTCACAACGATCACTGATCGCTCGTATCGATCCGGATACGGGGATAAAGGAGGGCGATACTGTGAAGCTATTTCTGGATCCGAAAGACATCCGGATCTTTCAAGGTAGGGATGGGAGAAATATCACGTCATGATAGTTGGCTGGTATAGATTTAACATTTGTGTTGCCTCGATCTACCGAATCCGCGACCCAAAGAGGACATTCATAGAAGTTGACGAGTGAATGACTAGAATAGTAGCCCGGAACCTCATATCTGAGCGCTTAAATTCGTAAACACTTGTCATACGCAGCCTTTTTGAGCATTGCTTTGATAATAGCGTTGACAACCACAGGCTGGGAGGATCACACTTTTACTAATACCCGCCAGGAACGGCCCGCCAGGGCAACGGCTGCGCAGCGCGGGTGCGCTTGCCAGGCACTCAGGGACGAAACTAACCGTGTTCGATGCAACTCGACACTTGATTTCGTTAACCATCGGGAGGATATAAGAATGATGATTCACACCACGCTATTTCGATTCGCGAAGCCACTTCTGTTCGCTACCCTAGCGGTATTGAGTATGGCTTCTATTCCGTCTTTATCAAGCGCAGATACCATAAACTTCAATAATGGTAGCTTGGGGAATACAGGTTCCACTACATTTACTGATGGTGTTACTGGGCTGACAGTCCACGGTTACTATCTTGACGGGGCCAGTTGGGCAGGTGCCAATCTCTTTCGGCGTGATGTCATAGGAGATCGCGGCCTTGGTGTTTGCAATCCATTTGAGGCATCTGCAAATGGTGGCGACTGCCCAAGTAACAACGGAGACATAAATGAACTGGATAATCGCGGTCAAACGGAAATCATTGCATTGGAGCTGCCTGCCGGCTATCGATGGGTATCGGTAGCGGTATCGTCGCTGGATACAAATAATGGAACAGAACCGGAGAGGGGCATACTTTATGCAAATCCGGATGACAGTTTCGGAACCACGCCAGGCACGATTGGTACAAATGTCATACAAAATCTGACCGGTACTGGTAGTGGTACCGGCGCCGAACAGACCATAAATATTCCACAGTCGTATGAAACCTCACCTTACCTGGTATTCGAGCCCTATGATCACGCCAATAGCGGTAACAATGCCAACAATGATTATCTTGTCTGGAAGGCAACTATCGAGCCTCTGGAACTTGATGGCCGCATGACTGGCGGGGGGAGTGTGTTTACCTATGACGGGATGCGGGTAACGCATGGCTTTGAGATTCATTGCAATCTGGCTGAGCCCAACAACATCGAGGTGAACTGGGCACATCACGCATTCCATATGCTGTCGCTGAATCATGCGGTCTGTACAGAAGATCCGGCAATCGATCAAAAGCCACGCACTGCACCGTTCGATACCTTTGAAGGTGATGGAACAGGCAGGCTGGATGGTGTGGATGGGGCTACCATCAATTTCATATTTGTTGACGGGGGGGAGCCCGGCAAGGTCCATGATACGGCTAGTATCGTTATCAGG
>Ga0315534_1003535_pt1 | contig 10033 bp, 11 predicted proteins | sample SalMarSW160240MG_FD_203094 | JGI IMG/M metagenome (GOLD analysis project Ga0315534, IMG submission 203094) | Salt marsh sediment microbial communities from the Plum Island Ecosystem LTER, Massachusetts, United States - Salt Marsh Sediment SW1602-40 ...
TTTGCCGCGGACCGACTCGGGTGTGAAGCGTCAGGGTTTCCTGATCTCCACAGCGGGTGGTGCAGAAACCAGTTTCCGGTGTGCCATCAGGACGACGAAGGCCTTTCTGGGCGTCCTCGACGCGGAGTACGGGGGCGACTTGACCTTTCCAGGAGTGGACGAAAAGGGGGCGATCTTGAACCACCCCACCGCTCTGGAGGAGGCCGTGGCTTTGGGCAAGACCATGGCGGTTTCCAGGGCGGACTGAGGTCACTTGGCCCAAGCGTCATCAGCGTGGCACGGACGGGGACCAGGCGGAGCACGGCGCAGGTGGTGGACGCAGAGATCGAGGAACAGGAGAGCGGTGAGCAGTTCGGTGAACTGGTCAGGTTCACCGTAGCCGGGTTCACAGGTGGCCTCGTCCTGGGCGTGGCCCTGGACTCGCTCGGATATCAGCTCAGTTCCGTGGGACAATGGTTGGTGCGCACTCTCTCCGGCGAGGGGGAGAGTGTCTTCGAAGGCATCTATGCCCTGCGTCAGCGGTTTCGGCGTGCGAGAGGCAGTATGGCCGAGGCCTACGGGTGGGGCAAGGTGCTGGGGATGACTGTGCCATGGATCGTAGACTGGGGCAGTCGCGCTTTGGGTGTCGATGTGTACGGTGTGCAAGGGTTCTACATCCCGTATCTCTACACCATGAGCGACCAGATGGGGGCCAACGTCTCGGGGCTTCTGTTCCTGCGGAGGCAGCAGGGTTCGTGGCCCACCGCCTTGGCCGGCTATGTACGTCATCCAGTGCTCGTGACGAGCCTATTCATCGTCCTCTTTGTTCCTATGGGACTGCTTCTGGCGCGCGTGGGGGGATTCAGCCCCACCACGCAGACCTATACCGCTCTGGAGGCGATTGCAGCCAACTTGTGCTGGGTCCCTCCCCTGGTGGGCGGTTTGACGGAGCGCCTTGGCGGGAGACGAGCGGCGTGAGCTTGTAGGAAGGATCGAGGCGCGCAAAGCAGCGGTGTCTTCGTCCTGCTTTGGTGTGTAGCAGATAGACGCAAGGCGAGGTGAGAGATGAGGTTTCGCAGGTCGACTGGAGCGGAGAACGCGGACCGGGACCGGATTCCGCCTGGCCAGCGGGTCACGGAGAAGTTCCCCGTGCTGCACTATGGCGGCATCCCCAGGTTCGACCGCCAGACCTGGGATCTGCGGATCTTTGGCCTCGTGGAAGAGCCTCTGGCGCTGTCCTACGATCAGTTCTTGGAGTTGCCCACAACACGGATGGTGGCCGATATCCACTGCGTCACCGGTTGGAGCAAGCTGGACACGGTGTGGGAGGGCGTGCTCTTCCGTGAGTTGTGGGGTAGGGTCCAGGGGAAACCGGAAGCCAGATTCGTGATGGTGCACTGCGAGCAGGGGTTCACCACCAACGTGCCCCTGGAAGTCCTCATGGACGACGACGTGCTGCTGGCCTACCGGTACGACGATGCGCCCCTCACCGCTGAGCACGGGTATCCTCTGAGGCTGGTAGCGCCCAAGCGATACTTCTGGAAGAGCGCTAAGTGGGTGCGAGGGCTGGAGTTGATGGCCGAGGACCGCCTGGGTTTCTGGGAGGTGAGAGGCTATCACAACAATGCGGATCCCTGGAAGGAGGAGCGCTACTCATAGTGACGTCAGGCGGCAAGCGGTTGGGAACGAAAACGCGCGCGAATCTCTATGACGCCTTCGTGGGAGAAGCCAAGGCGCACGTCAGGCTGCTGGCCTTTGCCAGGAAGGCTCAGGAGGAGGGGTACGCTCAGATCGCGAAGCTCTTTCGGGCCGTCGCCTCGGCGGAGGAGGTGCATGCCGCTAATCATCTCAGAGCAGCGGGGGAGGCCGTCATGGGAAGTACCGAGGAGAACCTGGCCTTCTCCTTCGAGCGGGAGACTACGATCAACGAGGTGACTTACCCCCAGTTGATCAGAGACGCCGAGGAAGAGGTGGAGCAAGCAGCCATGATCTCCTTCAGTTACGCCAGGGACGTGGAGGAAGGGCACGCCGGGCTCTATAAGAAGGCCATGGAGCATCTCCTTCAGGACGAGGACAGCGACTACTACGTGTGCGGTGTGTGTGGTTACACCTCCGACGGGGTCTTGCCCGATGTGTGTCCCGTCTGTGGGGCGAATAGCGACGCTTTTGCCAGGATCGCCTGACTGCTTGGCCCTCGGCCCTGGGGCGTCGTGGTGAGAAAGATAGGCGAGGGATCATCATGCCCAGCATGGAAATGGCCTTCAAGATAGGAGGAGAGGCGGGACAGGGTGTCGAGTCCAGCGGGGCCGGGTTCGCCAAGGCCCTGGTGCGTGCGGGTTGGCACGTCTTCGGTATGCAGGACTACTACTCCCGCATTCGGGGAGGGCACAACTTCTATCAGATCCGTGTGAGTGACAGGCCCGTGTATGCCCACGTGGAGTCTGTGGATCTACTGCTGGCCCTCACCCAGGAGGCGGTCGATCGTCATTGTGGTGAGATCGTGGAAGGTGGAGGCGTGATCTGTGAGGAGTGCCTGGAGGTAGACTGCGCGAGCCTGGATCAGCGAGATGTCAGCTACTTCCCGGTACCTCTGACCGACATCGCCCAGGAGCATGGTGGGGCGGAGGTGATGCGCAACACTGCGGCCTTGGGTGCTGCTGCGGGGCTGGTGCACTTCCCCTTCGAGGTTATGGTCAGTGTGATCGAGGACAACTTCGCCAAGAAGGGCGCCGAGGCGGTGCAGGTCAATCTACGGGTTGCCGAGTCTGCGTACAAGTACGCTCGAGAGCAGTTCGCCGACAAGTTCCCCTATCGGCTTGGCCGCGTGGACGGTGCGCCGCCCAGGATGATTCTGAACGGCAACCAGGCCCTGTCGCTGGGGGCGCTCCTGGGTGGGTGCAAGTTCGTGGCCGGCTACCCGATGACTCCAGCCACCAGCATCCTCCAGTGGATGGCTACCCATGGCGAGCGGTACGGCGTAGTCGTCAAGCACACCGAGGACGAGATAGCGGCCATTCTGATGATCATCGGTGCCGCCCATGTCGGAGCGCGAGCCATGGCGCCAACCTCGGGCGGGGGTTTCTCGCTGATGAACGAGGGGTTGGGACTCGCTGGCATCACCGAGACGCCCATCGTCATCGTCGAGGCGCAGCGCCCTGGTCCGGCTACCGGCTTGGCCACGCGGACAGAACAGGGTGACTTGCTGTTCGTCCTACACGCTTCCCAAGGCGAGTTTCCACGGATCGTGCTCTCACCGGGCAGCATCGAGGAGTGCTTCGAGGCTGGCTGGCGGGCCTTCAACCTGGCAGAGAAGTACCAGTGTCCGGTGATCGTGCTCAGCGACAACTTTCTGGCCAATTCGGTACGCAGCATCGAAGTGGGCGCGCTGGACTTCGCCGGCGTGCAGATCGACCGTGGGCAACTGCTCACCAAGGAAGAGCTCGACGCGTTGGAGGGTGAGTACCTGCGCTACGCATACATGGAATCGGGCGTGTCGCCGCGAGCGCTGCCCGGCCATCCACGCGCGGTCTTCCAGGCTACTGGCAACGAGCACACTCCAGACGGACATCTGACCGAAGAGATCGAGACTCGGCGGCTTCAGGTGGAGAAGCGGCTCAAGAAGTTGGACTCAGCCCGCGAGGAGATACGGGGGCCGGTTCTCTACGGTCCGAAAAAGGCCGAAGTGACACTGGTCGGCTGGGGGTCCACCTATGGGCCGCTGCGAGAAGCGGTGGATATGCTCAATGCGGAGGGCGGCCGCGCCAACATGCTGCATATCAGGGATGTGTGGCCTTTCCCGGCGAAGGCGATGCGTGAGGCCCTGTCCAAGGCGCGGCGCAAGGTGATGGTGGAGGGGAACGCCACAGGGCAGATGGCCCACCTACTGGAAGCTTACACAGGGGTCAAGCTCGACCATCACGTCCGCAGATACGATGGGCGTCCTCTCTCGCCTCAGTATATCCTGGAACGACTGGAGGAGGTGCACCATGGTTGAGTTTCAGGACTACCAGAGTCCTGTGCGACCCACGTGGTGTGAGGGCTGCGGAGATTACGGTATCTGGAACGCCCTCAAGTTCGCCCTATCCGAGCTCGATCTAGCTCCCCACGAGGTGCTGATGGTGACCGGCATCGGGTGTGGCAGCAAGACCCCAGACTACACCCACGTCAACGGCTTGCATACCCTCCACGGCCGCTCGCTTCCCGCGGCCACGGGGGCGAGGCTGGCGAACCATGGGATGAAGGTCCTCTGCGTGCATGGGGACGGCGATGGGTACGGTATGGGGCTGGGTCACATGATGCACGCGGCCCGCCGGAACATGGACATCACCGACGTGGTGCAGAACAACCGTGTCTACGGCCTGACCAAGGGACAGTACTCTCCCACCAGCCCCGAGGGTTTCGTGACCAAGACCTCTCCGCAGGGGGCCATCGATCATCCTGTGAATCCGTGGGCCTTGGCGCTGGCCGCCGGTGCCACCTTCATCGGCCGCGGCTTTCCTGCCGACCTGCGGCATCTGGTGGAGGTTCTGAAGAAGGCGATCCTGCATCGCGGCTACGCATTGGTGGATGTGTTGCAGCCGTGTGTAAGCTTCAACAGAGGCTACGCCTACGAGTACTATCAGCCCAGAGTGTACAAGGTGGACGAGGAACCAGGCTACGATACGACCGATCGCGCGGGAGCCTGGCAGCGGGCTCAGGAGTGGGGCGACCGTATCCCCATCGGGATCCTGTACCAGGTTGAGGGAACACCCACCTACGAGGACCAAGTTGCCGTGTTGCGCGGCGGCCCACTGGTCGACCAGGACTTCCGGGAGTGGACGGATGACGATTTCGAGAAGCTCACGGCAGAGTTCGTGTAGCGAGGGGGTGCTCAGAGCGGCTTGTTGAAGCGTGACAGTATCGTCTGGGAAGGAGACCGACAGTGCGATATGGAACTGAGACCAAGTTGAGCACATCCGCGGTGTTGGACCGGGCGTCGGAGTACTTCGGCGAAGGTGGACTGGGGCTAGCAGAGACTTCGCGCGACGCATGTTGTATCTCCCTGGAAGGAGGGGGAGGTCACGTGACGGTTACGGTAACAGAGGGGGACAAGACCTCTGTGGATGTGGAAACCCGGGAGTGGGACTACCAGGTCGAGAAGTTCTTGGCAGACAAACTGAGGTAGGTTCGAGGTTGCCGTTGTCCGAAGGGGACAAGATGGAAAGCCAGGGGTAGTACGCACAAGGAGGTATGATGGATAAGCAAGTACTAGAGGTAATCAAGAAGCGCAGGACAGTTCGTGCCTTCAGCGAAGAGGAAGTGACCGACGAGCAGGTCGAGGCCGTTTTGGAGATGGGGATGTATGCCCCCACTTACATGAATCGGAAGCCGTGGCATTTCGTGGTCATCAGAGACAAGGAAGTCCAGGAGAAGCTGGGGGAGACCTTGGGTGTGAGACCGTACATACAGCAGGCGTCGGCCGTCATCGCCGTCTACGGAGATCCCGAGGTTTCCAACACCTGGGAGCTCGATGGCTGCGCGGCTATCGAGAACATGCTCATCGCTGCCACCGCCCTGGGTGTAGGCAGCGCATGGGCGGGCAGCCCGGGCAACGTGGCTTGGGGCGAGACTGAAGAACTGATGCGTGATGCACTGAAGGTCCCGAGCGGATTCCACGCGCTTTCGCTGGTGTGCCTCGGTCACCCGGCGAAGATGACAGTGCCTCACACCAAGGACGAGCGGTACGACAAGACCCGAATTCACTATGGGAACTGGAGGAATCTCAAACCGTGAGCGAGGTCGTAGTCTACACTACGCCAACGTGCGGGTACTGCCATCAGGTGAAGCAGTATCTGTCTGAGCGGGGTGTCCCCCACAGGGAGGTGGACGTGGCTGCGGACCCGCAGGCGGCTTCCGAGATGGTGCGTTTGTCCGGACAGCGGGGCGTGCCGGTGGTCGTGATCGACGGTCAGGTTGTGATCGGCTTCAACCGGCCACGTATAGATGAGTTGCTGTCTGCCCGGTCGGCCAGGCGTCCCCAACTGGGTGTGTCTGTCGCCGACGCCAGTAGCATGTCGGAGAAGCGCGGCCACGGGCCAACCGAAGGGGCCTACGTGGGCAAGGTGACCCATCTATCGTCGGGGGACAAGGCTGGCTTGGGTAAGGGTGACGTGATCGTGGCCCTGGCGGGGCGTGCCATACGAAACGCCGACGATCTGGAAGCGACGCTCTCCTCGCTCGTTCCCGGCGAGCCCGTCTCCCTGGTCTACCTGCGGGATGGCGAGAGGATAACCGCCAGGGTGACGCCGTAGCACGTTCTCCGAGAGTCATAGGAGGTCAGAGATGGGTGGCCCGGACGTGCAGAGCGCCTTGGTGGCCCTGGAAGTGGCCATACAGACGGAGAAGGACGGCCGCGACTTCTACGCGCGGGCAGCCGAGAGGACCGGCGATCCGGGGGGCAAGGTGCTGTTCGCCTCGCTGGCGGACGATGAACTGGAGCACCTGCGGCTGCTCCAATCGCAACGAGAGGCGTTGACCGAGGATGGTCGCTGGCTGCCCTTGCCCGAGAGCGAGGAGCATCGAGTGAGAGAGATCGGGGGCGCCCCGATCTTCGGACGGGAAGCCCTGGACCGGAATGTAGATGTCCATACCTCCGAATTGTCGGCTTTGCGTATGGCGTATCTGATAGAGAAGGATGCCGTTACCTTCTACACCAGGGCGGCGTCTGAGACAGAGGACCCTGACGGCAGGGCCATGTACAAACGGCTGGTGGAGATGGAGAAGGAGCATCAGCAGATCCTGGAGGAGGAGTACAACGCCTTGGCCAAGGAGTTCTGGAGCACTATGGGCTTCGAGCCCTTCTGAGACTCCAGCAGCCAAAGGCAGATGGAGGACACGTTATGACAGAAGACACCACAGCGGCGCTCTCGGTGCTAAGAGAGGCAGTGCGCAACGAGCTAGATGGCCAGGCCATGTACCTGCAAGCCGCTGAGGGCACGCAGGACGAGTTAGGCAAGAGCATGTTCCAGTCCTTCGCCAAGGAGGAGGAGCAACACGTGCACATCCTCCAGGCGCAGTATGCCCAGGTGAACGAGTCTGGTGCGTGGATCGACCTGGAGGCCGCCCAGAAGGAACGCCGGGATCCGAAGCTGGTCCTCTTCCCGCAGGACAAGCAAGAGGTCAAGGAGCTCGTTCCGGCGGGCACCAGCGACCTGGAAGCTCTGAAGATTGCCATGGACTTCGAGAAGCGAGCGGTGGCCATGTACGAGCAGGCGGCTGCCGATACCGACGATGCCGCGGCTCAGGCCTTCTTCCGTGAGCTGGCGGAGTGGGAGGGCACACATTACCGGATCCTGGACAACAGCTACGACTACCTTGCCAACAAGGGGGAGTGGTACTTCCAGGAGCTGGAGATGCCCATGTACGAAGGCTAGAGGCTGGAGGACACGGCGCACGACGCCTGAAGTTGCTGCCATTGAGTGGAGAGACCGCTCTTACCCTGAAGAAGATACATGTCACCGGAGTGGTGCAGGGCGTAGGGTTCCGCCCCTTTGTCTATCAACTCGCCCACAGGCACGGGTTGACCGGCTGGGTGTGCAACACCTCCGCTGGGGTAGACATCGAAGCGGAGGGTCTGGCGCCAGCGTTGGAGCAGTTCCTGACGGAGCTGGAGTCCGAGGCGCCGCCCATGGCTCGCATCGAGAGCATCACCTCCAGTGACGACTCACCAAACGGCTACCAGCGGTTCGAGATACGGCGCAGCCTCTCGCTGGAGGGGACCTATCAGCTCATCTCCCCCGACGTTGCTACCTGCGACGACTGTCTGAGAGAGGTGTTGGATCCTCAGGACCGTCGCTACCGGTACCCCTTCACCAACTGCACGAACTGCGGCCCTCGCTTCACGATCATCGAGGATATCCCTTACGATCGCCCGCTGACCACCATGCGGGACTTCGTGATGTGCCCCGAGTGCCAGTCGGAGTACGACGATCCTCTGGACCGCCGCTTCCACGCCCAGCCCAACGCCTGCCCGGCCTGTGGGCCGCAACTCAGTCTCGTGGACGCGGGTGGAAAGTTGCTCAGGGTCGAGGATGAGATCGCCGAAACCGTTCGGCTGCTGGAAGAGGGCAGAGTGCTGGCTATCAAGGGGCTGGGAGGGTTCCATCTGGCCTGCGATGCCACCAGCGATGAGGCGGTGCAGCTCTTGCGCGAGAGAAAGCGGAGGCCGGCCAAGCCCATGGCGGTGATGATGGCCACCATGGGCGACGTGAGAGCCCATTGTCTGGTCTCCACACAGGAGGAGGAACTGCTCACCTCCTCGCAGTGTCCCATCGTGCTGCTGCGCTGGAGGGACGATTCGAGCGTCTCCTCCCTCGTCGCCCCGGGAAACGAGTACCTGGGCGTGATGCTGCCCTACACTCCGCTCCATCACGCCCTGCTCAGGGAGGTGGAAAGACCACTGGTCATGACCAGCGGCAATCTCAGCGAGGAACCTATCGCCATCGACAATGATGAAGCGCTGTCCCGGCTGCGGGGTATCGCGGACTACTTCTTGCTCCACAACCGCGAGATCTACGCTCGATACGACGACAGCGTCTGGATGGTCCCGGACGAGAGGCAGCAGCCGCTGCGACGCTCGAGGGGGTATGCTCCCTTTCCCGTGCGTCTCCCCTTCAAGGCCCGGCAGGTTCTGGCTTGCGGCACCGAGCTCAAGAACACCTTCTGCGCCACCAAGGACGAATACGCCTTCCTCAGCCAGCACGTCGGAGACATGGAGAATCTGGAGACGCTGGATCATTTCGAGACCTCCATCGAGCTCTACAAACGGCTCTTTCGGTTGGAGCCGGAGATTGTGGCCTATGACCTGCATCCGGAGTATCTGGCTACGAAGTATGCCCTGGGCCTTTCTTCGCCGGTACGGTTGGCCCCGGTGCAACACCATCACGCCCACATCGTGAGTTGTATGGTGGACAACGGGGTGCAGGGAGAGGTGATCGGCGTGGCCCTGGACGGCACCGGGTATGGCACCGACGGCCGGATTTGGGGCGGCGAGTTTCTCGTGGCTGACTACGAGGGCTTCCGCAGAGTAGGGCACCTCCAGTACCTGCCCTTGCCGGGTGGCGACGCGGCTATCCATAGGCCATATCGGATCGCTGTTAGCCACCTGTACTCCCTGCTGGGTGACGAGGGACTGGAGGAGGCTCTTCCCTTCCTGGGGCACGTGGACCCCGAGGAACTGGGCATCATCAAGCAGCAGATCGAAAAGGGCATCAACGCTCCGCTGACCTCGAGCTGCGGGCGGTTGTTCGATGCGGTGTCGGCACTGGTTGGCTTCCAGGGACAGGCCACGTACGAGGGACAGGCGGCCGTGCAGTTGGAGATGATGGCCTACGATGGAGGAGACGGCGCGAGTTACCCCTTCTCGACAAGAGAGGTAGAGGGGATCAGGGTCATCGAGCTCGAGGGGATGTGGCGGGGGATCGTGGAGGATCATCGCGCTCAGGTACCGGCCCCCACAGTGGCCATGAGGTTCCACAACACCGTGGCCCTGATGATCGTGGAGATGTGTCGTCGAGTAGCGGGAGCGAGCGGGCTTCAGCGTGTGGCCCTGAGCGGAGGCTGTTTCCAGAACCGCTTGTTGCTGACCAAGGCCCGGCGCGGTCTGGAGGATGCTGGTCTCGAGGTCTTGACCCACGCCCAGGTGCCGTGCAACGATGGGGGTGTCTCCCTCGGCCAGGCGGTGATAGCCCACCACACGGCCCACAGCGGAGACTGAAGGCGACACAATCGGTGGCAGGGATCTAGCGACGCAGTGACGGAGCAGACGATGAAGTATGTGGATGAATTCGGAGATCCGGACCTGGCAGCGACCCTCGTGGAAGGAATTCGACGTCGCTCCACCCGTCCCATCCGGATCATGGAGTTCTGTGGCACTCACACCGTCGCCATCTTCAAACACGGAATCCGGCAACTCTTGCCTGCAACCATAGAGTTGCTCTCTGGACCGGGTTGCCCGGTCTGTGTCACGGCCAACTCCGATCTGGACTGGTCCATAGCGCTGGCGAGGGAGCCAGAT
>Ga0315534_1003537_pt1 | contig 10029 bp, 8 predicted proteins | sample SalMarSW160240MG_FD_203094 | JGI IMG/M metagenome (GOLD analysis project Ga0315534, IMG submission 203094) | Salt marsh sediment microbial communities from the Plum Island Ecosystem LTER, Massachusetts, United States - Salt Marsh Sediment SW1602-40 ...
TGCTCGCCCCCTTCGTCCGCGGGTGCGAATAGTAGGTCTTCCGACGTCTTCCCGATCACATCATGGCGGGTCCGTCCGAACGTCTTCTCCGCTGCGGGATTGAATTCAGTAATGAGGCCTTCGTGATTCACCGTGACAATCGGATCGAGCGACGAATGCAGGATAGCCGTGTTGAGCACTTCCAGTTCCTCGGCCCGTTTCCGGTCCGTGAGATCGCGATGCAAGGCCACCAGGCAAATGCGCCGGTCGACGCCGGGTTGGCCGATGAAGAACGCCGTCAGCTCGACGTCGCGCGTGCGAGCCGGTTGAATACATTGCACCCGCGCGTCGGTACGCAACACACCCTCCTGGTTCAACGTGGGCAGCCCGTCACGATGGATATGGTCCCAGCTCTGCGACGTGTAGAAATCCTGCATCCGCATGCCGGCGACGTCTTGCCGGGCGTCCAGTCCCAGCAATTTGCGACCCGCTGGATTGACATGCAGCGCGGTTCCCTTCAACGACAAGAGACAAACGAAGTCGCTGGTGTGCTCATACAGACATCGCAAGAATTCGAGCGTGTCTTTCATTCCACCCCGCGGGCGGTTCCTCGACCGGACCGCCCGTAGTCCCCCTGAGCAGTGACTGCTGTAACTCACAAGTATACAAAGAGATAGGATTCTGGGTGACGGTATTTCCGCCCGCTGCTGGCCGATTTGGCAGGCCGCTCGAGGCGGGCCGCGCGGACGTAGCGCGTCGAGAGGTCCGGTCGGACCGGGAGGCCTTCGTCACAACTCGCGGAATATACGCGTTTTGCGACGCGACGCGACGGCCAAAGCCCCCAGCCTCCCGCGATTGGCATGTTCTTTGCACCCTGGTTGGGCGCGGCAGCAGCAGGCTGCCAGGCCCAGGCGCGTGCGGCCCGGTCGCGGGGCGCGGCGTGCGACGATTCCGGAAATTGAAACGGAGGAGGTGCGAAATGCTCACACGATGGCAACCGTTCAGTAACGTGCAGGCGGAAATGGAACGCCTTCATCGCGAAATGAATCAACTCTTCGGACGATTCGACCGAGGCTCGGGCGATCTTCCACGGCCAGTGGATGCCTTTCCGCTGCTCAATCTGTGGGACGACGATAACTGCCTGTATGTGGAAGCGGAAGTGCCGGGAATGGATCTGGCCGATCTGGAAATCTATGTCAACGGCAGCCGCGAACTGAGCATCCAGGGAGAGCGAAAGCCTCCGGAAGACGACTCGGGAACGTGGCACCGGCAGGAACGCGGTTTCGGCAGATTTCACCGCGTCTGTGAACTGCCGACCGATGTGGATTCAGACAAAGTAGAAGCGAGTTTCGCGCACGGTGTGCTGACGCTGAAATTCCCCAAGCGAGAAGAAGCGAAGGCGCGAAAAATCAGCGTGAAGTCCCCATAAGTCCGAGGTGTTCCTTGAACCGAGCGAACTGCGCATAACTAACCCGCGCCGAATTGCGGTTACGCACCGAAACGGCGATCGTAAGGAGAATTCACGATGTCCGACAATGTAAAGCATGAACGGCATGGAAACGATTTGTCCGTGGAACGTACGCGCGACAGCGCCGTGTTCGAGCCACGGGTAGACATCATCGAGACGGATGAAGGCCTCGTGCTGCGAGCAGATATGCCCGGTGTCACGGCCGATACGCTCGACATGCGTTTCGAAGACCGTGAGCTGACAATTCATGCCACCGTGCCCACGCGGCACGAGGACAAGAAATGCCTCCACCGGGAATACGAAGAGGGTGACTTTTATCGAGCGTTTCAAATTGGGGAGAATATCGACGCAAGTGGTATTAACGCGGAAATATCCCATGGCGTGCTGACGGTCTATCTCCCCAAGACAGAGGCGGTGAAGCCCCGGCGCATTGAAGTACGCGCCGGGTGACCTTATTTCCCCATCGGCCGCCCCGTGCCAGCCGATTCGCCGGAAGGAATTCGGCTACGGCGGCGGTCGGTACGGACGTGCAGCGCGCGAGTGGACCGCTAGCGAAGGAGGCATCACGATGTCCAGTCTCAATCCCTGGAGAAAAGGGTCCGCTTCGTCGCGGCATCCGCTGGAAGAAGTGCGACGGGATTTGACGTCGCTGGTGGATCGGTTCCGGCAAAGCCTGTCCGAAGGACTCGAACCCTGGTTCGATCGGCAACGCTTCTGGGGACTCGACGTCCGCGACGAAGGCCAGGAGATGATTATCGAGGCAGAGGCTCCCGGATTCGAAGCGGGCGACTTCGATATCGAAATTCGGGCAAACTACCTGGTCATCAAAGCCGAGCGCCGTGAAGAAACAACACAGAAAGAGTCCAGGAGTCTTCGCGTGGGCCACTTGGAGCGTACCGTGGCCGTTCCGCCGGAAATCGATTCGTCAAGGATCCAGGCGACCTACAAGAATGGGGTGCTAGAGATCCGCATCCCGCGGAGCGAGGGCGAGCAGCGAAAACGGATTCCCGTGCAGAAAGCTTGATCCACGAACGCTTTGATTTGAGGAGCATCTGTGGTTCAGCTAGAATAACACGCGGTGTCCCTGTGGACGCTCCCTGTAGACGTGTGGCTGGGCGGAAATCGACATTTCAAGGAGTCATTCATGCATGGGCGTCGCATCGTGTTGCTGGCCTTGTCGTGGTGCCTGCTGTTGGCAGCTCAAGGTCAAGCCGACGAACCAAAGAATCTGTTTCCCGACAAGAACCTGGAAGCGGCTGTCCGCAAGTATGTTTTCGAGAAGCGCGACAATGAAGAGCCGCTTACCGAGGACGACGTTCGCGACATTTCTACCATTGAACATAAGGGCCTGAAGCTCAAAGACGAACAAAAAATCAAAGACTTGTCCGGATTGGAATACTGCAAGAGCCTCGCGCTGCTGGACCTGGAAGGCCACGAGATCAGCGACGTGTCTCCCTTGAAGGGGCTGGAGCGCCTGCAATCGCTCAATCTGGCGGGGAACAACATCAAGGACATCGCGCCGCTGGCATCGGTTCCCGCGCTGCAATATCTACAGCTTGAAGACAACCAGGTCGAAGACATCAGTCCGGTGGCCGGCCTGGAGCGCCTCAATTCGCTGTATCTGTCGCGTAATCGGGTGCAGGACATCAGTCCGGTCGCCGGATTGGATAAACTTTGGTCCCTGTACCTGGAAGGCAACCAGGTCACCGACATCGGTCCGGTTCACGATCTGAAATGGCTCTCGTCGCTGGATCTGAAAGAGAACCAGATCGAGGACATCCGTCCACTGGGCGAACTGACGGAACTGAGTTTTCTGTTTCTGGAACAGAATCGAGTTTCCGACCTGTCCACGCTGGTCACGATGGCGCGGAGGGACGCGGCGGGTCCCACGCGTTTTGCACCGTTCTGGCGTGTTTACTTGACCGGCAATCCCTTGAGCGAGGAGGCCCGAACGAAGCAGATCGAAGAACTCCGGAAACTGGGCGGCCGGATCACGTTCGAATAACCGTTCGGCGGCAGGCGGAAGGGTCGTGCCACGTGACATTGGGCTCGCGCTCCGATCGCCAGGAGCCGCGCTGCGTCGGCGCCGCTGGCCGGATAACGGCCCGCGGGTTTTCTTCTGGGCCGCCGGAGAATCAAGCCCGTTGCGTTGTCCGCGACCGCACCATGTCACCAGCCAGAGAGATAACGATGGACGATCCGCTTGCGTGTCCCGCCCGGTCGCGGCCGGAACGGGTTTGCCCGAACGTCGATCGCCGCCGATTCCTGCGGACGGCGCTGCCGGCCGCGGGCGGCCTGACGCTGGCTGCGTGGCCCAACGGGCTGGCGGCACGGGAAGCGGGCACCCATCGTGGCATCATATTCAAATCGGTCAAGATCGGCATGGTGGCCGAAGAAGGACCGGCGCGGAAAAAGTTCCGCACGCTCAAGCAACTGGGCTTCGACGGCATTGAACTGAGCAGCCCCGGAGGATTGGACAAGCGGGAGGCCCGGGCTGCTAGTCGTGAGGTGGGCCTGCCGATCCACGGTGTCGTCAACAGCACCCACTGGCAGACGCGGTTGTCGGATCCGGACGCCGCCGTCCGCGACGAGGCGCTGCGGTCGCTCCAGACGTCGCTCCGCGATGCGCGCCGCGTGGGAGGCTCGAGCGTGCTGCTGGTGCCCGGAAAAGTCACGGACGCCGAACATGAAAATCACGATCAGGTGTGGGCGCGTTCCATCGAACAGATCCGCAAAGCGCTGCCGCTGGCATCGAGACTGGGTGTGCGGATTCTGGTAGAAAACGTGTGGAACGGATTCTGTTACGACCACGACGGCCCCGCGGATCAGACCGCCCAGCGGCTGGCCGCGTACATCGACGAAATTGCCAGCCCCTGGGTCGGCGTCTACTTCGACATCGGCAATCATCAGAAATACGGCCAGCCGCAGCAGTGGATCCGGACGCTCGGCACCCGTATCGTCAAACTGGACGTAAAGGACTGGAGCCGGCGCGACGGCTTCACCGATATCGGCCAGGGCGACGTGGACTGGCCCGCTGTGAGGCGCGCGCTGACGGACATCGGCTTTACCGGATGGGCAACGGCGGAAGTCGGGGGCGGCGATCGGGACCGGCTGGCCGTCGTCGCCGGTCAGATGGACCGCGTGTTGGGCCTGTAGGCCGCCGTGCCGACGCCCGCGGCGGGATACCCCGGGCCGCCGTTGCCGTCGGCATCAGACGAAGGGCGTCGTTCCGGGCCGGGCCACGGGGCGGCGCGGCACCTCGGTCCATTCGTAGCTGGGCGGACTGAGATCCTCTTCCGATTCCGTCGCCATCTGCCACGTGATCACGTTGCCCGTGTAGGCTGCCATACGACCCATGATGGCCAGCATCGTGCTGCGACACATGTAGTGGCCGTCGTTGACAGGCGTTGCTTCGCGTATGGCGGCGAACAACGCTTCGTGTTCCGCCTGGTACTTGTTATTGTCCCGGCCCGAGTACTTCCAGTCGGTCGTGCCGCTGATCTTGTGTCCGAATACGTCACACGTGCCTTCGCTGCCCAACAGAAGATCGCGGACGCGTGACGGCGTGTTCGGCCAGTGGCGGCACTGGTGGTATCCTCGGACACCCTGCGGGTACTCGTAGACCAGCGAGAAATGATCGTAGATATTTCCATAGCGGGGAGCCGTGCGCACCTGGCGGCCTCCGACGCCCCAACACTTCTCGGGAGCTTCGTCTCCCATGGCCCAGGACATCGTATCGAGGGCATGCACGGCCTGTTCGACAATGTGGTCCCCGCTCAACCAGGTGTAGTAGTACCAGTTGCGCAGCTGGTATTCCATTTCCGACTGGCACTGCTCGCGGGTCCGGCGGGGATTCCACACGCCTTGCGCGTTGTACACCGTTTCGACCGCGGTCACCTCGCCGATCGCGCCCTGCGCGACTTGCTGCATCGCGGCACGGCGGGGCTCGTGGTACCGCCAGCACAGTCCCGACACGATCGACAGGTTTTTCTGTCGGGCTTGTTCGCATGCCGCCAGGCACTTCCGCACTCCAGGCGCATCGGTGGCGACCGGCTTCTCCACAAAAACGTGGATCCCCCTGTCGACGGCGTACTGCAGATGCAAGGGACGGAAATGAGGTGATGTGGCCAGGATCACCACGTCGACGGCGTCGATGACGTGGCGGTACGCGTCGAAACCGACAAACTGCCGTTTGGCCGGAACGTTCACGCGCGATCCGGCTTCCACCTGCAGACCTTTCAACCGGTTCTGCAACTGGTCCTCGAAGACATCGCCCATGGCTACAAGCTGGACCGCCGGGTCGGCGTGCAGGGCGTCCAGCACGGCTCCGCCGCCACGCCCGCCGCAACCGACGAGTCCCAGGCGTAGCGTGTCGCTGCCAGCCGCGAAGGCGCGGGTGGCTAGCAAGGCGTGCGACGCGGCGAGGGCCGCGGTCGTGGAGTTCTGCAGGAAGCTGCGGCGAGCCAGAGGATGGTTGTCCATGCGCGGGTTCACTTTCGTGTCATGCGGGTCAATTCCGTACCGAAGGCGGCGATTGCGGGAGGCGATTGCGACGGGGGGACGCGTCCCATTATACCGGCGGGCCGAAAAGCATGTCACGCGGTGATCGGCTGCCGCGGCCCGCGGAAAATTGGGGAGTTGTGCCCAGTCCCAAAGACGCGTTATAATAAGGGCCTCTTATACTTACCGCTTGTTCGTCCGCCGATGGGGTCGCACGGCCCGCGATCGAGAAGCGATACGCGCGAGGCAGCGCCGCCCGCGGCAGGTGTGCTGGGGGAGACGGACGAGCCGCCAGGGGAGTGTGCCTGGTGCGTGCCATGGGACCCAAGCAGGAGAAGACCCATGCTCGTCATTCCTGGACAGCGAGGCAAAGACCTGTGTGACCGAGGGCTCGGCGTGACCCGGCGGGATGTGCTCCGGGTAGGGGGGTCGGGGCTCCTCGGGCTGAGCCTGGGCGGGATGCTGCAGTACCGCGCGGCGGCGGCATCGGAATCGCGCCTGGTGGGCAGCCCGGGATGGGGCAGCGCCAAGAGCATCATCATGCTCTATTTGCAGGGCGGGCCCAGCCACCTGGACTTGTGGGATCCCAAGGAAAATGTGCCGGACAACGTGCGCAGCTCCTTCCAGCCGATTTCGACAAAGCTGCCTGGAATCAAGTTCACGGAACTCTTGCCGGGGTTGGCTGCGGTCAACGACAAGACCACGATGATCCGCTCGGTCAGCTACACGCCCGACGGCTTGTTCAACCATACGGCTGCGATCTACCAGATGATGACCGGTTACACGACGGACAAGGTGAGTCCGTCCGGGCAGTTGGAGCCGCCCAACCGAAAAGACTTTCCGAACTTCGGGTCGCAAATCATCCGTCTCCGTCCCCCCGCCGAGCCGATGTTGCCGTTCGTGATGCTGCCTCGCCCGCTGCAGGAGAGCAATGTGATTGGCAAGGCGGGCAATGCCGGTTTTCTCGGCAGCGCTTACGATCCGTATACGCTGTACCCGCCTGGCGACGACATGGACATGCACAAGATGAACAACGTCAAGCTGGACGACTTGGCGCTGCGCGTGGAGTTGTCTCCGGACCGGCTGCAGCGCCGCACGCGGCTCCGCGAACTGGTCAACAAGACCATGCCCGCCGTTGACAAGGCCGTCGAGCGTCATCATTTGAACGAATACTACGATCAGGCTCTGTCGCTGATCGTGTCCGGGCGGGCTCGCGACGCGTTCGACCTGACCAAGGAGCCCGATGCGGTACGCGACCGGTACGGACGCAATACGTTCGGTCAGTGTTGCCTGCTCGCCCGGCGACTCGTCGAAGCGGGTACGCGCGTCGTGGAAGTCATCTGGCCCAAAGTGGCTAATTCCGACAACCATTCCTGGGACATGCACTCGGGACTTCCCGAACGCATCAAGGACCGGTCCGCACCGATGCTCGATGCCGGGTTGCCCACGCTGATCGGCGACCTTGAAGAGCGCGGTTTGCTGGAGGAAACGCTGGTGGTCTGCATCGGCGAATTCGGGCGCTCGCCGCAACGGGGAGTCAGCACATCGGGCAACGACAATTCTGCCGATGGGCGCGATCACTGGCCATACTGCTACACCGCGGTTATGGCAGGAGGCGGTATCAAGCGCGGCCACGTACACGGCAAGTCCGACCAGACCGGTTCGGCACCGGCCGAAGATCCCGTCCACCCTCGCGAAATCCTGGCCACGATTTACCACGCGTTCGGAATCAATCCCCAAACCATCGTCTACAACCACCTGAATCAACCTCGTGAACTGGTCAAGGCCGAAGCGGTCAGCGGTTTGTTTGCCTGACGCCGGACCGAGTCGGGTCGCCGCCGTGTTCCATGAGGTTATCCATTCCATGCCACGGGCCCGGGCCGGCAATCGCCGGCGAAGGGCCGTTACAAGAGAAATCGGTACAAGAGAAATCGGTACAAGAGAAATCGGTACAAGAGAAATCGGTACAGAAGAGAACATTGTGGCAGGGATTTCCGACATGTCCGGCTGCCTCCTGATGCGTGGTCATGCGCATCGGTTTGTTGCGCTGCTGGCAGTGGCGTGTCTTTTCGCCGCGGCGGTCAGCGGGCTGGCCGCCGAGCGAGACGATGATCCAACGTCTGCCGGCCAGGACGCGGGTGTCAGTTATTACAACGACGTGCGACCGTTGCTGCAGGCCCATTGTCACGGCTGTCACCAGCCGGCCAAAGCCGGCGGCGACTTCGTGATGACGTCGTACGACGCGTTGTTGCGGGGCGGAGAGAGCGAGTTGGCGGCCATCGTGCCCGGCAAGCCCGAAGAGAGCTATCTTGTCGAACAGATCACGCCCGTGGACGGCCAGGCCGAAATGCCCAAGGAAAAGCCGCCCCTCAGTTCCGCTCATCTGGCGTTGATCCAAAGGTGGATTGCCGAGGGGGCAATCAACGATACGCCGGCCCAGGCCACCGCCCGCTTCAACAAGGACAACCCGCCCCAATACACCACTCCGCCGACCATCACCTCACTGGATTATTCCCCCGATGGAAACCTGTTGGCGGTGTCCGGATTCCACGAAGTGCTCGTCTTCCAGGCCGATGGTTCGCGGTGCGTCGCGCGGCTCATCGGCATGTCCGATCGCATCGAATCGGCCGTGTTTTCTCCGGACGGAACCCGACTGGCGGTCACCGGAGGCCGTCCCGCGCGGATGGGCGAGGTCCAGATCTGGAATACCGCGGACTGGACGTTGATGCTGTCGGTGCCCGTGACCTACGACACGGTCTACGGCGCCAGTTGGTCCCCCGACGGCAGGTTTATCGCGTTTGGGTGTTCGGACAATTCGGTCCGCGCCATCGACAGCCAGTCCGGGGAACAAGTCTTGCTGCAGCGAGCCCCGAATGACTGGACGCTGGACACCGCCTTTTCTGTCGACGGTGCCCACATTGTTTCGGTGGGCCGCGACATGACGGTCAAGCTTTTCGAACGCGAAACCGAACGATTCGTCGACAACATTACATCCATCACGCCCGGGGCCTTGAAAGGGGGGATTCATGCCGTGCAGCGGCATCCCTCGCGCGATGAAGTGGCCGTGGGCGGCGACGACGGCGTGCTGCGTGCCTACCGGCTCTTCCGTCAGACCAAGCGACGTATTGGGGACGATAGCAATCTGGTGCGGCGTTTTCCCGCGATGCCGGGGCGCATTTTCGATGTGGACTTCAGCGCCGATGGCGCTCGCATCGTGGCCGGCAGCAGCTTCAACGGGACAGGCGCGGTGCATGTATTCTCCGCCGAATACGACAGTGAGATGCCGGAAGAAATCAAGAAGATCGAGGCCAAGGCGCTGGGCGGGCGTTCGGCCGAAGAGCGAAAAAAACTGGAGCAATACCGCGAGAGCGACGTCCGCCTGGTCGCCGCCATGGCCGGCCAGCATGCGGGAGTCTTCGCAGTGGCGTTCCGGCCGGACGGCAATGCGGTGGCATCGGGCGGTTATGACGGAGTCGTACGACTCAACGATCCTTCCACCGGAGCGCTGCTTTCGGAGTTTGCGGCCGTACCGCTGCAAGACGAAACGCCGACGGGCAGCGCACCACCGTCCAGCGAAACCGTCTCACCGGCGGAACCCTGAGCGCGTCCCGGGGAGATAGAAGGTCTCTTGTTCCGTGATGCCGACGATGAGGCACGACAGATCATGAATCCTATCACACGATCTTGCCGCTCGGCCGCTCTGCGATTGCCGGCGGTTGTCTGCGTGGCCGCGTCCCTTTTGGCCACCGATATGCGGTTGGCCGGTGGCGAAGATGCCGATCGCGGGTTGCCACCCGAAGCGCGCGTCGTTTCCCTCGAAGCCGAGCCGTCCGCGATCCGACTTGAGCGGAAGACGGACTACGTGCAATTGCTTGTATCGGCCGAACTCGATAGCGGCGAGCGGATCGACGTCACACGCATCGCTTCGGCGGCGGCCTCGCCGGCGATCGTCACGCTTTCTTCCACCGGACTGGTGCGCCCGACCGGCGACGGTCAGGGGGTGATCACGATCACCGCGGGCGAACAGTCCGTAGAGGTCCCCGTGGAGTGCCGGCATGTGGAAGAGCCGCTGGTGGTGGACT
>Ga0315534_1003538_pt1 | contig 10021 bp, 10 predicted proteins | sample SalMarSW160240MG_FD_203094 | JGI IMG/M metagenome (GOLD analysis project Ga0315534, IMG submission 203094) | Salt marsh sediment microbial communities from the Plum Island Ecosystem LTER, Massachusetts, United States - Salt Marsh Sediment SW1602-40 ...
CTTGGCATGCAGGTCGCCTACCTGCCGACGGTCGAGCACCTGACTGGGATTGCACTGCTCTACAAAGGCGATCCGGCCCAGGTCGAGAGCATCCTGCTGCCATCGCTGCAGGAGCAGACCGGGATCCTGCGCGTGCACTTGCCAGCGGCCGGGGGAGAGATTCAGGCGCATTCCATCTGGCTCGGGCTGTCGGCCGAGGATACACAGGCTCAGATTCAGGCTGCGTTGGACTTCATCGGGCCGGGCACGCGCGCCAGCTTCGGTGGGGATTTCAACTCAGAATTCGACGACCCCGAGATCCCCTTTGTGTTGGCGCAGGGTTTCGCCGATCCCTTCCAACTGCTCGGCATCGATCCACCGCCCCTGACCGACCCGGCCATCTCCCCCACCAAGCGCATCGACTTCGTTTTCCTGCGTGATCTGGTTCCGGTTCGGGCCTGGGTGCCCGATTCACTGGCTTCGGACCACCGTATGGTGGTCGTGGAGGTCGCCAGCGAGTGACTACCACCAGGACGATCAAGTTCTGTTGAAACCCTGAGCGAAGGACTGGCGATGTCCTGGGTGGATGCCGGTGGCGTGCGTATCTTCTACCGGATTACGGGGGATCAGGCCGTTACCACCGAACCCCCTCTTCTGCTGTTGCACGGCCTGGGATCGTGCTCCGAGGATTGGGCGCTGCAAGTAGCAGCGTTCTCAAGTGAGCGAATCGTGATCACGCTCGACCTGCCCGGCCACGGACGCTCGCACCAGCTGACGGGATGGCCGCTGATCGCCGACTATGCGGCCGCTGCGCTGGCTCCGATCGAAGCAGAGGGTATTGAGCAGGCCGATGTGGTTGGGCTCTCGTTGGGCGGATTGGTCGCCCTGCAGCTCGGCCTCGATTACCCGGGACGGGTCCGCTCGCTGACGCTGGTCAATTCCTTCGCCCGCATGCGCATTCCCCTCGCAGGAACCCCACGTATTTTGGGCCGGATCCTGCTCCTGCTCGGCGGGCCGATGAGCTGGTTGGGTCGTTGGGTGGCCGGTGGGCTCTTTCCACACCCTGATCAGGAGGCACTCCGCCAGCTGGCTGCCGAACGGTTGGCCGCCAACAGCCGCCGCTCCTACCTGCAAGCCGCACTGGCTGTTACCCGTTTCGACCAGCGCCGGGTGCTGGGTGAGATCCAGCTGCCGGTGAATGTCATCGCCGGAGAAGCCGACCGGACCGTTTCGCTGGCGGCCAAGCAGGAACTTGTTGCGAAGATCCCGGGTGCGCGTATGACCACCATCCCCGGTTCAGGGCATGCCTCCCCGGTGGATGCGCCAGGCCTTTTCAATCAGGCAGTTTCAGATTTTTTAAATGCGTTGGATGCTGAGGGTAGCGCCGGCTGATCAGTTGGCCAGTTCAGCGTCGATCACCTGCTGAAAAGCCTGCAGCGGCTGTGCACCAACCAGCGGCACGCCGTTGATGAAGAAGGTCGGCGTTCCGGTGACGCCCAACCCGGCTGCGTAGCGGGCGTCGGCTTCAACTTCGGCCGCCATCTCGCCCGATTGGACGCATGCCAGCAGCATATCCGGGTCAAGCCCGGATTCTTCGGCATACTGCCGGTAGGTCTCGCTGGTCCAATCCGAGTATTCACCCGAAAAGAGCAAATCATGAAACGGCCAGAAGCCGCCCTGTTCGTCGGCGCATTCCGCCGCCTGCGCGGTCTCGTACCCGCCGACGACCGGGAAATCGCGGTAGACGAAGCGAATCTGTTCCGGGTAGGCTGCCATCAGCGCCGGGAAAGTCTCGGCCTGGAAGCGTACGCAGTACGGGCAGTGGAAGTCGCTGAACTCGACGATCGTGATCGGTGCTGTGCTCGGGCCGAGTGCTGGATCATCGTCGACCTCCACGTCGAAGCGCATCTCCCCCGGCTCGAGCGGCGTTGGATCGGTGGGTGCTGCAGCGACGGCCAGGGGGGCCGCCGTGCTCTGGGCACCCGGGCGGCCCCAGAAGACGTAGCCCGCGGCCAGGCCGGTGACGAAAGCTAAGGGGATGATGAGTGCATAAAGCGGTCGGCGAGGGATGCTCAACCTGTTTTCCGGCGCAGCTTGCTGCTCTTCGGTCTCGGGCTCTTCCTGGGGGGTGATCATGTCTTCGGTCATGAACGGCATTATAGCACGCCACCTGGCGAGGGATGCACTTGACAGCCGGGGAGGTTAGGCCTATTCTGGAACTAGACCGACCGGTCAGTCTAGTATGTCCGAGAAGCGATCTACGGAGCATGAACGGCGGGTGCAGATCCTCGACGCCGCCGAGAATGTGTTCGCCCGCAAGGGTTTCGAGCGGGCGCGCATGGATGACATCGTAGCCGAGTCGGGCCTCTCGAAGGGCGCCCTGTACTGGTATTACAAGAGCAAAGATGCGCTGATCAAAGCGCTGCTCGACCGCGTCTTCAGCGGGGATTTGCGGGCTGCTGAGACGCTGACCGGGACGCCTGGTTCAGCCACGGAGCGGCTGCGAACCTTCTACCGTACGACGATCGAGGAAATCCGCGGCTTCGAAAAATTGCTCCCCATCGGCTATGAGTTCCTGGCGCTGGCGGCCCGCCGCAAGACTGTGCGGCGCGTTGTCGGCGAATACTACCACCGCTACCACGCAGTGCTGGCCAAGCTCATCCAGCAGGGAATCGAAGGGGGTGAATTTAAGGAAGTCCCAGTGGCGGATACGGCCCTGACGCTGGTCGGCATGCTGGAGGGGATCACACTCCTGTGGATGGTCGATCCGGAGTGGGTCGATTGGGACCGGTTGGGAGACCTGCCGCTCGAGATCGCACTGCGTTCGCTGCGGAAGGAGCAGGGTCCGAATGGATAAGGACGGAAGACAGCTGATCGAACAGCTGAGCGTGCCCGAACCGCCACACGGCCTGCTGCGCAGGCTGGCGCGCCTGCCGATCTACCTCTACCGGATGCACCTTGGCCGCCTGCTCGGTACACGCTTTCTACGCCTCAAGCACATTGGACGGGTCAGCAGCCTGCCGCGCTTCACGGTGCTCGAGGTGCTCGACTACGACCGTGATAAGGACACCTACTTCGTCGCCTCTGGCTGGGGCGAGCGCTCGGACTGGGTCAAGAACATCGCTGCCGATCCCCAGGTTGAGATCCAGGTCGCCGGCCGGCATATCCCGGCCCGGGCCCGGCGCGCTGCACCGGACGAGGCGGCCCAGGAAATGCTGCAGTACGGACGTGCGCATCCCACCGCGCTGCAAGAACTGGCGCGCGTGATGGGCTACCGGGTTGAACGGAGTGAGGCTGCCTACCTGGCGCTGGGCCGGGAGGTGCCGGTGTTCGCCTTTGAGCCGGATCCAGACCGGAAGGATGTGCGGTGACAGCAACCGATAACCTGCGCCTGGAGCGGCCATGATTGCCCTGGTGCTGAGCGGCGCCGCCAACTTCGGTGCGATGCAGGCCGGGGCGCTGGAGGTGATCCTGCGGACCGGCCTCCGGCCAGGGATGATCATCGGCTCATCCGCAGGTGCACTGAACGCGATCGCGCTCGCCGCCAATCCCACACTCGATGGCGTGCTCGACCTGCAGCACAAGTGGAGTTCGCTCCAACCGGACAATATCGGCGTGCCGCGCACGTTCAGCGCGCTGCGGCACTTTGTAACACAGAAGGATGGCCTGCTTTCCAACCGGCCGCTGGCTGAACATCTCCAGGGGGTTTTACCCCCTTTCCAAACATTCGAGGAGCTATCGCGTGCCAGCGGCGTGCGGGCGTACGCCGTGGCGGTAGAGATGCAGACCGCCAGCTTACGCGTCTTTGGCGATGAGGTTGGTGACCGCCTGCTGGACGGAGCCATGGCCAGCACCGCCGTTCCACCTTACCTGCCCCCCTGGGTGGTGGGCGATATGCGCTACCTGGATGGAGGGGTATTCGCCAAGCTGCCGATCTGCGCCGCTTTTGAACGTGGTGCAAGCCAGGTTGTTGCGCTCGATGTCACCCATGCGATGGGCGGCAGGAAGGCAGCCAGGGGTGTGATGGGTGTAAGCGGGTATGCGCTTTCGCTGATGGTGGAAGCCCAGACCGCTTACGAGATCGCCTGGGCTGAGACGACCGGGCTGCCGCTGCGGGTGATCCACCTGAAGGCGTCGGAGGGAGTCCCATTCTGGGATTATTCGCACGGCGCGGAGCTGGTCCGCATCGGCCGTGAACTGGCCGAGAAAGACCTGGCTCAGGAGCCGCTGCGAATTGAACCCCTCTGGCGCAGCACCCTGCGTGCCAGATTCCGATCTGTTCCGCGCAGCCCGATCTGTCTTCAGGGCGAGGTTCGGGCGGAAGGTTGATCATATAGTGGGCGATCGAAATATATCGAAGGGAGAATAGGAAGCGATGCTAAACATACTGATACTGCTGGCTGCCATGGTTATCGTAGGGTTGATCGTCGGCTGGGCGGCAGGCCTGATCTGGAAAGACAACCGGCCGATGGGCGTCTCGGGCGACTATATCGTGGCCGTCATCTCGGCCGTGGCGATTGGCTTGCTGGATTGGTTCGTCATCCCGGCGATGGGTTTCAGCGAAACGCTCAAGCTGATCGGCGTGGCACTCGAGCCGGCGCTGGGTGCGCTGCTTGTGCTCTGGATCATCCGCAAGGCTCGCAGCTGAGACCGATGACTGACGCAGGACCCGCTGTTCGCACCCAGGGCCTGACGCGTAAGTATGGTGATGCCCTGGCGGTGGATGGACTTGATCTATCCATCCCGGCCGGCGAGCTCTTCGGCCTGGTCGGGCCGGATGGCGCTGGCAAAACGACGACGCTGCGCCTGCTGGCTGGCCTGCTCTCGATCAGCGATGGTGAGGCTTGGGTCGCCGGCCAGGATCTGAAGGAGCATCCCGAATCGGTCAAACCGCTGATCGGCTACATGGCGCAGGAGTTCAGCCTTTACGCTGAACTCTCGGTAGTCGAGAACCTGCGTTTCTTCGCCGAACTCTACCAGGTACCCCGCGCGCAGGTCGCTGCACGCATGCAGCGGCTGCTCGAGTTTGCCGGCCTGACCGAGTTCACAGAGCGGCGTGCCGGCCACCTCTCAGGCGGCATGCAGAAAAAGCTGGCGCTGGCCTGCACGCTGATTCACGAGCCGCCGGTGCTCCTGCTGGATGAGCCGACGACCGGAGTTGACCCGATCTCGCGCCGTGAGTTCTGGGACATTCTCACCACGCTCCACCTGGCCGGGACGACGATCCTGGTCAGCACGCCCTACATGGATGAGGCCGACCGCTGTACGCGCGTGGGCTTGATCTACCGCGGACGGCTGGCGGTGTGTGAGGCACCGCGCCGAATTCGCGCCCGGTTGGAAGGCGAGGTCGTGCACCTGCGAACCCCCGACTGGAGGAAGGCACGCGAACTGCTGGCCGGGATGCCTGGCATTTCCGAGGTTCAGACCTACGGTGAGGCGCTGCACCTGCTGGTGGATTCGGCCGATCGCCGCTTGCCGGAGATTCGGGCTGGGCTGGAAGCTCACGGCCTGCAGGTCAGTGAACTGCGCCAGGCGCCGGCGCGGATGGAGGAGGCCTTCATCTCCCTGATCAAGCAGATGGATGCCGAACGTGCCCGAACGGAGGCCTCCTGATATGTCCTTCCGCCGCCTGTGGGCCGTGACGCGCAAAGAGATCCAGCACATCTTTCGCGACCGCTCGACGCTGATCCTGGTGCTGGTCACGCCGACGATGCTGATGCTGCTCATGGCTTACGCGCTCACGGTCGATATTCACAACGTGCCGCTGGCCGTGCTCGACCAGGACCGCAGTGCGGTCTCGCGCGAGTTCATCGCCCAGATCACGGCCGGGGATGACCTCGACCTGTACGCGATGGTGGAGGACATGCAGACTATCGAGGACCTGCTGCTGCGCGGCCGGATCAAGGTCGCGCTCATAATTGGTCCTCGCTTCGCGGAAGACCTGCTAGGGCTGCGGGGCCTGCCGATGCAGGTCATCATTGACGGTACCGAGCCGGAAAGCGGAGCCTTCGCCGTCGATCACGTCGGCTCGCGTGCGGAAGCTTTCTTGAACGAACAACTGGCTGATCAGCTCGCAGCCCAGGGTTTGGCGATCGACACGCTGCAGCCGCTCGATCTGCGCGTGCGCGCCTGGTACAACCCGGGATTAAAGCCGCGCGTGGATATGATTCCCGGCCTGATCTCGCTCGTCCTCGGCTTTCCGGCACTTTCGGTGGCGCTGACCATCGCCCACGAACGGGAACACGGCACGCTCGAACAGTTGATGGCAACGCCGGTCGGGCGATCGGAACTGCTGCTGGGGAAGATGATCCCCTACATCGTGGTCGGCCTGGCGAATGTGGTTGTCATGCCGGTCCTGGCGCTGCTCTGGTTCCAGGTCCCATTTAACGGCAATTTCCTGATTTTCTTCCTGCTTTCGGCGATTTTCCTTTTCGCCGTCCTGGCGATGGGAATCATCATCGGTGTCTTCATGCGAACGCAGGCCGCGGCTCTGGCGCTTTCCTTCCTGCTGATCTTCTTCCCTGGCTTTTTCCTGACCGGTATCTTTTTCCCGATCGCCTCGATGCCCGAGATCATGCGCCTGGAGGCGCTCGGGCTGCCGGGAACGCACTACGCCATCATCACGCGCGGCATATTCCTGACCGGGATCGGGCTGGATGTGCTCTGGCCATACGCGGTGATGCTGGCCGGTCTTGGGGGAGCCTTCACGGGCGTGGCGGCGCTTTTCTTCAGGAAGCGATTGGGCTAGGTTGATGAAACGCATTCGACGCATCCTGAGTCTGACGATCAAGGAATTCATCCACCTGCGGAAGGACTGGTGGATGCCGGCCTTCATGCTGCTGGGCGGGGCCAGCGAACTGCTGCTGGTCGGCTGGGCGACCTCGCGCCCGATCAGCAACCTGCCGCTGATGGTGCTCGACCAGGACCGCAGCGCCGAGAGCCGCCAATTCATCACGGATCTCGAGAACACGGGCACCTTCGCCATCGATTCGCTCATACCGGATTTCGCGACGATCGAAGACGCGCTCGACCGGGGCGACATCAACGCTGCAATTGTCATCCCACCGGATTACTCCGAGGAGCTGCTCGCTGCCGATGGGCACCCGCAGTTGGCCGTGATTTTGAACGGAGCTGAGAGCGTGCCGGCGATGGCCGCGCTGCGGGCGATCGAAGGGCTGGCGGCGCAGCACAACGAAGAGATCGTGGTCGAGCGACTGGGAATCGATCCGGAGCTGTTCTCGGGCTTTATCCCGCGCATTCGGGTGTGGTTCAACGAGGCATTGAGCGATGCGTTCTATACCACGCCGGCCGAACTGGGCTTGATGCTCGAGTTCACCGTGCTGCTTTTTGCCGCGCTGTCGTTCTCGCGTGAACGTGAGCTGGGCACGCTCGAGCAGTTGCTCGTGATGCCCTTCTCTTCGATCGACCTGATCGCCGGAAAATCGCTGCCGGTCATCCTGATCGGATTCTTCGATTTTGTCCTGATGCTGGGCATGGTCCATTTCGCCTTCTCGGTGCCGGTGCGCGGCTCGCTGCTCCTGCTGCTCGTGCTGGCCGCCGGCTACCTGCTGGTCGAGCTGAGCAAGGGGCTGGTGATCTCGGTCATCGCCCGCACCCAGCATCAAGCCTTCCTGCTGGTGATGATGGTCGGCATGGCAGATTTCATGTTCACCGGCTACGCCGCGCCGGTCGAATCGATGCCGCCCGTCATGCAGACACTTGCGAATATCATCCCGGCGCATCACTGGCTGGCGATCCTGCGCGGGATTCTGCTCAAGGGCAGCGGGATCGATGTGCTCTGGCCGCATGTGCTGGCATTGGTCATACTGGGGCTGGTAATCGGGACTTTCTCACTGCGCTATGTGCGCCGGGCATTGGATTGATGATGACACAACAGGGAACCGGATCAGCTGCGATTCAGGCGCTGGACCTGACCAAGCAGTTCGGGGATTTCACCGCCGTCGATGGTGTCGATTTTCGTGTCGAGCGGGGAGAGATCTTCGGATTTCTTGGGCCGAACGGCTCAGGCAAGACGACCACGATCCGCATGCTGTTAGGATTGTTGAAACCGTCTCGCGGCGAGGCGATTGTGCTCGGCATTTCTGTCGCAGATCAGCCAGCGGCGATCCGTTCACGTGTGGGCTATATGTCCCAGCGCTTCAGCCTGTACAACGACTTGACCGTAATCCAGAACTTGAAGTTCTACGGTGCGGCATACGGACTTGAAAACGATGAACTCGAAGCGCAGATCCAGCGCGCGCTGCACATGGCCGGTCTGGAAGGGCGGGAACGGGTCGAGACGCGCGAGCTGTCCGGCGGCTGGCGTCAGCGGCTTGCACTGGGCGCGGCGATCCTGCACCGGCCGGAGGTGCTTTTCCTGGATGAGCCGACCGCCGGCGTGGATCCGCTTTCACGGCGCGAGTTCTGGGATCTGCTCTATCAATTGATCGAGGAAGGTGTCACCGTGCTCGTGACGACCCATTACATGGATGAGGCCGAGCACTGCCACCGCCTGGCCTTCATCCAGCATGGTCACCTGATCGCGATGGGCACACCGGAGGAGCTAAAAAGCCGGGTGCTCGGTGACCGGGTGCTGGAACTTGAGCCGGATGACCCGCTGCGCGCGGTGCAGGTGCTGCGTGATGCCCAGAGGGCCGGGGCCGCGGGCATCCGTGAGGTTGAGCTGTACGGTTCGCTGGTTCATGCGGTGACCGATGATTCACAGCAATCCGATCCACTGCGGCGGCTTCTGGAGCGGGAGGGAATTTCGGTGCGTTCGATCTCGATCGTGGAGCCATCGCTCGAAGACGTCTTTATTGCCAGTATGCGGGCAGGAGGTTGAAATGTTTAAAGTGCGGATGACACCCTTGTTGATCCTGGTCCTGATGCTCACATTAGCGCTTGGCGCCTGCGCATCAGGCGGGGGCACCCAGGAACTGCAGGCTTCAGGCACGGTGGAGACGCGGCAGGTCGTGGTCAGCTCCGAGCTAGGGGGTGCGGTTATGGAGGTCACCGTGCAGGAGGGTGACCGGGTCGAAGCGGGCGACGTGCTGCTCAGCCTGGACGATACGATCTATGCCGCGCAGCAAGCGCAGGCTCAGGCCGGGCTGGGCGTGGCCCAGGGCCAACTGGCTGCAGCCAAAGCACAGGATAACGCCGCGAAAGCCGCAGTCGCAGCAGCTCAGGCGAACCTGGAAGCCGCCCAGGCGCAGTTCGATCTGGCGCGCGCAGGAGCTACTCTCGATGGAGGCAGCAGCGGAAGCCCCTGGGTTATGAACGTGCCGGACGCCTTCGACCGCCCCGGGTGGTATTTCGGTCAGGACGAGCTGATCGACGCTGCTCAACAGCAGGTCGACGCGACCTCCTCCGAGGTTCAGGACGCACTTGACGCGCTGAACGAACTCCTGCGGGAGGCCGACTACGCCGGGGTAGCCCAGGCTGAAGGTGACCTGGCCCAGGCGCGCGCTGCCTATTTACTGGCTGATCAGCTGCGGCGCGAACCGGTCTCCGGCGATGATGCGGCAGATGTCCGCACTGCGCTGCGGGAGGCATTTGATCAGGCCGAGCAGGACCTGTCCGATGCACAGGATCAGATGGATGAATTGATGGGGAGCGAGGCCGCGCAGACGCTGCTTGATCGCCGAATTGACCTGTCCGTGGCGCGCGAACGCTACCAGTTCGCACTGGCAGGCTACTATTCGCTCTTGACCGGCGATCAGTCGCCGGTGGTGCAGGCTGCGCAGGCTCAGGTTGATGCCGCCCAGGCGGCGGTCACCCAGGCTCAGGCGGCGGCCGAGGCAGCGTATGCGGGCGTGTCCCAGGCGCAGCAGGCTGTCGACCAGGCACAAGCGGCACTTGATCTGATAAAAGCCCAGGTCGAGAAGCTGACGCTGCATGCGCCGATTGCCGGGGTTGTACTGACGCTTGGCACAACACAGGGTGAAGTCCTGCTGCCGGGGACGCCGGCTCTCACACTGGGTCAGCTGGATGAGTTGACCATCACGGTCTACATCCCGGAGGATCGCTACGGTGAAGTCTCGAT
>Ga0315534_1003539_pt1 | contig 10021 bp, 12 predicted proteins | sample SalMarSW160240MG_FD_203094 | JGI IMG/M metagenome (GOLD analysis project Ga0315534, IMG submission 203094) | Salt marsh sediment microbial communities from the Plum Island Ecosystem LTER, Massachusetts, United States - Salt Marsh Sediment SW1602-40 ...
GAACGGTTCTGACGAGCGCTGCCGCCCTTGCTGGCTATGTCGGTACTCGGCTCTTATTCCCAGCCTAGCGAGGGGTGAACGGTCTTGCCGATGTAGCTTTCCAAAAAAATAGGCGCCGCCCAACCGGCGGCGCCCACTCGATGAGGTGTTTGAAATCAGCTTAAGCCGAGCTGCCTGTGCTCACTTCACTTTTTCGGCCGATGACGTGTCGGTTGGCGGCGCACTCGGATCTTTTTCGTAGGCCGTCTTTGTGTAACCATCGCCGTCTTTAGCGATTTTCGTTGTCCAGCCTGTCTTCCACTTGATCACAGCTGTGCCCTTATCGTCCGACCAGTTGCCCTCCATGGGCTCGCCGCTGCGGTCTGCCTTCGCGGAGCCATCCTCCATCAGCGTGATTTCAAATGGTTGGCCAGAGGTGTCTTGAACCTTCCAGGTTCCGACGAAGGGGCTTGGTGTCTCGTCAGAGCAGGCCACCACGGCAAGGGCGATAACCGCCGCCAATCCCAAGGCTGCTGCTCTCTTGATGTTATTCATGGCTTAGATCCTCCCAACAATGCCCGTTATGAAACGGGTACAAAGTCTTTGCGCACGCCAAAATGCCGTGGTCTTTCTGAAGCTTCCTGTAGCCTATGGCAAGGCACAATGAGCCAAAGCGCCCTTCGCAGCCGCACAGATTGCGGATGCACCATTCCAATCATGCAGTAGTTTGAGGTCATTATAGCAATTTTGGCAGTGCGCAATCGATGCGCGCAGCGTGCAGGACGGCAATGAGGCTGAGGCGGACGCAGATCACTTCTGGATTTCGGCTTGAGTTCCAACATGGTCACGGCTGGGTTTCGGTTGCCGAGGCGCTCAAGTACACAGCGCATGACGCCCGACCAGAAGCCGAACTGTGGAGCACCGACATGGTGGCCCTGCTCGCGGCTCCCGCCGAGGTGCGCCAATCCATCGAAGCCGGCGCACGAAACGTAGAACCGAAGTCGGCAGGTCATGCCGATGTTGCCATTCCTTTCATGCCGCGGTCCTACCGCGACTTCATGCTGTTCGAAGCACATGCGATCGATGCCGCGCGCGGTTTTGTCGAGCGCTTCATGCCGCGGGCATGGCCCATCGTGCGCGGTTACGAATGTTTGACCGGCAGAACGTTCCCGAAGTTGAGGCCCCATTCGCTGTGGTATCGCCAGCCCGTCTATTACATGGGCAACCACATGTCCTTCGTTGCCGACGGGGCCGAGATCCCCATCCCGCCTTACACGCATGCTTTGGATTACGAGCTGGAGTTGGGCTTTGTGCTGGCGCACCCGCTTCTCGACGCCGATGCTGACACGGCGGAGCAAGCCATTGGCGGATTTGTGGTTCTCAACGATTTTTCAGCACGCGACGTACAACTCGCCGAGATGGCCTCGGGCTTTGGACCGCAAAAGGCAAAGCACTTCGCCAATGCCATTTCGAAGATCGTCGTTACGGCCGATGAGGTTTTGCCCCACTGGAGAAATTTCAAGGGACACGTGCGGCTCAACGGAATGGTGGTGAGCGAACCTGAAACAAAAGATGCGCGCTGGTCTCTGGGAGAGGTGCTCGCCCATGCCTCGCGCGCCGAGGCCTTATACCCCGGCGAGTTTTTCGGATCCGGCACGCTGCCCGGTGGCAGCGGCATCGAGGCCGGGCGTTTGCTTATTGCTGGCGATGAAATCGAGATCGGGATAGAGGGTCTCGGAACGCTCACAAATCATATTGTCTGAAGCGGAACCCATGAAGGTCATCGATCTCTCAAAATCGATTCAGTTCAATCGCGGCGATCCGCACTTCATGCAGGTGCGCATAAGCCACAAGCCGCATCGTACGGGCAAACTCTTGGTCTGGCTGTTGGGGTTGCCGCGTCGCTTGTTTCCCAAGGATTTCGTGGGCTGGGCCGACGACACGATCACCAAAATGGGTGTGCATTCGACAACGCATATTGATGCGCCCTGGCACTACGGACCAATCTCTGCGGGAAAGCCTGCGCAGACCATCGAGCAAATCCCGTTGGAAAAGTGCATCGGACCTGGCGTCGTCCTCGATCTGACGCATAAAGCTGACGACGACCCCATCACGGCCGCTGACCTGGAGGCGGCACTCGCAAAGACGGGTGCAATGCTGGACGAGAACACTATCGTTCTCATCCGCACCGGGCGCGACAAGCTTTTGGGCACGAAGGAGTTCTGGAAGCGCGGCACCGGCATGAGCGCTGAGGCCACCGATTGGCTGCTCGATCGCGGGCCGACTGTCATGGGGATCGACCAATGGGGCTGGGATCTTCCGTTCCGCGCGCAGATCGCCAAGTCGAAAGCAACAAATGATGACACGATCTTCTGGGAGGCCCACCGCGTTGGTCAGCGCCGCCCCTATTGGCACATGGAACAGCTCACAAATCTCGGTGCTCTGCCGTCGACCGGTTTCGAGGTGATGGTTTTTCCCTTGAAGATCGTCGGCGCGTCCGCGGCGCCCGCGCGCGTCGTGGCGGTGATCCGCTAGGCTCAGCGCGTGAAGAGCCAGAATGCGATGCTGAGGACGATGCTCACGATCAGCGATGTCATCAGCGGAATATAGAGCCGGAATCCTTCCCGCTCGATCACGATGTCGCCGGGCAACCGTCCAAGGCCCAGGCGTTCCCCGACCAGCCAGACGAGGCCGATGACGATCAGAAAAACGCCGATGAGGATGAGTAGCTTGGGCATGATACTCAACTGGGCGCGCTACCGAATGAGGACAAGGTGCGGCTCACGGCATCTTTCCACGATGTTATTTTTGCCGTTCTCGATGCCTGATCGAGGGTGGGGCTGAACCGCCGGTCGAGCGCCCACTTTTGCGCAAACGTGTCGGGCGGCGGATAGAAACCGCATTGCAGCCCAGCCAGGTAAGCCGCACCCAATGCCGTCGTCTCCAAGACCGTCGGCCGGTCGACAGGTGCATCGAGGATGTCGGCCAGCCTTTGCAGCATCCAGTCCGATGCAACCATGCCACCGTCGACACGCAGCACGGTCTCAGATGTGGCGGGCCAGTCTCCGCGCATCGCTTCGAGCAGGTCGTAGGTTTGGAAGCACACCGCCTCGAGCGCCGCCCTGGCTAGCTCGTTTGGGCTTGTGTTGCGTGTGAGGCCGTAGAGTGCGCCGCGGCAGTTGGCATCCCAATAGGGTGCGCCAAGTCCGACAAAGGCGGGCACCAGCACCACGTTCTGTGTTGGGTCTGCCGCCTCGGCCATCGTGCCGGCCGCTTGGGCGTTGGGGATCACCTTCAGTCCATCACGCAGCCACTGCACGGCCGCACCTGCAATGAAGATCGCACCCTCCAGCGCGTATGTCCGCTCGCCATCGAGCTGGTAGGCAATCGTCGTCAGCAGGCGATGTCGTGAAGGAATAGCTTCAGTTCCGGTGTTCAGTACGGCGAAGCATCCCGTGCCGTACGTCGACTTGATCATGCCGGGCTTGAAACAGGCTTGACCGATGGTTGCGGCTTGTTGGTCTCCCGCGATGCCACGGATGGGGATGGGGGCACCGAAGATCTCAGGGTCGGTCAGCCCAAACTCAAACGCACAGTCGCGGACCTCCGGCAGCAGCCCGCGCGGCACGCCAAATACGTCGAGGAGCGCATCGTCCCAGTGTCCGGTGTGGATGTTTAACAGGCAGGACCGGCTGGCGTTCGTTGCATCCGTTGCGAAGACACGTCCGCCTGTCAGACGCCACAGCAAGAATGTGTCGACCGTGCCGAAGGCCAGCTCACCGCGCTCGGCAGCTTCGCGTGCGCCGGGCACGCGATCGAGCACCCAAGCGATCTTGGTGGCCGAAAAATATGGATCGAGCTTGAGGCCTGTCTTCTCTCGAACGTGTTCCTCGTGTCCGCCTGCGAGCAGATCCTGGCAGGCCTGTGCCGTGCGGCGGTCCTGCCAGACGATGGCATTGTGGATCGGCTTGCCGGTCGCACGCTCCCACACGAGCGTCGTCTCGCGCTGGTTGGTGATGCCGATAGCAGCAACGTCGTGCGCGGTTGCGCTCGCTTTCGAAAGAGCGGCACGCGCGGTCGAAACAACCGACTGCCAGATGTGCTCTGGATCGTGTTCGACCCATCCGGAATCGGGGTAGTGCTGCGCAAACTCCTCCTGGGCGGTGGCGGCAATGGATAGGTCTTTGTCGAACAGGATGGCCCGGCTCGATGTTGTCCCCTGATCGATTGCCAAGACGTAGCGTGCCATAGCGCCTTCCCCGTTCTGCCCCATTGAGGACAACGTCACTATCGACATATGGGCCAAGCCTTAGTAGCAAGCCCAATCCATCCTTCCTATTCCTATGCCAAGCTGGTCAATTCCTTCATGAGCGCGCCCACACGCCCCCCGGATCCCGCACGCCTTTCGTTACTTGATGCGGTAACCGTCTACTTGCGCCCGCGCGTTCTGATCGTTCTCTTGCTTGGTTTTTCGTCCGGGCTGCCCTTGGCGCTGTCCGGAGAGACCCTGCGGGTTTGGATGGCCGATCGCGGTGTCGATCTGGCTACGATCGGGCTCCTCGCCCTCGCCGGTCTGCCCTATACCTTGAAATTCATCTGGGCGCCCGTCGTTGACGCGCTGCGTGTGCCTTTCCTAACGCGCCACCTCGGGCAAAGGCGCGGCTGGCTTGTTGCCTCGCAGATCGTGTTGATGGCAGCGATCGTATTCCTGGGGACGCGCGATCCCCTGCAAGCACCTCTCATGATCGGTGCGGCAGCCCTTCTCGTCGCGTTTGCCTCAGCAACCCAAGACATCGTCGTCGATGCGTTCCGGGTCCAAAGCTTGCCGACCGATGAGCAGGCGGCGGGTATGGCAAGTTACGTCGCCGCTTACCGCGTCGGCATGCTGGCATCTGGCGCGGGTGTCATTGGGCTCAGTGCGTGGCTAGAAACACAAGGGCTCAGCAAGGATGCCATCTGGCCGATCGCTTATGCGATGGCCGCGGCGTTGGTGCTTGTCGGTTTGTTTGCCGCGTTGATGGCCAAAGAGCCTGATGGAGAACGGGCCACGCCCCCTGCGCAAGGCGCCGCACTCAGCCGACTCTTCGATACGGCAAAGGGGGCCTTTGCAGATTTTTTGAAACGCGATGCCGCGGTGGCGATCCTAGCGTTCGTCATTCTCTACAAGCTGTGTGATGCGCTTGCCGGAACGATGACGGCGCCGTTCGTCCTGTCGCTGGGCTACACGAAGGCCGCGTACGCAACCATCGTGAAAGGTGTGGGACTTGCCGCACTACTCATTGGCGGTTTCGCCGGCGGAGCTGTCGCCCGGGCCCTACCGCTCTCCACAGCCCTGTGGATCGGGGCCATCCTTCAGATGATGTCCAACTTGGTGTTCGTGTGGCTAGGCTACCAGGAGACGAGCAACTGGGCGCTGACGGTTGCGATCATCGCTGAGAATTTCTCAGGTGCGATTGGCACGGTGATCTTTGTCGCCTACTTGTCCGCGCTGTGCCGCAACCCGCTCCACACCGCTACTCAATACGCGCTGCTGACCGCGCTGGCCTCTACGGGGCGCACGTTCTTCTCCTCCGGAACGGGATTTGCGGCCGCGGCGCTGGGCTGGCCCGCTTACTTCATCTCAACAGCGCTGGCCGCGCTACCTGCACTGGCGCTCATGCTCTGGTTGCAAAAGCGCGGCCACTTCCGCAAGCTCGATAATGAGCAATCGGGTTAGTGCGCGACGTCAGTCGCTGCCACCTTCGACTTCGTTGGCCGAGTCGGCTTGAAGCTGGCCGTAGTTCTCAACGCCGATTTTTGCGAGGAGGTCGAGCTGGGTCTCGATGAAGTCGATGTGGCCTTCCTCATCGGCGAGCAGCTCTTCGAAGAGCTGCATCGAGACGTAATCCTTCTTGTCGCGACAGAGTTCGCGCGACTTGGCGTAGGTCTCTCGAGCGATGTATTCGCCCTTCAAGTCACATTCGAGCACTTCCTTGATGTCCTCGCCGATCATCAGCGGCGCAATCTCCTGCATCTTGGGAAAACCTTCCAGCAGAAGTATGCGGGTAACGAGCTTGTCGGCGTGGTTCATCTCCTCGATCGATTCGGCGCGCTCTTTCTTGGCAAGCCGGGTGTAGCCCCAATCATCGAGCCGGCGGTAGTGCAGCCAGTATTGATTGACGGCGCCAAGCTCGAGTTTGAGCGCCTCGTTTAGTGCTGCAATGACCTCTTTATCGCCTTTCATGGCTGCCCTCCGTGCCTATTGTGATGGCGGAAATTATCGTGCGTTCGGAACGGCGCGATGCCGCTCCAGGGATCGGGCAAGCCTCAGGCGAGGTGCCAGCCTCGATATTGGTGGGAGATCTAGAACGATTCCAGAAGAAAATTTCAGCGCAAGGCGTTAGGCAACTTTGCGATCGCCAGTCTGAGGAAGAGATGCCGACACCTGTTCGGATGCCTTGGCACCACGGGCTGTGCGATGCGAGGTGAATTGAATAAGCTTACTGCGAGCGGTTGCGCATGCGAATGGGCATATAAGCCCCTTCTTTTCCAGCTCATCCATCTTTTTGTAGATCGTCTCGACGGCGAGCGGCGCGCAACCACAACAATTCATCCGCTTACTTAGATGACGATACACGACGCCCGGAGTCGGGATTGGCGTATCTGGTTGATTGAGGATCTCAATCAACGCGCTCTCAATATCCCGATCAGAAATCACTGTGCATGAGCAGACGATCATCGGAGCTCCTTCGGCCGCAGGTCGGCGCGGTTCCACACCAAGAGATGCGGTCCATCACCGTGCACGGTCTTCACCAGAGCGATTGTCTTCATTCTCGATACTCTCCGTCCCACAAACCCGGGGTCAGCGGGAGGCACAATCTATATATGGAAAGTCTTCGTCAAGTTTTGAAGATGGAATGATCCGTGTCAAGAGATGCACTGACGCATCAGGTCCAAATCTCATACATTTGAAGGCTGTTTTTGAGGCTTATCGGGCCACAGCCTGTTGCGGGCCACGGCGGGATCTGCCCGAACCGCTGGTGGCGGGGCGGCCCCCTACCTTGCGCGATGTGCCACCTGCGCTGGCGCCGCCGAGAGGGATCTGGCCCTTGGCCATGTCTGCCAGGGTATGTTGATCAAGAACGCTAACAAAGGCGTCCAGTGCCTCGTCGACGATTTGGTTAAGGTCACCGGAGCCTTCGGAGTCTTTAGCGGAGCTCCCGGTTAGCTCAATCTCACGAACGACGTCGCCGATACGGATCTCAGATGGGGGATGGGCGAGGCGCACGCCGCCATGGCGCCCGCGAGCAGACTGCAAAAATCCGGACTTGCACAGCAAGTGCACAATTTTGAAGGCATTTTGCTGGGTAATCTCAAGCCGCCTGGCAATGTCGGCAACCTTGACGAGCTGGCCGCCGCCGTTTGCACAATCGATCAGGATGCGGACGGCATGGCCGGTAGATTTGTTGAGGCGCATTGAGGGGCCTGGTTAGGATCGTCTGGTGGAAAAACCGGATACGTCGTTAAGCGTGTGTTGGCAACTGTGATGCGCAGCATGAGCCTATCCAAGCCCCGACATGTACCAATCACAGACTCCCGGGGAGCCTAGCAGAATTCCCGCAACTAAGTGTACACTATCAATAATGAACGACGTTCAAAATAGATCGGTGGTTTGCCGATTCTATGCAGATGCCAGCTTAGGGACGCCCAAGCGAAAAAATTCCAGAAAAGTTCACCCCTGTTCCCGCTGAGACAGCGCGTAGGGCGGGGGTGACGCATGATCAGTCTCACAAGAACGAACTCAAACCGATGGGGACTGACATGAACAAGTTTTTGATCGCACTTTTTGCCACTCTGATTGCCGCCACCACCATCTTCGCCTCGGTCGCTGAGGCCGGCGGCAGAGGCGGTATGCGCAACCACTTTCGCCACCTGCACCTGATCCAGCACCACCAGAACGACACCTACACGGCCAAGACGTACAAGAAGCGCTCCTACTACGCCGCCAAGAAGCGCAAGGCCCGCAAGGTAAATGTTGCCAAGACCAAGCAGGCGCCGGCTCCCAAGGCGGAGGTTGCCAAGGTTGATGAGACTAAGACTGAGCAGTCCTCAATCTCTTCAGGCACCACCGAGGTTGCGGTGGCCGACGAGATCAAAGAAGAGGTGGTGACAGCAACTCGCAACCTGGGCTGCAAGAAGTTCTTCCCCTCAGCTGGTATCACCCTGACGGTGCCCTGCGAGTAAGCCGCAAACCAAACTGAAACGAGACAAACTCGATCCCGGTCGCAAGGCCGGGATCGTTTGCTTTTGGCGTGCGTGTTTGTTGCCTGCCGGGGAAAAAAAATCTTCGGCCTGTGCCGGGAGAAACAGCGGACTTCCGCTTCCATCGGCATGTTCGGCATTCAACGTCGAAACACTGCAATGGAGATCAACGTGAAAAAGTTTGTGATGGCATTTGCCGGCATAGCGCTGACGGTGGTGATGTTCAGTGCGCCTGCGGCTCAAGCGGGCGTCAATGTAGGTGGGGGGCTCAAGAGTGCCGCCTCGCATGCCACGACGGTCCACAAGGCGGGATGGCATGGCGGTCGCCGTCACCGGCCCCGCATGCGTTTCGCACTCATGAAGCGTCGTGCCTACCTTGCCAAAAAGCGCCGCCTGAGGGCCGCTGCCATCGCACGTGCGAAGGCAAAGGCCAGAGCGCAGGCCGTAGCAGCCGCAAAAGCGCGGGCCCGGGCAAGGGCAATCGCAGTGGCGAAGGCAAAAGCCGCTGCCCAGGCGAAGGCTGAGGCCGAGGCGCTTGCCAAAGCCGAAGAGGCGTCAAGCACCGGATCTGAGAAGCTGGTGGCAGACCTCGACGACGATGAGCTGTCCCTTGGGGGAGAGCCTCAGGAGACGGCGTCGGCTGCCAATGGCAAAGATTGCAAGGAGTTCTTCCCTGCCGTTGCCATGACAGTGTCGGTCCCTTGCGAATAAGGGCTCCGCGCCGTTCCCCGGGCCGGTTCGTGCGGTCCGGGGCCCTTTTCCTGGCCCCTCCAGAGGCCAGATCCGGATCAGTGGGCTCCACCGGCGCCCGCTGAGCGAGGCTGTGCGGGCATTTTTCTTCGTTTTTCCAAGGTGTTCCCTACGGAACAGCGCGTATGCACCCCTCCAGGCATGATCAGTCTCAGAGATGAGCACCAAGGACGTGCGGGCTCATCGAGAGACACGAAAACCTGATGATCAATCGATGGAGAACGTCATGAACAAGTTCGCACTGGCCGCTGTTGCCATCATTTTCGCTACGATGTCGATCTTCAACTCGTCTGCCCAAGCCGGCATGAAGGGTAAGGCTGGTCTTGCTATCTTAGGTGCTGCCGTCGTTCTCGGCGCCGCAGCCGCCGCTAGCAAAAAGCATGCAAAGCAGCGCCGCGCCAAGCGCAAAGCCGTCGCCAAGCGTCGCTACAAGTCTAAGAAGAAGGTCTACGCGAAGAAGAAGTCTTACAAGTCCAAGGTTGCCAAGAAGTCGGAGCCGAAGGAGACCTACGTCGCGAATGCTGAGCCTGTTCCCGTACCCGTGCAGAAAGATGACCTCGTTGAGCAGTCCTCCATCTCTGGTTCTGTCGCTGAAGTTTCTGATGTTGCCGAGGTGGAGCAGTCTTCCGTGTCGGGTACTGAAGTGGACGCGACGGAAGTTGCCGAGGTCGAGGCGGACGAGATTCTCGAAGACGTCTCCAGCGATGCCGGCGCCGTGGCGTCCAGTGATCTTGGCTGCAAGAAGTTCTTCCCCTCCGTGGCAATGACGCTCACGGTCCCTTGCGAATAAGTCGCAAAGCACGCCATTCCGGGCCGGCTTCAGCCGGCTCGGACCACGAGGTCCCGGTCTGTTGGCCGGGATCTTGTGCGTTTGGGCATCGCAAGTGAGCGAGGCGAATTCAACGCGGCAGAGAAAAATCGGCAAAAACTTTCAACTTGTCTCGCGAGGAACAGCGCACCGGCGTCGACGCCGGCATGATCAACTTAAGGGATGGACACCAAGGACTGACGGTCGGGGTGGGCCATCCAAAGCTGCGATAGCGCAAAGATT